>Ga0255096_1000201_pt1 | contig 33823 bp, 32 predicted proteins | sample Colum_Atlam_RepA_2_FD_188563 | JGI IMG/M metagenome (GOLD analysis project Ga0255096, IMG submission 188563) | Freshwater microbial communities from Columbia River, Oregon, United States - Colum_Atlam_RepA_8d | ecosystem: Environmental > Aquatic > Freshwater > River | place: USA: Oregon... | reverse complement strand
ATTCAATGGTGTACTACAGGGATGGTTCGGTGCTGGCCCAGTTGGGCAATCCCGACATGCGTACGCCGATTGCCTATGGACTGGCATGGCCTGAACGTATTGCAGCCGGAGTTGCGCCGCTTGATCTGGTGAAGGCCGGAAAATTGGAGTTCCGTCAGCCTGATCTGGCGCGCTTCCCCGGACTCGGTCTCGGGCGTGCGGCCGCCGAAGCCAAGGGCGCAGTTCCCAATATTTTCAATGCCGCCAATGAGATGGCGGTGGCGGCCTTCCTGGCGCGCCAACTCGGGTTTTCGCAAATACCTGCTATCATTGCCGAGGTTATGGACCTGCTAGATTGCTCGGCACCGCAGACTCTGGGCGATGTGCTGGAAATAGATGCCAGGAGCAGGGCACTAACCGCCGGGCTTATTGTCAAAGCCGGTGGTTCACCCGTATGAAACAACCCTTTTGATGCGACTATGGAATTGATCGGTTCTGTGCTGTTCAGTGTGCTGGCTTTGCTGGTAACACTGGGTATCCTGGTGACCATACATGAGTATGGGCACTATCGCGTCGCTCGTTTATGCGGGGTTCAGGTAGAGCGTTTCTCGATCGGACTCGGCAAGGTAATTTACAGCCGCCGCGGCAAACCTGATCCGAAAAACCCCGATGCACCTCCGACTGAATTCGCTATTGGCCTTCTGCCGCTCGGCGGCTATGTGAAGATGCTGGGTGAGCAAGACGAAGTTGCCGATCCACGCCAGCGCGGGGCCGCGTTCAGTAGCAAATCACTCTCGCGGCGTGCAGCCATCATCGCCGCTGGTCCTGCCGCTAATTTTGTTCTGGCCGTGTTCCTTTACTGGTTGATGTTCATGACCGGGGTCAGTGGTGTGGCGCCAGTGGTCGGCAATGTAGAGGCAGACTCAGTCGCGGCACGTGCCGGCCTGCGTGACGGTGACGAGATTGTGCAGGTGGACGGCATTGCCACGCCGACCTGGCAGGAAGTGCGTATTCGCATGCTGGACAGGTTGGGGGAAAGTGGCGCACTGACTTTCATCGTCGCCAACCCTGAATCGACCCAACATCGCACCCTGGACATTCCGATTGAACGCTGGCTGGTCGACTCCGAAGAACCGGACCTGCTCGGTGATTTGGGTATTGTGCCATTCCACCAGTTCATCGCTCCCAGACTCGATGAAGTGCTGCCTGGTGGACCGGCTGCTTCCGCTGGCCTGCGCAGTGGCGATTTGATCACCAGCGCCGCGGGCGCTGCTGTTGCCGACTGGAACGACTGGCTCAAAATCGTGCAGGCAAATCCCGGCAATAGCTTGCAGATCGAAATCGAGCGTAATGGTCTGTCGCAGACGCTGGCGTTGCAGCCGGGAATACGCACAGGTACCGATGGCCAGAACGAACTCGATGCTGCCGGCCGAATCCAGGGTTATATAGGCGCCTCTGTGGTGGTGCCGCAACTGCCGGAATCGATGAACCGGAGCGTGCGTTACAACCCGATCTCCGCCATACCGCAGGCGATCAGGGAAACCGGGGACAATACCGTGTTCGTGCTGGCATCGATGAAGAAGATGCTGCTCGGTCTTATCTCGCTGAAGAACATCAGCGGTCCGATCACAATTGCGCAGGTGGCTGGCCAGACTGCCAGTATCGGGTTTGAGTATTACATTGGTTTTCTCGCAGTGCTCAGTATCAGCCTGGGCATTTTCAATCTGCTTCCTATTCCGGTGCTCGATGGCGGGCACCTGCTGTATTACGGAATGGAAGCGTTGCTGCGGCGTCCGGTGCCACAGCGCTTACAGGAATGGGGGCTGCAGCTCGGTATGCTGTTGGTGGCAGGCTTCATGTTCCTCGCGCTGTACAACGATATAAGCCGTCTGTTTTAAGGTAAGCCTTGTCGATGATGTCGAAGACCAGTAAACGTTTGCTCTCCGTTTGTGCGATGGCCCTGTTGGGCCTTCCTGTTGCCCGTGCACAGACGATTACGATCGCCGACATCCGGCTCGAAGGCCTGCAGCGCGTAGCCGCCAGCAGCGTGTTCGGCCTGCTCAATGTCAACGTCGGTGATCAGATCATCCAGGAAGACATCAGCCGCATAGTGCGAGATGTGTTTGCGTCCGATTACTTCGAGGATATCCAGGTTCTGACTGAAGACAATGTTCTGATCATTCGTGTACAGGAACGTCCGACTATTTCCGAGATCAATGTCGAGGGCAACAAGCTGATCCCGACCGAAGCCCTCATGGAGAACATGGAAAAGGCAGGACTTGCAGTCGGGCAGGTGTATCAGCCTTCGACGCTGGAAGGCATGCAGCTGGCGCTGGAAGAGCAGTACGTGTCACAGGGTATGTACGGTGCCAATGTTGATCTTGATGTCGAGAAGCAGGACCGCAACCGTGTTGCGCTCAATATCAACGTTACCGAGGGAGACGCGTCCAAGATCGTGCATATCAACATTGTCGGGAACACGGTTTACGATGATGAAGAATTGCTCGATCTGTTTGAACTCCGCACTACTCACCTAACGTCGATGTTCAAGAAAGACGACCGCTACGCTCGCGAGAAGATCAACGGTGACCTTGAGCGTCTCAGTTCATATTACATGGACCGCGGCTACGTCAATTTCGACATCACTTCGACCCAAGTCTCTTTGTCTCCAGACAAGGAGCAGGTCTACATTACTATCAACATAGCCGAAGGCGAGGTTTACACCGTTGACGAAGTCGAGTTGGCCGGTGATCTGGTGGATTCGGAAGAGCTGCTGCGCCTGATGATCCAGGTCGGCAAGGGGCAGGTGTTTTCGCAACAACTGGTTACCTCCACATCCGAGTTCATGACCCAGTTGCTCGGCAATCGCGGTTACTTTTTCTCCAAAGTTGAAGGTGTTCCCAATATCAATGAGGAAGACAAGACAGTCGATATCACTTTCTTTGTCGAACCGGGCGCACGCACCTATGTGAATCGTGTCAGCTTCATAGGCAACACCAATACTGCCGATGAAGTCATGCGGCGCGAAATGCGGCAGATGGAGGGCGCGCCTGCATCGAAGAGCGCGCTTGAACAGTCCAAGGTGCGTATGGAAAGACTCGGGTATTTCAAGACGGTTGAGTACGACACCACAGAGGTACCCGGTACTTCCGACCAGATTGATGTCGATTACACCGTCGAAGAACAGCTGAACGGAACTATCGGTGGCAGCCTTGGCTACGGTCAGGTCGTCGGTCTGCAGTTGTCGGCTAATCTCCAGCAGGCCAACTTCCTCGGGACCGGCAAGACAATTGGTGTCAACGCAAACACATCGGCTTTCAGTACTAACTACAACTTCAACTACTTTGATCCGTATTACACGATCGATGGGGTCAGTCGAGGCTTCAGCATCGGGTATTCGCAGAACGACTATGCAGAGTTGAACCTGGCCAGCTACAGCACGGACCAGTTGTCGCTCAGTACCAGTTATGGTTACCAACTGAGTGAGACTCAAGTATTGTCGTTCAGTCTAGGTTACAACAACACCAAGATTGATGAAGGTTTTGGACCGGTGCAGGAGATCAAGGCTAGCCCAGTGCTGTTCCCGGAGGTCACCCAGTACATGCAACAGCCTCCGCGTGACGTGTCCTTCTACGATCCCGATACAGGTATCATCTATCCTATCGGCGACGCAGTAATCAGCAATATCAGCAAACTGCCATCGACTGCATTCAATAATCGGCGCGGCTTCCTTGACCGTGACGGCAACAAGTTCAATAACTTCACGTTGAATGTCACATGGTCTGAATCGACATTGAACCAGGGCCTTTTCCCTACCGCTGGTGGTGCTGAAAGTCTTTCTCTTGAATTCTCGATTCCTGGCAGCGATCTGACCTACTACAAGCTGCGTTACTACAACGAGAAGTTCCTTCCGCTCTTTGGCGAGTGGATTATTCATACCCGCGCCGACATCGGGTATGGAAATGGTTACGGCAATACTGAGCAGTTGCCGTTCTTCCAAAACTTCTACGCCGGTGGTCTCGGCACTATTCGTGGTTTCGAACGTAACACCCTGGGTCCGCGGGCCACCTTCCCGCAAAACTACCTTGTGCAGAACACGGCCTATGTGAAGGATGATGATGGCAATATTGTGCTGGACGCCACTGGCTTCCCGGTGCTGGATGTCAATTCACCACTTGCCTATGTGCTGGAGCAGGTGGTTGATGCTGACGGCAACCCGCTTACAGGTGCTGGAGGATTGCCGGTCTACAAGGAGAACCTCGCACGTGAGAACCTGTACTCAGGCAGAACTTCGCCATTCGGCGGCAATATCCAGACGGTGGGAACTGTAGAGCTGTTGTTCCCCCTACCGTTCATTGATGATCGCAGTCGCGTGCGTTCGGGCTTTTTCTTTGATGTCGGCAACGTGTTCTCGTCTTATTGCACGGACGATCTTGTGGCCAACAATAACTGCGCCAACTTTGACACCGGCGAGTTGCGTTACTCTACCGGTATCTCGGTAGCATGGCAGTCTGGTGCGTTCGGCATCATGTCCTTCAGCCTTGCCAAAGCATTCAATACCAGTAACATAGATCAGACTGAGGTGTTCCAGTTCAACCTGGGCAACGCTTTCTGATCCGTGTAACTCCTTTCCCTCCGTATATCCATAACCAGTTTCTTCCGGGAGAAAACCTGCAATGAAAACCATGTTCCCCAACCAGGGCAAATCGATCGTAAAAGGGCTGTTGATCGTACTGATGACGACCTTCGGCTCGAATGCCTTGCTGGCTCAGGAGACCGCTCCCGTCGGTGCACCCCAGAAAGTTGCCGTATTGGATATGGCCGCTGCATTGTTCAATTCTGACCGCGCAAAAGCACTCGAGCAGGAAATCCAGCAGCAAACTTCCGATGATCAGGCCAAGGTGCGTTCGCTGGCAGAAGAAGCCACTGGACTGCAGGATAAACTGCAAAAAGATGCTGCCGTTATGAGCGATGACGAAAAGCGAAAAACCGCTGAGCAGATCCAGGAAATTGGTGTGCAGTACCAGTTCCTCGTCGAAAAATTGCAGAAGCTAGTCGATGAGCGCCGTCAGCAGTTCCAGCAAACCTATGCCCCCAACCTGATTCAGGCCATCACTGCCGTGGTTGAAGAAGGTCGCTATGACATGGTGTTCCGCTCCGAAGCTGTTCTGCACTTCAGCAACAACGAGTACGACATCACTGCCAAAGTGACCGAAAAGCTGAACGCTCAGAAATAACCCGACCCACGTACGTGGTCATGACGAAAGCCCTTACCCTGCAGGCACTCGCGGCAGAGTTGGGGCTGGAGCTGCGCGGTGCTGGCGTTGCATGCACGTTGTCCGGAATCGCCACGCTGGCATCTGCCGGCCCAACTGATCTCAGCTTCTACCACAACCCCCGCTACAGTGCCGATCTGCGCAATACCCGCGCTGCAGCTGTGATATTGCGCCCCGAATATGCTGCAGATTGTCCGGTTGCCTGCTTACTGACAGACAATCCCTACCTTGCCTATGCCCGCGCCTCTCAGTTGTTTTCCCCCAAAGTGGTGGCTACAGGCAACGTGCATCCGTCAGCCACGATAGACCCGGCGGCAACTCTGGCACCCGATGTATCGGTCGCTGCCAATGTTGTTATTGCTGCCGGCGTCGTTATCGGCGCCGGTAGTGTAATAAGTGCCAATTGCGTGATAGGTGAGGGAAGCAGTATCGGCAAATACTGTCTGTTACATCCGCATGTCACCGTTTATGCCGGTGTTCGTCTGGGTGAGCGTTGTATCGTTCATGCAGCGGCTGTCCTCGGTAGCGACGGTTTCGGTTTCGCCAAAGCCGGCGGCAGGTATCACAAGATTGCCCAACTGGGCGGCATCAGTATCGGTGACGATGTGGAGATAGGCGCCGGTACATCGATTGATCGCGGTGCGCTCGACGATACCGTGATCGGGAATGGTGTGAAAATCGACAATCAGGTGCAGATAGCTCACAACGTCCGCGTTGGCGACAACAGCGTGATTTGCGGCTGCAGTGCAATCGCAGGTAGCTCCGTGATAGGTAAAAACTGTACCATTGCGGGCGCTGTCGGGGTGATCAACCATGTCAGCATCTGCGACAACGTGACCGTGACGGCGATGTCGCTGGTAAGCCAGGACATCACGGAACCGGGTGTCTATTCGTCCGGTACCGGACTGGATACCACCGGAAACTGGCGCCGCAACATAGTGCGATTCCGTCAGCTTGATGACCTCTGGCGCCGCTTGCTCCGATTGGAAAAGCGTGGCGGTGGTCAGCATTGACCTGCATCACGCAAGACACGACATCCGACGATAGTCGCAAAATCCGACCGCAATAGAAATTCGCAGTACAAAACTTGTATTACAAAAATTGCAGTACAAACAGGAACACTCCATGTCCATGATGCATATTGACCAGATCAAAGCCTATTTGCCCCAACGCTATCCTTTCCTGATGGTGGACCGTGTGGTCGAGATTGAAATGGGGAAACGCATCAAGGCGTACAAGAACGTCACTGTCAATGAAGAGTTTTTCCAGGGACACTTTCCGCACAAGCCAATCATGCCTGGCGTGATGATCATTGAAGCGCTGGCGCAGGCTGCCGGGGTGCTTGGCTTCAAGAGCCAGGAAAAGCTGCCGCGCGATGGCTACCTATACTACTTTGTCGGTGCTGATGGTGTCAGGCTCAAACGTCCGGTGGTGCCTGGTGATCAACTGATGCTTGAAGCCCAGCTGGTGATGGTCAAGCGCGGCATATACAAATTCGAATGCAGGGCATCGGTTGACGGTGAGCTGGCTTGCGAGGCCACTATCCTGTGCGCCGAGCGTAAGGAAGAGTGAGCCAGCCAAACGCAGCAACCAATTATTGAACCAAAGCCACTAGCCTCAGGACAGACTGCGTGAGCAGCAACGCCCCCATTATTGATCCTACTGCACGCATCGGCGCCGACGTCAAAATCGGTCCATGGAGTATCATCGGTCCCGGTGTCGAGATTGGTGACGGTTGCGAGATATCGTCACATGTCATCATCAAGGGACCTGCCCGTATCGGCAAACGCAACCGTATCTTCCAGTTTGCATCGGTTGGTGAGGATCCGTCTGACAAGAAATTCCACGGTGAACTGACCTGGCTGGAAATCGGCGATGACAATGTGATCCGCGAAGGGGCTACGATCCATCGCGGTACGGAATTCGGCGGCGGTCTCACCCGTATTGGTTCGAACAACCTGTTCATGCCCTATACGCACGTTGCCCATGACTGCATGGTCGGCAACAACACTATCTTCTCGAACAACGCCGCGGTCAGCGGCCATGTTGTTGTTGAAGATTGGGCAATCCTCGGTGGCTATGCGGGGGTCTACCAGTTCCTGCGTATTGGTGCCCATAGTTTCATCGGCGCTCAGACACACGTAAACATGGATGTACCTGCCTATGTCATGGTCAATGGCAATCCGCCCGAGGCCAAGGGCATCAATACCACCGGACTTGAACGCCGTGGTTTCAGCAAGGACACTGTCATGGTCTTGCGCAAAGCCTTCAAGATCCTGTACCGCCACGGTAATACTATTGATGAGGCGCTGGCAGAACTTGAGTTGCTGGCACCGGCAACGCCTGAAGTAGGCACGCTGATCAACTCGGTGCGCGCTTCGACCAAGGGCATCCTGCGCTGATGAGCGCGGAAATGGGAGCGCCGGTGCGTATCGGCATCCTGGCCGGCGAAAGTTCCGGCGATATTCTCGGCGCCGGACTGATGCAAGCGCTTAAAGCCCGTCATCCCGGTATCTGCTTTGAAGGCATAGGCGGGCCGCTTATGGAAGCGCAGGGACTGGTGTCCCGGGTGCCTATGGAGCGACTCTCCGTGATGGGATTGATCGAGCCGTTGAAGCGTCTGCCTGAGTTGCTAGGGATTCGTCGGGACATCGTTCAACATTTTCTTGCTGCTCCCCCCGCGGTGTTCATTGGCATCGACTCTCCGGATTTCAATCTCGGGATCGAACTCAAGCTGCGTGCAAGGGGTATCAAGACGGTACATTACGTCAGTCCATCGGTGTGGGCCTGGCGCCGGCGCCGCGTCTATAAGATTGCACGTGCAGTTGATCTTGTGCTGACGCTGTTTCCGTTTGAAGCTGCGTTCTATCGCGAGCACCGGGTGCCAGTGGCGTTTGTTGGTCATCCCCTTGCAGATCTCATTCCGCTGGAGCCGGAGCGTAGCTCTGCACGTCACCATTTCGGACTGCCGGCAACTGGCAGCGTACTTGCCCTGCTGCCGGGCAGCCGTGTTGGCGAAGTGGGACGACTTGGCCCACCATTCCTGCAGGCTGCTGCTCTGTTGTGCAACGCCCGCAAGGATCTGCAGGTCCTGCTGCCATGCGCAACTCCTGCCTGTCGTGCGCTGGTAGAGCATCTGCCACAATGTGCAGAGCTCGTTGCGGCCGGGCGACTGCAGATCGTCGATGGACAGTCGAGGTTGGCGCTGCAGGCGGCCGATGGAGTACTACTGGCGTCTGGCACTGCGACGCTGGAAGCCCTGCTGTTCAAACTGCCGATGCTTGTGTGCTACCGCATGGCCCCATTGTCATACGCCATCATTTCCTCTCTGTTGAAAGTGCCTTATTTCTCGCTGCCTAATCTGCTTGCAGGCGAGCCTCTGGTCGATGAGCTTGTGCAGGACCAGGTTCAACCACAGGTGTTGGCTGATCGCATGCTGGCGTTGCTTGCCAACGATGGCAACAGCCAGGCTACACTGCGATCACGCTACACCGCGATTCATCACTTACTGCGACGCGAGGCCAGTGATCGCGCTGCTGATGCGGTGATCGCATTGTTATGAAGCACACAAGCTTGCTGTTTGCCTTTGATGAACAAGCGCATATGCTGGTGGCCGGTGTGGACGAAGTGGGACGTGGTCCGCTGGCCGGTGATGTTGTTGCAGCAGCGGTGATTCTAGATCCGGGTCGTCCAATAGAGGGACTCAATGACTCGAAGAAACTAAGTGAAGCACAGCGTGATGCGCTGTATCCGTCCATCATTGCCAACTCGCGTGCATGGGCTGTTGCGCGCGCCAGTGTTGACGAGATCGATCGTCTCAATATCTTGCAGGCCTCTTTGTTGGCGATGACGCGTGCTGTTATGGCGCTTGGCGTGCAACCTCAGTTTGTCTATGTCGATGGAAATCGCTGCCCGAAGTGGCACTACCAGAGTCTTGCAGTAGTGAAGGGTGACAGTCGTATCGCAGCTATCGCAGCCGCCTCGATCGTGGCCAAAGTCACGCGTGATCAAGAGTTGGTGGAACTTGATGCAGTTTACCCAGGTTATGGGTTGGCGCGCCACAAGGGCTACCCGACGCCGGAGCACCTCCAAGCGCTGTCTTTGTTGGGCGTGACACCTGTTCATCGCCGTAGTTTCGCCCCGGTGGCGCAAGCCTTGCGTCTGGCAGTGCGTGACGCTACTTTGCCGTCATAGTTTTCCTTTTGTTGGCACGCGGTTCCGTACCCAAATGAACAGCAATCCTGGCTTTGTCCATCTTAGGCTGCATTCCGAATATTCGGTGGTGGACAGCCTGATTCGCATCAAGCCGTTGGCATCGAGGGTGGCGGAGCTCGGTATGCCGGCGGTCGCCATCACCGACCAGCTCAACTTCTATTCACTGATCAAGTTCTACACCGCGGCCAACAGCAAGGGTATCAAGCCAATCTGCGGTTGCGACCTGCTGGTGGCCGAAGACGAAAATCCCGATCAATTGTCGATTCTGGTGCTGCTGGTATGCAACCAGACCGGGTACCGCAATCTCGTGCAGCTTATTTCACGCGCCTGGCTGGAAGGACAGGTACGAGGCAATGTCTCAGTGAAACGGAGTTGGCTGACCGGCCATACCGATGGACTCATCGCATTATCCGGAGCCTCCAGGGGCGATGTGGGCAAAGCACTGCTCGCAAATGACCTGCCATTGGCGCAACAACTGCTAGCCCAATGGCAAAATCTGTTCCCCGACAGCTATTACCTCGAACTGCAGCGCACAGGTCGCTCGGGCGACAGTGAGCATGTAGCGCGCGCAGTCGAGCTGGCCCTTGCCACGAATACCCCGGTGGTCGCCACCAACGATGTACGCTTCCTGCGGCAGGAAGATTTCGAGGCTCACGAAGTACGGGTTTGTATCAACGAACGCCGCACCCTGGATGATCCACGACGGCCGCGCCACCATTCCGACCAGCAATACCTACGTAGCCAGGCCGAAATGCAGGAGCTGTTCAGCGACCTGCCGGAAGCGTTAGAAAATACAGTGGAAATCGCCAAACGGTGTAACCTCGAATTGCAACTTGGCAAGCCATTCCTGCCCAACTATCCGATTCCGGATGGCATGACCATCGAGCAATTCTTCCGTGTGGTCAGTGAAAAGGGGCTGGCACAACGGCTGGCCAAGTTGTTCGACAAGGCCCAGTCCGATTACGCCGATATCGAACAAACCTACGTTGCGCGACTGGAGTTCGAACTCGGCATTATCAATCAGATGGGTTTCGCCGGTTACTTCCTGATCGTGATGGAGTTCATTCAGTGGGCGAAGGACAACGGCATTCCAGTAGGACCCGGTAGGGGCTCAGGGGCCGGCTCACTGGTGGCGTATTCGCTGAATATCACTGATCTCGATCCACTGGCATATGACCTGCTTTTCGAGCGTTTCCTCAATCCCGAGCGTGTGTCGATGCCGGACTTCGACATCGACTTCTGCATGGACGGTCGTGATCGCGTGATTGAGCATGTGGCGGATCTCTATGGCCACGACGCCGTTTCACAGATCATCACATTCGGGACGATGGCGGCGAAGGCAGTAGTGCGTGACGTTGGTCGAGTGCTGGGCAAGCCGTATTCGTTGGCCGACAAATTGTCGAAGCTGATTCCGTTTGAAGTGGGAATCACGCTGGAGAAAGCGCGCAAGGACGAGCCGATGTTGGTGGAATTCCTCGGCTCCGATGACGAAGCTCAAGAAATAATGGACATGGCCGAACAGCTTGAAGGTTTGGTGCGCAACGTCGGCAAGCATGCCGGGGGAGTGGTGATTGCACCCGGCAAACTCACCGATTTTTCGCCGCTTTACTGTGATGAAGGCGGCGGCAATGTAGTGACACAGTTCGACAAGAATGACGTCGAGAGCGCCGGCCTCGTCAAATTCGATTTTCTCGGATTGCGCACGCTCACCATCATCGATTGGGCAGTGAAGATGATCGCGGCCGCATATCCGCACCAACCGTTGCTCGACATGACACGACTGCCGCTGGACGATCCGAAGGTGTACGCGATGTTGGAGAAGGGCGAGTCTTCCGCCGTGTTCCAGCTCGAATCCCGCGGCATGAAGGACCTGATGAAGCGGCTCAAGCCTAATACCTTTGAAGACATCATCGCATTGGTGGCGCTGTTCCGCCCGGGACCGCTCGGCTCTGGCATGGTGGACGATTTCATTGACCGCAAGCACAAGAAGAAGGCTGTCAGCTATCCGCATCCCGATCTTGAGCCGGTATTGAAAAACACCTATGGCGTCATCCTGTATCAGGAACAGGTGATGCAGATTGCGCAGGTGTTGGCCAACTATACGTTGGGTGGCGCCGACATGCTGCGGCGAGCGATGGGCAAGAAAAAGCCGGAAGAGATGCAAAAACAGCGGGCGATCTTCTTGCAGGGTGCATCGGATCGCAGCATCGACGCCGACCAGGCGTCGATGATCTTCGACCTGATGGAAAAATTCGCTGACTATGGATTCAACAAGTCGCACTCGGCAGCGTATGCCTTGGTGTCGTATCAGACGGCTTGGCTCAAATGTTTCTATCCGGCGCATTTCATGGCTGCGGTGCTCTCAGCCGATATGCAGCACACTGACAAGATCGTCACAATGGTGGAAGAAAGCCGTCGCATGGGGCTCAAGGTAATGCCACCTGACATCAATCAAGGCAGCTTTGCGTTCACCGTCAGCAAGTCCGGCGAGATAGTGTATGGACTCGGTGCCATTAAAGGACTCGGAGAAGGCCCGATCCGGAACCTTATCGATGTGCGCGAACAATCCGGTGCTTTCAGAGACCTCTTCGATTTCTGCAAGCGGGTAGATTTGTCGCTTGCGAATAAGCGGGCGATCGAAGCGTTGATCCGGGCCGGAGCCTGCGACAGTTTTGGTGCAGACCGTGCCACGCTGCTTGCTAGCCTGCCAGAAGCGGTCCAAACCGCAGAGCAGAACAGCCACATGCAGCAGAGCGGAGTTGGGGATCTGTTCGGTGACACTATTACTCCGGTCAACTCTAGCGATGTTTATGCGAATTTCCGGCACGTCAGGCCGTGGAGCGAACAGCGTCGGCTGCAGGAAGAAAAGGAGACGCTCGGGCTTTACCTGTCAGGTCATCCAATATCTACCCATTTGCCTGAGTTATCGCGTTTTGTGCGCAACCGCATCAGTAATCTCAAGGCCGAAAAAGGGCAGCAGCTGATCGCTGGCCTAGTCCACGATATACGCCTTATCAAGAGCAAGAAAGGCGACACAATGGCTGTGGTAACACTCGATGACCGCAGCGGTCGTATCGAAGTGACTCTGTTCCCGGAAAGCTGGAACCAGTTCCGTGAACTGCTGAAGCCTGACAGTATTGTGGTGGTAGATGGTTCGGTGGCGCTGGACGACTACAACGGAGAGAGCAAGCTGAAGGTCACGGTACGCAGGGTTCTGCGGCTGGAAGAAGCCCGCAGGGACTATGCCCGCAGCCTGAGCCTATCCTTGCAAGCCCATCATTTGCAGGTAGAATCCCTCGCCGCCTTGGAAGCCCTTCTGGGTTCGTTCCGGCTCGATCCGGCCGCCCGCAGCAGGCCTCAGCCTGCACAAACCCGACAGGGCAGGGAAGGCAGGGGCCAGGCCGGTGAGACGGAAGCCCGCGAACCGGGCTGTTGTGTAGTGGTGCACATCGAAAAAACTGATAAAGGCGGCTACGGCTGTGGTGTCAGGGGTTCCCTGACGTTAGGACCGCAGTGGCGGGTGCAACCCGATGATGAATTGCTGTCCCGCTTGCGCGAACGCTTCGGCAACGCCAGTGTGGCGCTCAATTACCAGTAGACATGGCATTGAACGTGCTGAGTGAGGACTATGAACCCTGATTATCTGGATTTCGAACAACCGATTGCCGAGCTCGAGGTAAAGATCAACGAGCTGCGGCTGGTCGGTTCCGACAACAAGCTGAGCATCGGTGATGAGATCAACAAGCTGCATGACAAGAGTCTGAAGCTGACGGAGAGGATATTCAATTCACTGACGCCATGGCAGATTTCTATGCTGGCGCGCCATCCACTGCGTCCGTACACAGAAGACTATATCCGCTACATTTTTGAGGATTTCGACGAGTTGCACGGCGACCGCTATTTCGCCGACGACCCAGCCATTATTGGTGGCGTTGCCTATCTGGAACGGACGCCGGTAATGATCATCGGTCACCAGAAAGGCCGTGGCACTTCCGAAAAAGTGAAGCGAAACTTCGGCATGCCCAAACCGGAAGGCTACCGCAAAGCACGCCGCTTGATGTTGCTCGCTGAGCGCTACAACATGCCGGTTTTGACACTGATTGATACGCCTGGCGCCTATCCCGGCGTTGATTCCGAAGCACGTGGCATCAACGAATCCATTGCCGAAAATCTGGCTGTGATGTCGCGTTTGCGGACACCAATAATCGCCACAGTTACGGGTGAAGGAAACTCCGGCGGTGCCATCGCCATCGGTGTGTGCGACCACCTGAATATGCTGCAATACTCGACTTATTTCGTTATTTCGCCTGAAGGCTGCGCCACTATTTTGTGGAAGTCGTCCGAGCACAAGGCTGCCGCAGCCGAAGCGATGGGCGTCACGTCATCACGCCTGGAAGAACTCGGCATTGTCGATCAGACCATCGCGGAACCTCTTGGCGGCGCCCATCGCGATATGAAGGGCATGGCGGAGCGGCTGAAGGCAGAACTGCTGAGCCAGGTAGACCGCTTCAGTCACATGGACATGGATGAACTGCTTGAACGCCGTTACCGTCGTCTGATGAGTCATGGTGCCCAGCGCGCCCGCTGAGCAATCTGCCGCCACCGGGCTGACACCGGCCCGGCTTCTTAGTCTGTGCCCTGCTCTGGCCACTGCCAGCGCTATTTGCGTTGCCTGCAGTGGTGGCCTTGATTCAACCGTGCTGTTACACCTCCTCGTCCAAGCGCGGGTGAATAGTCTTCTGGTTGCGAGCTTGCGCGTGTTCCACGTGCATCATGGCATGCAGTTGGAAGCTGACTCATGGTTGGAACATTGCCGTGCACAATGTGAACAGTGGCAGCTACCTTTTACAGCTATCCGCGTGAGAGTTGAACTTCACCAGGGCGACAGCCCGGAGGCGGCAGCCCGCCGCGCCCGTTACTTTGCATTTGAGGAGGCGCTTCAGCCCGGTGAAGTCCTTGTTCAGGCTCACCATGCCAACGACCAGGCTGAAACACTGCTGTTGCGGCTGCTGCGTGGCAGTGGCATGACCGGACTCGGTAGCATACCGGCCGCACGCCGGCTTGGCGTGGGCCGGTTGCTGCGGCCGCTGCTGGTGGTAGGTCGCAACCAACTGCTCGCATACGCTCACGCCAACCGGCTGCAATGGATCGAGGATCCCAGTAATACTGATACCCGCTACGATCGTAATTTTCTCCGGTGGCAGGTGATCCCGGTATTACAGCAGCAGTGGCCATCGACCGTGAACTCTCTGCTTCGTTCAGCTTCACTGGCGGCAGAGGCCGACGGGTTGCTCAACGAACTGGCTGCCGCTGATCTGCTGCAGGTACATATTGATGGTTTCGCCAACCGCTTATCGGTGGCCGCACTGCAGCAATTGAATCCCGCGCGGCAGCGCAATCTGTTGCGTCACTGGATACTGACGCAACCGCCGGAACTCCAGGGCGGCGCCCCCGGCTACGAGTTGCTGCAACGCTGTATCAGCGAATTGTTGGACCCGATGATAACGCAGCCGCGTCTGCTTGCATGGGGAGAGGGTGCCGAAGCTCTGCAATTGCATCGTTACCGTGATGTACTTTGCCTGCTCCGCCCGCTGCCACCACCGCCGGCAGCCCAAGGGTGGACGTTAGAACAGGCACTGAAGCTGCCTGCCCCGCTGGGAAGCCTGCACTGGCGAGAACCATCGCAGATGCCGGGGGTGCCGCAACAGCTGGAGCTGCGATTCCGCGTCGGCGGTGAACGCATTGTCAGGGATGACGGCCATCACCAGACTCTCAAGAACTATTGGCAGCAACGCGGCATTCCGCCATGGCTGCGCGACAGTGTTCCTTTGCTGTATCACGGTGGAGAACTGGTGGCAATTGGTGATGAAGTGATTGCCGCGTCATCGCTAGGAATGGCAACGAAAAAACTGCAGCCGTTGTGCTGGCAAAGATCACATTTGCTTTGCGGCTGGTAGGGCCATCTGCTAACCTGATTTCCCATCAAGTACCTTGCCAAGTCTGATGGGCTGTAGATGACAAATTATATTTTTATTACCGGTGGTGTTGTTTCTTCACTTGGCAAAGGCATCACTTCAGCCTCCCTGGCAGCCATCCTCGAAGCGCGCGGCCTCAAGGTCACGATGCTCAAGCTTGATCCTTATATCAACGTCGATCCGGGCACAATGAGCCCGTTCCAGCATGGTGAAGTCTACGTCACAGAAGATGGTGGCGAGACCGATCTCGACCTCGGTCACTACGAGCGCTTCATTCGCACCACGATGTCCAAGCGCAACAACTTCACTGCTGGTCGCATCTATGAGGAAGTAATCAAAAAAGAGCGTCGCGGTGACTACCTCGGCGCGACTATTCAGGTCATTCCCCACATCACTGACGAGATAAAGGCTCGCATCATCGAAGGTGGCGCCGGTGCTGATGTGGCCTTGGTCGAAATCGGTGGCACGGTCGGGGACATCGAATCACAGCCATTCCTTGAAGCTGTGCGCCAGATGAAAGTAGAACTCGGTTCCAATCGTGCATTGTTCCTTCACCTTACGCTCGTCCCCTATATAGCCACCGCTGGAGAAACCAAGACCAAGCCTACGCAGCATTCCGTGCGTGATCTGCGCTCCATTGGTATACAGCCGGATATCCTCGTTTGCCGCTCCGATCACGAGATTCCCGAAGCGTCGTTGAAGAAGATTTCTCTGTTTACTAACGTCGAGGCACAGGCCGTGGTCAGCCTGCCTGACACCGCCACAATTTACTCGGCACCACTGCTGCTGCATGCCACCGGACTGGACGAGGTGATAGTTAAGCGTTTCGGGTTACAGTGCAAACCTGCCGATCTGAGTGAGTGGCAGCGTGTGGTCGATGCAGTACTGAAACCAGAGCGGGAAGTGACGGTTGCGATGGTGGGCAAGTACATGGAGCTACTAGATGCCTACAAGTCTCTGATCGAAGCAATGAAACATGCTGGCATTCAGACCAAGACCAGGGTCAAGCTTCGCTACATTGATTCGTCGTCCATTGAAACCGACGGTACCGGCGCGCTCGAGGGTGTCGATGCCATCGTGGTGCCCGGCGGATTCGGAGAGCGCGGCATCAACGGCATGATACTGACCGCCGAATATGCGCGTGTAAACCGGATTCCTTATCTGGGTATCTGTCTGGGTCTGCACATTGCCGTCATTGAGTTCGCCCGCAACGTGCTCGGCCTCAAGTTGGCCCACAGCACCGAGTTCGATCGCAAGACGCCTGACCCTGTTATCGCGCTGATAACCGAATGGACCAATGCCGCTGGTGGTGTCGAACAGCGCAGCGAGAATTCCGATCTTGGCGGCACCATGCGACTGGGTGGCCAGCAATGCCGACTGCTTGAGAATTCGGTAGCGAAAGACTGCTACCAGAAAGAAGTCATCATTGAGCGCCATCGGCATCGGTATGAACTGAACAACAATTACATTGAACCGTTGGAAAAGCATGGTCTGCGTATCACCGGCAAGTCGATCGACGGCAATCTGATGGAGGTCATCGAGATTCCGGCACATCCGTGGTTCCTCGCGTGCCAGTTCCATCCGGAGTTCACGTCGACTCCGCGCGGTGGCCATCCACTGTTCACCGGCTTTGTGAAAGCTGCCATAAAACAACATGACTTACATGAATCGATGCAGCAGGTTCCCGAGTGACCGGACCTGTCTCACAAACCGCCACGCTTACCCTAGGTAATATCGCGATCGCCAACCACTTGCCGATGATTCTGGTCGGTGGCATGAACGTCCTCGAATCAGACGAGCTGGCACTGCAGGTGGCAGCTGAGTTCACGCGCGTCTGTAAAAAGTTCGGCATTCCGTATGTGTTCAAGGCGTCGTTTGACAAAGCCAATCGTTCGTCAATCCATTCGTTTCGTGGCCCGGGCCTCGAAAAAGGCTTGCTGATGCTAGAGCGGATCAAACGCGAATTCGGCGTACCTCTGCTGACAGATGTGCATGAACCCTACCAGGCCGAAGCGCTCGCTCAGATAGTGGATATCTTGCAGCTGCCGGCGTTCCTGTCCCGCCAAACTGATCTTGTAATGGCAATGGCCAAGAGCGGTGCGATGATCAACATCAAAAAAGCACAGTTCCTTTCACCTCGTGAGATGGGCCATATCCTTCGTAAGTTCGAGGAGGCTGGCAACGGGCGGCTGATGCTGTGTGAGCGTGGCTCCAGTTTTGGTTACAACAACCTTGTAGTCGACATGTTGGGTTTTCCCGTAATGAAGAGCTTCGGTTATCCCGTGTTGTTCGATGTGACTCATGCATTGCAGATGCCGGGCGGTCGCAGCGACAGCGCAGATGGTCGTCGCAAGGACGTTCTTGCGCTAGCGCGGGCAGGCATTTCTCAGGGCATTGCGGGCTTGTTTTTGGAGGCGCACCCTGAGCCTGACAAGGCGCTGTGTGATGGCCCCTGCGCACTGCCGTTGGCAGTGCTGGAACCATTTTTGCAACAATTGCAGGCATTGGACACGCTGGTCAAAAGCCAGCCGGAACTTGTCATCCGTTGATGATGTTCATGCTATCGAGAGGTGATTACAAATGAGCATTCAAACCATCATTTCCAAAGTTATCGCCCGTGAAGTTCTCGATTCACGCGGTAATCCTACTGTACAGGCAGACGTCATACTCGTCGGCGGTGCCAAGGGAACGGCCTGTGCACCGTCGGGTGCTTCGACAGGCTCGCGCGAAGCACTGGAACTGCGTGATAAAGATACAGGCCGCTATCTGGGTAAGGGTGTGCTGAAAGCGGTAGCTGCAGCGAACGGCGATATCGCCAAAGCGCTGGTGGGCAAAGACGCGCTGTCGCAGGCAGCGATCGATGACCTGATGATCAAGCTCGACGGTACCGACAATAAATCGAAGTACGGCGCCAACTCAATTCTAGCCGTATCCCTCGCCGCTGCACGCGCAGCTGCTGTCGCGACCGGTAAGCCTCTGTATGCTCATATTGCTGATTTGTATGGCACTCCTGGCCACTACAGCATGCCGGTGCCAATGATGAACATCATCAATGGTGGTGAACATGCGGACAACAACGTAGACATCCAGGAATTCATGGTGCAGCCGGTAGGCGCACCGACTTTTCGGGAGGCCTTGCGCTATGGAGCCGAGATTTTCCATTCGCTGAAGTCTGTATTGAAGAAGCAGGGTCTCAATACTGCGGTGGGTGATGAAGGTGGTTTTGCCCCTAACCTGCCGTCCAACGCTGCAGCGCTCGACGCCATCATGGAAGCGATTGTCAAAGCCGGCTTCAAAGCTGGTAGCGATGTATGCCTGGCGCTCGACTGTGCAGCCTCCGAGTTTTACCACGACGGCAAGTATGTACTGGCAGGCGAAGGCAAGAGTTACTCGAGCGAACAATTTGCCGATTACCTTGCCGGGCTCAGCAGTCAGTATCCGATACTCTCAATTGAAGACGGCATGCATGAGGGCGACTGGGATGGTTGGGCGGCGCTGACGAGCAAGCTTGGTAACAAGATCCAATTGGTTGGTGATGACCTGTTCGTTACCAATACATCCATCCTTGAGCGTGGCATCAAATCGAAGATCGCCAACTCGATTCTTATCAAGTTCAACCAGATTGGCTCGCTTACTGAAACGTTGGCAGCGATCCACATGGCGCGCGATGCCGGCTATACCGCCGTTATTTCGCATCGATCCGGCGAAACCGAAGACACCACGCTGGCAGATCTTGCCGTCGGTACTGCCGCCGGCCAGATCAAAACCGGCTCGTTGTGCCGCAGCGACCGTGTCGCTAAATACAACCGCCTCCTTGTTATCGAAGAAGAGCTGGCAGGCCAGGCGCCGTATCGGGGCCGTGCCGAATTCCAACGTGGCTGAAAGATTGCGCGGTAAGGTCCAAAGATGAAATACGTTCTTGGTCTGTTGGTGGTGGTTCTGGTCTTGCTACAAATACGACTGTGGCGGGGAGAGGGCAGCTTGGCTGACATCGACCGGCTTGAGCACGAGATCGAAGCCCAGGCAGTTGCCAACAGAGGGCTCGATGCGCGTAACGAGGGTTTGTTGGGTGAAGTCAGTGACCTGAAGACCGGACTTGATTCAGTGGAAGAGCATGCCCGCAGCGAGTTGGGATTGATCAAGCAGGGCGAAACCTATTACCTGATAGTTGACAAGGACGTTGCTGAGCCGCAGGCATCGTCCACCACTGTCAGCCAATAACCGGATGCGCGCCAACGCTTACCGCCCCCCATGTCATTTCCTGGTGCTGCCTGCGGCCGGCAGTGGTCAGCGAATGGGCGCTGATCGTCCGAAGCAATACCTCGAACTTCTGGGAAAGCCTGTGTTACAGCATACGCTGGAGCGACTGGGCAGTCTCAACCGGTTCGAGCGCGTCGTGCTGGTACTGACTGCCGGTGATCCTTGGTGGCCACCCATTGAAGCTGCGCTGCCGGCCGCATTGAAAGCTAAGTTGCTGGTGGTCAGCGGCGGCAGCCAGCGCTGCATATCAGTTCAGAACGGCCTGTCGGCCTTGCAGGAGGTCGCTGCGGACGCTGACTGGGTGCTCGTGCATGACGTAGTGCGCCCCTGTGTCGGCCTTGGTGATGTGGAGCGCTTGTTGCAGGAATTGCGTGATGATCCGGTAGGTGGACTGTTGGCAACACCCGTGCGTGAAACGCTCAAGCGCACGGACACCGACGGTGTTGTTATACAGACAGTGGATCGTGCCGGGCTTTGGTCAGCTGCCACGCCGCAGATGTTCCGTTACCGGCTGCTGTTGGATGCCTTGATAAAAGCTGCTGCCAACAACAGGGTGGTTACCGACGAGGCAGAAGCGGTGGAAGCTGCAGGTTTGCCAGTACGCTTGGTGCCGGGCGGCGCAGACAACCTCAAGATTACTTGGCCACAAGACCTGGCCTTGGCAGAACTGATTCTTGGAGCAGCACTCTAAATGCAATTCCGTATCGGCAATGGCTACGATGTACACCGTTTCGGCGAAGTAGCCGTCGATGCAACGCTGATGATCGGAGGCGTGCGCATCGCTTACGAACGTCCGTTGCTGGCGCATTCAGATGGTGACGTCCTCGTACATGCGCTATGCGACGCCGTACTTGGGGCGCTGGCACTCGGTGATATTGGACATCATTTTCCCGACAGTGACGCGCATTACCGTGGAATAAGCAGTCTGCAGTTATTGCAACACGTCGTCACACTGGCGGTGGAGCGTGGCTGGAGTCTTGTCAATGCCGATGTGACACTGGTAGCGCAGGCCCCGCGGTTTGCTCCCTACATTGAAACCATGCGCAGCACACTGGCAACTGTGCTCGCGGTAGATGTCGGCCAAGTCAGTGTCAAGGCGACGACAACCGAAGGCCTTGGTTTTGCCGGCCGCAAGGAAGGCATCGCCTGTTATGCGGTTGTGCTGCTGCAGCGCGGGAGTGCCGCATGAACTGGCAGCCTGCGTTCTCCGAGTTGGCTATTGCCCATGGTGCACCAGTGCTTGCTGCCCGCTTCAAGCAGGTTCCGACTGATTTTCGGGTTGATGAGGAGTTGGGTTTCGAACCTGACGGCAGTGGAGAACACGAATTGATGCTGGTTGAGAAGACCGGACTGACGACACCGCAAGCGCAAGACGCACTCAGTCGTGCCTACGCACTGCCATTGCAGAAAATCAGCTATGCCGGCCTCAAGGACAAACAGGCAGTTACGCGCCAATGGTTCAGCCTGCACTGTGTCCACGGTTGCGAACAGAAGCATGAGTTGCCTGCGGGCATGCGGGTGCTGGACCGCGTGCGCAATCGTCGAAAGCTGCAGCGTGGGTCCCATCGTGGTAACCGCTTTGTCATCATACTGCGCGACTGCAGCGTGCTTGCGCTGCCGCATGAATGGCAGCAAAGGTTGCAACAGATCCAGCGGGACGGTGTGCCGAATTATTTCGGTCCGCAGCGTTTTGGTTTCGGTGAAGACAATCTCAATCAAGCGGCACGCTGGTTTGCCGCCGAGGACCAGACTCCACGACGTAACCAGCGCAGCATGCTGCTGTCGGCAGCACGCAGCTTCATCTTCAATGCAGTATTGTCGGAGCGTGTTGCGAAAGGCAGTTGGAATCGCATTCTGGAGGGCGAAGTGGTTGCGCTGGCCGGCAGCAGTGCCACGTTTGCCGGCAGTCGCGCAACCCTGGATGAGCTCCAGGAGCGGCTTGTTCGGTTTGATATCCATCCGACTGGTCCTTTGTGGGGAGAAGGCAGCATAGACAGCACAGGCGAGGTAGCTGCCATGGAGGCTGCCATTGCCCACCGCTATCCACAATTCACGGCGGGACTTGTGCAACACGGTCTGCAACAGCAACGGCGCCCCCTTCGGGTACAGGTGGCCGATTTGGCCGCCACTCTGTGCGATGGCGTGCTCACGCTGGATTTCCGGCTTACGCGCGGCGCCTACGCCACGGCAGTATTGCGCGAACTTGTTCAAACGGAGGGCGCATGACGCTGTTATTGTCCAACGATGATGGTGTACACGCGCCAGGCCTACAGGCACTGGCAGAGGCACTTGCTGAACGCCGGCTGGATTTCCTCGTAGTCGCGCCTGATCGCGATCGTTCGGGGGTCAGCAATTGCCTGACACTGGACCGGCCGCTGCAAGCGATCCGCATCGACCCCCGTCGCATTGCAGTAGACGGTACACCTACCGACTGTATCCATCTTGGGACTGCGGGCATTTTTATGGAATCGCCTGAGCGCGTGGTTTCCGGCATCAATTTCGGCGCCAACCTGGGTGATGATGTGTTGTATTCGGGCACGGTGGCTGCAGCGATGGAAGGGCGCTTCCTGGTAAAGCCCGCACTGGCGTTGTCATTGGTGGTCACCGACTACGGTAACGCTACGGTTGAACGATTCAAGACGGCTGCCACCATCGCGGTATGGCTGCTCGACTGGATAGACCGACTGCCCCTGCCGCCGCGCACGGTACTGAATGTCAATATTCCGGATTTGCCGGTCTCCCGTATCAAGGGGCTGCGGTTGACTACCCTCGGCCAACGGTTGAAGGGTGAGAACCCGATCGCGACGCTTAATCCGCGTGGTAAGACGCTGTACTGGATAGGCCGTGCAGGTGGGCCGGTGGCTCGCGAACCTGGCTCTGATTTCCACGCTGTTGAGCAGGGCTATGTCTCGGTGACCCCGATTCATGCCGACATGGTCAGTGAAGCCGGATTGGAGTCGGCACACTCTGTTTTCACTGAACTCAGTGCTGCTTTCGGAAGCCTTTGGCAATGATCGGACGCGACCGCCAGGGTATTGGCATGACCTCGCAGCGCACCCGTGAGCGAATGGTGCAGCGACTTGGGGATCTGGGAATCAGCAACCTGCTAGTGCTGGAAGCCATGCTGCATGTACCTCGCCACCTGTTTGTTGACGAGGCCCTGGCGCAGCGCGCCTACGAAGATGCTGCGCTACCGATCGCTTTCAACCAGACCATCTCGCAGCCTTACATCGTTGCCCGTATGACGGAACAACTGATCAATGCGTTGCCGGAGAAGCCGCGCGTACTTGAAATCGGCACCGGCTGCGGCTACCAGACCGCCATCCTCGCTCGATTGGTCAATCATGTGTTCACCATCGAACGTATCTCGCCGTTGCTGGAAAAAACCAAGGCGCGGCTGACGTCCCTTGGTATCCTCAATGTCACTCTTAAATGTGCCGACGGCAATTTCGGCTGGTCGCAGTTCGCACCCTTCGACGGCATCCTGATCACAGCAGCAGCGCCACAGGTCCCACCCGCATTGGTAAAGCAACTGGCTGAAGGGGGGATTCTCGTCGTACCTGAGGGGGCCAACCATCAGGTGCTGCGGGTGTATCGCAAGACCGGAGACAAACTTGAAGTACAAAACCTCGAGGCGGTACGGTTTGTGCCGCTCTTGGCAGGTGTGGAGCGCTGAGGGCGCTTAAGCAGCCAAATCTGACGACAAATCAAACAGTTCCATGGCGTAAATACCCAAATATTTTTGACACCGGCAGGGGCTGTCTCTATTATGCGCGCCCATGTCGACCGGACCATTTCCTGATCGTGTAGATACTGCGAGGTTGTTTGCACGATACGGCACTATTGATGCCGCACTGCCTCTCCAGCGCCTCAATCGTTTGCAGACCTTTCTGGCTGATTCCGAAGGGCAGGCCAACGTGAGGTTGCAATTCGGCCTTGATGCCGAAGGGCGCAAGCAGTTGAATGGCTCCATTAGTGCAGAATTGCACCTGGCCTGCCAGCGTTGTATGCGCAGTCTGCCACTGCAGGTTGAGAGCCAATTGTCGATGCTGGTGTTTGCCAACCGGCAGGAGATGGAGAAACAGTTGCCCGAAGGGGGCCATGATCGCGATCTGCTTGTGCTCGATGAGTTGCAGGCGGAGCGGGTGGGTGATGGTCAAGGGCACCGCTTGGATGCCGGTAACGCAGACCAGGAACTTGATGTGTTGGCACTGGTGGAGGATGAGTTGATTCTCAGTCTGCCGTTGGCAGCGTTGCACGATGATGACAACTGCAGCGAAGCTTGGAACCGGGTGCGCGACAACAGTGAAGCGTTGGAGCGCGAGGTAGTGCAGAAAGCGCCGAATCCGTTTGCTGTGCTGGCGCAGCTGAAAGCGGGCACAGACAAGAGCAACAAGAGTTGAAGCGGCTCTTGAAAGTACTTTAAGTGGTTATCGTAATAAGTTGTACTATTTAGAAATTAACAAGAGGCTGCGCAGTAGCTTGATTTGCGTAGAATCAGACAGGAGCTAGAGCCATGGCAGTTCAACAAAATCGCAAGACCCGTTCCAAGCGTGACATGCGCCGTTCGCACGACGCGTTGACCGCTGCCACCGTGACCACCGACGGTGAAACTGGCGAACGTCATCGTCGTCACCATATGACGGCTGACGGCTTTTACCGTGGTCGGCAGATCGTTCAGGTCAACAAAGACTGAAATGTCCACTGTGTCCTGCGTCAAGTAGCGGCACACCAAACAAAAAACAGCCTCCTGGGGCTGTTTTTTCGTGAACGGGTATCGGACTCTTCGATCGGACATCAGGGCAGGTTTCCTCGTGTCGATAGCCGCCTTGGCTGACACAGTGGCTGGATCACGAATAGATGTCCGGTAGCTTTTTTAACGGTCCCTTGTTGAGCGTGAAATGTTAACGCCTATGTCGACTTATTCTGCCGGCAGCTACGGCATGGTATTCCCAGGCCAGGGTTCGCAGCATGTTGGCATGCTTGCTGAACTGGCTGACCAGCATCCTGTATTAATTTCAACATTTGCCGAAGCTTCCAGTGTATTGGGCTATGACCTCTGGCAACTGTCACAGGCCGGCCCGGCCGAGCAATTGGCGTTGACACACATTACGCAGCCACTGCTGGTTACCGCGTCGGTGGCAATTTGGCGGATATGGCAACAAAAGGGTGGTGGCCAGCCTGCATTGATGGCCGGCCACAGCCTTGGAGAGTATTCCGCGCTCGTGTGTGCAGGTTCGCTGGATTTCAAGGTGGCTGTAGACCTCGTAAGGCAGCGCGGTGAACTCATGCAGGGCGCGGTGCCGCTTGGCACTGGATCCATGGTCGCCATTATCGGATTAGATGACGCTGCAATACAGAAGTGCTGCAGGGAAGCCAGTGTTGCAGGTGCCGTAGTGACTGCGGCCAATTACAACTCCCCTGGTCAGGTGGTAATAGCGGGCAATGCTGCCGCCGTCGAACAGGCCGCGCTCTTGTGCAAGCAGGCCGGTGCCAAACGTGCGTTGCCGCTGTCGGCTAGCGCTCCCTTCCATTCCCCACTCATGGCTCCTGCTGCTGAGAAGTTCGCGTGCGTGCTGGATTCGGTTGAAATCAAGTCGCCCTCGGTACCTGTAATCCAGAACGTTGGACTCGTTAGTAGTTCCGATCCTGTTCGTATCAAGCAGAATCTCGTCGACCAAATTGCCAGCCAGGTGCAGTGGGTGGCCACGATGAAACTATTTGCCGCGCAGCAGGTCCATCAGTTGCTTGAGATGGGGCCGGGCAAGGTGCTGACAGGCTTCAACAAGCGCATCGACGATTCGCTGGAAACCATTGCGGTCAACGACGCTGCTACATTGGCTCAAGCATTGGAAAAACTCGGTTTTTCAAATAATTAACGCGGAAATTTGAAAATGAGCATCAATGGCAAAGTGGCAGTCGTCAGTGGCGCCAGCCGTGGTATTGGCAAGGCCATCGCCCTCGAACTAGGCAAGCGTGGCGCTACCGTGATCGGAACAGCGACATCGGAGGCCGGTGCCGGCCAGATCTCGGTCTATCTGCAGGAAACCGGTGTCAAGGGACAAGGACTCGTACTGGATGCCGGTTCCGATACGTCAGTAGACGCCTTTGCCAAATCAGTACAGGACCAGTTCGGCACCGTTGAAATCCTTGTCAACAACGCTGGCATCACCCGTGACAACCTTATGCTGCGCATGAAAGAAGAGGAGTGGGACGCTGTAATCAACACCAATCTGACCTCTGTATTCCGCCTGACCCGCAGCTTCCTGCGTGGTATGACCAAGGCGCGTTGGGGCCGTATAGTGAGTATCAGCTCAGTGGTGGGGTCAAGCGGGAATGCCGGCCAGGCCAACTACGCCGCCGCCAAGGCGGGCATGGAGGGGTTTTCCCGCGCACTCGCAATGGAAATTGGTTCGCGCGGCATTACGGTAAACTGTGTGGCGCCAGGCTTCATCGACACCGATATGACACGCGGCCTGGCGGAAGAACATGCCAACGCGTTGAAGAGTAAGATTCCACTCGGGCGCTACGGCCAGCCCGAAGAGATTGCCGCCGTTGTCGGCTTTCTGGCGTCTCAGGAAGCCGGTTACATCACCGGCGAAACCATCCATGCCAATGGTGGTATGTATATGGCATAATTCAGGCCATAACAACGACATGGCCTGATACACCAACCAATCCATTAACCCGTACTATCTTTACTTTCGTACCAGGAGCTTGAAGCAATATGAGTAGCGTTGAAGAACGAGTCCGTAAAATTGTCGCTGAACAACTCGGTGTCAAAGAAGAAGAAGTAAAAAATGAAGCGGCCTTCGTTGAAGACCTGGGTGCCGACTCTCTCGATACGGTTGAGCTGGTAATGGCGCTGGAAGAAGAGTTTGAAACTGAAATTCCGGATGAAGAAGCCGAGAAGATTACTACTGTTCAGCTGGCCATCGACTACATCAACAAACACCTCTGACCGGCTAGCCCGAACGCCGGCCCTGCCTTGACCCTAAGCGGCAAGATCCCCGGTCAGCGGCAAAACAGGAAAGTATGAAGAAGCTGCTCTGGGCCCCGGAGTGGCTTTTTTCATGATTGGGTGAGAATGATTTTTTCCGGCATCAACAGCTTGGCAGGAGAGACCAGTGTCGCGTAGGAGAGTAGTGGTTACCGGCATCGGCGCACTTACCTGTTTGGGCAACACTGTCGCTGATACCTGGAAGGGTGTGTGCGAAGGCAAGAGTGGTATCGCACCTTTGACGCATATGGATGTTGCTGCCTTTACCACCCGCTTTGGTGGTTCCATCCGCAACTTCGATATAACCGAATACATCCCCGCGAAGGAAGCGCGCCGCATGGACCTGTTCCTGCACTATGGCATTGCTGCTGGCATGCAGGCTGTTCGCGACAGCGGACTTGAGCAGGCCGGTTATGATCCATTGCGTGTTGGCGTGATTGCTGGCTCCGGCATTGGTGGCATCACCACCATCGAGGAGAATGTGCGCTTGGTCGACAACAGTGGCCCGCGCAAGATTTCGCCATTCTTTGTGCCTGGGTCCATCATCAACATGATCGCTGGCGCGTTGTCGATCCAGTTTAATTTCCAGGGTCCGAATTTCTCGATCACCACCGCCTGTACGACCGGCACCCACAATATCGGCATGGCGGCTCGTTTGATTGCCTATGGTGAAGCGGACGCGATGCTGACAGGTAGTACCGAGATGGCTTGCTCATCGGTGGGACTTGGTGGTTTCTGTGCTGCCAGGGCCTTGTCTACCCGCAACGATGATCCGGTCTCCGCCAGCCGTCCATGGGACGCTGAGCGTGATGGATTCGTCCTCAGCGATGGTGCCGGCATGCTGGTACTGGAGGAATACGAAGCGGCGAAGAAACGTGGCGCCAACATTTATGCCGAGTTGGTCGGTTTCGGCATGAGTGGCGATGCCTATCACATTACTTCCCCCGCTGAAGGTGGCCGTGGCGCTGCGGCCTGCATGCGTAACGCGCTCCGTGATGCCGGCCTGAATCCAACCGAAGTGCAGTACATAAACGCACACGGTACGTCGACTCAGGCCGGTGACCTCGCCGAAACCCAAGCCATTCACAGTCTCTACGGTGCCGATGCCGGCAAGGTGGCAATCAGTTCCACCAAATCGATGGTCGGTCATCTGCTCGGTGCTTCCGGTTCTGTCGAAGCAGTGTTCAGCGTGCTGGCGCTGCGTGACCAGGTGGCTCCTCCGACGATCAACCTCCACAATCCCGGTGAAGGCTGTGACCTTGATTACGTTCCACTCACGGCCCGCCAGATGAAGATCGATGTCGTCATGAGCAACTCGTTCGGCTTTGGGGGTACCAACGGCACCCTTATTTTCCGCCGCACCTGACGACGATGTTGCTGAACGGACAGCCCGCCACCGACATTTCCCTGCAGGATCGTGGTCTGGCTTATGGTGATGGTTTGTTCGAAACCATCCTGATATGTGCCGGCAGGCCACTACTGTTTGATGAACATCTCGCTCGTCTGCAACGCGGCTGCGCAGTGCTCGGACTCGACCCCGACCTTGCAGCGTTGCAGTCCGAACTCGCCAGCGTGTTGAGCCAAACTGCGGCGCGCGATGTCGTCCTGAAAATCTCGCTGACGCGCGAAGCAAGTGGTCGTGGCTATCGTCCGCTTACCACTGCCTGTAATCGCATACTCACATTGCATCCGCGGCCTGACTATCGCACCAGGGCGCCGGATCAGGGCATTGCCATGTTTGTTTGTCGTCAACGACTGGCACGTCAACCTGTACTGGCTGGGCTGAAGCATCTCAATCGTCTTGAACAGGTACTGGCCAGTCGTGAATGGCCCGACGACAGTTTTCTCGAAGGATTGATGCTAGATACTGAAGGCCTCGTCATCGAAGGCACCCGTAGTAATCTGTTTGCCGTTATCGGTGGGCAGTTGCTGACTCCCACACTCGACAACTGTGGAGTGAATGGTGTGATGCGCACTTGGCTGTTACAGAGTTTTGGCAAAGTGGCGTGCGAACGCATGTTCACGCTCGGCCAATTGCGCGATGCAAGTGAGATTTTCATTTGCAGCAGCGTGATCGGTGTGTGGCCAGTTACGCAGCTACAGCAGGGTGGCGAACTTCACCGTTATGACATTGGCCCCCACACCCGGCAGGCGCAGGCATGGTTCCACGCGCTGATCTGAGCAAGACCTGGTCGCGTGGCCACCACGGCACGGCCATCGCACTTGTCGTGCTGCTGATACTCTGTGTCGGTTTGCTGTGCCGCTATTGGCTGTTTCTGCAGAACCTCAAGGCCCCGCTGGTGATACAGGGGCCTTACGTGCTTACGGTAGCAAGCGGTAGCAACTTCACTCGGATCGTACGCCAGCTACAGACAGATGGTGTCCTCGACAACAGCGATCTGCTGTACTACGTGCGCTACAAGGATCTCGCCAACCGCATCCGCGCCGGCGAGTACGAATTGGTGGCGGGCACCACACCGCTGGCGATGCTCGATATACTGCTACAGGGTCGGGTAATTGAGTACCAAGTGCGCATTGGCGAAGGCTGGACCCTGCGTGAAGCAATCAAGGCGGTACAGGCGCATCCGATTATCCTGCATACGATCAACATCGATGATGCAGTTGCGCTGCAACAGACGTTCGGCAGTGAGCTTTATCCCGAGGGCTTGGTATTTCCCGATACATACAATTTCGTCCGCGGCGCCACTGATTTAGACATCATGCAGCGCGCGCGTGAACGAATGGATGCAACGCTCGCGGAGGCCTGGACAGAACGCGACAGCGGATTGCCATACCAGAGCGCGTACGATGTGCTGATCATGGCGTCCATCGTCGAAAAGGAAACCGGGCAGACCGCTGAACAGCCAGAAATCAGTGGAGTATTCGTGCGCAGATTACAAATCGGTATGAAGATGCAGACTGATCCGACTGTGATCTACGGCATTGGTCCATCGTTCAACGGCAACTTGACCCGCACCGACCTGCAAACCGATACCCCCTACAATACCTATACCCGCGAAGGCTTGCCACCAACGCCGATTGCTCTGCCATCACGTAATGCCATCTTTGCCAGCGTGCATCCGGCTAAAGGTACTGCGCTTTATTTTGTTGCCAAGGGCGATGGTACCCACTATTTTTCCTCCACCCTCGACGAACACAACAACGCCGTACGCCAATACCAGCAAGGCCAGAATCCATGAGTGTTCAGTCTTCCATCCGATCCTCTGCCCAGTCGTTGCCGGCCAGGTTCATTGTCATCGAAGGTGTCGATGGGGCCGGCAAGGGGGTGCAGAGCCGCTTGTTGCGTACGGCGATAGAGCGTTGCGGCCTGAACGTGCTGTTGACACGCGAACCGGGTGGCTCGCCTGGGGCCGAGGAAATCCGCAACCTGCTCGTGCGTGGCTCTGCCGACAAATGGGACAGCATGACCGAGCTTTTGCTGGTCTACGCAGCCCGCCGCAGTCATGTGGAGCAAACCATCAAGCCTGCATTGGCGCGGGGCACCTGGGTGATCTCTGATCGCTTCGCCGATTCATCGCGCGCGTTCCAGGGTATTGCCGGTGGTCTTGGGCTGGAGACTGTTGAGCGCATTCATAATGAGGTCGTCGGCGCCTTCATGCCGGAGCTTACTTTAGTGCTCGATCTCGACGCCGCCACCTCGCTGGCGCGCACACGAGCACGTGGCGGTAGCGAAGATCGTTTCGAGAAGAAAGGCGAGGCATATCAAAGCAATGTGCGCGATGGTTTTCGTCTGCTGGCCGAACGTTCCCCGGCCACCCACTGTCTGATTAACGCAGCAGGTACTATCAATGATGTTGCACTCTCAATGCGGCAGGCAGTGGCGGCAAGGCTTCAATTGCCGGCGTTGTTGAAGATAACTGCGGCAGATCTCGCATGAGCGACCACACCGTGAGCAGCCTGTTGCCGTGGCAGCAGCCAGAATTCAAACGGCTGCAGGCGCTGGCGAGCAATGACAGACTCGCCCACGGCTGGCTGTTCAGCGGCAAGCCCGGCATCGGCAAACTTGCCTTCGCGCGCCATTTCGCGCGATTCCTGCTGTGCCGTCACAGCGATGCCAATGGACCGTGCGGTCGCTGCCAGGACTGTAATCTTCAGACAGCGCGTACCCACCCCGACAGCGTGCTGGTTCTGCCCGATGCGTTGCAACAGGAGTTGTTTCCCGACGACAACACCAAGTCCAAAGATAAGCCGTCACGCCAGCTAAAAATAGAACAGATCCGCGATGCCATCGACTTTGCGCAAAGCACTGCACAACGCGGCGGTGCCAAGGTCATCATCATCAATCCGGCTGAGGCAATGAACATCAATTCGGCGAATGCCCTGCTTAAAATCCTGGAAGAGCCGCCGCCCCGCACCTTCCTGCTGTTGGTCAGTGAGCAGCCTGGACTGTTGTTGGCGACGCTACGCAGCCGCTGCCAGCAACTCGTCTTTTCGGCGCCGCCCGCCGACCAGGCATTGCAGTGGTTGCGCACGCAGCCTGATTGCCCCCCCGAGGCGGACTTCTATTTGCAACTGGCTCAGGGGGCACCGCTGCACGCTTTGCAACTGGCAGCCGATAATGCAGGCACTGGCTTTCGCCAACTGTGGCAAAGTGTTCAGTCGGTCGGAATTGGCGATGTCACGCCGGTGCAAGCTGCCAAGGCCTGCGAAGAACTCGGCATACTCAATGCAGTCAACTACCAACTGCTTGGCTTAAACCTGTTGCTCGCTGGTAACCAGGCCGGCCGGCCGCTGACGATCGACGGCCTTGAGCCGTTGCAGGCCTTGTGTCCAGCCTCGGCCGGAATCGGCATGATCCGGCGACTCCACGGTTTGCATCACAGCCTGATGCAGGCCCGCAAGACGGCACTGGCCACCAACAATGCCAACCCGCAGCTGATGCTGGAGGCGTTGTTTGCCGAATGGGCTGCGGTGACCGCAACAAAACCGGCACGACGCCCGCAGGGTCTCTAACTCCATGGAAAACAATGTCCAACAACCGGGCAGCAAGCACGGCATTCTCTCGATAAGCATCAAGGACATGGCGGTGTTGTATTCCGCCTTTATGCCGTTCATCGAAAATGGCGGGCTGTTCGTGCCTTCACGAAAAGTCTACGAACTCGGGGATGAAGTGTTCATCTTGCTCGGCCTGATGGACGAGACTGACCGTATCCCGCTTGCCTGTACCGTCGTGTGGTTGACTCCGCAAGGCGCGCAAGGTGGCAGGGCGCAGGGCATCGGTTTGAAGTTCAACGACAAGGACAACCCGGCCAAGGCCAAAATAGAAAAATACCTGACCGGCATGCTGAACAGCGACCGGCTCAGCCACACTCTCTGACCATCCCGTTATTCTTTCAGCCTTCCGGAGCCTCTGATGAAGCTTGAGCAATGCCACAATTTCAAGGATTTTCGCCAGCTCGCCAAAGAGAGGCTGCCAGACCCTATCTTCAACTACATCGACGGCGCTGCTGACGATGAAGTGACCTACCGTCGCAATACTTCCGCCTACGACACGGTCGATCTGGTGCCCAACGTGCTTGCCGGTGTCGAACACATCGACATGTCGGTGACCTTGTTCGGCAAGAAACTGGCAATGCCGCTGTACTGCGCACCCACTGCGCTACAGCGTCTGTTCCACCACGACGGTGAGCGCGCGGTGGCAAAAGCCGCGCAGAAGTTTGGCACCATGTTCGGCGTATCGGCGCTTGGCACCGTGAGCGTTGAAGAGATCGGCGGGATGATTCCCGACACGCCGAAGATGTTCCAGTTTTACTTCCACAAGGATCGCGGTCTCAACGACAGCATGATCGATCGTGCAAAGGCGGCGAAGTTCGACGTGATGGCACTGACGGTGGACACTATCACCGGTGGGAACCGCGAGCGCGACCATCGCACCGGTTTCACCTCACCACCGAAGCTGACACCCTCTAGTCTGATGAGCTTTGCGTTGCGGCCACGCTGGACCTGGAATTACCTGACACATCCGAAGTTCGATCTGCCGCACCTGAGCACGCATGTGCAGGAAGGCTCCAACATCGCTACCTCTATTGGCAGTTATTTCGCCAAGATGCTCGACCAGAGCATGAGCTGGAAAGACGCCGAGAAAATCCGTGAGCGCTGGGGCGGCCACTTTGCGCTGAAGGGTGTGATGAGCGTGGCGGACGCGCGCAGGGCAGTGGATATAGGCTGCACCGGCATCATGGTGTCGAATCACGGTGGCCGTCAGCTCGACGGTTCACGAGCGCCGTTTGACCAGCTGGCCGAAATCGTCGACGCAGTGGGCGACAAACTGGATGTGGTATGCGAAGGCGGTATCCAGCGCGGTACCCATGTACTGAAAGCTTTGTCGCTCGGCGCCAAGGCGTGCTCTGGCGGTCGCTTGTACCTGTACGCGTTGTCGGCTGCAGGACAGCCAGGTGTTGAGCGGGCACTGGGACAGTACCGTGCCGAGATCGAACGCGACATGAAGCTGATGGGCGTCAAATCAATCAGTGAGCTCAACCGCGGCAACCTGCGGTTCCGCTGATCCCGCCTTCCAATGCCGGGCTGCTGCAACAAGTCCTGTGACTAGCGGCAATAATCGCTGCGTTTTCCCGACTCTCCGTCTGCCGCCGGCAGGCTGCGCGCTCGCGTGGAATCGGCTGCAGGCAGTGCATCGAGCCAGCAGATGCCGTAAGGCTTCAGTTCGCCAGTCATGCCGGTAGTGGCGGGATTGCGGGAGCGCAAGTCGTAGACGCCGAAGTCCATGAAAACATTGCCGGGCAGGCCAATGGCAGTGGCAATCGGTGCACCAGCCGTCACGGTGTGGCCGGACACAGGGTGGAACTCACTGCTTGCGCTTGCCGGCGGCAGGCTGTTGGTAATGGCAGCAAATTGCGGTGACAGTTCAAGCAGGTGGCCTAGCCGTATCATCACACCGCAGGAATTGATGATCTCGAAACCGTACTGCACAACGCCGTTTGTGTTGTCACGCTCACCGCGTACAACCGTACCCGATATCGCCGCCACCACATTCACCTGACTGCTCTGGCCGTTGCCATCGAACCGGAAGCCCCCATGCGCTTTGTAATCACCACCGCGTGTCTGGCCCGGGTAGAGGATGGAAGTGACGTTGGCTG
>Ga0255096_1000197_pt1 | contig 34047 bp, 29 predicted proteins | sample Colum_Atlam_RepA_2_FD_188563 | JGI IMG/M metagenome (GOLD analysis project Ga0255096, IMG submission 188563) | Freshwater microbial communities from Columbia River, Oregon, United States - Colum_Atlam_RepA_8d | ecosystem: Environmental > Aquatic > Freshwater > River | place: USA: Oregon... | reverse complement strand
CAAGAAGGCTTCGTTTAATTCTTTTTTTCTACTCATCTTCTACCTCAAAGGGCGCGCCAAGTTCCTCAAGTACGCGCAGAGCTTCCACGCTCTTGTTGCGCTTGCAAATTGTTGTAAGGAGAACGCCGTGAATGTCCTTCATGGCAATGTCGGCCCCATGCCCCACTGCCTCCAAGATTTCCTTCTTGGTGCCCGAAATCATGCAAAGTAGGCGCAAGCGGTCAAATGGTGTGAATGTCTCGGTGTACACTACATTGCACTGCTGCTGCTGCTGCTGCATATCCTGCTGCTCCATCATTCGCGACGCGCGGTCGAGGGTTGCAGTTTGGTGCCAGTGCTCAACACACGCCAAAGGGTCAAGGAAGGAAAATTTTAAGGATGTAAATGCCCAGCATACTGCCCAGCACAATGTCACGAGAGAGCAATCTCCAATGCGACGGCTATTTTGTGCTTAGAAACGCGGCGCCATGCGACCCGCGACTTCTTGCAAGGTTGAGAAGGAGAGGAGGTAGTGCGGGTGCCATATTCAATCACAGCGCTGCGACAAAATCCCGCAACGACTTCAAGCGGCGGCAAATGCAAACTACGTTAAGGGACAATGAAGTCCCTGGACTTCTCCACCTTGTTTCAAAATACGGCAACGGATCGCTTCCTGTTAAATGGTCTGCCCTTTTTTCATTTGCAGGCTGCCAGGCTCAAGCGCCGCATGCAGACTGGACGCCCTGCCCCAATGAAGCGCAGGGAGCCGATGCTTTGGGCTGTATTGTGGCATTGGAAAACGGCACCAGGTTTGATGTGTGGCCAGGCTCGCACAGATACGTGCGCATGGATGGGCAAACGGTGTCCACAATGGCACAAGTTGCTGATGCACCCCAGCCGATTCGGCGAAAGCGTTTGCGCTTACGCGCGGGCGACGTGCTCTTCTTTCGCTCCGATTTGGTGCACGCAGGCGCCTCGTACAGCGTACCAAATATCCGGCTCCACTGCTATCTCGATGCTCCGCATATTCCCCGCGCCCCCAATAGAACGTGGTTGGTGCATCGTCATGCACACGAGGCGCTTCGAGCGCTAATACGGGCATAGCGTGATCAAATCGGTACAAGTAAAAAAAGGAAAAGGAAAGTTATTTTTGGGAGAATATGGGGCAAGTAAGTGTGGATGATATTGACTTTAGCAAGCCCCCGCCAGAGGGTGGTTACATGGTGCCTCCCGCAGTCAATTTAAAATGCATTTTCTTTACGCTAGCTCTTGCAAGCGGCTACTGGTTCTTGCCCTCACGCAACAAGTATGTGCTTGCTGCGCTTTGCTTTTTCCCGTACTTGTGGCTGTCCTACTATGACGTGGCCTATGGTGCAAAGCACAATATGGGTCCTACCTACCTCGGCAACTTTTACGACTTTGCCAAGGTGCCAAGCAGCAAGCAAATCCGCGTATGGAAGAACTGGAATCCCGCTTACAAGATGCGCGTACGCGTAGTGGACATTGCGGTACTTATTGTAGTCGCTGCGGCGTTACCCGCGTTTCTAAAGTGGACGCCGAAAGAGCAGACCGACGATGAATTGCAGGCAAATCGCAAGGCTGCCACATTTTTCGCGCTGTGTGTGATTTTCTGCATTCTGTGTCGCATGTTTTTACATGCAGATTGAGTGCACTTAGCTAAACACTAAAGTACACTTGTTTAAGACCGTATGCCTTCATGCACTTGATCAGCAACACCGTACACTCGGGGCAAGGCTGGGAATAGCGCAACTCGGTGTGCGAGCCACGATCTCCGTCATGCACGCGCACAACACGAACAACGTACATGGTGGCTCCATTGATGCGGGCCTTTGGAAGCATTTGTATAACGCGCCGTTCTGCATGAATGTATTCTTGCGATCCGCGCGTAGATGCGCCACGCGTGCGCGATGCCACCTGATTCCTTGAAACGGCGAGGATCTTGCCTCTCTTTACAACGGCGGCAAAGTGCATGCGCCTGGGGTCCCCCGCCGCTTGCTGCGAAAGCAAATGCGTCAATAGCCCCGTTATTCGTGAAGTAGGCGGCACTTGCGCAAAGGGTTGCGTGTGGGCATCTGGATATGTTTGAAAAGATCCCATACCTTTTCCTTGATGAATTCATGAAAGAGAGTAGTCAAAGAAGTAAAAGTAAAATAGAAAGAATAATTTTTAAGCAGTTTCTTCTAGTCGCACTTGCACTTGACCAGTGAAACCGTTACAATGCCAATGAAGGAGCCCAGCGTGTACAGCAAAATCCCGCCAATAACCTCTAACCCAATCCGCCTATTGGCCCAAAGGTTTTCTTCGGGCGTGTTCACGTAAACATTGGCAGGGCCTGTAGAAGCTTTGGCTTGAGAAGCGCTGGACTCGGATACATCAACTGCGCCTACAGAGCCCGTGGATTCCACAATGGGCTCTGACTTTGCACTTGCGCAAGGCTCCTCATTTACTGCGCCTACAGAGCCCGTGGATTCTACAACGGGCTCTGACTTTGCACTTGCGCAAGACTCCTCATTTACTGCGCCTACAGAGCCCGTGGATTCTACAACGGGCTCTGACTTTGCACTTGCGCAAGACTCCTTGTTCTTCTTTTCATCGTTGCACTCTCCATTCTCGCCATCAACCTCATCCTCGTCGTCGTCGAAATCCTCGTCATCGTCATCGTCATCGTCACACTCTTCATTGGGCAAGGCGGGAATGTGCACATCCTGGCGCTTGCATCCGCACACGCTTCCACTTTTGTTTTCGATGCCGCACGCAGAGGCACGCGCATGCGGAGAGTGGGGTGTGGCTGTAGCTAGCATTTCAAAACTACGTGCTTGCTCTGCGCTCTTTTACTCATGCACTGCACAAATAGCGAACAAGCACAACAAAAATTCGATAAAGGCCACATTTTTCAACGAGGTTTATGCACAGCGTGTATGCGCATCTCTTCTCTTAAAAGCCCCTTCTTGGCATTGCGTGCATAGGGTAATTTCTCGGGCCGTTTCCGTGCATGAAAAATGCCAAATACTTGGATTGCTGGGAATTCATTATCCACGCTACAATAAGCAACAGGGTTGAAATAATTGCCCACAGCGTGCTCAAGGAAATCGTGATGCTAGTAGGAATTGCAATTCGAAGGGTACCAATAGAAATATTTGACTGCGCGGAGGCTCCCCGCGAATCTTCGCCCGCCGCAGGTAGGGGTGCGGATGCTCTGTGGGCGACGGTATTGTCCACGCCATTACCAGCGCCAGTGGCAGGTTCCGCCTGCTCAATTTTCTTGGTTTGAAGCCGCGTGCTGTTGCCAATAGAAGGCCATGCGCGGCTTCCCCAAGCCGGAATGGGCATTCCACCAAATAGGAGTCTTCCTCTTGGTTTTGTTTTCTAATGGGAGTCATTTGAAAGAAAAGCACAAGGCAAAAACAAATCAAGTTTGTATTATCATTTTCATTCCGTTATCTCTTCATTCATCCTCCGAAAAGGGGCTGCACGCAGAAATTTCGAGACAGCCCTCGCTGCAGCCGCACCGCCCAGCAGATGCATTGGAGTGCGAATCGTTCTCGTCACCATTGCCGTTGTCATCGCCTTCGCCATTGCCTTCGCCCTCGCCCCCCCACTCGCCCTCCATGCTCATGTCCCCGTCGTCATCTTCGCTTGGGAGAAAGTACACTCCTGCTTGAGTACCGTGCACTGCCGCCGGCATTGTCAGCATAACTTGGGAAACCGCGCAGTGTGCTGGGACCGTAACGTTTCCATTCGCGGGTACGCCCGTGGGGACGTTCGTGGGGACGCCCGCGGAGACGCCCCACTCCCACGCACTGCCGCTCGAGGCCTGGCTTTCCTGGATTTCTGCGGGTGTTGCAAGAATGGGTCAACGTGAGCTACCTCCCATCACAAAACGATGCCGCAAAGCGATTCTATGCGCCCTCGCGCCCATTTGCGGCACGCTTTCTTGAACAAGCACAAACTTACGGGACATGAGCGTGTTTAATGCAGTAACGACGGTGCTTGCAGCCATCTCTTGTGCAACGTAGGTGGGGGTTTGTATGCTTCCCTTCCTTGACTCCTTTTTGCGTCAGAAGGTGCCATAGCAAAACACCGCTTTGACACAAAGTCACTCCGCCGCGCAGCGCCACGCAAACGCAAATTTTGCATGGACGTGGGCGAATCTGGTCAATCGGTTCACACAAGTCACACGATGGAAAAGGCCAGCAGCGACTTTTACCTCACCTTTCAGCTGCTTGACGAAGACTTTATTCGGCGCTCATCCGTATGCGAAGTGACCAATGCATCCACCTTTGAGCGGGGCGTGCCCAAGCAGAATGGCGTAAATGATGCGCGCATGGGGTGCGTGGACCGCATCGTGCTGTGCCAAACGTGCCACCGCACAAGCTGCGAGGGCCACTCGGGCCACATTTTGCTCCCGAAGGCCGTACTCCTCGTGGGACACATTAAGGCACTGGTGTGTGCCCTTCGCTGCGTGTGCCCCACTTGCTGCCGCCCCCGCTTCACATTCTCGTCGGAGGAGGCTTCCAAGTTCCCAGGACTCGTGAATGTTAGTCACGCTGTAAATGGACTTCCCGAAGTGGGCAGAGAGCGCCTCAAGGCAATTAGTGATGCCGTTCGCAGCAAGCGCACGTGCCCGTGGACCCTTGCAACGCCCGATGGCCGCCCCGCCTGCGGTGCCGCCGTGCCCGCGTTTTCCGAGGTGAACAAGCTGTTTATTGAGCGCGTGTATTCCGAGGCGCAGCTCAGTGGCATGTCCACGGAAGAACGTGGTATGATGGAAGAGCGCGCCTTTTGCGCAGATGACGTGCATTCCATTTTAAGCAATGTGAGCGACGACACGCTGGAGGAAATGGGTTTTCAGCCTGCATACTCCCACCCACGTGACGCGGCCACGCGGGCACTTGTTGTGCTACCGCCGGCGCAGCGCCCCACCATTCGCCAATCAGAGGGCGGCAAGAGTCGTGGAGAAGATGATCTCACGTCGCTGTATCAAGAAGTGGTGCGCACCAAGAATGACTTTGTGGAAGCCTGCGTGGAGCCCGAGGCCATTGCAGCCGCGTTTGAGGCACAGCATGGGCATCATCCCGAGGCCGAAGGGTGGTGGAGCGCTCGGCGCGCAGCGCTGAGGGCCAGCCAAGACGCCGAGTCTGTGGCCTTTGAGCGCATGCAGCTTGCTGTATCCTGCCTGGTACGTGCAACCCTAAAGCGCGTGGTCAAAATTAATGGCGCCGTGGGAAATGCTATGGGCCGCGGGGCATCGCGCCGCAAGCTTCGCGACCTGTACGTGCGCCTCCACGGCAAAACGGGGCGGCTGCGTGGCACGCTGGCTGCCAAGCGCACAGACTTTTCTGCGCGCTCCGTTGTGAGCCCCGATGCGTCCCACAATGTGTGGGAGCTCGGCGTGCCCGCCAGCCGCATGAAGGTTCTCACCTTTCCAGAGCGCGTCACCACCCTGAATCGCGCGCAGCTGGCGGCGCGCGTGGTGCGCGGCGCGTCTGGCAATGATGGCGCCGTCAACGTGATCCAAACAGGCTTGCGAGGCGATGGCAGCGACGACCGTACGCTGTTTTTGGGCCTCATGGACGTGCCCACTCGCGCGGCGCTTTCCCAATCGCTGCAAATTGGTTGGGTGGTGGAGCGCCACTTGAAGCTGGGCGATTGGGTGCTCTTTAATCGCCAGCCCACGCTGCACAAGGGCTCCATCCAAGCCTTTCGCATCTACCCCGTGCCTGGCCTCAGCTTTCGTCTGCCCGTACCTTGCACCAAGCCATTTAATGCGGACTATGACGGCGACGAGATGAACATGCACGTGCTGCAGGGCTATCAAGCAGTGGCAGAGGCGCAAGAGCTCATGGCCGTCCCCCACATGATGGTGACGCCCCAGAGCAACAGCGTGAACATTGCGCTGGTGCAGGAAACGCTGGTGGGCGCTTACGTCATGACGCGGCGCGACGCCCTCGTAGATCGAGACGCCGCCATGCAGCTGCTGGCTCAAATCCGCTACGCCCCACGCGGCCCTGCTTCTGAATATGCGGACGTGCCCGCAGGCGCAGATGACGGTACGTTTGGGTGTGCGGATTGGATGGGCACCTCGCTTCCCGCGCACGAAAAGTGCCCTTGTGTGGAAGCCTTTTTGCCTGCGCCCGCAATTTTGAAGGGCACCACATGGGATGCGGCCGGCCGCGCGACTGTGCATGGACCGCGGTGGACGGGCAAGCAAATTGTGTCGTGGCTGCTGCCCCGCAGCCTAAATCTGACGCGGGGGCGTGCGCAATGGTGATCCCGCGTCTACTGCCGACTGGCTCAGCGATGCAGAGGGCGTGGTGCACATACGCAGCGGCGAGCTGCTTACGGGCAGGCTGTGCAAGGCCACCGTGGGGGGCACTGCGCTAGGCATCGTGCACATGATTTGGCGCGACATTGGGCCGTGGGCTGGCGCCAAATTTGTGAGCGACGCCCAGCGACTTATGGTGGCGTGGCTGCTGGCGGAAGGCGTGTGCATTTCCATTCGCGACTGCCTCATAAAGCCGGAAGTGCAGCGCCAAGTGGACGATGTCGTGGGCCATGCCATGGGAAAAGCGGACGCCATCATGGCATCTTCATTTCCCCGAGAGCACAGAGAAATGCGCGTGCAGGGCGTGCTCCAAGAAGTAATTCGAAGCGCGGGTGCCCTCGCACTTCAAGAGCTGGCCCCCAAGTGCGGCCTGTCGTGTGTCATGTCATCGGGCGCAAAGGGGAATATCCTGAACATTGCCCAAATTTGCGCCGTGGTGGGGCAGCAGACCATCAATGGCAAGCGCCTACAGCAGCGCATGGGCAATCGCGGCAAGCGCAGCCTGGCCTGCTTTCCGCCCGACGACGAGCGGCCCGAAGCGCTGGGCTTTGTGGCCACATCCTACATTATGGGCTTGACGCCGCCCGAGTACTTTTCGGCCATGATGGCGGGACGTGAAGGCATTGTGGCCATCGCCGTGGAAACTGCTACGAGCGGCTACAATCAGCGGCGCATGACGAAAAATCAAGAAAGCCAAGTGGTGGCCTATGATGCCACCGTGCGCGTGTCCTCCGAATGCATCATTCAGGTGCACTACAATGGCGACGACTATGATGGCACGCACGTGGAGCGCGTGCCCTTGCCACTCCTGCGGTGCAGCGACGCCGAGATGGCGGCCACGCTTCGGCACCGCGTCAAAGAAATCGCATGGGTCAAAGTGGCTCGCAACGAGCTGCGGCGCATGCTGCTGCCGGCGTGGGGAACAGAACTTCCTCGCGTGGCGGCCCTGCCCGTCAATCCTATGCGCACGCTCGATGGCATGCGATCAGACGGCAAGCTTGTGACTGGAGCTGATACAACGCCGCCCCTATCTTCGGAAACGCACGCCCGCTGGCTTTTAGATTTCCTGCAAAATGTGCGCCGCATCCACTGGAATGCCGCCGCACACGCGCCTACCAAAGAAGACCGCCCCTTCCTGCAAGTGCACGCCATTGCCGCAGATGATTTGGGCGCGACAATTATTGACGAATTGTTGGGACGTGCGGGCAGCAGAATCTCTACGGACCGCCCCGAAGCCCGAGCGCAGTGTGCCATGGCCATGCTTCTTCACAGCGCATGCCTGATAGAAAAAAACGGCCTCACCATTGCTCAGGCGCAGAGCTTTGCGTCCACGCTGCTCTTTCATTATGGCCGCGGCCTGGTGGTGCCAGGGGAAGGCGTGGGCGCCGTAGGGGCTTCCAGCATCGGGGAGCCATCCACGCAGGGCGCCCTCAACGTCTTTCATTATTCGGGCATTGCGGGGACCAACATAACGACTTCGGGGCTACCTCGGTTCAAGCAAATTATAAATGCGGTGGATACTTCGGACACGGCCAACATGTTCTTGACAGTTCGGGACGGGTTTCAAGACGAAGTGGAAGCAAGCCAGTTTACACGTCAGACGCGGCGCGTGCGCCTTTCCGATGTCATCTTGCGCAGCACAACGCGCCATTTGCCAATGCGCTCTCCGTTCACTGACGCGGACGAGTGCGGAAGCGCATGCGACATAGACGATCGGGAGGCGCTCTTGCTGTACATTGTCACGAGCGAGCCTGCATTGTTTATGCCGAGTTCTCGCCCCCCGCTTCTTGCAGCTACTGCGGCAAAGCACTTGGCGGCACGCGGCTGTAGTGCGTGGGAAACGGATGGTGCAGACATTGCATTCGATGCGGATGCGGACGCCGATGCTGACGCGGAAGCGGAAGCGAACATTGACATGGAAGACGAAGTGGCTAGCGTAGCCCACAAAAGGCCACGAAAAGGGAAAAAGCGAGGACCCCAGCAGCGGTCTCCATGTACGTACGTCGTCGACATTGTGCTGAACAAGGCTGCCATGGTGGAGCGGGGCCTCACGCCTTGGGAAGCGGCAGAGTCGTTAAGTGCGCAGCTAGATTCATGGGCGCACGTAATTGCATCGGAAACTTTTGAGGCCGAATGGAGGCTGCGCATTCGCCCTCTCCGCACATTGTGTCTCGCCTCCTTGAGCGACGCGGACATCAGAGCCCTATCCGCACCTGCAATGGAGCGCGTGCACCAAGCGGTTGCATCGGCAATGGAAGATGCGATGCAGGGCGACGTTTTGATTCGTGGACTTGCCAGTGTGAGCACCGCGATTCCCGTCAAGGTCAATCGCGATGTGGCGGATGCAAGCGGAGAAGTGCTGTCCACCGCTTTTCGGGGCGTGTCCACGCTGGGCTCGGACTTGTGTGCATCTGCGATGCTCCCGCACGTGGACGTCACCCGCATACTTTCCAACAACATCCAAGAGGTGTGCAGCACACTTGGCATCGAGGCCGCAGTGGCGCTCGTTGCATCCGAGCTCCAGCGCACCCTCTGTTTTGACTCGAGCTACGTGGATCCAAGGCACCCGCAACTGCTTGCTGACACGCAGGGACGGTCCGGCTATATCATGGCATTGAATTGCCACAACATGGAAGATCTAGGTTCATCGCTTTTGCAGCGCGCATCGTTTGAGCGAACCTTGCCCGTTTTGGAAGATGCCGCTCTCTTTGCGAAATCAGATATTCTAGGCGGTGCTACGGAAAAGCAGATTGTTGGGCTGCCCGTTCACGTGGGCACGGGCATTGTGGATGTCCTCCCGAGCCCCAGCGCCAATATTCTATCCGAGACACAGGCAAGCCGGCAATTTGTCAAGCCACTGTCCAAGAACGCGTATGCACACGGTCATGCGGGCGGCGTGCTGCCCCTGTCTTCGGGCGGGCAAGGTATTTCAACTGCGGTGCACACATCTGGCGGCGTGGCCCCGCTGCCTGAAGCTGCGACTGCCACACACACTTTTTCGGGAACGGCCGTGTCCCCCCTGATGCCCATTCCCGAATGGAGTCTCGAAGCATCGTGGCACCCCATCCCCGCTTCGGCCCCTTCGGCCATGTATTTCCCCGAACAAGGAGCCATATACAATGCATTGATGGGTGTCATTGACGAATGGAATCGGGCAGCTCTTCAAAACGCAGTGCTCCTACGCACGCGCTTGATGCGCGCTGACGCTTCGCTGTGTGCGCTTCTCGAGAAAAAATTGCAGAGCTTTCGGGGCTGGGACGATGCGCCTGGGGATGGGGCCTGGACCCATATGAGCGACGTGGAATATCCCGTGGAGTCCACGGGCACAGTGCACACATTGGTGGAGCTTTCACACTTGGACACGGGCCACCTCGTACGAAACCACATTGTAAAAACGCGATTGGGGTCATGGAAAGGGCTGCCGTACGGCCTAGAAGCGGCAATTATGCACGAAGACGATGTGCCGCCCGAGCGTCTACCCCCCAGCATCCTGCCTACCCGCGTAACGCTAAAGCAGCGAAAAACATTTGAGCATCAAGGGTGGGCCTACGTGTTGGGGAGGTGGTGGTCAGGCGAGACGATGCTGGCCGCAGAATGCGAGCAGCGTAATGGCGAGGGCACGTGGGATGTTCGCATTGAGCTTTGGAATCCACAGGTGGCCCTGCGTTTTCACCCAGACTTGGGGGCTGCTCTTGCATCGCGGTGGTGCGCACTTTTACGGTGACGGAAAAACGGTTAGGCATTAGCTTTCTCTTAAGAAAACAAAAAACAAAATTTGAGCTTTTTCCTAATGGATTTTTTCCCTGTCGCTAGCGTCGCAGCGGTAGGAGTATATGCGCTTGGATCTGGTGCCCTCGTGTCCACCAGTGATGCCTGGTATAATTCAATCAAGAAGCCTTCGTGGCAGCCACCAAGTCAATATTTTGGCCTCATTTGGTCATACAACTATCTTGTATTGATTGGGGCGGGCTTAGCAATTGGGAATGCAGCACCCCTTCGCATAAAAGTGCAGTGGCTTGTATTTCTATGCTTGAGCGTCGTTGCGGCGCTTCTGTGGGCCAATTTATTTTTTGGCGAGCGTCATGACATGCAAACGGCGGCGAGGGCTTTGACTGCAGCTGCCGTGCTTACGTTGCCCCTCGTCCGCCTGTCATTTCAGTATTCTTCATGGCCGTGGGGCGTGCTGATGGTGCCCTACCAAGCTTGGCTCGTGTTGGCTACAATTCTTGCATTTTCCTACGCAAAGCTGAATACGGCAAAATGAAGCTGTTAACCAATCACTCACAAGCAAAAAACCAAACTTTAATTTCTTGCCGCGCTCTTAGTCTTCCACCATCGCGCAGCCCACTGCCCCCACGACCTGTGAAGGACGCCGGCACTGTTATGCACGTCGTGCGGAAATGCCGTCAATGGGCAGCAACGAGCCCCCGCGTGCGCGTGGCGCTGTGCCGCAGCAGCAAGACCGTGGCCGCATATGCACGCGGGAAGCGGAGAAGCATAATCTAGTACATCCGCATCGGAAGCGAGGCACGAGCACGGCATGCAAATGTCGCAGAGTGCGCCCTTGGCATTTTCCACGAGAGTGGACAGCTCGGATCGCGAAGACCACAGCGATGTGGTACCTAGGTTATCGCTCTCCAAGAGTACTCCAACTTCACACATGGGAGGACAATTTGCACCCACGGGCTGAACATAAATCCGCACATGCGCGCTCGTCGTTGCTGTTTCCGCAGCAGGCACCAATACCAGCTGCCAAATAGACTTGGCGGGGACCGCAACAGGTACTGCAACAGGGACTGCAACATGAGCTTCAGCAGGGGCTGCATCGACCCAATAGTTCAGGTAGATTGCGGCAGAAGATCTGCCAATATCCAGCTCCGCTGCACTAATTTTCGCATATTGAAAAGCAAGATCCCATGCAAATGTCAAGTCCCCGCGCGTAGGTGCCGTAAATGCGGCATGCGCATGCAGCCATTCGCCGCACACCAATTCGCTGGGATCGGCTGGAAGAGGGGCTGCCACGTGCCACTGCACGGTTTTGATCCTCTTGTGCAGTTTTAGTAGGGGCTTGGGGGCAACTCGAAGCACCAGCTTGGGGGGTCTTGGTTTCTCTGCAATGTTTGCCAGGCGTGCCCTCTGCCGCGTTTGCATTTGTGGCGCACGGGACTGTGGCCTTGCCGCGGCAGGCAAGGGCAAGCCGCATTACAGGGATCTGCTAGGTCAAGGAAGGAAGATAGAAACTTGGAAAAAATTCTTTTGAAAGCACGGGTAAGCACTGCGTGCGCTAGGCCCAGTGGGCAGTGGGCCATGAACACGGCCACAGAAAAATGGCGCATTCGCATCATCACTGCGATTGTAACGAAAGCGCCACACTACAGGGATCTGCTAAGGGAAGACGCGTGGGAATTTTTGCAGCATTTACTGAATCGTGGGTCCCAGAGTCTATACCTCCAATCGCACGCGCTTGTGGGGGCGATTTTCGACATTGTGAGCGAGCGCCTTAAGCAAGTTGGAGAACTTTTGCAAATGGCAGAGCAGGGATTTGGGTATGTTGGCAGTCCAGTGTATTTGCAGCTCGAGTACTGGGGCACATCTTCACGTTTTTACGAGGCGTACCGAAATTATATGATTTCAAAAAACTACTTGGGGCCGCAATTTTGGGAGGACCGTTTGGCACTTTGGCGCAGTCGGATGCGCATACTGAATAAGATGCTAAGCAAACTGTAAATAGAAATATGTCTTTACTTTTTTTTACCCATTTAGGGTCCAGCGATTGCCACATCCACGGCAGCAAGCAAACACAGTCATGGGCTCGTCGGCGCCTCGCAGCTGCTTGGCATCCGTGTCCACCTCGTTGGATTTGCAGCGGCGGCAAGTAATGAACGCTGCCGCACTCTTTTCTCGCGTGCTTTCGGTCATGGCGTCCTCCATTTTGCGCTTTTCAATGCCCTGTTGCAGAAGAAACGCCTGGTGCGGCCTTCCGTCAAGTGGCGCGTCATCGAGGTCATCCAGAAAATGCAGGGGGTTTGCATCTCTGGGATTAGGAGGGTACCGCGGACATGCCATTGCGCCCATTATTGCACAAATTTGTCGCCCATAATTAGCCTTTTCAGCCTCTGCCAATTTTGTGCGCGGCAAAAGGCGCGAATGCCACGTATCAATGCTTGCATTGCGCAGGCCGTAGCAGTGTGCCTCGAATTGCACTCCGGCTAAGAATGCAGTGCTGCCAGCCCAGCCAGCGCCGCCAGCACGCGCCCATGCTGCTTGAAGTTGCTTTGCTACTACAATGCGCATTTCCCTGGGTATTGCGTCATTGTGGCCATCGCTCATTGGGGAGTGCGGGGGGCAGTGATAAATAAACGACGGTCAAGGAAGGAAAACATATGCATTATCCGAGGGAAGCATCGGACTCTGATTCCGTGTCCGTGTCCGACCCAGCAGATTGAGTGTGGATCTCCATATTTGCATCGTCATGCGCGGCAGCAATCAGCGCAGCATCTGCCATGACGGAAGCATTAAAGATTCCCCAATCAGGCACAACATAACTGTCTGGGATGTTGTTTCCGCTCACAGACACAACCGATGGCAAGCCTGGCCCGACTGTGGAAGTCCCAGGTGGCAAGGGCAAGCCCGACGGTAAGCCTGATGGCAAGCCTGATGGCAAGCCTGATGGCAAGCCTGAAACGAACCCTAAAGAAAGTACCGAGCTAACGCTTTGCAAGACAGGAGGTGGCGGCGCAGGCATCTGCGAGGCTTGATCAATGGCAAAGAGGGATTGAAAAAACCTGAAGATACCACCCTCGGATGTTTCGCCTGGCACTTGATCTTCCGCGTCTGCGGATTGCGCGGAAATACCTCTGTTTGTCGCTAGAGGCGCAGGGTACGAGGGAACATATCCTCCTGGCGCAACAAGGGGGGCTGCCCCAATTTCATCCATCAGCACTTCGTAATCTCGATGCACTATGCTTGCGGGGTAGCACAGCTCAGAATTAGCACCCAGAGGCCGTAATTCATATTCGGAGCATCGAATAGGGGCAGCGCTTGAAAAACCGCCCCCCCTCAAATTGTTATACCGCACGTCTTGAATTCGTTGCATTACATGCGTGTAGCGCCAGGGTATGTCATTATTCAGAGTTCCCAGCGCCGAACGACTCACAAACTCTTCAAGAAACACGACGTGGCGCAGTAGTGGTAGCAACACGATGGGATTATATGAGTACATGTCGTCCGTGGATTTTATGCGCTCATAGTCTTGCATGTGGCCCGAGGGTCCAATGATCACATCCAGAGCTTGTGTGGGGCACAAGGAAAGTAATTTGCCAACTATGGCGTCGTACATCCACACCCACGTTTTGCTCAACGAGTGAATGGCCGCAATCGGATCCCCAACATTTTGAAGAAGGCACGCATCCACCATATAGGCATGCGCGCATGCCATGCCCTGCAGCAGCGCATCCTTTAGTTGACGCATAGGTGCGACTGTACGATTTTCCGCAGTCTCTAGTTCGCTACACATTGTAAATATTTCCTCTTCCCGTATAGGCTTACCCTGCTTATTCTCGTCCAACGTAGCAAGAAACGAAGCAGGCCCCGTTGCATTCTCCAAGGTGGCCGCAGACGCAGCTATAGCCACTGCTCGCAACTCACTTGCCAACACGGGGGCGCCGCTGTGTGGATGCATGACCCTATTCTCGGTTTTCCAAAGCCATACTAGGGCTGGAGCCCAGCACACGACTTCTGTGGCATGCGCATTGACATTGGCGTCCACGTCTGCACCTGCACCCAGCCGAACAAATTCACCTCGCCGTTTTTCAGAAAATGGGATGCCTAGCACATAGTCGTAGTCGCAAGTGCTTTGTTGCAGTTGCGAGCCTTCCATTTTTTGTCGCTTGCTTCTGTCCGCATGCGCCGATTGTGTCATGGAGTGCCTTTTTTCTTTTCCGCGTTCACGCCGAGGCCATGGAATCCATCCATAATGGGGCGGGGGCGCGGGCACGTTCAACGCCCAACGCTTTTGTGAGCTTGTACCATGCGAACCCAACTTACGAGAAAATCCAAAGAAGATATATAAAACAACGGCCCCACTTGTCCTACCCATGGAGTGCCAAGTGAAAAAGTCTACTTGCCAGCAAGCAATCATGCTCTTGGGGGCACTGGTTGTTGTGCTGCTGGTGTCCCGCGTAGTGTCCCTTTCCCAGCGTGTCCAGGAGCTTGAATCACGCCCCGATTATGACGAGGACGAAATCATCAAACTGGTGCGCGCGCAGATTGATGAAACCGTAAGGAGCATGGAGGCGCGGGCCCGCCAGCAAGCGGCACAAAGACAGCAGCAGCTTGCACAGGCACACCTGGCACAAGAACAGCAAAGGCTGGCAGCAGAGGCGGCGGCAGCAGAGTCTGCCGCTGCTGAAGCCGCACATCAAGCGGCTGTCACAGCCATGGCGCAGCAGCAACAGACCGCCGCAAAGGCTGCGGCTGCTGAAAGCACGAGCGCACATGAGACCAAGGCTACGGCCGACGCCGTAGAGACCAATGGGGCCAATGAGGCCCATGATACCGTCAGGTCAAACGATGCCAATGAGGCTCCCGAGCCTGCCGATGAGCCCGCGGATGAAGCGGAACATCCTCAGCCAGAGGTTACCCTTACGCCCCGCGCCCCTCGCAAAAAGGCAGGCACAAAGAAGCGCGTAAAGTCCGAGGTGGTTACTGTGCAGGTGCAGACGCCGGATGTACCGCTTTCATAAGGGTGTCCACGGAAGATTATTTTAAAAAAATTGTTTCCAAAAGTTTTTTCCGTATGCATTTATCTCGGATGAAGATTCCAAAACCTTCTATGCAGTGGATCTGTGTGACTCTGCGTGTTCTGCAGCAACATGCCAATGCTATTGAGTGCCTCATAATTTTCCCATGCTTCTCCCCTGGGTGCCTGGGATGTGACGCGGCGCCATGCTCGTCGCTCACAATTTCGAGCGCGGGCGAGTGCCGTCTGCACGCGCACTACAGCAGCGTCTAACGCAGGCATATGGCGGCGACGAAAGTTTCTGAGCGCATCTTCAAGGCACACGCGTCGCGTGTGCCGCAGTCTGTCTCGTAAGCGCTTATAATTCCGAACTGCTTCGCGCAGGCCCGTCCTCGCCGCCTGCACAGAGGTGTCGCTACTCCGAATGGCATGCATGGTTGGATTGTGCGTCATTTGATCATCTACTGTGCTCAAAATCCAAACATTGCTCCCAAATGCATTTGCCTCTTCTTCCTCCTCGTCTTCACTCTCATCATCTTCGCCGACACCTTTACGACAGCGTGGGCAGTTATTCGAGGTACGCAATAGTTGAACAAGGCACGTAGCATGAAATGCGTGCCCGCATGGGAGGCGGCTTGCATTGGCATGTCCATCGGCAGTGCTGTCCTCGACTTGGGCAGCATCCTTTCCCAAAAATGTAGGCCAAACCATTTCGTCCATGCAGATTCCACACTCTTTGCTGCTGCTTTCGCTGTCGCCATGCGCAGTACTGCTGCTTGTGCAAGTGTTCACACAAGCTGCTTCTTCAGTCTGTTCCATGCCCCTTTGTTTTCCGGCATTGATTGACGCGCGCACAATTATTTGCGCGCCACAAATAAACGCCCCTTGACCTTCTTCATTACTCTTAGAATACGGTGCAGAAAGTGAATGAAAAATAGTGTATGTTATGTTATTATCATTCAATAGAATGGAGGAATCTGCCAATGCAGCACACGCGTATTCTGGGTGGTGCGAGCTCCAAAAGAACGTAGAGTAGCAATCGAGTCACAGGTGCAAGAACGGAGGCCGCGCCTCCAAGCTTGCGTGCCTTCTAGCTCGTATGACGCATCAAAAATGACGGAACGGGGGCGCTTATAACGCCGAAAGTTTTTAGGCTCCGCTTCCTGAAGCTCGACTGCACGGTAAGGAACATTCCAGTACGTAAGCATTTTGTTGTTTGGTACATCATCCTTCAACCGCATCACATTGGGTCCCCCATGCAAAACGTAACGAACATGACTCCTGTTTCTGCTCAGAAGAGTTATTCTTATATGGAATTAAATATTCTCAATATACTTATTGGTGGGTTTTATCTTTTCTTCCGCATAGCGTAATGGATTAACGCGCCAGTCTTCTATTGAAGCCAAATTGAAATACAACTGGAGATTGCGGGTTCGAGTCCCGCTGCGGAAACGATTTTTTATTTTTTTTGTTTCAACTCAATTTCCACATTCACGCGCCCTGTGCGTAGATACGCTTCGTCTTTGCCCCGTATAGCACTGGGAGGCACATTGGTGGTCATGACCAAAATCAGATAAGGGAAAAATCCGCGGTCAATGTCGTCCAGCATTCTATTCCACCCCTCCTTATCAACAATGGCCGTAGGTGTACTCTTGCTAAGATGTGGCGCTTTTCCATCCATCATATTGAAAATGGGGCCATCAATCTCATCAAAGCAAATGACCAAGGGCTTTTCCTCCGATGGCCGAGCCTCGCAATACAAGTCTCCTAGACTATCCCCTGGCTGCCAAGGCTTCAGCGTGTTGCAATAGGAAGCATTCAGTCGTTCTGCTACCAAAAAGCTTACTGCTGTTTTTCCAGTGCCTGGGGGCCCATGCAACAGCGCAACGGCGTGGCGGTGTTGGGCATAATACTTTAAGATGCCTGATACGGCAGCATCTTGGTCAGTGCAATATGCAAGAGGCTTTAAAGCTTCGCCGCGGATGCGGCGAGACTTGAACCACACGCTGCCATACGAGCCCGTGCGCTCATACACTTGTATGTCTTTAGGTGGTTTAGGCGCCGGCTGTGCGTCGCACGGGCTTTCCTGTGGCAAAGGCGCAGGCAGTAACCCACTGTCTGACGGGCTTGTTACTTCTCGTTGGTCCCTGCTGAGCTCTGCGTATTTTGCGTCCGTGGTAATAATCCAAATGTCAAAATGGGGTGCGCCATTTCCCTCATTGAAAATGTTTGCACTACCAAAGAACCACTTGCCGATAAAGTACCCATACCCCTTGCCGCTATCGGCCGTGTGGCTAAACCATTTTACGCGCTGCTGAATTCGAGAGCACGTTTCCCTATCGCGAGCCACAAACAGCTTGATGCCGAGCTGGGACAAGAGCAGGAAAGATGATGACCAAGGAATGGCATACGTAAATGACAGCAGCGCGCCCCAAAAGAGCATACCCAATGTTGCTGCATCGGGCTTGGGCATGTTTGTGCAGGCGACGGAATCGCGTATGCCTTCTTTGACTGACATTTGCCTCAAATTTTAGTGAATTCTCTCCACCGCCCACAGCGTGCTGGACCACGGGTCACGCGCGAGATGCAGAAGCCTTGAGCCAGGATCCAGCTTTGGCACAGATTCACTCGTAGGATGCATTTCCGCCAAACTAAAATTCCACACAGAATTTACGCCCTCAACACGACGAATGGCATTTACAGCTTCGCGTGCAGCAGCAAGCCTATATTGCAGCGGAAATCCAGACACGACGTCGCCCCGCCAAACAAGGGCGTGCACGAGTTTGCATGTCCACTCCACTTGGCCGTTTGGGCCGAGGCGGGAGCTAAAGTCGCCGCTGATGACAGTGCCCCTGCGAAGGAGGTCATGTGCGACCGCTTCCTTAGGAAACATGTGTACGCCTCCCCGAGAATCAAATAGTGCAACGTCATTATCTTTTATGAGCAATGTGCACCACTGCGAGCCTGCATCTACACGCATGCGCAGCCATATGGGAAACACCTCTTGCCCTTTTCTGGGCGCCTGTGCAATGTCGGCACTATGAATAGCTAACACGTGCTGCCATTCTTCATGGGATACAGTCGTGGGCGCAAACAATTGTGGCAAGGGACACGGCGGAAGTCCTTGCACTTCTGCAAGCCTGCGCCCAAGTTTACTCACTTGATCTGCACTTGTATAGGGAAGCAGCAAAAGCACCATGGCACTCGTTGTTCCTTTATGTAAATACATCCCTTCCTTGACATTTCTTTCGTCACAACCTTGCAGGCAACTCTGACCGAGGGACCGAAGGACCGAAGTACCGAAGGATGGAGACGGAGGTGCCCCCCATTGAAGGACTGGACTTGCTGGATGCCGCCATGCTTCGCTCAATTTTGGAAGCTCATGAGCGCTTCAAAAATTATGCTACGGACACGCTGGACTCTTTCAATCACTTTATGAAGCACATGCTGCGCCACATGATTGACGAAAACTGCCGCGTCCAAGTGGTCGTTCCCGTGTCCCAGCAGCAGACTTCTGTGGCCCGCGAAAGCGGCAGCAGTGGGAGCATCAAGCATTCGGTTACATTTAGTAACTTGTCTATCGAAAAGCCGACGGTAGCACAGACGGAGGGGGCGTCACGCGGACTTCGCATCGTGAGCGCCGGCGGCGCGCCTCTTACGCCTCACGAGGCACTGCTGCGTGGCCTCACGTATTGTGCCAGCGTATATGTGGATGTGCGCCATGAGGTGTGGCTCATTCCCTCTGACGGAAGCCCCGAGCGTCTCCTCTCTGACCCTCTGGTATACCGCAACATTTTTTTGTTTGCCATGCCCATTCCTGTGGGCTCCGAGTTTTGCAACACCTTTGACCCAGGTGCCCCTGTGGGCTCCGAGTGCACCAGCAACAAGGGCGGCTACTGGATTGTGAGGGGCAACATGAAGGTGGTGCAGCCTCAAAAGGTGCAGCGCCACAACATCCACCTTGTGCGCAACGGGCCCAAGGGCGGCGTGGATGCACAGATCCGCTCCATTCGCTCCGACGAAAAGTTTCGCTCCACGTCTACGCTAGACATTAGCTTGTACGCGGGCGCGCTTACCATCTGCATCCCCTTTTTAAAGGCCAATCAGCCCATTGTCGCGGCATTTCGCATGCTGGGCTTTCATTCGCGCGAAGAAATTGAGGACCTCGTGTGGCCAGGCGGCGAAAAGGAGCTGCCGCAGCACGCCGCAGCCCGTCGCTTGTTTGCCGGCAATTTCAATTCCGAGCTGGCCACGTGCAGCCTTGAGCGTGTCATTGAAGTGTTGGGAGCAGGCCTGCCTGGCAGCGGCAGCGGCGCAGATGCAAACCCCGAAAAGGTGCGACGCCAAGTGCTGCAGCAAGTGTCGGGCGAGCTGCTCCCCCACGTGGGCTTTGACGAGTCTCCGCAAACGCGGCTAAAAAAAGGCGTGTACTTGGGCCTGATTCTCAAGCGCATGCTTGCGGTAAGCTTGGGTGACGAAAAGCCAGACGACCGCGATTTTGAGGGCTTCAAGTTTCTGCAGTCGTGCGCTGCTACCTTGGCCATCCTGTTTCGCCAGCTGTTTTCCCAATTCAACAAGATGCTGCGCAACCGCATCTTTGACTTGGTGCGCCGTGGAAAACATGTGGACGTGGCGGCCATCATCATGCACGCAGACACCATGCCTCAGCTGCATGCCGCATTTAGCGACGGCGAGGTCACGGTGCAAAAGGACGCCTCCAATGCGGGCACCAAGGTGATTCAGCTGGTGCAGCAAGTAAATACGCTGTCTCTGCCCGCCCACATTGAGCGCGTCAACACGCCCGTCAACCGCGAAGGCAAGTACCCCATGATGCGAAACATTGACCCCACGCAGCTGTTTGTCATGTGCCCCACAAAGACGCCCGAGGGCGAAGGCGCTGGGTTGCTGCAAACTCTAACCATCATGAGCCATGTTCGTGTGGGCACAGCCAGCGCAGACGTTATTGGAACGGTGCTGGGGCTGGGAGAATTTGCGGCTACGCACACCGAGGCACGCGCGGTGTGCGGATTAGCGCCGCCCATTGCCAGCTCGCGCGCTTTCGTGCGTGCCCTAAAGTCCCTGGACGATTTGGCGGCAAGTGCAACAGCAAGCAAGCGCGCTTCGGCGGTGGTGTTTGTCAATTCGGAGCCCGTGGGCGCCACCGACTTTCCCGACGAGTTTACACAAGTGTGCCGCGCAGCTCGCCGCGCGCAGCTGCTGCCGTATGATGCCACCATTGTGTGTGCTGCTCATGGCGTGCTGGTAACCACGGACATGGGCGTGGTAACCTTTCCCTTACTCTATCTTCCCAATTTGAGGCGCATGCCTCTTGCGCTCGAAGCCGCCCGTGTCGGCGGCGCCAATCTGTGGCAGCAAATGCTGCGCTACGGCATTGTGGAGTACGTGGATGCGTGGGAGGCGATGGAATACGTGGTGGCATTTTTAGCGGACGACGTGCGCCGTGGCCATGGTGCTGTAGGCGGTGTGCCCTACACCCACCTTGCGCCGCACCCGTGCTCCTTTTTTTCGACTGCGGCAGGTACGATTCCCTTTGCAAACCACAACCAGGCGCCTCGAAACACGTATCAAGCGGGCATGTGCGAACAAGCTATAGGGTCGCCCGCCCTCAATGTGCGGGACCGTCATGACATGAATTATTCGCATGTGCTGTGGTACCCCCAGCGCCCGCTGTGCACCACACACATTGCCGAGGTCAAGGGCGTGCACGATTGGCCCATGGGACAAAATCTCATGATTGCCATTGCGCCCTACGGCGGCATGTCGCAAGAGGATGCCATTGTCATCAACAAGGCGTCACGGGAGCGCGGCTTGCAGCGCATCACCGTGTACCGAAGCCACCGCGACACGGCGCGAAAAAAGACGGCGGGGGAAAGCGAAGATTTTTGCCACCCCATGGCAGACAATGACGTTCCTGTGACGGGCATTCGGGGATGCGCCAATTATGACAAGATTGGGCTGGACGGCCTTCCTGAAGTGGGTTCCCGTGTTGGCGCCGGCGACGTGATTATTGGCAAGGTGCTTACAGGCACGGCGGTGGGTGCAGATGGCAAGCTGCAGCGCGTGCGGCGCGACAAGTCCGAGCAGCTGCACTGCGACCCCAGCGAGCGCCACATTGTGGACACTGTGCTCATTACGGACAACAAGGATGGTCAGCGCTTTGTCCGTGTGCGCACGCGCACCACGCGCGAGCTGGACGTTGCCGACAAGATCAGCGACCGTCATGGCCAAAAGGGCACGATTGGGGCCATTGTTGCCGAAGAGGACTTGCCCTATGTTGCCTCGGGCCCCAATGCGGGCATGCGACCCGACGCCATTGTAAATTTGCAGGCCATCAATGGGCGCGTGCGTACATGCCCTCGCCCTGTGCTCCCTTTTCACGCTCGCGTCTAACATCCCCTTTGCACACCGTACCTGCAGATGACCATTGGCAAGCTGTTGGAAATGTTGTATGGTAGCGTGGGCCTTGTCTCTGGATTCATTCAGGACGCCACGCCCTTTTTGGAGGTGGATGCTCGCAGCGCGATTGAAGATCTCATGAAGGGCGGCTATGGCCTTGAGCATGACATGATCAGCGGCATCACAGGTCTACCCCTTGCGCACCCGTGGTTTGTGGGGCCTTGCTTTTACCAGCGCCTAAAGCACATGGTGCTGGACAAGGTGGCGGCACGTTCTCGAGGCCTTCGTGCAATTTTGACAAGGCAGCCCATGGAGGGCAGGCAAAATCAAGGCGGCCAAAAAATGGGTGAGATGGAGCGCGACGCCCTTATTGCGCACGGTTCAGCCATGGTGCTTGATGACCGCTCGCGCATCGCGTCGGATGCTTTTAAAGCGTCCGTTTGCCGCAAGTGTGGAACTCTGGGAAAGGTGCAGGAGGAATCGCTGGCTGGTCTTAAGCGTGGCCTGAGTACCTCGTGTCGATCATGTGGCACAGAAAATGCCTTTTCGGTGCTGGACACTACATATTGCTATGCGGGACTCCTGCTCGGTGAATTGGAGGCCATGAATATTGGCGTAAAGCACAAGTTTCGCACTACGGAGGCCCCCACTGCATGCTCAAAAGCGCCATTGGTCCCTTTGGTCCCTTTGGCTCCATTGGCTCCATTGGCTCCTACGGCTCCTACGGCTACGGAAGTGCCCGCGTTCAGGCCCATGAGCAATATCTTTGCGAGTATGGGGACAGAGGTTGCAAATTGCTAAAATAGATAAAGAAAATGTACATTGTAACTCTCTCGCATGCCCTTTTTCAAGGGTGCACAACATCCTTTGCAGAGTCGGAGGTTGCTTCCCTCACCTTGGCTCAGCAATCAAGCCTGGTGAACAAACGATTGCGGGAGCTATTGCGCTGCCATTTTGCAGAGCTAGAATTAGACATTTTAGTAGATGCCGCGAGCAAACTAAATGCCCACTTGCACGAAAGACTAACGCTAGGCTCAATCAACTGGGCTTGCGATCATCACGACGACCCCCATTGTATGCACGCAAATGTGGAGAGAGAAAATTATAAACAATAGGTTGTATTCTTTTACACAGACCTTACCACGCCCCCTTGTCGTCAATAAGACCCCACGCACCCATCACACTTTCGGTACAGTTTCCGCTATTTGTTAGGGTAGACTTTGCGATGCGCGTGGATTTGTCTCGCGAGCCCCAGCTGCGTGCCAATTCCTGCCCTTCTGCCCTGCTTTCTTCACGCCACGCATCTGGCGGAGGCGCGCGAAAACCACCCCGCCGAGCCGCCTTGTGTGATGCTTCTTCCATGGGGCTTTTAGGGACGCCGGCAAAGTGTGCATTCCAGTCAGGCAGCTCAATTTTCTCGACATCTCCTGGGTTAGGCACTGCGTCAGATTCTGTTAAAACACCTGCAATCCCCTCCAGATCCCGCGTTTCCTTGGATGGCATCGCATACGCTGCAGAGCCTGAAAGCCCCAGGCGCCGCTTCGGGAAATTCAAAGTGTCACCCTCTTCTGCATCTGCGCACCCATCCACGTCATCGTCGGAACCATCTAGGCGCTCATTGCGCCATGCCTCGGCAGAATTAGCACCATCGCCCTGGGCGCGCTTGTTTTCTTCTCTCAACCTTCCTGCCGCGAGAATGGCTTTGAGGGCAATGTCAGACATCTTTTTGCGTGAACGTTTGTTATAACGGAAGTATTGCGCAAAAAGATACGCATGAGAGCTTAAATTTAAACGCGTCGAGGTCCAAAGATATTGGAAAACGTGTTACCCGCAATTTGTCCCAATGCTACCTGTTTGACTGCCTGCGGATCCGTAGCCAGTGCTTTCCACTTGATGAGAGTTATATAGGCTCCAAAAAGTAAACCACCCGCAACAAAAATGCCCAACAGTACCCACACCCATGTTGGAATCTTGTTAAGGTTCAAAATACACCATCTTTTTTTTACTCTTCATCGTCATCATCCTCTTCCTCTTCTTCCTCTTCGTCTTCGTCTTCGTCCTCCTCTTCCTCGGCGCCATTGTACGAATCTTCTGCGTCTGCGGCGCCCTCATCTGAAGTATCTTCTTCCACCTCGCTATCGCTCTCTCCGTCTTCCCCAGTGTCAAGTCCCATAGCGGCACGTGCCTGCTCGTACTCTTCATTTACATCTGCAGCGGAAGAGCGCATGCTCAAGGACTTTTTTGCTGTCCACAGACCATCCTTGATCCACGCCTTTATCTCGGCGAGCTTTTCCTTCTTGTCCTCAATTTCTAGCAGGCGCTGCTGCTCCTTGCGCCCAAAGCGCTCCCAGTACTCGTCCCGCGCGGGTTTGATCGTTGTGCGAGCACGCAGTGTTCGGCCGCCAATGGTTTCACTGCCCTTCATGGGCTCACGCGTCAGCAGTGCATCCGTTTCTACGGAAAGCTCGGCAACGACGCGCCTTACGCCCTCCTCGGTAGTTTCATCATCCAATGTCTGATGGGAGTTGTCGTTTGGAGAAACGGAGGACGCATCACTGTCACTATCACTGCCGCTGCCACTATCCTCATCCTCGATATTTCCATCAACTTCTGCAGAAGCTACCTCGCCTTCGGCCTGCGATTTTGCGCGCTTTTTATTCGACGACTTTGAAGTGTAGGAAGCTTCTTCGTCATCATCATCACTGCTACCACTTTCTTCGCTGTCGTCCACAATGAAATCCTTCAAATCTTCACCGTCATCATCTCCATCTGTGCTGCGGGCTTCATCGTCGGACAACGAAATGAAACGCTTTTTGGGGCGAGAGGCCCGTCTGGCGCGCTTCGCCGCGCGTTTAATGCCGCTGGCGGCGTCGTTGGCTTGTGGGGGGCTACTCATTCGACGCAGAATCGCGCAAGCTGTTTGTTTATTGGGTTTCTACGGCGATAAGGCCAAACCTTGAGTAAGTGGCATGTATTGAACGCACAAAGAGGAGACGAGGCGGGAAATACATACATGCATGTACGAACGACTACAATTTAAATTTTATTCTTAGCGAATTTTGGGGAAGAATTTTAGGAAAGAAACTCTACGCCCGCATCGATGAAATCTAGGCGGCCACCCGCCAGGTTGCCTCCGCCTGAATTCTTCTTCGACATCATGATGAATGCAACTAGAATAATAAGTAGGAGAACTCCACCCACGATCATCGCAATTTGGCTTGTTGTGAGGGAGGCTTTTGTGGACAGCTTGGTGGATCTGGAGTTAGCCTTTGCAATTCTCGGTACATACTTATTTGGAGTTACCACCGCGGGTGCGACGGAACGAGTATTAATCTTGGCTACGTGGGACGCAACAGGCAATGCTACGGGCAATTCCTCCGCAGATTTCGCGAGAGAGGCCACGGGAGACGGCACGGGAGAATCCGCAGGCAATGCCACGGGACTGGCCACAGGAGAGGCCGCGGGAGATACCACAGAGTTCACAAGTTCAATCTTTGCAAGCGTTGCGAGCGAGTCCTTGGCGTCTGCATCAGCAATCGGTACGATAGCAGGCGCAGGGGCAGGGGCAGTGACCACTGCGGATTCGGGTGCAAGACTGGCCACCTGAATCAGTTTCTCAGGCAGAAGTGCCGCAGTATCTGCAGTGTCTACAGTTGCATCGCGAAATGCCGCGAGGTTCGAGGGATGAGATGCATCTACGGCAGACGAAGAGCGCAACGTTTCCTTTTCAAGGCGATCCGTGGCAAAGCGCGTTGCTGCAGAGGGCGGCTCAACGACTTCCGCAGAATCGACCGCCGAACTGGAGCTTTTAGGCGAAGACGCGCGCACGTGGCCCGTAGATAGAATAGAGAGCGTGCGGACCTTGGGCTCATCCTCTACCTCCGAAGCTTGCTCAATATTTCTGACGGCGTGCTTCTCGCCTACAAAGGCGCCACGCTCCGACGTGGATGCCGTGCCAAATTCCAGGCGCTGAGCCATTCTGGAGATGGGGCTGCCCACCTCGTCAGCTGCAACGGGAGAGGCATCAAACGGAGCAGGGCGAGCTTTTGACTTTGCATTCATCATGTTGTTGGGCAAGGGGTGGTAGGCAAGAAAATTTGGTCTGACGGACACCTGTGTTTTGATTTATATGTGCGACGGGAGTAGGCGGGAAGCGGATTCTAGAGGGTTTGGTTTCAGGGAGCCGTTGGGGTTTTGGGGGGTTGATCATCAGGCTCGGGGGCTTTAACTATTTTCGCCTCTCTCATTCACATTACGAACAGGATCTAGTCCTCTTTGCCACTATTTGAAATTTCATTGGCAGTGCTTGCAGCAGTGCCTGCAGACAGACTTGCAGCTTCTACATTGGAATCGATGTTGTCGTTAGGGCGCTTTCCCAAATCGGGCACTGTCCACTCATGTGTGGTAACCATTCCAGGAACCACCCTGGGGGCACTCCGCTGTGCGCGCATCTCCCGTTTGGAGGGATTGGCTTGGGCTTCCGCCCATATCCGTGCTGCTCTTTCCCATACTTCAGCCGCGCACGCTATGCCGGCGCGTACCACCATGCGCCCCAAAGTAAGCGTATTGCCCACTATTCCACGCACCAACTCGCTCGCCGTTGGCTCTGCGGGCTCTTTGGTTCTTGCGACTGCACCATTTGCACTTGCGAGCAGCCACCCTGCAGATGAAATTGTTGCCCACAAAAGAGACAATGAGAATGACATTATGTTAGGATTTTGTATTTACCAATATCGAGCTTAATATTTTTTGTTCTCGTCAAAACCGCTTTTCGGGCGGGTGTCAAACGCACTCGCTTGACGACATCCTTCCATGACTAAGTGCAATTCTATCCTCCAATCACCTTCCCATGCCTCTCAAACTAAACTTGAAAAGGCTTGGCGATTCTTGCAATGGTCAGGGCCGTCGGGGATTACAAGTACAGAGGGCGCTGCGCAGTGCCGCATGCGATCACCCATTGCAGGGTCTGAAGGGTCATGTGCGCATGAAGAGAAAGCTTCGGGCGTCACGGGAAACCAATGTAGCAGCTGCGCTACGAATTCTAAAGGGCGAAGATGATGATCAAGACCGTGCATATGGCGGCGTTCGTACTCCCCATTGCGTGCGATGGGAAACGCCCATCGGCGTGTGCGCTACGTGGGGCCTTGATCCTGCGACACTTGCAAACATGCGCGCGCGCATCGAGGCTTGCCTGGGCTGGCTTGAGCCATGCCCGAAACGACCTCCGTACTACCCGTGGTCCCACTCCAGGAATTGGCCTCATATAACAACATCAAGCCCGCTTGGGGAAGCGGTGCCTTGTGTTGCATGTCACAAGATGCTTCCTTTTGCCAAGGAGCGGCCCATAGCACTAAGCATGATTGCACCCGTGATTAGTGCAGAGCATGGACCCGTAGTATTGGAGCTAGTTCGGCAGATTGCGGGAGAGCCTGCGATCATTGAAAGGGAAGGAGGATGGGACTACGCCTGGACAAACATGAAGAAACTGTTCAAGTAAACAAAACCCCTTCTCTGAAACTAGAATGTCCCACGCCACACCAAAAAATCGCAAGAGCAGTGAGCCTCCATTTGTGCCAGCATGCCTGCAGTATGCCATTCATCATGGCTCGCGCGAATGCACGCCCCACGTAGGGTGTGCAGGGCGTGAATCGTTCTCAATGAAAAGGCCCACTCTTTGCGCCTTGTGCCGCCAGAGCAGTGTGCGGATCTCTACGTCTACCAAAAAGCTTCCATTTAAATAGACGTTTTGTGAATTGTGCACGTCATTGTGTGGGGCCGGCGAATGCAAACTCCTCTTCCGTAGCACAGCGCGTTAAGAGCTACGCGGGAAGGCAGTTGCAAACGCGATCACGCAACGAAAGCAGTTGAGACTATCGTTGAGACTATTGATGAAACCCACGGGGCCGTGCACCGCCCCCATGGTTGAATTGGGCGACCGACGGGCGACCACAGCTTTCTTTTTTCCACTTGTTTTTCTTTTTTTCCAAATACCTTCCTTGACTAGCTTCGCCGCACCTTGCCTTGCACAATTGCAATCCAAATGGAAATGGAAGCTGTAGATGCAGAAAAGTACACAAAGCTGACGCCAATCGAGCACATTTTGCAGCTTCCCGACACATACATTGGTAGCGCCACACCCGAAGCCCAGAATGCGTGGGTGCTTTCCGAGGAGCGCGATGACGATGGCGGTGGCGATGGCGAGGGCACTGCGCGCGTCAGCCCATTTGACGAGCCCGCGGTGGAGCCTATGGGGGACGCGAAGGGGCAGCGCCGCATATTTTCCCAGCAGGAGCTCGTGGTCAACCCTGGCTTCTTCAAGCTGTTTGACGAGGCCGCGGTAAATGCACACGACCATGTAGTCCGAATGCGAGCAAGCGATGGAAAGGCCGTCAAGCACATTGACATCGAGGTGCAGCCGATGCCCCCGAAAATCACAATTCGCAATGACGGTGACGGCATAGATGTGCTGCAGCATCCCGAGCACGCCTGCTGGATTCCCGAGCTGATTATGGGTCAGCTCCTAACCAGCACCAACTACGACCCAGATGCCAAGCGCCTAACGGGCGGAAAGAATGGATATGGCATCAAGCTCGTCAACATCTTTTCACGCAACTTTACGCTAAAAACGGTGGACGCCAAACGCCAACTGCGCTACGAGCAAACGTGGACAAACAATATGCGCGAAACGAGTGCCGCCAAGGTGTCTCCTACAAAGGCCAGCGCCAAGCCCTTTGTAGAGGTGAGCTGGGAGCCCGATCTTTGCCGCCTGGGTTATGGCGGTAGTAGCGGCGGCGGAGGTGGTGGAGGCAGTGCTCCTGAGATTCCTGCGGACATGGTGCGCGTCTTTGAGAAGCGGGCATGGGATTTGGCTGCCACCGTGGGCAAGGACGTCAAGGTAACCTGGAACGGCTCGCATCTTAAAATCTCGTCGTGGGCAGAGTACGCAAGCATGTATTTGCCTCGGGGTGCACCTGTGGTGGCTGCAAAGATGGGAGATCGCTGGGAAATCGCCGTGGCAGACAATCCAATTGCCAAGCAGAAGCTTGTGGCCGTAAGCTTCGTCAACGGCATTCCCACAACAAGCGGCGGCACGCACGTGCAAGCCATTTTGTCACAGACAAGCGCGGCATTTATCGAGGCCCTTCGTAAGCGGCGTGCAGGCGAAGACCGCGTGGAAACGCTAGTGGAGAACTCGCTGGCCATTTTCATAAAGTGCCTTGTGGAAAATCCGACCTTTAGCAGCCAGACTAAGGAAGCTCTGAAAACGCGGCCCAAGGACTTTGGCAGTTCGTGCGACGTGCCCGACACATTCTTGAAAAAGGCCGTGGCGCAGCTGGGCGTGCTGCCCAAGCTGATGGAAGCGCTAGAAGGGCGCGATGCCAAGGCCGCAAAGAAAACGGACGGCGCGAAAACCACTGCGGTGCGGGGCGTGCCCAAGCTGTCCGATGCTGCCTTGGCGGGCACCAAGGACTCGATCAAGTGCACGCTGATTTTGACGGAAGGCGACTCTGCGAAAACCATGGCACTCAGCGGCTTAAGCTCTGAGCAGCGACGCAATTGGGGTGTGTTTCCACTGCGGGGCAAGCTCATCAATCCCAAAGAAGCGGCGCTCGCCAAGGTGCATGCAAATGCCGAAGTGGAGGCCCTCAAAAAGATTTTGGGGCTCAAGGTGGGCGCCACGTACACGGATGCGCGCGCGCTGCGCTACGGCCGCATTGTGGTGATGACGGATCAAGACTTGGATGGTAGCCACATTCGCGGCCTTTTGCTTAACTTGTTTCACGCACTGTGGCCCCAGCTCCTTCAAGTTCGCGGCTTCCTTACCTTTATGGCCACGCCGCTTTTGAAAATTGTGAGTGGGCCCCACTCTGGTCTTGCTTTTTACAGCGCCCAAGGCTTTCGTGCCTGGCTTGCGGATGCAGAAGCAGAGGAACCATCGCTGCGCGCTCGCGTCAAGTACTACAAGGGGCTGGGCACATCGAGCGCATCCGAGGCGCGCGAGTACTTTTCCAATCCCCGCCTCGTAAATTTTTCGTGGACGGCGGCATCCGAAGACGCGCTCCGTCTTGCCTTTGACCCATCGCAGGCGGCGGGGCGCAAAACGTGGTTGTCAGCCTATGAGCCTGCACGGGAGGCAGTGCCTGCAGGGGGCATGCTGCCCATTGAGGATTTCGTGCACAAGGATTTGGTGCATTTTAGCCATTACAATCTGGAGCGGGCCATCCCCAATCTCGTGGACGGCCTCAAGGTGAGCCAGCGCAAAATTTTGTATAGCTGCTTCAAGCGCAACCTTGTGCAAGAGCTGCGTGTGGCCCAGCTTGCAGGCTACGTAAGCGAGCATGCAGCCTATCACCATGGCGAAGCATCCTTGTGTGCCGCCATCACGGCCATGGCGCAAACCTTCGTGGGTGCCAACAATATTGCTTTGCTCGAGCCCTTGGGTCAATTTGGCTCACGTCTCGAGGGCGGCTCGGATGCTGCTTCGCCTCGTTACATTAGCACTCGCCTTAGCCGCTTAGCGCCGCTTCTCTTTCCGCCCGCGGACACGCCCGTTCTGCAATATGCCCGCGATGACGACGACAATGCCATCGAGCCGCTGTTTTATGTGCCCATTTTGCCGCTTGTCCTCATCAATGGCGCAGAAGGCATTGGTACTGGATATTCTACGTCCATTCCACCCCATAATCCGCGGGAAGTTCTTTGTCGCGTGCGCGCCCGTCTTGAACATGCGGAACTGGAGCCGTGGTCACCTTTGCCATATTGGCATGCATTTACTGGCAAGGTGACGGTGAATTCTGAAGAACTCTTGGAGGCGGGAGAGTCGGCTGCATCCTACAAGGTGAGTGGAACCTTTGAGAGATCCGCAGACGTCATCACAATTCAAGAATTGCCAGCAGGCATGTGGACTTCTCCCTACTTGGCGTTTCTGGACACACTTGTGGAGCGGGGCACACTGCTTCGCTACGAAGATGCATCCTCCGATGTGCGAGTAAGCATACGGCTGCACTTTCCACCTTCTACGGCCCCCGACGACGAGGCGCTGCACAAACTGCTCAAACTAAGCTCTCGTGTCAAGTGCACAAACATGCATCTCCTGGACGCCCAGGGGGCAGTTGTCCGTTATCGCAATGCGTCGGACATATTGGAGGCCTATCTGCCCCACCGCATGGACTTGTACGCGCGAAGGCGCACTCACATGCTGTCCGAGCTGGAGGCACAGCTGCAGCAAGCCAGCTCCGAAGCTAAATTCATTGCGCTCCAAATTTCCGGCACACTCGACTTGCGCGGACGCGAAGAAGTGGACATTTGCAGGGAGCTCAAGGAGCACGGCCTCTCGACAAGCAGGGGCAGCTACGACTATTTGCTGCGCATGCCTCTGCGCTCACTGACGCTGGCAGAAGTAGCGCGCCTTCAATCCACGGAAGCGTGCCTGCAGGAGCGCCGCGCACGCTTACTGGCGCAGACGCCCGTAAGCATGTGGCTGGAGGAGTTGCGCGTGTTGGAAGCAGCAATGATGGAAGAAAGCGCTCCTGTTCACGTGCAAGTTGAAAAGACGGCGGGGAAAAAGAGAATGGGAGCAGGAGAAGAGGGGGCCGAGAAGAAGCGCAAGAAGGAGATGGGTAGTTAGTTCAAACATATTTCATTTTTTCACCTGTAATTTTAGGAAGAAAGAGAAATGTGACTTATCAAGAAAAAGACAAGGCGCGCAAATGTCCGAGAGCCGTCGCAACAATGAGAGGCGGGATGAGCGTGAGGACTCGGCGTCGCGGAACAGCCACCACATGCGTGGGGCGGTGGGCTTTTATCCCACCACCAGGGGCAATGATGGAGAGTGGCGCGTGTACAAGATTCTGAATGCCAATGTCGTGGAGTGGCTACGCGAGCACCGTGTTTCGGGGGCGAATGCGCGCGAGAACATGAGGGAGATTGCAGAGTTTGCGGCGAATGAGGCGCGCAGTCTGTGGGACAATGTGCGCCGCGACAGGGATTTGGAGGGTCTTCTTCCGAATGAAAAGTCCTGCTTGGCGTACGTGTACTCGGCAATTTACGGCGCCATGGGGAGTTTTGAGAGCTACCTCAGCCGGAAGCGGAAGCGCGAGCGGGATGGTGGCGACAATGAGTGAGAAGACGTGTGGGACGTGTGGCCACCGTTCACATCCCAAGAAACCTTGAAGTATACACTATATTTTCCCCGATGTGCCATTCCACCCAACAAAATGGAAGAAGACACAGATTCTTCATGCAGCGAGTGTGCCATATGCGCTGAAACCTTTTCGAGTATTGCACGGGCCAAGGTGCAATGTCCATATTGCAAGAAGATTTGTTGTGCGGCATGCGCCAAGCGCTATCTGCTGGAAACCAGCATGGACCCTCACTGCCTGTACTGCAAACACGTCTGGGATGCGGAAGTCATTGACGGCCTGCCAGGGTTTACGCGCACGTTTCGCAAAACGGAATTGAGACGCAGCCGCATCAAGACGCTGTGGGAGAGGGAGAGGTCGCTGTTGCCCCAGCGTCAGACACTCTTGGTACGCGACACGCTGCGGCGGCGTGCAAACACCGCGCATTCGAGGTACCATGCCGTGCTGAGGCAGCTTTCCAACATCAATGATCGATCCATAGACGTGACGCCACAGTTGTGCGCCATGCTGCAAAAATTACGGCAAGAATATAGAGAAGCCACCGACGAATTGCTTGCTGCAGGAGGCAGGCAGCCGCCAGGTGCTGGCGGCTCTGGCTCCTCTGGCCCAGGCACAGACGGTGCGAATGCGGCAGTGACAATGACCACTCTCAAGTGTTCTGTTGATGGCTGCAGAGGCTTTCTTTCGAGTGCATGGCGCTGTGGCTTGTGCGAAACGTATACATGCAAGGACTGCTTTGAAGTGAAGGGGTCCAGTCGCGATGCGCCTCACACATGCAAGGAAGAAAACTTGGCCACTGCAAATGAATTGAAAAGAAGCACGAAGGGATGTCCCAAGTGCGGCATCCGCATTTTTCGGACAGAGGGATGCTCCCAAATGTTTTGCACGGCCTGCAACACGCCATTTGATTGGAACACGGGGCGTGTTATTGAAGGGCGCGTGCATAATCCCCACGCCTTTGAGTTCTACCAGAGGGCTGCCGCTTCCGGAGACGCCGCGGCCGCCGCACTTCAGGGCGCACGAGGGGGCGCGCTGCCTTGTGACGGAGCACTTGAGAGATGGGACCACTGGGCGGGCATTGTTCTTGTGAATCGCCTGCGTACAAAATTTCAATCAGTCAGTCTGAATGACCCGTTCCGCACCATCACGGACTTGTACAGGCTGTGTGTGGAGCAGTCGGTAGCCGTGCCCATTGCAGCGTACGACCAAACCACATATGAAGCCTATGGGGTGCGCTTCCTTCGTAGTGAGTTAACTGAGGAAGGCTGGCGCCGCGCACTTTCGGCTGCCGAAACGCGGCGTGAAAGGCTACGGCGTATGCGGGCGGTGACGCAGATGGTGTTGGTGGTGGCGGCCGACCTTTTTCGCCTTGTGCAGGACGCAGAAACGCCAGAACACGTGCATGCCGCAGTGCGTCAAATGCGGGCACTGCGCGAGTACACTAATGAGCAGTACATGCGCGCCGCCGAGCACTTTGATGCCACCCTTGTGCCACAAATCAGTGAGGGGTTTGTGTTGCGCCGCGAACCTCGGGAACCACGTATGGCGGGCGCAGCGCCTTTGGATGGCTAAACAGATAAATTTATGAATATAGAACGTTTTAATTTACATTGGATCCTGGTGTGGATGCCTGCATAATCATATACGCAGATGCCGTGTTTTCGCGCGAAAACCCATAGCTCGTAGCATCGGGCAGCGAACCGCGAAAAAAGTAGAGTGTGGACAGCGTGTTTTGGCTTGCAGAGTCAACCAGATATGCCACCGTGGATTGCCCATTCAAGGATGTGCAATCAAAGTTGAGTGCTGTGGGTACTCCCTGTGCAAGCGGGTTGGTAAGTGGCACCGTCAATGGGCAGGATGGCGCGCCTGCTGGCCCACTTATCGTGAGTGTTAGCGGCGCGTTTCCCCGATTCACAATGGTCACGGGATTGGGGATAAATGCATTGGTGAGTGATGTCATGACATCCGTCGTGACTTGTAGTGAGGGCAGGGACGTGCCTCCTGCTGCTGCAAATCCCGCACACTCTGGAATGCTAGGATTGGAGGCACAAAATTCGGCCCATTTACCCATGAGTCGAGCCGAATTTCCTGGCAAGCCGATTTTGACGCCTCCCGCGTCATTGGAATTGAGCCGCTGAAGAGTTGCCCATTCCCCGCAGTGCACGGCGCCTGCCTTTAGTGTGGAGGTGCTGCCCACAAGAATGTCTCCCGCAGTCCATCCGGATGCGGTGCCTTCTACCAAAATATTGCACTGCGATTCAAAAAAGTCTGCACATACGGGGGATTCGGGTGACCACAGGGGGTTGCAGGAAAGAGGGTCGGAAAATTGGCCAAGGCAGCATTTTTGCATCAAAGAGCCATCCCACCGTACCTTGGAGCAATATTTGCCTTGTCTGTGTGTGCAGCAGTCGCAGCTCTGGTCC
>Ga0255096_1000196_pt1 | contig 34093 bp, 26 predicted proteins | sample Colum_Atlam_RepA_2_FD_188563 | JGI IMG/M metagenome (GOLD analysis project Ga0255096, IMG submission 188563) | Freshwater microbial communities from Columbia River, Oregon, United States - Colum_Atlam_RepA_8d | ecosystem: Environmental > Aquatic > Freshwater > River | place: USA: Oregon... | reverse complement strand
CAACGCAAACCGCTGCTGGATCACTACGCCCACCTCGTCTTGCATGGCACGCTGCACGCACAAGGCTATGACCACGAAGACGGCGAAGACCAGGCGAATGTCATGGAATCGCTGGAAGTGTTGCTGTTGGGCAGTCTGGGGTTGCCCAACCCCTATTGAGCGGAGGTGCTGGGGCAGGCGATGCCCAGCAGGGGGCCTGAGATAATCCCCGGATGAGCACGCCACCGCCCACCGCATCGCGCCCCATCGCCTGGCTGCGACTGCTGCGCCCGCACCAGTGGCTGAAAAACGGCTTTGTGCTGGCCGGTCTCTTGTTTGGCCGCTTGTGGCACCAGACCGATCTGGTGCACCTGGCCTTGCTGTCGGCCGCCGCGTTTTGTCTGGCTTCCAGCGCTGTCTATGTGCTCAATGACTGGCTTGATCGCCACGACGATGCATTGCACCCACGCAAGCGCCATCGGCCTTTGGCCAGCGGGGTCATCTCCGGGACGGAAGGGGCCACACTGGGACTGGTCTGTCTGGGGGGGGCCGCTTGGTTGGCATCGCAGACCACCCCCATCTTCATGGGCCTGCTCGCCGCGTACCTGGTGCTGAACACGGCTTACACCTGGCGCTTGAAGCGAGTGCCGGTGGTGGATGTGTTCATCATCGCCGCCGGTTTCATGTTGCGGCTGCTGGCGGGCACCTGGGCCATCGGTATTCAGCCCTCGCACTGGCTCTTGCTCACCGGCTTGTTTGTCACCCTGTTTCTCGGGTTTGCCAAACGCCGCGCCGAAAGCTTTCATGCCAGTGAACAACAACGCGCGGTGTTGGCGCACTACCCGCCGGCATTTCTGGATCTGTGCGTGGGGGTCACGCTGACGGCCACCTTGCTGACCTACAGCCTGTTTGCCACCGCGCCCGACGCGCTGGAGCGTCATGGACCACGCCTGTGGATGACGATTCCGCTGGTGGTGTTTGGCGCGCTGCGCTATGTGTACCAGGTGCACCGCGGACAGGCCGAAGACTTTGCCCGCGACCTGCTGCGCGACCGCTGGATCGTGTTGTCGGCCGTGGGCTGGCTGCTGGTATTTGCGAGTCCGCGCGCGTGACACCCTTGGGCTCATTGGGACGCAGTCTGCTGATGCTGGCCTTGGTGGCCCTGGTGGTGCTGGGCTTGTTCCAGGGGGCTTGGCAAGGGTGGGGCGACCCCCAGGCACCCAGCGTGTGGAGCGGACTCATGTCCAGGGACGGGGCTCTCGCTGCCGTGTTGTGCTTGTTCAGCTATGTCCTCCGAGGGCAACGCTGGCGCCTGTGGGTGGCGGCCTGCGGCCACCCGACTCCGTGGCGACGTGGTCTGCGGGTCTACCTGGCGGGTTACTGCCTGACCCCGACGCCCGGCAACGTGGGCGAGGCCGCGCGTGGCATGCTCATGCGACCCAGTCCGCTGCCAGTCTCCACCAGCGTGGCGGTCTTTGCTGCCGAGCGCTGGCAGGATTTGCTGGCGCTGGTGCTCTTGGCCGTGCCGGCCTTGCTGTGGGCTCCCTTTGAGTCGTCCGGTCTGGTGGTGATGGTGGTCTGCGCCCTGGTGATGAGCCTGATCTGGCTGTCGATGCAAAACTTGAGTTGGCAATGGTGCTTGCGTCTCATCCCGGCCAAGGTGAAACACGTGTTGGGATTGGCGCAGGCACAGCAGTGCCTGCAACACCAAGCAGGGCTCACCTGGTGCCTGACCCTGTTGGCCTGGAGTGCCCAAGGCTTGGCGGTGTGGCTCATGTGCCGCCACCACGGTGTGCTGGCTGATGCGCTGCAAGCCACCTCCTGGTATGCCATGTCGATGGTGGCGGGCGCACTCACGACACTACCGGCCGGATTGGGCGGAACGGAAGCAAGCCTGGTGGGGCTACTCACCCAACAAGGCGTCAGCACCTCGCTGGCCCTGCTGCTGACCATGCAAGTGCGCTTGCTCACCCTGTGGCTGGCCGTTGCCATTGGCCTGCTGGCCCTGGTGTATGGTTGGCGGGTGGATCCTCCTCGTTCGCCCCCATGAGCCCGTCTTTCCTGAGTTTTTCAATGCATCGCGCCCTGTGGGCCGTGGCCGGGCTTTCGCTGTTGATCCGGCTTGTCATCAGCGCCACCTTCCCGATCACGGGTGACGAGGCTTTTTTCTACTGGTGGGGCGTATTCCCCGATTGGGGCTACTACGACCACCCCCCCATGGTGGGCTGGTTCATCGCCTCCATGCTGCACGGACTGGGTGACAGCACCTGGTCCATCCGCTTGCCCACTGTGTTGCTGCCCCTGGTGCAAGGCCTGGTGTTGTGGTGGGGCGTGTCGGCCTGGGACCGCGAGCGTGCGCCCTGGGCGGCTTTGCTGTTCTGGCTCACGCCGATCAACTGGATCAACACCCTGGTGACCACCGACACACCCTTGATGCTGTGGTCCATGCTGTCGGTGGCGTGTTTGATCCACGCCGAGGTACGACCCCGTCTGGATGGGCGTGCCTGGGTGATGTATGCCTTGAGCGGTGTGTTCATTGGTTGCGCCTTCCTCTCCAAGTATTTTTCGGTGGTTCTGGGACTGAGCTATCTGGTCTATTTCGCGGTGGTGCGGCGCGAGCGCTGGGCCGGTTTGCTGGTGTTGGTCCTGGCCGCGCTGCCGGGTCCCGCCATCAACCTGTGGTGGAACATGGGGCACGGTTGGTCCAACATCATGTTCAATGTCTACAACCGCAACCAGGGCGAGGTGTTTGGTTGGCACAAGCCGGGGCTGTACTTACTAACCTGGGCCTACCTGCTGACACCCGGCGTGCTGTGGCTGGGTGTGAAACACCACGTGGCACTGCGAGAGGTCTGGGGCCGGCATCGTTTGCTGGCGTGTCTGATCTTGGTGCCCGTCGCCTTTTTCGCCTTGTTGTCGCTCAAGAAGGTGATTGGTCTGCATTGGGTGTTGAGTTTTTATCCGCTGATGTTTGCTGCTGTAGCGCTGGCCTTGCCGCGCGAGACGCTGCCGCGCGCGGCACGCTACCTGGCTGTGTTCCTGGGGCTGCATCTGTTGGTGGTGGGCGGGATGTACACCCGCGAACTGGCCAACTGGAAGAGCGTGAAAATCTATCCAGAGATCGTGCGCAGCTATCGCACCGAAGCGTTGTTGCAGCAAGTCAGCAAGCCCGACACGGTCATCATGGCCACGGCCTACACACCGGCCGCCATCTATGGGCACACCCTGAAAACCTATGTTCCGGTGTTTGGCCTGGGGAAGTTTCACGCGCGGCAGGACGACATGCTGGTGGACTACTCGCGCTTTAACGGCAAGACGGTTCGCATCATCAGCTTCAGCCGCCCCGAACTGGCGGATTACACACCCTACTTTGACCGCGTCTACCTGCTGGAACTGGAACAATCGGATGCACGATTTTTTGTGGTGGAAGGGCTGGGCTTCAAGTTTGAGACGTACCGACAAGAGGTGCTGGGCGAGATTTTCAAGCGCTACTACAACATCCCATCCTGGTTGCCCATGACCGGATGTCCATTCTGTGAACGGTATTGCGGCCAGGTGCGGTGCCCTCGGCCAGACGGCGATGCGCGATGAATGCGCCAAACACTGAAGCGATGCATGGGCCATCGGTTGACCCAATGCATGAGCCTCGAGCCCTGCCAACCAACGCGACCCCTCCGCATCACCCCATGACCACCGAGGCCAGCACCGCCACCGAGCGACCGGTACTGGCTGTGTTCGACTTTGACGGCACGCTCACCACCGCCGATAGCCTGGGGGCGTTTTTGCATCTTCACCTGGGCACATTGGAATGGGGATGGGCCTTGGTACGGCAGTCACCCATGCTGATGGCGTATGTGCTGCGACGGGTGCCCAACCACCAGGCCAAGGCCGCCTTGTTGCAACAGACCTTGCAAGGGGCTTCAGCCGATTTGCTCGAAGAGAGCGCCCAGCGTCTGGTGACAAGGTGGCTGCCTCGCCACCTCAACCCCTGGGCCTGGGACCGGTTGCAGTCGCATCAGCAAGCGGGACATACCTGCGTGCTCTTGAGCGCCTCACTGGATGTGTATCTGGGTGCGGTGGCGCGAGCCCTGAACATTCCCCATTTGATTTGCACCGGCTTGGCGATGCAGGACGGTCGCTGTAGCGGACGCATGTCCACGCCCAATTGCCACGGCGAGGAAAAGTGGCACCGGCTGCAAGCCTGGTTTGCGCAGCAAGGTCAGCCACGTGAGTCGTGGGAATTGCATGCGTATGGCGACACGCGCGGCGATCTGCCCGTGTTGCGGCAGGCGGATCAGGCGTGGTGGCGCGGCAGACCCTGGCACAGTTGAGGCGTGAGGCTGTGAGGCCCGTCAGCGCATTGGCCTGTGGGCCATGGCCTGGAAATCACGAACCGGCACGGACTGCCCGCGCTGGCGACTAGGTCACCGTGGCGACCGGCGCAATCCTCATCGGAATGGTGACGGGACCGTCGTTGATCAACTCCACTTGCATGTCTGCACCGAATCGTCCCGTCTGCACGTGGGGGTGGAGGCTTCGCGCACGCTGCACCAGCCAGTCGTAGAGTCGCAACCCGTCGGCAGGCGATGCCGCCAGGGTGAAGCTGGGCCGGTTGCCGCCCGAGGTGTCGGCAGCCAGCGTGAACTGACTAACGATCAACAGACCTGCTGGCTGTGACGCGGCCACACGGTCCTGCAAGGAAAGGTTCATCTTGCCCTGCTCATCGCTGAAGATGCGCAGCTTGAGCAACTTGGTGAGCAACTTCTCGGCTTGTTGCTCGGTATCGCCTTGCTCGGCGCAGACGAGCAGCAACAACCCAGCGTCTATCTCGCCCACCACCTCACCGGCGATGCACACACGCGCCTTGCGCACGCGCTGCAGGAGTCCAATCACAGCAAATCCTTTTCATCACTGGCATGGGCTTCTACATCGCTGGGCAGCAACTGGATGGAAGCGCGCAGGCCGGGTACCGCGCTCATCAGGGCTTGCTCCACACTCAGCCGCAAGGCCGCCGCACGGCCCAGCGTCCAGCTGGCCGGCATGTGCATGTGCAGGTCCACAAACCGGCGCTGGCCAGCCTTGCGGGTGGTGAGGTGATCAAAACGCACGATGTGCACTTCGCCCGGCTGGTGTGCAAAGTCGGCCAGCACGGCGTGAATTTGTGCCTGCACGTCGGGCTCGACTGCCTGGTCCATCAAGCCCTGGAAAGCTCGCGAGACCAGATGCACCCCCTCGCGCAGGATGTTCAAGGCCACCCCGATGGCCACCAGGGCGTCCAGCCACAGCCAGCCGCTCAGGCTGACCATCACCATGCCCACCACCACCCCGAGCGATGTCCAGACATCCGACACCAGATGCTGGGCATCGGCTTCCAAGGCGATGGAGCGGTGCTCGCGAGCGGCACGAAACAGCACCCAGGCCAGCCAGCCATTCAGGGCCGAGCTGATGATCGACAGCACCAAACCCAGGCCAATCTGCTGCACCGGTTGCGGGTCCCACAGGCGGTGCAGCGCCGCCCAGATGATGCCCAGCGCCGCCACCAAAATGAGGATGCCCTCAAAACCGGCCGAAAAATACTCGGCCTTGTGGTGGCCGTAGGGATGCTCCTCGTCAGGGGGCTGCGCCGCCAGCGTCACCATCAGCAAGCCGAACATGGCGCTGGCCAGATTGACCACCGACTCCATCGCATCCGACAACAGACCGATGGAATCGGTGAACCACCAGGCCAGTGTCTTGAGCACGATGGTGACCATCGCCACGAGGGCCGACACCACCAACCAGCCCTTGGGACTCATACTCACCGCAATGTGACGCGCGAAAATTTGCGCTTGCCCACCTGCACCACATACGTGCCGGCGTTGAGCTTGAGGCCCTTGTCCGACACCACCACGGAATCCACCCGCACGCCGCCGCCGTCGATCAGTCGGTGGGCTTCGCTGGTGGACGGTGCCAGGCCGGCAGATTTCAACAAGGCACCGATGCCCATCGGCGCGCCATCCAGCGACACCGCTGGAATTTCATCCGGCACGCCACCACGGCTGCGGTTGATGAAGTCCTGCTCGGCGGCGTCGGCCGCCGCTGCGCTGTGAAAGCGTGCGGTGATTTCCTTGGCCAACAGCACCTTGGCGTCCTTGGGATTGCGTCCACCCTCGATGTCGCGGCGCAGGGCGTCAATGTCGGACATCGAGCGAAAACTGAGCAAGGTGAACCAGCGCCACATCAAGTCGTCGCTGATGGACAACACCTTGGCGAACATGGTGTTGGCGTCCTCGGTGATGCCGATGTAGTTGTTTTTGCTTTTGGACATCTTGTCCACGCCGTCCAACCCCTCTAGCAAGGGCATGGTCAGGATGCACTGTGGCTCCTGCCCGTATTCCTGCTGCAGATGACGCCCCACCAGGAGGTTGAATTTTTGATCGGTGCCGCCGAGCTCCAGATCGGACTTGAGCGCCACACTGTCATAGCCCTGCATCAGCGGATACAAGAACTCATGCACGCTGATCGACTGACCACCTTTGAAGCGCTTGTTGAAATCGTCGCGCTCCATCATGCGGGCCACGGTGTACTTGGCCGCGAGCTGGATCATGCCGCGCGCGCCCAGTGGGTCGCTCCATTCGCTGTTGTAACGAATCTCGGTGCGAGCCGGATCCAGCACCAGGCTGGCCTGCTTGTAGTAGGTCTGGGCGTTGGACTCGATTCGCTCGCGCGTGAGCGGCGGGCGCGTGCTGTTGCGACCGGACGGGTCCCCGATCATGGTGGTGAAGTCGCCAATCAGGAAAATCACCTGGTGCCCCAGGTCCTGCAATTGCCGCATCTTGTTGAGCACGACCGTGTGCCCGATGTGGATATCGGGCGCAGTGGGGTCCAACCCCAGCTTGATGCGCAGCGGTTGTCCCGTCGCTTCCGACCGTGCGAGCTTGCGCACCCACTCGTCTTGCGGAATCAGTTCCTCGCAGCCGCGCAGGCTCACCGCCAGGGCTTCTTGCACCCGATCGGTCACCGGATACGAGGCCCGACCCGCCACAGAAGATTCATTTTGCGATGCAAGGGGTTGATTCATATAGGTTTTTTGGATTTTCCAAAGGCTTGCAGATTGGATCATGCCCGCTATAATGCCGGCTTCGTCGACGATTTTACGTGGCGTGTCCTCCTTGTGTGCGGCGGCAGCTTGTGCCCGCTGGTGCGAGGTGCCCGGTATGCCGGGTTCATGGGAGTTGTTGTTTGTATTCGTTCTTGTCGCAATTGCTGAACACCTTGCGTGACACGGCTGGCTCTTGGAGCCAGCGGGTGGTGCAATTGCGTCTTGAGCATCCGCAACGCATCGGCATGGCCGTCGCGTCTGCCATGTTGATTGCCACCGGTGGCTCCTATGCTGTGGCGACCCTGGGCCCTGATGCGGCCGATCTGCCGGTTCGTGAAATCGTGCAACCTTTGTCGCTGGATCTCACCAGCCCGCTGAACGCAGCCCACACAGCGCCGCCTTTGCGCCTGTACCGCACCGACACCACCCGCTCCTCAGACAGCGCTGATGCGTTGTTGCGCCGTCTGGGCCTGGCCGACCCGGCAGCTGCCGATTTTGTCCGCACCGATCCTCTGGCCCGCAAAGCCCTGCTGGGCCGTGCCGGTCGATCGGTCACCGCCGAGGCCGACGACTTGCATCGCCTGCAACAACTGACGGTGCGCTGGATAGCCCGTGACGATGCCCTGGAGTTTGAACGCCTGACCATTGTGCGTGAGGGCCATCGGTTGGTGGCGCGTCAAGACACCGGCCCCTTGCAAGCCACCACCCGCATGGCCAGCGGAACCATACAAACGTCCTTGTTCGCCGCCACCGATGACGCGCGCATCCCCGACAACGTCGCCGCCCAGTTGGCTGACATCTTTGCCGGCGATATTGATTTCCACCGCGCCTTGCGTCGCGATGACCGTTTCTCGGTAGTCTACGAAAGTCTGGAAGCGGACGGCGAGCCCCTGCGTGCCGGTCGCGTGCTGTCTGCCGAGTTCGTCAACAACGGCAAGACCTTCCAGGCGGTGTGGTTCCAGGCAGCGGGCACAAGCCGCGGCGATTACTACACGATGAATGGCCAAAACCTGCGCCGCGCCTACTTGGCCTCCCCGCTGGCTTTCTCGCGGGTCACCAGCGGGTTCAAAATGCGTTTTCACCCCATCTTGCAAACCTGGCGCGCCCACCTGGGCGTGGACTATGGTGCCCCCACCGGGACGCCGGTGCGCGCCGTGGGCGATGGCGTGGTCGAGACAGCGGGCTGGCAAAACGGCTATGGCAATATGGTGACAATCAAGCACCGCAACGGCCATTCAACGGTCTATGCCCACCTCAGCCGCATCGATGTCAAACGGGGTCAATCTGTGGGCCAGGGCCAGACACTGGGGGCGGTGGGCGCCACGGGTTGGGCCACCGGACCCCATTTGCACTTTGAGTTCCGCGTCAATGGTCAGCAAAAAGATCCCATGCTGATGGCTCGGCAGAGCGAATCCATCCCCGTGCCTGAGCACGCCCGCGCACAGTTCCTCAAGCAGGCCGCTGCCGCCCGCGTCGATCTGAGCGCAGCGGCCACCATGCAGGTCGCCAGTATTCAGTGAGTTCTGCGGGCTGTTTCATCGGCCTGATGTCGGGCACCTCGCTCGATGGTGTGGATGGAGTCCTGGTCCGCTGTGACCCCCCCTTCCAAGTGCTGGCCCATGCCAGCGCCCCCTTTGAAGCCCCTCTTCGTGCCGAATTGCAGGCCCTCAACACGCCGGGTCCCAACGAGCTGCACCGTGCCGCGCTGGCAGCCAACGCGTTGGTGGAGGTCTATGCCCGGGTCGTCGCCGACTTGCTGCAACAGACTCGAATGAGCGCCCATGCGGTCCGAGCGATCGGCGCCCATGGTCAGACCGTTCGGCATCAACCCGGGCTGTACGACGGCACGGGCTACACCTGGCAATTGAACCAACCCGCCTTGCTGGCCGAGCGTTGCGGCATTGACGTGGTGGCAGACTTTCGCAGTCGAGACGTGGCCGCAGGCGGACAAGGTGCGCCCCTGGTGCCTGCGTTTCATCAGCGCGTGTTTGGTCGTCCGGGTCAGCACACGGCCGTGTTGAATCTGGGCGGCATTGCCAACCTGAGTTTGCTGGGGCCCGCGGGTGAGGTGCAGGGCTTTGACTGTGGCCCGGGCAACTTGCTGATAGATCATTGGTGCCACGCTCACACGGGTCAAGCCTTTGACCAGGATGGCCGCTGGGCTGCCAGTGGACGGGTACACCCGGCGCTGCTGGCGCATTTGATGGACGAACCGTTTCTCAAGCAGCCTCCCCCCAAAAGCACGGGGCGGGATTTGTTCAATCCAGTCTGGCTGAATGAACGTCTACGCGCCTACGCGGGAGTGCCCCCGCCAGACATCCAGGCCACCCTCACCGCCTTCACCGCGCAGTCAAGCCTGCAGGCATTGAAGATACACAGCCCGAGTTGCCAGCAACTCATCGTGTGCGGGGGCGGCGCGCTCAACCTGCATCTGATGGATCAATTGCGCGGGGGGTTGACGGGTTGCGAGGTGGTGGAGTCCGGGGCGGCCGGCTTGCCGCCTTTGCAGGTGGAGGCAGCCGCCTTTGCCTGGCTGGCGCAGCAAACGGTGAACCGACAAGCCGGCAATTGGCCTGCGGTCACGGGGGCACGGGGTGCGCGGGTTTTGGGGGCCATCTACCCGGCCTGATCGAGGCACCTGACCAGTGGCGGTCTCTAGAGTGGCGGCGTGGAAGCTTCCCCTGCCTGTGGGGGAACTACCTGCCTGGCGCTTGAGTTCTCAGACCGAGAACGAGGAACCACACCCGCAGGTGGTCGTGGCGTTGGGATTCTTGATGACGAATTGCGCGCCTTGCAAGTCTTCTTTGTAGTCGATTTCAGCGCCCAGCAGGTACTGGTAGCTCATGGCATCAATCAACAGAGAAACGCCATTTTTGGTCATGGTGGTGTCGTCGTCGTTGACGACTTCATCAAAAGTGAATCCGTACTGAAAACCCGAACAACCGCCACCTTGCACAAACACACGCAACTTGAGGTCGGGGTTGCCTTCCTCGGCGATCAGGTCGGCCACCTTGGCAGCCGCGCTGTCGGTGAAGACAATCGGCTCAGGCATTTCGGTAGGCAGGGTTTCAGCAACGGCGCTCATGGCAACATCCTCAAGTTAGGCGAGAATAGTAACGTAATTTTCTCAACAATACCAATGGCAGGGGAAATCGCCATAAAACAAAAGCCGCCGGGAGGACCACGGCGGCTTGCTGGAGGACCCAGGGCTGGGGGGCTTGCACCCACCGGGCCCTGAGGCATCGGGATCAGCGCTTGCTGAACTGCTTGCGACGGCGAGCAGAGTGCAGACCGACCTTTTTACGCTCGACCTCACGGGCGTCACGGGTGACAAACCCGGCAGCCGACAAGGCGGGCTTGAGGCTCGCATCGTAGTCAATCAGGGCACGGGTGATGCCGTGACGCACAGCGCCAGCCTGGCCGGATTCACCGCCACCATGCACATTGACCTGCACGTCGAAGGTGTCGGCGTGGTTGGTCAGCAGCAGGGGTTGGCGAGCGATCATGATGGAGGTTTGACGGCCGAAGAAAGCCGAGATGTCCTTGCCATTGATCGTGATCTTGCCGGAGCCTTTTTTCAGAAACACGCGGGCGACGCTGGATTTGCGACGGCCGGTGCCATTGTTCCATTCACCAATCATGAGAGCTCCTTACAGTTCCAACACTTTGGGTTGCTGAGCGGTATGGGGGTGCTCGGCACCACCATACACCTTGAGCTTCTTGATCATGGCGTAACCGAGGGGGCCCTTGGGCAACATGCCCTTGACAGCCTTCTCGAGTGCGCGGCCAGGGTGCTTGGCCTGCATGTCGCGGAAGTTGGTGCCATAGATACCGCCAGGGAAGCCCGAGTGACGGTAATAGACCTTGTCAAGCTCTTTGGAGCCGGTGACACGGATCTTGGAGGCGTTGATGACGACAATGTAGTCGCCGGTATCGACGTGGGGCGTGTAAATGGCCTTGTGCTTGCCGCGCAAACGGCGTGCTGCTTCGCTGGCAACACGTCCGAGCACCTTGTCGGTGGCGTCAATCACAAACCACTCGTGCACCACGTCAGCGGGTTTTGCGCTGAACGTAGACATGGAAATTTCCTTGAGTTGGTTTGGCGGGCTCTTTTCCACGGTCGGCGTTCCTCTGTTGGGAACCTCTTAGGTGGGGTTAACTTCTCGCCGCGGAGCCACATGGCGCTGCGAAAGCCCTCCATTCTATTACAGACTGGGCCTGCAGTACCATCGGCCTCATGTTCAGTTACCGACACGCCTTTCATGCCGGCAACCACGCCGACGTGCTCAAACACTTGGTGCTGGTCGCGGTGCTTCGCTACCTGACCGAGAAACCTGTGTCACTGATGGCTATCGACACCCACGCAGGCGCCGGTTTATATAGGCTAGACAGTGAGTGGGCGCAAACCAGCGCCGAGGCGGCCGAGGGTTTGCAACGATTGGTCACTGCCTTGCCGGGGCTGGATCAGGCACCCTCGCCCTTGCTCCAGGACTACTTGGACCTGGTGGCCGAGTTCAACCCGCGAGGTCAGTGGAACCGCTATCCCGGCTCCCCCTTCGTGATCAATCACCTCCTGCGAGAGCAAGACAAAATCAAGCTCTTTGAACTCCTGCCCAGCGATGCCAAGCTGTTGGAGCAACACGTGGCGCAACTCGAGGCGGGGCGCCGAGTGGCCGTGTTGCGCGAAGACGGCTTTGACGGACTGAAGAAATTTCTCCCTCCCCCCAGCCGCCGCGGCCTGGTGCTGATGGACCCCAGCTACGAGCTCAAGACCGACTACGCGAGAGTCGCCACCGCCATCCAGGACAGCCTCAAGCGCTTCCCCACTGGCACCTACCTGGTGTGGTACCCGGTGATTGGTCGGCCTGAAGCGCATGACCTGCCCAAGCGCTTGCGCACCCTGACGCAACAAGCCGGCAAGTCCTGGCTGCACGCCACCCTGACGGTCAAGTCGGGCAAGGCGTCCACCCTGCCGGTGTCGCTGCAAGGCGACACCAAGGTGCAGCGCCCCGGCTTGCCCGCCAGCGGCATCTTCCTGATCAACCCGCCCTACACCCTGGCCAAGACCTTGCGCCCGGCCCTGGAACAGTTGGTCCAGCTCTTGGGGCAGGATCGGCACGCAGCCTGCCTGGTGGAAGCGGGCGGGCACTGACCCTTGGCTGCGCGAGGGCTCGGTCGGCCGACGGCGCCGCCCCCCTTCCTCAAGGCTGACCCTCGTCCTGAATGGCGACCAAAGATGGCGGCAATAGGGGCGGCAACAGGGGCAGCGACAGGAGCGGCCTCCACTGGCACAATCCGCCCATGACGCACCCTTCTTCGGCCGAGACCCAGGTCTTGGGCGCCTGCCCGCATGACTGCCCCGACACCTGCTCGCTGGTCACCACCGTGCAGCATGGCGTCGCGGTGCGCGTACAGGGCAACCCCAACCACCCGCACACAGCCGGTGTGCTGTGCACCAAGGTGTCTCGCTACACCGAGCGCACCTACCACCCAGACCGACTGTTGCAACCCCAACGGCGTGTGGGCCCCAAAGGCCCGAACGCGCGCTTTGAACCCATCTCCTGGGACGAAGCCCTGCAAGACATCGCCCGCCGCCTGGGTGATATCGCGGCCGTGGACCCTGAAGCCATCCTGCCCTACAGCTACGCCGGCACCATGGGGCAGGTACAAGGCGAATCGATGGCGGCACGGTTTTTCCACCGCCTGGGCGCCTCACGCCTGGACCGCACCATTTGTGCCAGCGCCGGAGCCGAGGCGCTGGTGCACACCGTGGGCGGCAAACTGGGTATGAAAATGGAGTGGTTCGCCGAGGCGAAGTTGATCCTCATCTGGGGCAGTAACTCCATTGGCAGCAACCTGCATTTCTGGCGCCTGGCGCAGCAAGCCAAACGCCATGGCGCCAGGCTGGTCTGCATTGACCCGCGACGCACCGAGACTGCCGACAAGTGCGACGAACACCTGGCCCTGCGTCCGGGGACGGATGCCGCCCTGGCCCTGGCGTTCATGCACGAGTTGATCGTTCATGACTGGCTGGACCACGACTACCTGGCGCAACACACGCTGGGCTGGGCTGAACTCAAGGCCCGTGCCCTGACCTGGCCGCCCGAGCGTGCGGCTGACGTTTGCGGACTCGACGTGCAGGCCATCCAGCGCCTGGCGCGCGACTATGGCACCACACAGCCTGCAGCCATCCGCCTGAACTATGGCGTGCAGCGCGCACGCGGCGGCGGCAATGCGGTGCGTGCCATCGCCTGCCTGCCCGCCTTGACCGGCGCCTGGCGGCATCGCGCGGGTGGCATGTTGCTCAGCAACTCGGGGCATCAGCGTTTCAACACCGCGGCATTACAACGCCCGGATCTGCTGGGCTCGCGTCGCCCGCGTGTTCTCAACATGAGCACCATCGGCGACCACCTGGCCCCTGATGCCCCTGATGCGCCGGTGCGCGCATTGGTGGTCTACAACAGCAACCCGGTGGCCGTGGCGCCCGACTCTGCGCGGGTGGTGGCCGGCTTCGCCCGCGAAGACCTCTTCACCGTGGTGCTGGAGCACTTTCGCACCGACACCGCCGACTACGCGGACTATTTGCTGCCCGCGACCACCCAGCTCGAGCACTGGGATGTGCACGGCACCTACGGCCACACCGACGTGGTGCTGAACAAACCCGCCATCACACCCCGTGGCCAGGCACGCACCAACACCGACATCTTCCGATCGCTGGCGCGCTACATGGGGTTTGAGGAGGCCTGCTTTGCAGACGACGACGAAAGCCTGTGCCAACAGGCGCTCAGGCAACCCGATGGCCATGAGTTTGTACCCTTCGCCACCTTGACCGAACAAGGCTTTGCAAGCATTCCCGGGCCCGAGGCCCCCTTCGCTCACGGACAGTTTCCCACGCCGTCAGGACGCTGCGAATTCATGAGCGAGCGCCTCCAAGCCTTGGGGCTGGATGGCTTACCCGACTACCTTCCCAATTACGAAGCGCCAACTGTGGACTCCCTGTATCCCTTGGCCATGATCTCGCCGCCGGCGCGCCACTTCCTCAACTCGACCTTCGTGAACGTCACCAGCCTGCGTGATGTGGAGGGTGAGCCCCTGGTGGAGATTCACCCACAAGACGCACAGGCCCGCGGCGTACACAACGGGCAGACAGTCGCCGTGTTCAATGCCCGCGGACGGCATGTCTGTCGTGCCCGCGTGACAGACCGCACCCGCCCGGGCGTGGTGGTGGGTCTGGGCATCTGGTGGCGCCGTCATGGATTGAACGGCACCAATGTGAACGAACTCACCAGCCAGGCCCTGACGGACCTGGGTCGTGCCCCGACCTTCTACGACTGTGCCGTGCAAGTAACGGGCATATCGCCCGGGTGACGGGTCCGACACTTTGGGTTAGAGTCGCCTCACAGGGCCATTCCACAGACCCCCACGAGACCCACCACCATGGCGAAAAAGGCGCCCCGACGCACCGCAGAGCGGATCCTTGAGGTCACGCTGGCGCTGTTCAATCGCTTCGGTGAGCCCAACGTCTCCACCACGCTGATCGCTGCCGAGTTGCGCATCAGCCCAGGCAATCTGTACTACCACTACCCGGCCAAGGACGAGTTGATCAACTCGCTCTACGAGCGTTACCAGAAGGCTCTGCTCCCACTCTTGAGTGCGGCCCCCGAGGTGCGCGATGTCGAGGACGCCTGGTTCTTCATGCACAGCCTGTTCGAGCGGGTGTGGGAATACCGGTTTTTGTACCGCGACCTGGGCGATTTGCTCACCCGCAACCGTCGCCTGGAAACCGATATCCAGGCCGTGCTGGAACTCAAGCGGCAAGCCTTCCGCGCCGTGCTCGACCATCTGGAACACACCGGCGCGCTCTCCATCAGTCCCGAAGAGGGTGATTTGTGTGCCACCCAGATGGTGGTGATGCTGACCTGGTGGCTCAGCTACGAATATGCTCGCGACCCACGCCATGCCCTGGAAGACGCACAGGCCCAAAACGCCTTGCTGCGCGGTGCGCGGCATGTGCTGGGTCTGATCCTGCCCTACCTCCAGGCCGAACCGCGTGAGCACCTGCGACTGCTGTTGCTGGCTTACCAAGACCCCGCCAGCGCCGCCCCTGCTGGGGGCCAACCCGCATGAACGCCTGGGTGACGTTCACCCCCTCCCTGTCACTCACCCCCGAACAGGTGAGAAGCCACTGGGCCAGGCTTCACGGGGGCGATGCCGAACCCATCCCCGGCTCAGACGAATTGCTGCAGGCCTGGACGCTGTACCACTGCGGCGAGTTTGAAAACGCCTACCAATCAGGCATGGCCTTGTCCCAGCAACAAGAGCCCGCCGGCCTCACCCTGGCCGTTCGCGCCTTGAGCGTTTACGCCACCTACCTGGAGCCCCGCGCTGCGCAACGCGAGCACCTGCTCGAACGCGCCCAAACGCTGGCCACCCAACACACCACCTCGCAGCCCGACAACCCCAACGCGTGGTTCCTGTTGGCGTATTCGCTGGGACGCCACGCGCAATCGCTGAGCGTGGCCAAGTCCCTGGCATTGGGACTGGGGCAGCGCACGCGTGAAGCGTTGGACCGAACCCTGCACCTGAACCCCCGCCATGCCGATGCCCATCTGGCCTTGGCCACCTTCCATGCCGAGGTCATCGACAAGGTGGGCGACGTGGTGGGAGCCGTGACCTACGGCGCCAGCAAGCACAGCGCGCTGGCGCTTTATGATCGCGCCGCGGAGCTCAATCCGGGTTCGTTGGTGGGGATGCTCGAAACAGCCCGTGGGCTGATGATGCTGGACCCTGAACACCATCAAGCCCGGGCTGAGCGCCTGTACCAACAACTGCGTGCGGCCCGCACCCTCGATGCCCTGGAGGCGTTGGTGGTGGGATTGGCCAACGCCACGGATGATTGACCGATGACGTTTCTCGCTCTCGATGTGGGCAACACCCGCCTGAAGTGGGCGGTGTATGACCGCGCACAAGCTGGAGCTCGCCTGCTGAAGCAAGGCGCCGTGTTCCTGGAAAACATCGACCACCTGGCCGAACGCGAGTGGGCCTCCCTGGACGCACCGCAGTACATGCTGGGCTGTGTGGTGGCCGGCGAAGCCATTCGACGCCGGGTGGAAGAGCAAATGGAATTGTGGGACGTGCCACCCAGGTGGGTCGTGCCCAGCGCCGCTGAGGCCGGACTCACCAACGGCTACGACCACCCGACCCGCCTGGGCGCTGACCGCTGGATCGCCATGATCGGGGCCCTGGCACGCATGCATGCGCAGACCGCCGGTGAGCCACCACGACCCATGGTAGTGGTGATGGTGGGCACCGCGGTGACGGTGGAAGCCGTCAACCCGGAGGGTCACTTTTTGGGCGGGCTCATCTTGCCCGGACACGGCATCATGCTGCGTGCGCTGGAGTCCGGCACGGCGGGCTTGCGGGTGCCCACCGGCGATGTGCGCCCCTTTCCCACCAACACCAGCGACGCGCTGACCAGTGGGGGCACCTATGCCATCGCCGGCGCGGTGGAGCGCATGGTCATGCATGTGCGTGAGCACTGCGGCCGCGAACCGCTGTGCTACATGACAGGTGGTGCCGGATGGAAGATGGCGCCAAGCATGTCAACGCCCATCGAGTTGGTCGAGTCGCTGATCTTCGACGGCTTGCTGGAAGTGGCCTCGCGGCGATACGGCGTCACACCCTGAGGCGCGACCTGCACAGCGCGGCGTCAGTTTTGCTGCCAGGGTAGGCCTCTCAGCTTCCATCCGCCCCGTTGGGCCCGGTGTGCTTGATCGTCCGGGTCGCCCTCAAAACCCTCCAGGATGTTGTAGGCCGTGGCGCCCAGTTCGGTGGCCCGCTTGGCGGCAGCGATGGATCGCACACCACTGCGACACAGCATCAACAGTGGCTTGTCTCGCAAGGTGGGAATCTGCGCCTCGAACGCAGGGTTCAAGGCCATACCAGGCCACTGCTTCCAGGCCAGCGCCACCGCACCAGGCACAAACCCCACCCACTCGCGCTCGGCGTCGGTGCGCACATCCACCAGCACCGCTCGGCCGGATTGCACCCAGGCCCAAGCCAGTTGCGGCGACACATCGCCCGCGTAGCCCTCAGCGGGCTCGGGCTGGGTCAAGGCACGTTGATTCATCACCCTCTCCACCATCATTGAACGATGCGAACGCTCAGATTGGACAAAACATCGATATGCATCACGATCACATCGCCATGCACCAACGGGTCCACGTGCTCGGATGTAAGCCCAACGATGATACCGCCCGGTAACAACTCATCACGGCACACCCCCGACCGCACCACTTGTGCCAACCTGAAGGGCATACCGGCTGACGCCTTCGAGACACCAACGGCGGTGTCGCAAACCGCCAACCTTGACGCCTGGGTTTGCTCCGGTGATGGCACCGCAGCTTTGATGCCGTACACGATGACCGTGATCCTGATTGTGATCGTGTTCATGGTGCCAAGGCATGTCCGGCCCCAGCTACCCTTGTGATTGCCGAACTATCTGTCCAGGAAGTAAGCTGATGGGGTGCCCCTGCGGGGGCGCCAGAGGTCCGGCCGTCAGCCGGATGCCAGCCAGACTGTCGTATCATTCGCCATTGACGTTTACGTAAACGTCAATGGCACATCCCAGGGCCACGCATCAGGCTTGGTCAGGGGAGCGCCGTTCGCAGGAGACTTCCATGACCGACCTGTCCGCCGAATACCTGGCCCTGGCCCAGTACCGCCCCCAACACAAGGTGCGCTTTGTCACCGCGGCGAGCCTGTTTGATGGTCACGATGCCGCCATCAACATCATGCGACGCATTCTGCAAAGCATGGGCGCTGAGGTGATTCACCTGGGTCACAACCGCTCGGTCGATGACGTGGTCACCGCCGCCCTGCAAGAAGACGTGCAAGGCATTGCGGTCAGTTCCTACCAGGGCGGTCACGTCGAATACTTCAAGTACATGGTGGACCTGTTGCGCGCACGCGGTGGCGAACATATTCAGGTGTTCGGCGGCGGCGGCGGGGTGATCGTGCCGGAGGAAATCCGTGAACTGCATGCCTACGGCGTGAGCCGCATCTACAGCCCCGAAGACGGTCAACGCATGGGACTGCAAGGCATGATCGGCGAGATGATCATGCGCTGCGATCAGGACCTGAGCGCTCACGCCCCGCAGAAAGTTGCTGCCATTCAAGGCCACGAAGACGCCGCCTGGCGCGCGCTCTCGCAACTCATCACCGCGCTCGAGAACGGTCTGGTCGAGCCCGCGCTGGTCCAACAGTTGCATGAGCAGGCATCCAAGACCCGTGTGCCCGTGCTGGGCATCACCGGCACCGGCGGTGCTGGCAAATCCTCGCTCACCGACGAGTTGGTGCGCCGCTTTCGCCTTGACCAGGATGATGCGTTGCGCATCGCGGTGGTGTCCATCGACCCCTCACGCCGCAAAAGCGGTGGCGCCTTGCTGGGTGACCGCATTCGCATGAACGCCATCGGTCCGTGGCGGCAAGGCGCGCGCGTGTTCATGCGCTCGCTGGCCACCCGTGACTTCGGCAGCGAGATCAGTGCAGCCCTGCCCGATGTGGTGGCCGCGGCACGCTGCGCCGGCTTTGACCTGGTGATCGTCGAAACCTCGGGTATCGGCCAGGGGGATGCCGCCATCGTCCCGCACGTGGATGTACCCCTGTATGTCATGACACCCGAATTCGGCGCAGCCAGCCAACTCGAAAAAATCGACATGCTCGATTTCGCGCAGTTCGTGGCGATCAACAAATTCGACCGCAAGGGCGCGAGCGATGCATTGCGCGATGTGGCCAAACAGGTCCAGCGCAACCGCGAAGCCTGGACGGTGGCGACCGAAGACATGCCGGTATTTGGCACCATGGCCTCACGCTTCAACGATGACGGCGTCACGGCCCTGTACCAGGCACTCAAACCGCGCCTGGCTGAGCTGGGCTTGCAGCTCAGTGCCGGTCGGCTGCAACAACCCGCCACCCGACACAGCACGCACCAAAACCCCATCGTGCCTGCTGCTCGCACCCGCTACCTGGCCGAGATCAGCGACACCGTGCGCGGCTACAAACAACGCGCGCACCAGCAGGCACAGTTGGCCCGTGAAATCCAGCAACTGCGTGCCGCCTCTCGCATGCTCCAAGCGGACAAGCCCGATCGCGCCCGAGCCGCTGAAGCGGCCAACGACCTGGCCTCCTCGCGCGAGCAGTATCTGGGTGCGGCCGAGCGCAAACTGCTGGCCCAGTGGGACGACATGCAGCGTGCCTATGCAGGGGATGAATACGTGGTCAAGATTCGCGACAAGGAAATCCGAACGGCCATCACCACGACCACCCTGAGTGGCACCAAGATCCGCAAGGTCTCTCTGCCTCGTTATGAGGATGACGGCGAACGCCTGAAATGGCTCATGCTGGAGAACGTCCCCGGCAGCTTCCCCTACACCGCCGGCACCTTTGCCTTCAAGCGCGAAGGCGAGGACCCCACCCGCATGTTCGCGGGCGAAGGCGATGCCTTCCGCACCAACCGCCGCTTCAAACTGCTCTCTGAGGGCATGCCGGCCAAGCGCTTGTCCACCGCCTTCGATTCGGTGACGCTGTATGGCCACGAACCTGACGAACGGCCCGACATCTACGGCAAGGTGGGCAACTCGGGCGTGAGCATCGCCACCCTGGACGACATGAAAGTCTTGTACGGTGGCTTTGATCTGTGCAACCCCAGCACCAGTGTGTCCATGACCATCAACGGTCCCGCACCGGCCATTCTGGCGATGTTCATGAACACAGCCATCGACCAGAACCTCGACAAGTTCCGGACCGACAACGGCCGCGAACCCACCGACACCGAAACCGCCAAGATCCGGGAGTGGGTGCTGCAAAACGTTCGAGGTACCGTGCAGGCCGACATCCTCAAAGAAGACCAGGGACAAAACACCTGCCTCTTCAGCACCGAGTTCTCGCTCAAGGTGATGGGCGACATCGCCGAGTACTTTGTGCACCACCAGGTGCGCAATTTCTACTCAGTGTCCATCAGCGGCTACCACATCGCCGAAGCCGGTGCCAACCCGATCAGCCAGCTGGCCTTCACACTGTCCAATGGGTTCACCTATGTGGAGTCTTACCTCGCACGAGGCATGCACATCGACGACTTCGCACCGAACCTGAGCTTTTTCTTCAGCAATGGCATGGACCCGGAGTACACGGTGCTCGGTCGCGTGGCGCGCCGCATTTGGGCGGTGGCGATGAAGGAAAAGTACGGCGCCAACGAGCGCTCGCAAAAGCTCAAATACCACATCCAGACCAGTGGCCGCAGCCTGCATGCGCAGGAAATTCAGTTCAACGACATCCGCACCACGCTGCAGGCCTTGATCGCCATCTACGACAACTGCAACAGCCTGCACACCAACGCCTACGACGAGGCCATCACCACGCCCACCGAAGAAAGCGTGCGCCGTGCGATGGCGATTCAGCTCATCATCAACCGTGAGTGGGGGTTGGCGAAAAACGAAAATCCCAACCAGGGCGCCTTCATCCTCGACGAACTCACCGAACTGGTGGAAGAGGCCGTGCTCTCCGAGTTCGACCGCATCGCCGAGCGCGGCGGCGTACTGGGCGCCATGGAAACCGGCTACCAGCGCGGCCGTATCCAGGACGAGAGCATGCACTACGAAATGCTCAAGCACACCGGCGAGTACCCCATCATCGGCGTCAACACCTTCCGCAACCCCAAGGGTGACCCGACCCCCGAGACGCTGGAGTTGGCGCGCAGCACCGACGAGGAAAAGCGCAGCCAACTCGCGCGACTTCAGGATTTCCACACCCGTCATGCTGAGGCGGCCGCCCAGCAACTGGCCCAGTTGCAACAGGCTGTGCTCAACAACACCAATGTGTTCGAGGTGCTGATGCAGGCCGTGCGCCACTGCTCACTGGGACAAATCACCCAAGCCTTGTTCGAGGTAGGCGGTCAGTACCGCCGCAACATGTGAGCGCGGTGTGACGGCTTGGGTGGCCCAGTGATGGGACTTGCTTAAGCCGTGCCGCGCTTGCCGCGGCTGAGGTCCACGCCCAGCTGCTTGAGCTTGCGGTAGAGGTGGGTTCGCTCCAGGCCGGTTTTTTCGGCCACACGCGTCATCGAGCCGCCCTCCTGGGCCAGGTGAAACTCGAAGTAGGCTTTCTCAAAGGCGTCTCGCGCCTCGCGCAGCGGTTGGCTGAGATCGAAGGTTTGCTCGTGGGGCGCGAGCACCACAGCGACGGGCTCTGCCAGGGCGGCCTCCGAGCCGATCATTTCCACGCTCAGTTCGGCGTTTTGCGCCGACGCCGCACTGCTGCCGGCATGGGCCGTGGCGGCGGGCTTGCGTGCCAGTCCTTGCTCCACGGCTTTGAGCAGCTTTTGCAAGGTGATGGGTTTTTCCAGGAAAGCTTGGGCGCCGATGCGTGTGGCCTCTACGGCAGTGTCGATGGTGGCGTGGCCGCTCATCATGATGACCGGCATGTTGAGCAAGCCTGCCGCTGACCACTCCTTGAGGAGACTCACGCCATCGGTGTCAGGCATCCAGATATCAAGCAATACCAGGTCCGGGCGCGACTGCGCACGCGCCGCTCGGGCCTGCGCCGCATTCTCGGCGAGCTCGACTGCATGACCTTCATCGTTGAGGATTTCGAACAACAGATCGCGAATACCCAACTCGTCATCGACCACCAGAATATTTGCCATAGTGAAGCCCGGGCTCCGTGAATTTATAGGTCTGCTGCCTGGAATGATAACGATACTTGAGCGCCCACCACCTGGCCCTCGTCTTCGATGTTTTTCAGGTCGATGCGCGCCCCATGATCATCGGCGATTTTCTTCACCACGGCCAAGCCCAGTCCGGTACCCCGCGCCTTGGTGGTCACGTAGGGCTCGAAGGCCCGCTTCAGAATAGCCTCGGGAAAACCGGTGCCCGAATCCCGCACCACCAGACGCACGCGCCGGCTTTGCGGATTCCAGACTGTGGAGAGTTGCACATGCCGCACCGGCAAGCCTTCACTCGCGTCTTGCGCGTTCTGCAGCAGGTTGTGCGCCACTTGCCGCAACTGCTGGGCATCGCCCATGATGGGTGGGCAGGCGGGATCGAATTGCGCCGCCACGGGCACGGTGGCGTTCTCGGCTGAGTACAACTGCAGCAACTCCTGCATCAACGCATTCAGATCCAGCCGCTCGAGCTCCGCCTTGGGCAGGCGCGCGTAGTCACGGAATTCATTGACCAATCGCTTCATCGCGTCCACCTGGTCCACGATGGTCTTGACCGACTTGGTGAGGATGGCTTGCTCTGGCTCGTCCAGCTTGCCGTCCAGTTTCATTTCCAGTCGCTCCGCGGAGAGCTGGATCGGGGTGAGCGGGTTCTTGATTTCATGGGCCAGTCGGCGGGCCACCTCACCCCAAGCCTGGGCGCGCTGCGCTGAGACGATCTCCGAGATGTCATCGAACACCAGCAAGCGGGCCTGGTTGGGCAGCACAGCACCGCGGGCCACCAAAATGGTGCCATCCGAGGCCTTCTCCAACGCCGAGGTGTAGTGGGTACCCGAAGGGTTTTGCAATTCGAACGATTGCTGCCAGTGATCCAGTCCGTGCTGCATGCGCTCAGCGGCCAGGTGATCGAACTGTTGTTGCACCTGGTGTGCAAAATCTGCCAGCCCCTCCAAGTCTGCGAGCGCGCGCCCCTCGTACGCCGCCAGGGGGGCTCGCAAAATCCGGGTGGCCCCCGGGTTGGACGAGACGATGCGTCCTTGAGTATCCAGCACCACCACGCCGGTGGTCAGGTTGTCCAGGATGGTTTGCAGATTGGTCCGCGCGAGCGTGACTTGCTCCATGCTGCGCTCCACCGTCGAGCGGGCATCGGCCAGCTGCTGCGTCATGGCCGCAAAAGCACGCGTCAATCCGTCCAGCTCGTTGCGCCCGCTCAATACCGGTTTGGGCCCCAGGTCGCCAGCGGCCACTTCGCGCACACCGTTGAGCAGCATCAGCAAGGGCCGAGCCAGCTGATTGCCCAACAACACAGCCAGCAGCACCGCGCCAAATACCGACAAAAACAAACTCAGGGTCAGCGTGCCGATGTACATGCGCCTGAGACCATCGCGCGCCAACGCGCGCTCCTGGTATTGCAAGTTGGCTTGCTGAAGGGCCAAGGAGTCGGCGACCAGTGTGGGGGGGAGGTTTTGGGTGACTTGCAGCACCCGCGCCTCCGACAGCAAACCCAGTCCTGGAGCCGACATCGACACCAGCACCTTCACCCTCGGTCGGGTGGTGCCTGCGCCCGGCTCGTCCTCCAGCCCCTCGATCTGGGTGATGACGGGTTGGGTTCGCAATTGGCGCAGCTGCAGGCTGCTGGGACGGTCTTGCAGGGACGAGAGCAACGAGTTACCGGCGCTGGCCAACGGCGCTCCCGAGCTGGACCACAGGACCAGTTCTTCCACCCCCAATTGATCGCGCAAGCGCTCCAGAGCCACCCCGCTTGACACCCCTTGTGCATCGGCCAGTTGCACCGCCGCCTGGCGTGACTTCTGCCCCAGATCGCTGGCCAGTGTGTCCAGCGAGGTGCGGCCCAGGTTCAAACCCGCTGCCAGGGCTCCTTCCACTTTGGTATCAAACCAGGCCTCGATGGAGCGGGACACAAACTGGTAGGAGACGCCGTAAATCAGCAAGCCCGGCAAAAACCCCACCAGCACGAAGATAAACGCCAGCTTGAGCAGCAACCGGCTGCCGAATCGGCCCTCGCGCACACGCGCCAGCAAGCGCACCACAATCCAGAGAATCACCGCGAGCAACACGCCGGCCACCACCGAGTTGAGGGTGAACAGCACCGTGTAGTACTGCTCGTACAACTCCCAGCGCTGCGTGGCCTGGGTCAACAAAAAGAGGAGCACCATGCCCAGTCCCAGCATGGTGAACAAGCCCACCCCCATCAGCCAGCGCAAGCGGCGTGATCGTGCCTGGGCGCTGTCGGCGGTCATTTGGCGTCGGACGTCAGCTTGAGGGTACGGCTCACGCCCAGGTTCCAGTCACTCTCGCCCAGAATGCCCAGTTGCAGAGGGCGGGGCAACTGGGTCAGGTCCAACCGAAAGCTGAAGTCCACACGATGCTTGGCATCGACCTCCACCTGGGCCAATTCAGCCACCTTCCAGCGGTTGATGCGACCCAGAGCCGACAAGGCTTCGCTCGCGCTGTCAAAACTTTGCCCCAATGACACGCCCAGTCCTGTGTTGCCAATGGGCTGGGAAGACACCAGCAAACGCCAACGCCGGGTCAGAGGTTGGTAGCTCAGGCGCATGTAGCGTTCCTGGCGTGCCACCTCGCGGTCGTACCAGTACCAGCGCTCGCGCAGGATGTCCGCACGAGCCACGAAATGCAGGGGAACGCCTTTGCTCAGCGCCTCGTCCACGGCAGTGGGCCATTCAATCTGCATGCTGGCGTTGATGTAATAGCCATCCTCCAGGCGTTGAACTTGCAAATCCTCGAGTTGGATGGGTTGGCCTGGCGGAGATTGGGCCTGGGCCGCACCGGTGATCATCACAAGACTCCCCAGTACCCACACCCGCACTGCACGGCAGGCCCTCAGACCCCACGCACCGCCCCCCACGTCAGCCCAGGGACTTCTCCAGCACCGCGTAATAAAAACCATCGTGATCACCCAGCCAATTGTCCGGGAGGCCGGGCTGATTTCCCGGAGCGAGGGGCATTAAATGCCCTGGGGAGGGGCGCAAACGTGCATCAGTGTTGTGCGCAAGAAACGAATCGATGCGGTCCTGACCTTCGGCCCGAAAGACCGAGCAGGTGCAATAGACCAGCACGCCTCCAGGCCGCAGCAACGGCCACAGCGCCTCGAGCAAGCGGCTTTGCTGCTGCGCGAGTTCTGCGATGTCCGACTCGCGGCGCAGCCAGGCGATATCCGGATGGCGGCGCACAATGCCTGAGGCGCTGCAGGGCGCGTCCAGCAACACGCCGTCAAAGGGCCGTCCATCCCACCAGGTGGCGGGTTCGCCTGCATCGGCGCAACGTACTTGAGCTTGCAATCCGATGCGCTGTAAATTCTCCTGAATGCGGGGCATACGGGTGGCGTCGATCTCAAGCGCCAGCAACTGCACCGAGCGCCCCCCTGCGGGTGCCGCTTCCAGCATGTGCGCTGTCTTGCCACCGGGTGCTGCGCAGGCGTCGAGCAGTCGCCAAGCCGAATGATCTGCCGCTCCTGAAGGTGATGTCATGGTCTGCAACAAGCCGTCCCATAACAACTCGGCGGCCAACTGGGCAGCGGCATCCTGCACCGAACAATCCCCCGCATCAAAGCCCGGCAGTAGGTGGACATCCATCGGTTTATCCAGTTGCAAGCCCGTTCGCCCAACCGGCTGGCTGGTGATGCCCGCCGAGTGCCAGCGTGCCTGCAAGGCCTCGCGGGTCGTGTGCCGCCCATTGACCCGCACAGTCATGGGAGCCGGGTGCTGGCCCAGTTGCAACAGGGATTGCCATGCCAGGGGGTGATCGCGCTGCAAGCGCGCCACCCACCAGGGCGGTAGCGGGGTGAGTACCTTGGGATCGGCCTGCACCGCAGCCAGCAAGGGCACTCGCTCGCGCAGAAATCGGCGTAGGCAGGCATTGATGAACGCGGCCTGCCCCTGCGTGCGGCGGTTGCGCTTGGCGGCTTCGACCGCTTGATTCACCAGCGTGTGCCCATCGTAGGGCGCTTGGTCCTCGTCCCAACACAGAGCCAGGGCCGTGCACAAGAGTGCGTCCACGGCCGGGGCTGGCGCACGCGGCGCCAAGTGTTGGCGCAATGCCTGCGCCATGCCCAGCTGTCGCAACACCCGAAACAACAGCGACTGCACAGCCGCGCGTCGCGGCGCCTCGATCTGAGGCAGCAAACGGCTGGTCGACTGGCCTTGACGCACCGCTTGCAGCGACTGCGCCACCGTCTGCAACAACTGCCACAGCGGCGGCGAAACGGCGGATGGCTTCTCACCAGTGCCTGGACGGTTCCCTGCCATGGACGAGACACTGGCTGACCGTCCCGGCTCGCTCACAACACAAAGCCCGGCCTGAACTTGAACAGCCGCGCGAGCAATACCGCCGGAAACTCAGCAATGGCCTGGTTGTACTGTTCAACCGCTTGGTTAAAACGCTGCGTATCGGGCTGCACCAAGAGCCGTTGGGCCTGCCAGCGTTGCTGCAGTGCATCGGACACGGCCACGCGGTACGCCGACGGCGCCACCAGGCTGTCCCAGGCGGCTTGCAACTGCGCTTGCGACTCGCGAACACGCACCACCGAGTCCGCCCGCAACGGATGCTCTTGCATGTGGGCCAGCTCCATGGCGAGGTGACGAGCACACTCTTGCAACCGGCTCCAGTGACTGGCGCCCTGATCAAGGTTCAGTTCAGAACGCCATGGGGCAGAAGAGATCACTCCCTCGCTGAGCACCTGCTGCACCAACTCGGCGAACTCGAGCAGGCGCAATTCCAGCGCGTCAAAGCTCTGCTGCACTTGCGACTGCAAGCGCACCAGACGGTTGTAAGCCCCCAGGGCCCAAAACACCCCGATGGCGATGGTGAGCCAGAACCAACCCGCTGTCAGCATGACATCCTCCGCTGAAACGACAAAGGCCCGCGAGGGCCTTTGTGTTTACTCGGCTGCAGCAGCGCTTTCGCCATCCACCGACGAGGCCACCTCGCCCGGGACTTCGCCGGCCAGTTCGGCCGCCTCCGCCTCTGCAATGGCGCGACGCTCGGCTTCGTCCATCGCGTCCTTGACCTTGCGAGCCTGGTGGTAGGCCATGCCGCTGCCCGCCGGGATCAGACGACCCACGATGACGTTTTCTTTCAGGCCACGCAGCTCGTCGCGCTTGCCCATGATGGCAGCCTCGGTGAGCACGCGGGTGGTCTCCTGGAACGACGCCGCCGAGATGAAGCTGTCGGTGGACAGCGACGCCTTGGTGATACCCAGCAACAGGTTGCTGTAGGTCGCCGGCAATTTGCCGTCGGCCTGCAACGCCTCGTTGGTGTTGAGCATCTCCGAGCGCTCGACCTGCTCACCGCCGATGTAACCGGAGTCGCCCGCGTTCTCGACCACGACACGACGCAGCATCTGGCGAACGATCACCTCGATGTGCTTGTCATTGATCTTCACGCCCTGGAGTCGGTACACGTCCTGCACTTCGTCCACGATGTAGCGCGCCAGCTCTTCCATGCCCAGCAGGCGCAGGATGTCCTGCGGATCGGCGGGGCCGTCGACAATGCTCTCGCCCTTGTTGACCACCTGGCCTTCGTGCACCAGGATGTTCTTCTCTTTCGGCACGAGTTCTTCCCAGACCTTGCCTTCCGGATCGGTGATTTGCAAACGCACCTTGCCCTTGGTTTCCTTGCCGAACGACACGGTACCGGTCATTTCAGCCAGGATGCCCTTGTCCTTGGGTGAGCGGGCTTCAAACAGCTCGGCCACACGCGGCAGACCGCCGGTGATGTCGCGGGTCTTCTGACCTTCCACCGGGATACGGGCCAGCACTTCGCCGGGGCCCACGTCCTGGCCGTCACGCACCTGGATCAGCGCGCCGACCTGGAAGCCAATCGTCACCGAGTGATCGGTGCCGGGAATCTTGACTTCCTTGCCCGCTGCATCGATCAGTTTGACCTGCGGGCGCACCACCTTGGCGGCGCCACGACGCTTGGGATCGATCACCACCAGGGTGGACAGGCCGGTCACTTCGTCAACCTGCTTGGCCACGGTCAGGCCTTCTTCCACGTTCTCGAACTTCACCTGGCCGGCGAATTCGGTGATGATGGGTCGGGTCAGCGGATCCCAGTTGGCCAGGATGGTGCCAGCCTTGATCTGCTGATCGGCCTTGACCGTGAGGGTCGCGCCATAGGGCACCTTGTGGCGCTCGCGCTCGCGGCCATGTTCGTCGTGAATGATGATCTCGCCAGAACGGGCAATCACCACCAGTTCGCGCTTGCTGTTGGTCACATAGCGCATGGTGGCGTTAAAACCGATCACGCCGTTGGACTTGGCTTCCACGCTGGAGGCCACGGCCGCCCGTGAAGCCGCACCACCGATGTGGAAGGTACGCATGGTCAGCTGGGTGCCGGGCTCGCCAATGGACTGCGCGGCAATCACCCCCACCGCCTCACCGACGTTCACCAGACCACCACGGCCCAGGTCGCGGCCATAGCACTTGGCGCACAAGCCAAAGCGGGTTTCGCAATTGAGGGCCGTGCGGACCTTGATTTCGTCCACACCGGCAGACTCGAGCTCATCGATCAGGTCCTCGTCCAGCATGGTGCCGGCCGTGGCGAGCACCGCACGGTTCTCGGGGTGCAACACATCTTCGGCCGCGGTACGACCCAGGATACGGTCGCGCAGCGATTCGATGACTTCACCGCCTTCAACAATGGCGCGCATCAGCTGGCCTTCATGGGTACCGCAATCGTCTTCGGTCACCACCAGGTCCTGCGTCACGTCCACCAGGCGACGGGTCAGGTAACCCGAGTTGGCGGTCTTGAGCGCGGTATCAGCCAAACCTTTACGGGCACCGTGCGTCGAGATGAAGTACTGCAACACATTGAGACCTTCACGGAAGTTCGCCGTGATGGGGGTCTCGATGATGGAGCCGTCAGGCTTGGCCATCAGGCCACGCATACCGGCCAGCTGTCGGATTTGGGCGGCAGAACCGCGGGCACCCGAGTCAGCCATCATGTAGATGGAGTTGAAGGATTCCTGTTCGACCTCGTTGCCGTGGCGGTCGATGGTCTTTTCCTTGCGCAGTTGGTCCATCATCACCTTGGAGACGGCGTCACCGGCCTTGCCCCAGATGTCCACCACCTTGTTGTAGCGTTCGCCCGAGGTCACCAGACCCGAGACGTACTGCTGCTCGATCTCTTTCACCTCGACCTCGGCATCGGCAATGATGCGGTGCTTCTCTTGCGGCACCAGCATGTCGTCGATGGCGATCGAGATGCCCGCACGGGTGGCCAGACGGAAGCCGTTTTGCAGCAACTTGTCGGCAAACACCACGGTCTCTTTCAGACCGCACTTGCGGAACGAGGTATTGATCAGACGAGAGATTTCCTTCTTCTTCAGCGCCTTGTTCAGGTTGCTGAAGGGCAGGCCCTTGGGCAGGATCTCGGAGAGCAGAGCACGGCCGGCGGTGGTGTCCACCAGCGAGGTGCTGGGGATGAATTCGCCTGTGACCTTGTCTTTGTTCCACTCGGTCAGACGCACGCTGATCTTCGCGGTGAGCTCGACCTCACCCGCGTCGAGTGCGCGCTGCACCTCACCCACGTCGGCAAACACCAGGCCTTCGCCCTTGCCGTTGATACGCTCGCGGGTGGTGTAGTACAGACCCAGCACCACGTCCTGCGAGGGCACGATAGAGGGTTCGCCGTTGGCGGGGAAGAGCACGTTGTTGGAGGCCAGCATCAGGGTGCGAGCTTCCATCTGCGCTTCCACCGACAGCGGCACGTGCACGGCCATCTGGTCGCCGTCAAAGTCCGCGTTGAACGCCGAGCACACCAGGGGGTGCAGCTGGATGGCTTTGCCTTCGATCAGGATGGGCTCGAACGCCTGGATGCCCAGACGGTGCAGCGTGGGCGCGCGGTTGAGCATCACCGGGTGCTCTTTGATCACCTCTTCGAGGATGTCCCACACCACCGGCGTGCCGGATTCGACTTCCTTCTTCGCGGCCTTGATGGTGGTGGCAATACCCATGGCCTCCAGGCGCGAGAAGATGAAGGGCTTGAACAGCTCGAGCGCCATCAGCTTGGGCAGGCCGCACTGGTGCAGCTTGAGGGTCGGGCCCACGGTGATCACTGAACGACCGGAGTAGTCCACGCGCTTGCCCAGCAAGTTCTGGCGGAAGCGACCCGACTTGCCCTTGATCATGTCGGCCAGCGACTTGAGGGCGCGCTTGTTGGCCCCCGTCATGGCCTTGCCACGGCGCCCGTTGTCCAGCAACGAGTCGACGGCTTCTTGCAGCATGCGCTTCTCGTTGCGCGCGATGATCTCGGGCGCCTTGAGTTCGAGCAAACGACGCAGACGGCTGTTGCGGTTGATGACGCGGCGGTACAGGTCGTTGAGGTCGGAGGTGGCGAAACGGCCTCCGTCCAACGGCACCAGCGGACGCAAGTCCGGGGGCAGCACCGGCAGCACCGACAGCACCATCCACTCGGGCTTCAAGCCTGACTTCTTGAACGCCTCGAGCACCTTCAGGCGCTTGGAGTTTTTCTTGACCTTGACTTCCGAGCCTGTTAGGTCGCCACGCAGTTTCTCGATCTCGAGGTCGAGGTCCATGCCCTCGAGGAGATCTCGCACGCCTTCAGCGCCCATCTTGGCGATGAACTCGTCGCCGTATTCCTTGCGCTTCTCGTCGTAGTCGTCCTCGGACATGATGCCGAATTTCTTCAGCGGGGTCATGCCAGGGTCGGTCACCACATACGCTTCAAAGTACAGCACGCGCTCGATGTCGCGCAGCGTCATGTCCAGCACCAAGCCCAGACGCGACGGCAACGACTTCAGGAACCAGATGTGGGCGCAAGGTGCGGCCAGGTCGATATGACCCATACGCTCGCGACGCACTTTGGTTTGCGTGACTTCAACGCCGCACTTCTCGCAGATCACACCACGGTGCTTGAGACGCTTGTACTTGCCGCACAAGCATTCGTAGTCCTTGATCGGGCCAAAGATCTTGGCACAGAACAGGCCATCACGTTCGGGCTTGAAGGTGCGGTAGTTGATGGTTTCCGGCTTCTTGACTTCACCGAAAGACCAGGAACGGATCTTCTCGGGCGAGGCAATGCCGATCTTGATGGCATCGAAATGCTCATCGGGGGTGAACTGCTTGAACAGGTCGAGGAGTGATTTCATGGCTCAAATCCTTAAATTTTGATCAGTGGTGGACAGAGCAAATTCGCTTCGCCAATTGGGTCTGTCCCGCCATGCCTCAGGAGCGCTCGAGCTCGATGTCGATGCCGAGCGAGCGGATTTCTTTGACCAGCACGTTGAACGATTCGGGCATGCCCGCATCGATGGCGTGCTCGCCCTTGACGATGTTCTCGTACACCTTGGTGCGGCCTTGCACGTCGTCGGATTTGACGGTGAGCATTTCCTGCAGGGTGTAGGAGGCCCCATAAGCTTCCAGCGCCCACACTTCCATCTCGCCGAAACGCTGGCCACCGAACTGGGCCTTGCCGCCCAGGGGTTGCTGCGTGACCAGCGAGTACGGGCCGGTGGAGCGAGCGTGCATCTTGTCATCGACCAGGTGGTGCAACTTGAGCACGTGCATGTAGCCCACCGTGGTCGGACGCTCGAAGGCGTCGCCAGTGCGGCCATCGTACAGGTGAGCCTGCGTGCGCGTGGCGGTCAGGCCCTTGGCCTTGGCGATGTCTTCCGGGAAGGCCAGCTTGAGCATGGCGCGGATTTCATCTTCCGAGGCACCGTCAAACACCGGCGTGGCAAACGGAATGCCCGTCGAGAGGTTGTGCGCCATTTCCAGCAGTTCGTCGTCGTTCAATTGCTTGAGCGATTCCTTGCGGCCGGTCGAGTTGTAGAGTTCTTCGAAGAACTTGCGCAACTCGCTCACACGAGCCTCTTGCTGCAGCATGTCACCGATACGCTGACCAATCCCTTTGCCGGCCCAGCCCAGGTGAACCTCGAGCACTTGACCCACGTTCATCCGCGAGGGCACGCCCAGCGGATTGAGCACGATGTCGCACGGTGTGCCGTCGGCCATGTAAGGCATGTCTTCCACGGGCACGATCTTGGAGACCACACCCTTGTTGCCGTGACGACCGGCCATCTTGTCACCCGGTTGCAGGCGACGCTTGACGGCCAGGTACACCTTGACCATCTTGAGCACGCCCGCGGGCAGCTCGTCGCCTTGTGTGAGCTTCTTGCGCTTTTCTTCAAACGCCAGGTCAAAACTGTGACGAGTCTGGGTGAGCGCGTTCTTGATACTCTCGAGCTGAGAGGCCACGTCCTCGTCAGAGGGGCGAATGTCGAACCAGTGGAACTTCTCCACGCCGTCCAGGTAGGCCTTGTCGATGGTCGAGCCTTTGGCCAGCTTGTTGGGGCCGCCGTTGGCTGCCTTGCCGACCAGCAGCTTTTCAATACGGGCGAAGGCATCGGCTTCCACGATACGCAGCTGGTCGTTCAGGTCGAGGCGGAAGCGCTTGAGTTCATCGTCGATGATCTGCTGGGCGCGCTTGTCGCGCTGGATGCCCTCGCGGGTAAACACCTGCACGTCGATAACGGTACCCTGGGAGCCCTGGTCCACGCGCAGCGAGGTGTCCTTCACGTCGCTGGCCTTCTCGCCGAAGATGGCACGCAGCAACTTTTCTTCCGGGGTCAGCGTGGTCTCGCCCTTGGGCGTGACCTTGCCCACCAGCACATCCCCAGGCTGCACTTCGGCACCCACGTAGATGATGCCGGAGTCGTCCAGGCGGTTGAGTTGCTGCTCGGACAGGTTGGGGATGTCACGGGTGATTTCTTCCGCGCCCAGCTTGGTGTCACGCGCCATCACCACCAGTTCCTCGATGTGGATGGAGGTGTAACGGTCTTCGGCCACCACGCGCTCGGAGATGAGGATGGAGTCTTCGAAGTTGTAGCCGTTCCAGGGCATGAAGGCCACCAGCATATTCTGACCCAGGGCAAGCTCGCCCAGGTCGGTCGAGGCGCCGTCGGCGATCACGTCGCCTTTGGCGAGCACGTCACCGCGCTTGACGATCGGGCGCTGGTGGATGTTGGTGTTTTGGTTGGAGCGCTGGTACTTGATCAGGTTGTAGATGTCCACGCCCACTTCACCAGCTTGCGTCTCGTTGTCATTGACGCGAACCACGATACGGGTGGCATCGACGTAATCGACGATACCGCCGCGGCTGGCGGTGACCACCGTGCCGGAGTCAATCGCGGCCACGCGCTCAATACCGGTCCCGACGAAGGCTTTCTCGGGACGCAGCACCGGCACGGCCTGACGCTGCATGTTGGCTCCCATCAAGGCGCGGTTGGCGTCGTCGTGCTCGAGGAACGGCACGAGCGAAGCGGCCACAGAGACGATCTGCGCAGGCGACACGTCCATGTACTGGATACGCTCGGCACCGCACAGGATGGACTCGCCTGTTTCGCGGGCCGACACCAGGGTGTCGGTGAGGCGGCCGTCTTTGTCCAACGTGGCGTTGGCCTGGGCAATGACGTACTTGCCTTCCTCGATGGCAGAGAGGTAGTCGATTTCGTTGGTGACCTTGCCGTCGGCCACGCGACGGTACGGGGTTTCAATGAAACCGTACTCGTTTAAGCGGGCATACAGGGCCAATGAGTTGATCAGACCGATGTTCGGACCTTCCGGGGTCTCGATCGGGCACACACGACCATAGTGGGTGACATGCACGTCACGCACCTCGAAGCCGGCACGCTCGCGCGTCAAACCGCCCGGGCCCAGGGCCGAGACGCGGCGCTTGTGCGTGATCTCGGACAACGGGTTGGTCTGGTCCATGAACTGCGACAGCTGAGACGCACCGAAGAACTCCTTGAGCGCCGCAGAAATGGGCTTGGAGTTGATCAGGTCGTGTGGCATCAAGGGCTCTTGCTCAGCCTGACCCAGACGCTCTTTCACGGCCTTCTCGATACGGGCCAAACCGGTGCGGTACTGGTTCTCGGCGAGTTCGCCGACACAACGCACGCGGCGGTTGCCCAGGTGATCGATATCGTCGACTTCGCCATTGCCGTTGCGAAGATCCACCAGGATCTTGACCACGGCGAGGATGTCGTCATTGGTCAGCACCATCGGGCCGGTGGACTCGTCACGGCCGACCTTGGCGTTGAACTTCATGCGACCCACGCGGGAGAGGTCGTAGGTGTCGGGGTTGTAGAACAGGCGCTGGAACAGGGCCTGCACCGCGTCTTCGGTCGGCGGCTCGCCGGGGCGCATCATGCGGTAGATGGCCACACGCGCGGCAAACTCGTCCACCGTCTCGTCGATGCGCAGGGTCTGCGAAATGTAGGCGCCCTGGTCGAGTTCGTTGGTATAGATGCACTG
>Ga0255096_1000191_pt1 | contig 34736 bp, 41 predicted proteins | sample Colum_Atlam_RepA_2_FD_188563 | JGI IMG/M metagenome (GOLD analysis project Ga0255096, IMG submission 188563) | Freshwater microbial communities from Columbia River, Oregon, United States - Colum_Atlam_RepA_8d | ecosystem: Environmental > Aquatic > Freshwater > River | place: USA: Oregon... | reverse complement strand
AGTTTAGTTCTGCAGAACAACACAACACGGAACAATCTCCCGTGTTTTGCTGGATCTGATTGTCTTTTCTCCCTGTTGCTGGTGTACCAATGAAAAGAGGCATGTCTGATCGTTCAGAGATGCCTGTCAACGTCGTTAGATTGTCTGAGCCATAAACAACACAAGGCATCGTCCGACGTCTGCAGACAATGCCTTGTACGGTTTCTGGTTGTTGTTCCGATTGTCCTGTCAGGAGCATAAACGAAAACAGGGAACGTCAATTGATGTTCCCTGTAAGGTGATGACAATAGCCTGTCATCCGGCATTGATTTAGTTCAGTTCAGTCTATTCCGTAGATTGTGTCCCCGTACTGGTGAAGTAATTCAACAATCCATTGTTCGTCAGTCATGCACAATGTGAACAGCCAATCCCAGTCTTCATCGTTGACTGCAAAGTAATCGCAGAACGACATTAGAAATTCTTTGTACCTTCCCATTGTTCATTCCCTTCTAAATCATCATCACCTAAGGAAATCGTTTCAATGTGTCCGTTCTCAGTCTTCTGGCAATAGCAATTTGCTATCCTCATTCTTTTCAGTTCTCTTATCGGTAATGAGTTTGACCGATACTGTTTTCTTATCGTCAACAGCATAGAACGATCGTCTACAAGCGTAACAGAGTTCTGATTTCGCATCCGCATAATACATTGTACTCCCTTTATGTTCCCCGCAACAATCGCAGCGAGTGTTATAGTTCAGATCGTAGTCTCCCCGGTAGAATTTGCTATATCGGGGTGTAATCACTTCCGGATGTAATTGAATCACGTTCCCGTAGTCGTCGTACCAACCTTCCCGTCGTAGACTCTTGAAAGATGCATCAACATACTTTGTTGACCAATTTCCTAGTCCATCACTGTGAAGACTACCTCCTGCATGATGGATAATGATTTCCCCGGTCAGCATTGAATAGACGATCAGATTAGCGAACCCTTCATGCTCCAATTCCGGCGGAAGTTTATTACGATCGTCTGCAGACTCTAACCATTCCCCGACAATCATACTATCAACACGGTGTTTATACCCTGAATGTATGACACCATTGTGAGCATAGATATATTTACCCTTTGGCGAGTCAAAGAAATGACACCCCGTTACACCTTGGGCGTCTGTCGTTGCGGCTCGCAGATGAACGCAGTAGCGTGCAAACTTACTTGTCCGGATACAGTTCAGTAATATCTTAAGATCAGTAGTTTGAACACGCATTACCACATTGTTCTGATTGTCAAGCATAATGGCCGAACCACCATCAGAGTTATGCTGCCAGTCTTTCGCAATCTGGTCAACGAAGGTTTTCTTCTTGTCATTCCAGAAAACGTACAATGTACACATAGTGAATTTCCTCTCAATTGTCAGTAAACTAATGAACGGAATGAACGATAAACTAACTAGGCTGAAATCAGTTCAGACTCTGGCACATAACGATAGTTTTCAATCCCCATAACATCGGCAATCGTTGGCGGATTCAATTCCTCGCATCGATCAGCCATGAATTCCCCGGTAATAGCAGCATTCCAGAAATAATCCCCAAAATTATGGTATCGATCATATTCTGGTAATCCGAGAAATTCTGTTCGTCCCTCATGGAATCGACGGAATCCCCGTATTGTTGCTAATGCTGCAACATTAACACATGCCTTAACATGTCCCTTACTCCCCACATGTCCGAAGAGTCTAAACTCTAGTGTACCTTGCGAATGCGAATGAATCACACTATATTTATGATCGTCAAAACCGAGAACATTATGGAAATATTGGGTGGCACTATCATCCTCCCAACGTTCAACCAGACGTTGCCTTAATCCTGAGGATATTAGCTTTTCATCGGCCAAACACTCGGACAATTCATAAATGATGCACTGCCCGAGTAATGATTTAGCCTGGATTTTATGACGACAGTAAGGCAATTGAACGTGTACATGGCATGAACCATTAACAGGACAATCCCAATCAGCACTATCCAATTCATTGAACAGCACATTTAACCGTTCATGCATCTCCCGGATAGTCTGTCCGCCTTTTGTTGTGTACTCCTGCTCAATGCCAGATGTACCGTCGGGATGATTACACCAACCGTCGATTTCTTTCCATTCGTTGTCATGCTTTGGCCACAATCCATAGTCTTCGGACAGAGTGTTAATACACTCTTCGGCATCAGCAAAGTTAGTATATCGGCTGAATACTTCTTCCAGCAATGTGAGAGCATTGTTCCATTGACTAGGCGACATGTCTGCAACGCGGGTAGTCAGGTTCATCAATGTGACACTGTCTTCAGATAAGAGCCAGTAATAAGCTTTTCGAATAAAATGCTGAACATCGTTACTACATGGATCGTTCAGACTGGATACGGTAGGATCGTACCCATCGATAGAATGGCTGAACTCGCGATATATAGCGTTGTTCAACCAATAACTGACCACCTTAATCACAGGCAAATCACTATCAAAATAATGGAACATTTTCCGGAGTGTGTCCTCCGTTGAATGTTCCTGTTCGTCTTCGTCAGAATGCAACAATCCGTCGGCTTTGCTGAATTCCAATTCAACGCCGACGTTAACGAGTTTCATCAGTTCATCATCAGTGTTACCGTTCAGCAATGCCTGAACATTATCCGGCAAGGATGTAACCTCTCGCGGTTTATACTTAGCATAATCAATCACGACAGCGTTCACCGGAATCGGCATAACTGATCCAGCAATTCCAGTGATATGAAAGAAATCACTCCAGTCATGTTTCAGATTGCCATTTTCGTCATAGCATGACGGTGTCAATCCGACACAATCGATTAGCCTGAATCCCTCCAGACCCAATACCCTCTCAGACCTCAATTCATACGGGAAGTCATGTCCTCTCCTGTGCTGTACATTACATACTCTAGCGATATACCCCTCATAATTATTCCGGAAAGTAACGGCCATTGAATCACCGATTCGCATTTCAGGAATACGATTGACACCAGCAGAAAAACTAAGCATTGTATTCACCCTTCTAAACAATCAACTAACAACAAAGAAAGCTATCCGGGAACTCCCCGGATAGCTAATGAGACGAACTAACGAACAACAACCATTCCTACCCCGGTCAGACTATCACACAACATGTCAGCAGCAACATTAGACAGTTTCCAACAAACCTGTTTTCCAGTATTGAGCAGCAGTGTAACACCCCGCACTGATCGTCGAACAGACTCAACTCTTCCCTCGTATTCCTTGATGCCCTTCCCTGAGTCTGACAGGAACGCATCGGCAGTGACGATCTGTTCCACCATGTCCAGATTGCGATTGACGGTAAGTACATCGTCAGACTTACTACGATATTCAGAATTCAGACTCACAACAGCATCAGTCAATTCAGTCTTCACCATGGTCATACACTCCCGTTCGTTTCCTACGTTCAACCGAAGACTCCCGAACCATTCGGAAGCCATTCACACTATCGCAGACTGTCCTCTTTACTTGCAAACAATTCCGAACACATTCTAGAAAAATAGGGAATTCCCTACCATAGACCACCTACTATCAGTAGTGCGGGTATACCCTACCATGGTCTACAATCGCATAAAATGAGCGTAAACGCTCGAAGCTGCTCGGATGACAATCACATCATACCAAGGCATCGGAATCGATTCTGAACGATTTAGCCTAAAATCAAATGTTCAGTAGTGTTCAGAGCATTCATTGGCACAGTGTTTGCATATTGAATCACTACGGGTATTTCCTACCCTACAATGTGATCATAACAGTAACCTACCATAGTGCGGTAGGCCGTACCCTTCAGACTCACACACATCATCCCCAGTAGTACTCACTGACAGTAGTCCTGTCAGGCATTACTCATTCATTCCCTTCAGTAGTCAATTCTGGAGATGACTCGTTTCAATTCAAAAAAACAGGGGTGAACCACCCTACCCTCTCACAATCCATACCATCCATACATCCCCGCTATTCCTCCCTCTCATATCCAGCCCTCAAAATCTACCCACTACGTTACAACCGGCACAGGTTGCCCAACATACAAGGGAGTAGGGGTGTCCCTACCTGTCGCGAGTTTAGGCGTACCTCTCTGTGCCAAAGCTGCATTTTTTGTAGTAATTATTTCTCAAAATTCCCTATTGACAGCTTGACACATACAAAACCAACATATATTCTTCTCAACGTCGTCACACATGTCACCAACGGAGACCAACGCATGACACGGATAAATGTGGGTGTTCATCCTTCAGAACTCCCTAGTCAACTTCTGCTTGCAGAACATCGCGAAATTACTCGCATACCAAACTTTGTATTGTCAGGCAGAGCAAAGTTTGACAAGATACCTAAAGAGTTCACATTGAATGAAGGTCATGTCAGATTCTTCTATCAGCGACTCTACTACCTCAAACGTCGTTACACTGCCCTACTAGCCGAATGTAGAAAGAGAGGTTTCAATGTCACATCAAAGATGAACAGTTTTCCCTTTCGTCATCCAGATGATTGTGGAATGTGGGTTAAACGTGGTGCAGACATGTTCAAAGTCAACTACGACTACAAGCCCACACTAGCCGACCGACAATTGATTATTGAACGCATCACAAGCAAAGGTTTTTCCCTACTACCTACGGAGAATTACAGTGAAGTCAGCCCCTCCTAAATCACTTAGCTTCAAACAAGTCCACCAGTTGATGACTACGGTAATGGATGTTCATGCAAGAGGTACAAAGTTCAACAACATCGATGATTGCATTGCCATTATGGCTGAAAGGTGTGATTTTGTTCCTTCAGCAGCTAACATCAAAACAGCCTGCAAGAATGCAGAGATCCCATTCAGCAGTATTGTAGGCGGACACACGTCACCACTCGCCACATTACACATTCGCGTTACAGATGCTCTTAGGCGTCTGGAAATTGCTGAGAAGAAGATTGAAGACCTTGAACGCCGATGCCCTAGAGCACCTCACACAAACGTCTGATAATCAAGTGTGAAGTTCCAACAGAGCCTATTGTAACCGGCAGTAGGCTCTGTTTTTCCTTTCAGTAATGGTTCAACGCAATGGGTAATAGAAAGACAAGAACAGATGCAGAGAATGCCATATTCGGCAGAAAGCCTAAGGTCTCACCAGTTACTGAAGTGAAGGTTATCAACGTCGATGATATCCCTATCCCTCACATGATTGCTGAGAACGAAGGTAAGCTTTCCCTATGGAATTTCATTTGTGCAGACTTGGCAAACAGAGGTGTCCTCAATGTTAGTTATGTTCATTTGCTGGAAATGCTCATCAACGATATTGCAATGTATCAGACACTTCTTCCTGAACTAGAAGATGAAGGTACGACATACCAAACAGTAGACAAATACGGTAATGTGAAACACCACACTAACCCAAAGTTTACTCAGGTACATCTACTCAAGTCTTCTATACTTCAGAAGCTTGTCAGTCTGGGGATGACCCCTAAAGACATTGTTTACGTAGTCAATCCTGCAGCTACAGCACAGATACAGGCTGTTGCTGAAGAAAGAAAGAAGCTGAACTACTTCAAATGATAGACGAAGATTGGCCCGAGACAGTGCCTATTCTCTCAGCAGATGATTTAGTCCGATGGAAAGACCTACCATTCAAGTCACATGAGGATTTCAAGCACACAGTGATAGGCTGGTCTATCCGAGTATTCTGTTTGTCTCACAGAATCCAGTTCTATCGCTGTTTTCTCATGGCAATGAAAGAACTAACATGGGATACTGAGTTAGTAGGTGTGAAGAATCAAGTTGATGATTTTGCGGAGAAGATGCCACGACAAGTGGTAGCCGACACATGGAACAGAGCCATGTTTTTCTTAGGTTACACTGAGGACAACCCACAAGCACGGAAGGTAACGTTATGCTGATTCTGACACGTAAACCAGACGAAGAAATTTACATTCAGTGTCCTGATGGTACAATCATTCGCGTACTAACATTGGATGTTGAATCGAGTCATAGGGTTCGAATTGGAATCGATGCCCCAGTTGATTACAGAGTTGATAGGAAAGAAATCTTTCATCTGAGAAAAGGTATTAAGGATGCAGCTTGTAATTCTAACATCAGTGCTGGACGGATCGTTACCGATGCCTCTTCATGTGAAGATGCCAAAGAATGCTCAGATACTCTCCATTAAGTATCACGATGGCTTCGATCACATTTACTTCACAGGTAACCCACATGCTGAGACAGAGATTCGTAAATTCGTTTACGGTAAGACGTCGCAATACTTTGAGGAAATTAATGGTATTGAATACATCTTTGTAGCTTCTTCTCAGGATGAACATGGTGAAGTGTGGCACTATTTCGAACTCGTGCCCACTGTTTCTTCTTCAGTAATACCTCAACGGAGCAAAAGAAAATGACATTCATAGCTGCTGTTTGGTTAGGTGGTTTCCTGTTGCTCACACTCCCCTACATAGTCTTTGCTCTGCATGTACGAATGCCTGTCAAAGATCACATAGACTATTTGTTTCTCAGTGTTATTTGGCCTGTAGGTGTTCCCTACGCAATTTACAGAATGTTCTCTGATGGAGTAAAGGAAGTAAACGATGAAACTACACATCAACAAATACTATAGTCATGACGACAGAACCTATATCGATCCTACAGGGTGTCATTGGGACAACCCTCAAGAATTCATTCAAGGCTATATGTTTGGTTTCTGTTGTTGCGGTGAACCTAACCATGCACTATCACTGGTCAGAGATGTTCTCAGACACATTAAAAACGTAAGAGAAAAGGTATACGAATCTGAACTTAGTTTCGGTGACGCATGGAAACAGTGGGAACAGGAAGGTAAAAAGATTTGTGGAGAACGTGAGTTATACTTCGTGTATTACTTTCTCCACTTGAAGAACCTAACCGAACATGGTGGCTCAGTTCCGGGATGGCTGACAGATGCAGGTGAAGAATTGCTTCACGACTTAGATGCGATACTGGAGAATAAATAATATGTTTTGTCGCGTCACTCAAGATAGTAAATACGTTTACCTCAAACCAACATGGCTAGGTAGATTGCTGAAGAGGCTTACACGTGGAAGATTCATCCCTCACCACACATTCACACGTGACTTTGGTGTCGGTTGTTTTGATGGGAGATGCCTGAAAGTGTCGGGATGTAGTGTTACCCTGAAAGGTAATTTGCTGATGAATAAAGACAGATTGGCTGTCGAAGTGCGATAACCGGGCGAAGAGATAAAACAAAATCCTCAACTACTTCATTGTGGTTGAGGATTTTTGCATTTTGACCTCGTATAACGCTCTGAGACAGTTTAGGCTACCCTACATCATCTTTTCCTTTTGATGCATTCCTGAGCGTTCCTGTGCATCGTAGCGATGATTCTGATAGCCTTCACCACCCTACCGAGACTATTGGCGACCTGAGTATTGGTAAACCTGATCACCTTTACACCTTTTCTTGCCAATATCGTATCCTTCCGCTGGTCTTTCTTCTTCTTGATCCATGTTTTATGGATCTGACCATCAACTTCTATCGCCAATTGTAACTCTTCACAGAAGAAGTCAGGTATAAACCCATGAACGGGTATCTGCGGCTCAAACTTGAATTCCTGCATATACTTCAACCGATTCCACAGCTTTAGCTCGCATGGTGTCATTCTCTCTCGAAGTATCTTTGCATAAATTTCAATCGGAATACGCTTACGCATTGAAGCCCCCTAGTAAGGTGTATAGGCCGCGTAAAGTGTAACCTAAGAAATTTTTACATAAATACCAAAATCAGTATTGACTTCGTAAAAAACCTTGTTATGCTTTTGTGCGTCCTGGGGGGAGTCTAGACCGGATGGACTGCAAGGGGACATAAGCTTGCAGATAACCGGCAGCATGAAGTCATTCATGTTACAAATCATCTCTCTACACTCTTATATCTATTTAAGGGGGTAGGGGGGTTGCAGCATGAAGTTATGTATTATGATTATATGTATATATTTCTTCTGAAATTTATATGTATATGTCTTTCTCTGAATAAAACTCATAGAACAGGCACATGACATGCCACAAAGTACTGACGAACTCACAGTAACAGGCAAAGCCACATTCAACGGCAAAATTAATGCCTCAAATGACGCTCTCTCTGCTCAGACAAGAGCCACCGTTCTGCAACAGGACGCAAATATTCGATTTCCTGTTAACTTGACCACTTTGCGAGTATGGGACGCTCTCCATACGAATCTTCCCGGTACAGCAGCTACAGATGATTTAGCTTTGATCGGTGGAACATTCGGAACAGCAGCACCAACAATTCAGGCAGGTGACCTGAAAGCTGCAGGAGCAACAACACGTTATGCACGATTCACAGCAGTTGTTCCTGAATGTTTTGACGCAGGACAGACAGTACAGGTTCTTATTACTTGTGGTATGACCACAACAATCTCAGATACAACCTGCACACTCGATCTGGAATGTTACAAAGCCGATAAACTCGGTGTTGTAGGTTCTGATCTATGTAGTGTTGCTGCTCTCACCATGAACAGTCTCACATTCTCAGAGAAGACTTTCACTATCACTTCATCTGGTCTAGCTGCTGGAGACGTTCTTGATTTGCGTGTAGCCATTGCCTGTAACGATGCTGCAACAGCAACAGCCGTAATTCCAACAATCTCAAACATCGATGTTACGTTTGACATCAAAGGTTAATTCCTCAGTAAAACTCAAGGATCTACAATGTCAAAGACCCCAGCAGAAAGCAGTACTATCTGGTTCAACGCAATTCCACTGGTTATCACGCTCCTCACCACGGCGATGAATGATCAGTGGATTGCGTCTAACCCAAAAGTGGCAGGAGCGATTGCTTCTGCTATTTTTGTTCTGAATATTGCTAATCGGTTCCGAACATCCCAGTCAATCAAACTCTGAAAGCCTTTTATGCTTTATTGGCCCCTAGCCGATTACCACGAAAGCTTATACCTGACAGCAAAAGAGGAAGATGAACTCTATGAGGCGTACCAAAACAATAAAAAACGAACCATTCCAACACCCCGCGAAATTCGAATTGCTATGCGTCAATTGCGGGAACAACGATTAAGAAACCACCTATTGGAACTCAGACCTGTAAAAGGAAAGAAGAATGCTGCCCCAAATTGAAATTGCCGGAATCGATGTTAAATACCTGCTTGGCCTGATTATTATTGGGATGTACACCTTCCCATACCTCAAACCGAAGCTTATTTCTTTCTTCAGTAAGGCTTCAAGCGGAACAGGTTCGGAGATTCTTGATAAGATGTTCGATGAATACAAAGACGGATTCACTGTTCCACCAGCATCCCACAGCAGTGACTCTCCTGCTCCTAAAGGCACAGCAGAATACATCCAGCTTATCATGGAATCTGCTCCTGATGCCACAGACACTCTCAGACTTTCATACGCCATGAAAGAACTGACAGAAGCTCAGATTCTCAAAGAAGAAGTAACCCGTAAACTCCCTAAGACAGAGGTAGCCCCTAAATGAAACACGTCATTACGATTGTTCTGCTGATTCTGATCTTTGCTCCTGATAACACTCCTGAACCTATTCCTGATCCTGATGTACCTCCTGTTGTGGTTGTTCCTGACCTGTGGGATAAAGCATCAGAAGTTCAGAGAATCCTCACATCAGATGCTCTTGATGAATTCGCAGTGAAGGAATTCAAGAACGACGATGAAAAACTCAAGTTCATTCTTGAGCATACAGAGGCTGCAAGGAAAGCAGCATTCAACGATGTAAACACCAGACTACAGACAGCAGTCAAAGACAACAAAGTTAAAGACTTCGCAACATCACTCAGAAGCAAGGAATTGAAATGAGTCGCATCGTTACACCACAGGGACGATCGTTTATTCCTGATGAATGGTGGTCAGGTTACGATAAATACGCTGAGCCAAGAGAACTACTAAAAGCTGAATGTATCAACTTCGATCCTAAAGATTTTGTAGTGTGTGGTGATATACCACCAACACGTAAAATCAAAGAACTCATGAGGCGAGACGATCAGGGACGAATCAGTAGTTGTTCTGGCTTCGGTATGACCAACTCCGGAGAAGTAACATACTACCTTCAGACTCTGAAATGGCGACAGTTCAACCCAATGTGGTCCTATCGTCGTGGGCAGGAAGTTAACAATATTCGTGGTGACAGTGGTGCCACTATACACGGTGTTGTCAAAGCTGCTAAGAACGTAGGTTTCCTGCCTGAAGACTTCGATAACGATGGTGTTGTTGAAATCCCATATCGACAAGACTACAACATGTCGTATCCTCCAAACTCTGCTCAGATTGCAGCAGATTGGAAGATTGGTTATTCCATTGAACTTAAAGGCTTTGATGACATTCTTCGATTCCTGCAAGCTAACCAAGGTGCCGTCATTGTTGGCGGTTCATGGGGAAACTGGAGACCCAATGCAAGAGGTATTTGTACTCGTTTTGTTGACGGTGGAGGCGGTCATGCTCGCTCATACGTTGACTGGATTACTATTGATGGGGTAATCTATCTGGTAGAGGCTAACAGCCATTACGAATCCTACGGTGACAAAGGATTCTCTTACCAGAGTCGTGAGTTCATCGAACAACAGGCAATGAGCAATTTCACTGTCACTATCGGCGTATCAGATCTTTCTTCACCTGAACCACGAGAAATCGATTGGAGTTCACAATGGTTGCTTGGATGATACTATTGTCGCTCATGTTTGAAGGATATGTTCCTCCTGATTATGAGGATATCGATTACAGTCACCTCACAAAAGCACGAGAAGTCTACAAACAAGTTCTTTCTCAGTATGCAGTCAAGGAAGCTGTTAAGGAAGAGAAGAAGAAAGATAAGTTTGAAGTCAAATGGAATCAGGTAACAGGTAGTGCTCCTCAGGTACATTATCTTGTCACTGGTCCCAACTGTGCCTACTGCATTCCAAGAAAGAACTATTTGAAGTCTCAAGGTATTGCCTTCACAGAGATTTCAATTGCAGAAGCTGCACAACTAGGTCAGATCGTTACTCGCATCCCATTTGAATTCGATTACTCCGCTCCAATCAATACACAATCAGCAGAAGTGCAATACGCTCCATCTGCTCATGTGTTTCTTGCCACTCTCACAGATCATCTGCTCTGCCAATCCAGTAAAGACTACACATACTCTTCACTATTCGAAATTGATATTGATGCTCCCGATGCTGTTCCGGGAATGATCAACACGTTAATGAGTGGACAACGCTGGACTAACGGTGTACTTACAATTGACTGGAACGGTAAACGAACAGTCTCTATTGAGAAAGACAAAATCGTATTCTCACCACCACCTACTATCCATGCGAAGAAAGGCATCTTCAGTTATTCCACATCTTTGAAACAGCTAACAATCAAAGACAGTGGGAAACGTATTGAGGCGGAACTTACAACCTGTCCAAACCTAACGGTAAACTTCAAATGAAAATGACTGTTGCCGAAAGTATCCTTCAGACGTCACTACATACCAGTTTCGGATGTAGTGACTCTTTCATATCAGGTCTGACACGTTCTCCTTTCTTAGGCTCAGAACACGTTAAGAAGTCTTTGAAAGAAGCTAAACGAAAAAGAAAAGCCTGTGACAAAATTTATCCTGTATTCGTTGAACTAATGCGATCAGGAAAAATCAACACCTACAGTGATTTGGAGTTACAAACATCCATTGCTGTAGGTTGGTTTGTATGGTTCTTCATCAAATGGATTGCTCCACAAATCTTAGCCTATCTATGGGAACATAAATCCACAGCGGGTTATTGACATAATCGACTTTCCCTGTATAATGCCAACTTCTTTCATCAAGGAACCATCATGTTAGCTGAAACTGTACACAACATCACAGATCTTGCACCATGGGCACAAATGACAGCAACAGGCGTAGTATTGGCAATGTTCGTATGGATGATAACCAAGTGGTTTCCACAACTACTTGAACGGCACGACGCTGCACAGGAAAAGACAAGAGAACATTTTGAACGTATCCTTGATAAGATCGAGACAAACAGAGAAAAAGAGAACGCAGGTAGGCATCAAACTGCTAAAGATGGTCACGATGCAGCTAAGGCTCTTTCCCATGCTGTTGAAAACAATACAGCAGCAATTAATAACCTCTCTGCAGTTGTGAAAGCAACGACATGAGTCTGACAGCACTAATCGTAACAGGGGCTATTATATTCCTCGGTATATACGATCTTGTTGTTGTTACCTTCAATTTAAGCATCGGTAGTTCAATTAGTCGGTTCATGCAACGAACAGCCCTACGACACCCTGCTGTTTCCTTCTCAGTAGGGTTTGTATGCGGACACATTTTTGGTTACATGGCTCCTGAGCCAGAAAAAATCAAAACCACTGACCATGTCTATACTCCCGGTAGTGGCTCATTCATTCTACCACGTTAGGTCTGCCATGCTAAACGGATATCAGAAATCTCAACAGTTACAGCTTACCGGAACTCCTGAACAGATTGTTCCTATTCTGCAGGCGTTAACAGTTGATAAAATTCCAGTTGCAGAAGTTATTCAGTTCTTCGATGAACAGAATCTTGCTGAACATGATCCAATCGATAATGTATGGCAAGGATCACTGATTGATGTAATTAAGCATCCAGCTTCACCAGAACCTGTAGTTGCTGGTCTCAGGGCATTGTTTGTCCACATCGGAAAACGTACATCTGAAGCAGTCGATACAACAGATCCGAGTATTGCTGTTCAAACTTGGACACTTCTGAATGTGCTTATTCAGATGGGCGTAGTAACCGTAGAACAGCGAGAAGCTTTCTATGCTTTGGACGGTGGACGTCCTTATGCTGCTTTGACAGTAGAAGAGTACTCTGCACAAAAAGTTGCAGCAGAAGAAGAAGAAGCAAAAGATATTCTACGTAGTCATCTGACTACCTTACGTCAATCATTCGATGCAAAGACAAATGTTGCATTGGAAAATATCAGGTTAGGTAGCATTACGACTTACGCTGAACTTGTAGCTGCTGTTCAGGTTGGAGAGTGATCAATGCCTGTTCCAGCATTTGTCGCATCTGGTGTTGAAGCTTCCGGTGTAGGAGCAATTACCCCAGCACTTCCTGTTGGATGGGCTGCAGGACATTATATGCTGTTAAAAGTGGAAACAGCAAACCAGTCTGTTTCTGCTCCTGCAGGATGGACGGAAGTCCCTAACTCTCCTCAATCTACAGGCACTGCCGGTGGAACATCTGCAACACGTTTACATGTATTTGGCAGAATAGCTCAATCTGGAGACACAGCACCAACTGTTGCTGACTCTGGCGATCATCAGATTGCATGGATCACAGCATTCTCTGGTGTCGATGGTACAACACCTGTTCTTCATTCTGCTGGTAGCGTTCTATCTTCAGCAGGTCAAACAGGCACAGCTACAGGATTTACCACATCAGTTGCTGATTGTTTGATTGTCCTGATCGGTACACATGCTGAAGATTTGAACGACGATGCTGCTTGTGCTGTTGCTAATGCTAATTTAACCTCTGTAACAGTTCGCAAAACATTCAACTCTACCGCTGGTAACGGTGGTTGTATGGTTTGTGCAACAGGTGTTAGAGCAGCAGCCGGAGCGATTGGTTCAACAACATTTGAATGGACCAACGACGCTGACGGACAACCAATCAGCAACGTTCAGGCAATGTTGGTTTTGGCATTGCAGGAAACTGTTGCATCGCCAACTGAAGTCTACGCAGTTGCAAGCGGGAATAGCAATTCCGGAGCAACATGGAACACTGGAACCGTTCCAACATCAACACAAGATGTTTATGCCAATGGATATACCGTCACAGTCAATGAGTCAACCTCTTGGAAGACAGTCAGAACCACTGCAGGAACAGTTGCATCTGCTGGAGGTACTTTCAATATTTCGAATGGTGTGACACTGACATTGACCGGATCTGGTAATAACGTCATCACTGGAACGACGACATGTATTACTTATGCCGGAACCTCTCCGAATCAAGCAACACTTGTTGGTAATGTGGTGGGTTCAGCGACGAACACTGCAGCCCATGGAGTGAATGTTTCCCAGACAGGAACATTCAATTTGATAGGAAATACTACAGGCGGATCAGCAGGTGGCTCTATCGGGGTTGTCTGGTCGAATGGAAACATTGTCGTTACCGGCAACGCGTATGGTGGTATTGGATCAGGATCAGAAGGGCTTCGCTGCCAAGGAACCGGATCATTGTTATTGAATGGTGATACAATTGGTACTCCGTTGGGTGGATCTACCACTACCGGAGTGCGGTTCACCACAAACGGTACTGCTACTATAAATGGTAATGCTACTGGTGGGGGTGTGAGTAGTACTCACGGTGTCAATTGGGGATCTGCTCTGTTGTTGACAGTGAATGGAAATGCGACAGGTGGAGGTGCTGATTTATCCACAGGAGTTGCAAATCTAGTAGGCGGCACAGTTGTCATTAACGGCAACGTCACTGGGGGGAGTAGTACCAGAGCATGGGGAGTGTATAATGCCGGTGCAGGCACAGTTACCGTGAACGGTAATGCAACAGGCGGAACCAACGCCACAGCATACGGAGCTAGCAACACAAGCAGTGGCACACTTGTAGTCAACGGTAAAGCAATATCCGCCACTGCTACTGGTGTGAATGGTTCTACAACCGGAACCACTCGTGTGGAGTCTATGGAAACAGGATCTTCCTGTATCGCACCAGTTGAGGGTAAAGTAGAGATGACCAACCTGTCTACTGCTAGTGCTATTGTTCGAAACGCAGCGTTGACGACACAAAACCTCACTGCAGGGTCTCCAAAGAGTGTATTCGCTCCTCCCACTATTTTTGGAGGTGTTGCATAATGGCTGAACGATGGGCAGTGGCAACAGGAAATGCCAACGCAACAGCAACATGGAATGGAGGAACCCTCCCTGCCATAGATGATGATGTCTATGCCAATGGGTTCACCGTGACCGTGAATGTAAACACGCATTGGAAAAATGCGTACACTCTGGCGGGGACTACAGCCGTTGCAGGTGGTGGTTTCACTTTGTCAAATGGGGTGACACTGACATTGAATAATGGCAACGGCGAAGCACGTGCGGGTAGCACGACTTGCGTTACCTTCGCCGGAACTACCGGTAACTCTGCGACGCTGATAGGGCATCCGATTGGATCAGCAACAACGGGCAGTCGCTACGGTGTCTCGAACACCAGCAGCGGGACGCTTAACATCACTGGTAATCCAACCGGAGGAGCGGCAGCGAGTGCTTTCGGCGTACTCAATAACTCTACTGGAACTGTGAACGTCACAGGAAACCCCTCGGCTGGAGCTGGGTCTGCTTCCGCAGGAACGAGAAATGCGTCAACAGGAACGCTGAACATCACAGGGACTGTCACAGGTAATGCGGCTGGGATGGCGGCATACTGGGCTAGTGGCGGCGGCACAGTGACTGGCACTGTCACTGGCGGCACCGCGAGCAGCACGTCAGGGTTGCAAAATGCCGGATCGGGCACAATTACTATAGTCGGCTCTGTTGTCGGTGGCTCGGCAGCAATTGCTATAGGTGCTCTCAATTCGTCCTCTGGAACTATCACAGTCACCGGCAACGCCACTGGTGGCAGCAACGCGACGGCCTACGGAGCTAGTAACACAGGAACAGGCACACTGACTGTAAATGGTAAGGCAATTTCCAATGTGGGTCCGGGTGTGAACAGTTCTGTTACTGGAAGTACAACAATCGCAAGTGCAGAGATGGGAACCAATCGAGTGTTCCCTTATGCAGGCAAGGTCGCTTTCATTGACTTGTCTGTGGCGACTCTTGGGGTCAGAGATTCAAGCGGAACACTCGTAACACTTTCCGCTGGTGGGGTCAAAAATGTGTTTCATCCTCCTTCAGTATTTGGGGCAACATAATGCGTCCAGCTATATTCAAAAAAGATACAACTTGGACGTGGGATATTCGTCTGTCGAATGCCTCAGGTGCTGTTAATGGTGATGCGAATCCTACTATCACCGTGTATAAGGCTGGTGTACCGACTGGTGAGTCTGTCACAGTCACAAAGCCTGCAGCAACAACTGGCTGGTATCAATGCTCATTTGATCCTGCCGGAGAGGCGGAACATGATGTGTATGGTTTCGCTGAAAATGTCACTATCAGCGGAGTGGCTCAACCCCCTTTTCACTGGCACGCTGTTGTTGTGTTGGCTGAACGTGGTAGCGACACTGCCCCAGCAACCCCAACAAACGTCTCTGATGCTCAGACGGCGATCCTCGCGAAGCTTCCTGCTGCATTGATCAGCGGGCGAATTGACGCAAGTGTTGGGGCCTATCAAAGCGGTCTCACTCCTCCTACTGTTACGCAGATCAGAACAGAGATTGACAGCAATTCGTCCGCACTACAGGCAATCGCGTCCAGTATCACTGCTCTGAATAACTTGTCTGCAAAGGCAAACATCTTCGGAAGTCTATTACTTGAAATCCCTGACAGCGGAAATCGAGTATACCTGTTTGAACTGGTTGTGAAAGACGATGAAGACAAACTGGTTGCTTTGGACTCAACACCATCATTAACTCTTGTTAATGCTTCAGGTACAGACCGTTCTGCTCTCATCACTGCAACAAGCACTATTGCTACGGGCCGATATGGAATCACCATCACTATTGCTTCGTCTTCAACAAACGAAACATTGAAACTTGCAGCTTCAGGAACAGTCAGCGGTGAAGCTCGGTTTGCTGTGATTATGCCACAGATTGTGGACTATGATTCGGCTACTCAGATTAATACAATTCTGACTCGTATTGGTATTCCTTCAGTAACGGTATCTAACGATATTGCTTCTGTAAGCACTAAAATCGGTACTCCTGTTACATCAGTTGCTGCAGATATTGCTGCAGTCAAAACGGATACAGGTAATCTTGTAACACGTATCACCTCTACTCTGTTCACAGGTATTACCTCTCTGGCTGACTGGGTTCGCCGAATCAGTCGGAAGGATGCAGGTACTGCAGGCATGACAACTGCTCAGACCGAAATCAACACTGGCGGCACTGCAACATTCGCTGGCACAACTGATTCTCTGGAAGCGATTAGTGACTCTGCTACTGCTGGTGCCGGTGATGCCTCACAGACCACATTACTACAGGTAAAAGCTAAAACAGATCTTATCGGAACAGCACAAGGCAACACTTCTCTAATAGCTGCTGCTGTTCTTGCTCCGGGAACTATTACAGGTTTCCCTTCAGAATTAATCATCGGTGACAGCTATGATGCTGACACAGGAGATATTGAGGTATCTATTCTTGACAGTGAAGGCGATCCGATTACGTCAATCGGTTCTCTGGCTCTTGTTGACGCTGACATTGAATTCATAGCCTACAGAACAGGCGATCCAGAATCAAAATGGATTACAGGAGTGTGTACCTATGCATCAAGCGTAGTTAGTATTATACTTCCTTCTTCAGAAACCTCTAAAGGCGTTCCAGAGTTTACTTACGAAGGTCGATTGAAATTCATCTGGATATCAGAAGACGCTCAAAAGACATTCAAAACAACACAATTTAAGTTTGTTGAAAATCCATGATAGCTCCTACAGCTAGCAAAGTCTCCTACAAACGTTTCTTCAAAGGTGGTGACGGTAAGTGTACACAGGAAGTGCCTGTACCTATCCGTAACGCTGACGTACTTGTAGGCTACGAATACAAACAATTCAATATTCCTCAACTTCTTAAGTCAATCCCTTACTACGATTGCTTCCAAGATGCTGAAGATTATTACTTCGATCTGGATGAAATGCATAAGTTCATCCAGTTCGTTATCAATGAAGTTGTCTTTCCTGAAGGTGAAAATACAGGTCTGCCGTTCATTCCTGAACCTTGGCAATGGGCAGTTTACTTCAACATCTTCTGTTGGAAGTCTAAGAAGACTAATTTCAGGCGATACTCTGAAGTATTCATTTACGTTCCTAGAAAGAATGGTAAGACTACAGCGTTTGGTTCAGTTCCAACCCTGTACATGTTTTACGTCGATAAGGAACAACGTAGTCAAAACTTTTGCTGTGCTGCAGACCTTGAACAAGCTTCTGTAAACTTCAGACACACGTCTTACATCATTGAGAACAATCCAAACCTTCTTAATCGTCTCAGACAGAACAAGGTAAACAGAAGCACTAAAAGCTTTGAGTATGCTAAAGATGGAAGCATGTTCAAAGTGCTCTCAGCTATTGCCGAAACAAAACACGGTCTGTCACCTAATTACGTTTACATCGACGAAGTTCATGCACACAAGAGCAGCGAACTGATTGACGTAATGATCACTGGTACGGCTGCACGTAGACAGTCTCTCACAATCTACACAACAACAGCAGACTACGACAGACCTTCAACATGTAATCAGTTATACGACAGAGCCATTTCCGTAGCTAAAGGTCAAACATCTGAACCATATTTCTTGCCAGTAATCTATGAAGCCCAAATAGATGATGATTTCCGAAAGGAATCAGTCTGGAGAAAAGCCAATCCTAATTACGGCGTAAGTATCTACGCTGACTACTTTGAGAAACAGATTAGAATCTGTGAGAATAATCCTGTTCTTCTTAACAGATTTCTTCGTCTGCATCTTAATGTACGCACAAAAACAGAAACAGTGTGGATTCCTAGTTGGGTATGGGCTAATGGAAACAACACCGAAACAGAACTACTACCTATTGACGAAATTAAGAATAGGTTGTATAATCACCGAAAGTGGCATAACTTTGCTGCATCTCCTGAATGGTTCTCAACTCCACAAGTAGATATCTATCTTTCTGAGTATCAAGCGTATTACACGTGGTACTTTAAGAAACTGGAAGAACTTGTTGAAGCCGAATGTTATGGCGGTTATGACAATACAAGTGTGAAAGACATTGCTTCATTCGTTTTGTACTTCCCGACACAGGGAATAGTTCTGCCGTGGTTCTGGGTTCCTGCTGAATCAATCTATCGTCGATCAGTTGAAGAGAGACTTCCTTACGATAGATGGTTTAAGTCAGGTCTTATCAATAATACTCCATTAGCTTCTATTTCAGAAAGGGATATTGCAAAGGCTCTTGTAGGTGATGGATCACACACAGGCATTTGCAACTATTTCAAAGGCTTACACCTAGTAACTTTCGACGCTTGGGGAAGCAACTTCATCTATGAGACACTTTACAATGCTGGTCTCAACTCAAAGAAATATCCTCAGAGTTATGTCGGAATGAACGGACCTTGCAGAAGATTAGAAGCTGCTGCAGAGAATAAAGAACTTTTCCACGGTACTAACCCTGTTCTTCGATGGATGATAGGTAACGTGTCTATCACCACCAACAACAACGATCAGATGAGACCTGCCAAAGATAAGTCAACAGACAAGATTGACGGTATCGTAGCTCTGCTTATGGCTATTGGCGGTTCCATGTATCATGGTCAGCAACTCATTACAGACATTCCGGGATTAAAAGATGTTTAACCTATTCAGGAAGAAATCACCTTTCACCCTAAAGGATGTTCTGAATGTTGCTACTTCAGCCTTAACAGGCAGAGACCTATACAGCTTCATGTGGCGATCAAAGAGACACAACGTAGACAGCAGTCTTTCATTGTCTGCTGTCTTCTGTGCTTTGAATCTGTACACAGGAAGTATTTCCAGCCTACCACGCACAGTCTATCGTATCGACGTAAACAGTGGTAAGCCTGACCGTCAACTACGTACAGACGAACATCCAGCAGTAAAAATCTTCCTGCATTACGCTAACCCTAATTACTCTGCAGATCAGATGATTGTTGACATTGTCAACGACAGGCTGATGTGGGGTAATTACTACGCTCTTAGAGAGTTTGATTCGCAGAATCGAACATTCAGAATTCACTACATTCATCCATCCAGAATTCCTCGTGGAAACATCTTCTATGCTGAAGGTACAGAATTACTCAGTACCAACAGACAAGCTTCCAGAGGCGAACTGATCTATAGGATTGAAACAGGCAATACTAAAGAAGATAGTAATCCTTCAGCATTACTTCTTCCAAGAGAGTACATGTTTCATATCCAGAGTGGTATTCCGGATAAGGCTAACCACAGAGGTTACGGTATTGTTGAGAACTCACAACGTTCATTCAACATGTACGAAAACTCTGAAGAGTATGGCGTACACTTCTTCAAGACAGGTCATAAGAGTCAGACATTCCTCAGCACAGAACAAAGACTTGCTCCAGATGTTCTCAGGCGTATCGAAGGTATCTTCGAAGAGAATCCCAATCAGGCAATGGCTGAGGCATTCAAGACCCGTGTACTTGAACAGGGTTTGAAGCCTATTAACACAGCTATTCCTCTTGAGCAGCTTCAGTTCATTCAGACCAGAGCATTTTCTGTTGAAGACATTGCACGCTGGTTTAACGTTCCTGTAGGTCTTCTTCATTCTCACATGGGTGGCGGTAAAGAAGCAAGTTCTGATCTGTCTCAACTGATTCACCTATTCATTCAGACTGGTCTACACCCAATGCTCAATAGCATCGGTAAGCAGATCAGGAATGAACTGATCCCACTAGGTAACCAACTCCAGTACAACTTCGAATTCAACCTAATCTATCTCTTCAGAACTATCATCAACGAATTCTCACAAGCGTTGAGAAACTTCTTTGAGATTGGTGTGATGGATAGAACAGCAATTGCTAATCTACTCGGTATGAGTATTGATCCGTCAGACGACAACAACACTCTTCGTTACGTCCCAGTAAACCTCATGACCGTAGACCATTCAATTGCTCTGCGGGATAAGGCTCTGATGGCTAACGATCTTCTGAGCGAACAGATCAGATCAGCAAAACTCGCTAATGACCATTTCGTTCCACCAGATCAGCAGGGAGATAGTTCAGATGCAGAGCCTGAATCAGATAGTCAGGACAATTCTCCGGATAATCCTAACATTGACAAACGGCTAAGAGTTGCAAAAAACTCATTTCGTGCTGTCATAAAAGGATTGCAGGACTACGAACTCAAAGTCTTCAATCAGAAGAAAGAAAAATACTCAGACGCAGCAGAACTGAAGACTTCAATGGCTCTCTTCCATGAGAAGTTCAGAGACACCATTACCAATGCTGTATGTGAGTACGAAAGTTTCATCACCGAAGTCAGCCCATTCACCTCTGTAAGCGATGTACTAAACACATGGTTTTCTTCTCAGTATTGTCTGACGGATAATGCTGAAGGACATTCACACTTTCTGGAACTACTTAAATGAAGACATACGTTCTCAACTACAGCAGTCGAGAGAATACGGCAACAGTTGTAAACGTAGATGGTAACACCATTGAACTTTACGACTACATCATCAGCCAGCGATACTACGAAGAACAACCGGGTATCACAGCTAATGAATTCCTTGATGCTCTCAACACCATGAAGGGTGATATCACTGTCCGCATCAACTCTCGTGGTGGTGAAGTTGGTAACGCTCTCAGCATCTACCAACGTCTGAGAGAACACAACGGTACAGTGAAATGTATTGTTGATGGTTACGCTTATTCATGTGCTTCGTGGATTCTGTTGGCAGGTGACGAGCGTACTATCAACATTGGTGGTCTTGTTATGGTCCACAATCCTATGATGTATCCTGAAATCAGAAAAGAATCTGATTTTGAGAATATCAGGAATCAGTGGACAGCACACAGAGACGCTATCAATGCAATCATCACTGATCGAACAGGTCTGCCTTCGGACACTGTTAAGAACATGATGGAGAATGAAACCTTCATGACAGCTAATCAGGCAATTGAGAATAAGTTCTGCAATTCTATTCAGGAGATTATTCGTCCAGTGAACTCTGCTGTACGTAATGCAATGCCTGAAGAAGTCAGAAACTCATTCCCTGTTGACTGCTCAGACCTCTATTCTCGTGCTCTGAGACTAAGAGCAGATAATCTGAAATAACCTATTGACGTATTACGTTAATCTGGTATATTGTGCGTCGTTCAGTTTGCTAAAAGCAGAGCATAATACGCAAACAAGAAAATCAATTCTCATTTCACATAAGGAACAGACAATGAAACCACGAACTAAGGAAGACTTTGCAAAAATGTCTTTCAACGAACTGAAGGACGTGCGAACCACGCTAACTCCAGTTCTCAACGGCTATTCTGCACGAGTCGAAGAAGGTAAGACACTCAATGCTGAAGAACGAGAACTCTTCAACACTGCTGTCACCGAAATGGAAGTCGTTAACAAGCTGATCACTGAAAGTGATGCAGGCATTTCTGAACGAGCAAGACAGGCAACACTTCCAAGTAACCTTAACACGGTTGCTAATGTGTTTCACAATCTTGCTACTCAGTCTATCAGTGTGAAGCCAAATCATGAGAATGATCCACGCTTCGGATACGCTGATGATGAAAAGGGTGGTGGCACTGAATTCCTGTATGACGTTGCTAACGCATACAAAGAAAAGTGTAACCCAGAAAAAATCAATCCACGACTACGCTCAGTCATCGTCAACGCAGTTGGTGACGACGAATACGCTCGTGGTAATTGGTCCAGTGCTGGTGTTCTGATTCCTGATTCGATGATCAATCGAATTCTGTCTCTGACACCGGAGTCTGACTTCCTGACACCACGTATGACTTCTATTCCGATGGCTACTCCATCGGTATCGATTCCTGCACGAGTCGATAAGAATCATGCAACCAGTGTGACAGGTGGTACACGAGTCTACCGTACCAGCGAAACTCGTACTGCTGACAAAACCAAAGACCAGTTTGAGATGATCAAGCTGGAAGCTACGGAAATTGTCGGTGAAGCTGCTGCAACTCAGATGCTGATGCGTTTCAGTCCGATCAGTATTCCTGCTCTGATTGAATCCTCAATGCGTCTTGCTGCTGTTGACAAGCGTATCGATGAACTGCTCAATGGTCAGGGTAATGGAACGCCTCTTGGTGTTCTCAATCCTGCTAACCTTTCACTTCTGTCTGTTGACCGAACGACTGGTCAGGCTGACGGTGTGATTGTTAGTGGTCGTGACATTGTTCGTATGACTCAGCGTGTTTGGGGTTACGACAATGCAATCTGGCTCGCTAACCATGACCTGTACGAAATCCTGTCACTTGTTTGCCACGAATCGCCAAACAATGCCGGTATCGTCAAGATGTTCAGTCCGATGGAAGGTGGTGTTGGTGCTACTCTGTGGGGTCGTCCGATCTTCTTCACTGAGTACATGCCGGGCATTACTTCTGGTCAGGACGGTAACCAGATCAGTGAATGGTCTACAGGTATGCTGGCATGTGTAAACATGTCACAGGTTCTGTACGGTCAGCTTTACACTGAGTTCAACCGATCTGTTCATGTTCGCTTCAGTGAGCGTGAAGAAGTATTCCAGTTTGTAACGAGTGACGACGCTCGACCATGGTGGAAAACTGTTCTCACGCCGAAACGTGGTGTAACGACACGAAGTCCATTCGTGATGCTGACCAACACTGACGTATCAGGCTAATCAGTCTGGTAATGTCAATTAACACTCTCCCCCCGAAGTAGAGTAGAGTTTGCCAGTTCTCTTAAATAAACTGGCCATTTCTTCTCAAACTCTTCCATAAGGAATACAGATATGGCTCTCAGATACAACCACCTTGGCAGTATCCTTCACATCGAACCTCTGGGTGATGTGACACTTACTGCTGGTCCTGATACCCTCAAACGTCTGAACCTGATCACATTCGGTCAGATTCGACGTGCAACCCTTGTCATCAACGGTGCTACTCTCACAGGTGCTGCCGTACTGACAGCTTCCATCGGTACTACAGGTACTGGCGGTACTGACACTGTCATTGCTACTATGACATGTCCTATCGTTGCTTCTGCTGCAGGTGATTACACTCTGGAAATTCCATCAGAGTTGATTGCCCACTTCGAAGATCGCAACGGTGGACCGGGAACAGCTAAGTCTTTGGTATTCAAGATTGACGGCACCAACACTGACACTATTCAGGCAGCGATTGTTGTTGAACGTCTCCATGAATACGCTGATCAGACTCCTAGTGACGTTACTGCTGTCTCCTAATTGTTGTTGTACCGTTCACTTCCTCCGGTACAACACAATCCGCCAGTGTCTGATTTCGTAGGGGCGTCAGACACTGGTTTTTTCAATCAGGACTATTCCTATGCCTATGGTAATTGATCGATCTACAGAATCAGCTTTGTCAACATTGTTTGACACAGCTTTTATGAATAGATTGAAACAGTATCTAGGTTACGATCCTGATACCCCCGCTTCTGATATTCCACTTGATGTTGAAGACCTGCTCAGACAAGCTATCTCAACTTGTGAAATGGAACAGTGGCGATTCATTCTGCCAAAAAAAGTCACACTATACCTTCCCTACGAAGCTTTTAACGAAGCCGATGGTATGGTGTTTCTTCCTTTCGGTCCTATTGTTCCTCCAGTGTCTGGTAACGCAATACGTACACTCTCATACATCGATAAGGATGGAGCAACTCAGAACGTCACACTGACAACTATTCGACGATATGAAGGTGAGCCAATTCGGCTATACTGTGCTGACTGGTCTTCCCTCCTGACTAACATTGACACATGTGACCCTTATCCCCTCACTGTAATGTATTACGCAGGATACAGCAGCTACACACAAATTCCATACTCAACAGTCAGTGCTCTGAAAATCCTATGCTACCACTTCAACACATTCCGAGAAGCTGTTGACGGTAGTAATGTAGGTCTGCCTCTTGCCTACATCCATAATCGTGACCACGGACTTCTGAACGATCGTAGAGCAATCAAATACGTAGCCGATGATTGGACTAAGGTCAACTCACGATGAAACGAAAAGAAAGACCAAACGTTACACGTCGATGCAAGTTCTACAGGTATGGTGTTGTCTCTAAAGATGGAGTACCTGTTACGAATGCTTACGGCGAGTTAGAGCAGGAGTTCTCACTTGTAGCTGTAGGGCTATTTTCCAAAGAGAAACCAAAGACAGCAACAGAAGTTGAAGAGGGTGACAGATCAATTGACGAGCAACGTCACACGCTCCAAGGTCGTTATACTACTTCTCTCAGTAATGTTAACGGGGCACACTACTGCTACATCACCAGTGAAAAGAAGTTGTACGTTGTAAATGGTCCTGCAACAGATCCCTACGGTGACAAACAGTGGATTCAGATTAGTATCATTGACAACGTCACACAGGACATAGCCTCTAAGTTTCCGGGGGCACCAGTTTAGTATGCATGGCATTGTAAGATTTGAATTTAAGCTCACCGAAAATGTTAGAGAGATTATGGACTCTCTGAACAACGAAGCAAATCTTGCTATTGCTCAGTCTCTTCGTCATGCCATTCGTCCAGCAAGAGACAAACTAAAACTCAGAGCGAGTGTTTCACTGAGAAAAAGTCTACAATCAACAGGTGCTACGGTAAGAGCAGTCACATCAAAAGCAGGACGTAGTAAGAAAAACAAAAATATATTCTACGCCTATGCTGGTATTCAGAGACGTGCAGTTGAAGTTCACTATCTGAATCAGTTAGTTGCTCAAAAAGGAAAAATCAAAAGAAGATACTCTGGCCGATCAAACCTAAAAGGAATGGCTTTGAAGGCAGAGAAAACAACAAGAAAATGGAACTCAAGAGCAAAGACATGGACAGTTAAAACAAAGGAAGTCAAATCCCAACTCAGATCAACTTCAACATACACAGCTAATAGAGAGACGGGCATAGTAAAACGCAGACCAAACAACTATTGGCATATCATTGATAGAGGGTTCATGCACCACAGTGGTAGAGCCGTAGAAGGTTATAACTTTGTTCAGAAAGCCTACATTGATGCGGCACCACTATTAGACTTCAGAAGACACTTGCAAATAGCCCTTACTCAGAGTACAATACGCCTAATACAGCGTAAGATCAGGAATGCTAACAAATGATCCCAGCAAACCTAAGAAAGAGCCTCACAACCCTTTTCAAAACAGTTGATGTTCCTAGTTACTTTGTTGATGAAGCCCCTCCATTCAAGGATGCTCCTAATCAATCAGGATTCTTTGTCTGGGAAACCGACAATCATGGGTTCTTTGAATGTAGCGAAGGATTTGGTTATTCTGGTGTTACGACAACTACCAACTCTGACAACTACATCACTCTTCAGTTTGAACTCACAGTGACATGTTACTCCGGCAGATTCTCTGTACGAAGTAGTATTTCAAAACTGATAATGAATCTGTTCTATCCGATAGTCTCTGGTGTTCGTACCCCACTGAGAGGACTTGCCATAGCCGATGGGTACATTAACTTTGTACATCATATTTCGACTCAGGAATATGATATACAGAAATCCGGACAATCAACACCAGAGCTATCAGCAGCCGTAATGAGTTTTGATTGTTCATTCTCAGTAAAGGAATAGCAAAATGCGTGATGCAAGTCGTGTACGTGTTCAATTGCCTTTGATTGACGATACAGGTGATGGTACGCCTACAGCGTCTACCGACACTTATATCTGCTTGACAGGTAACTTCAGTTGGACAGGTTTCTCAAGACAACCTGTACGTTCTGACTGTTCAGAAACTACTCTGGATGCCTTCGGTAACCTTGTTGCAGCGTTTCAGGCTGGTAAAGAAATCGATATGGGGTCAATCAGCTTTGATGCTGACTGGTCTCCAGATGCTCTTACTACAACTGGTGGTCGTCTGTACGCAGCATTCAAATCTGGTCTGACAGGTGATTACAAGTTCAAGTTTCCTAAGGCAGTTGGTGAAACAACTGGCCCTATCATCACTATTCCGGGATTTGTTACTAACTTCAATCCTATGACTAACGTTATGGGTAATGGTGATGAATCTCGTTCACGCTGTAATCTGACAATCAAGATTGCAGGCGATATTACTATCACTCCCGGTTCATAATAAGGATGCCCCTACATGTTCCCTATTTTCAACTCTCTGTACCGTGTTCACATCATCAACGATAAGTTCTGTCTTCGCGAACCCTCTACAGGGGCTTACACTAACGCTGTAAAGAAGGTCAAACTTATTACTGATGCTGAAGGAAACATCCCTGCTTCGCTATGGAAAACTATTCATGTTCTCACCTGTATTCACACAGTTGTGAATGATGAATGTTCTACATCGATAGCAGGGATTTTCTACAACGCATTTAAGAAACTCGAAAATCAACAACCATTATCTGCAGAGGAAGTAATGGCTCTGCCGGATGAAGAATTTGTTGAGTTTCTCCACAACGTAGCTGATTCTATTCCTCTCAGTGCTATTAACGAATGGTTTAGAATCATCGATGATGAATTGATGGTATCTCAGAAGAAAAAGGAAGAACTAAAAAACGACTAACCCCGGAGTCAGATGAGTGGTTCATAGGTTTTCTATCTACTCGCTGGGGCGTTCCTTCGTGGATCATCAAAGAACTACCTGCTACTGAATTCATCTTTCAGCGATCGTATTGGGAGGCTCATCAATGGGGAATATCGGACGATATTTCTTCTTTGGTAGCCTCCCAAATCGTTGCACACAGGACAGGTAAACCGCCAATTGATCCTATTCAAATTAAATCATGGGCATTGGAAAAATGCTCACATAAACCATTCGTAATTGAAACAGCAGACGTACTACGTAGCAGTATCTTCGGTATGTTTGAAGGTTTAGGAAAAACAAATGGCTGAATCCATTCATGATTGGGCAGTAAAGCTGAACATGGTTCGCGATGAGGACTCATTCTCATCTGCTGAAAAACTCATGTCTAACTTTACTGCTGCAACAATCAAACAAAATGAGAAGATGCGTAAGTCTACGGAAGACCGTATCAAAGCCGAACAAATGGCTGTGATGCGTGCTGAAGGAGAAAAACTCAGACGTAAGCATGCTGACCCTGTAGCATTGGCTAACGAAGATGCTACAAAAGCTATGGAACGTCTTGATAATCTTATGAGTGCTAAGGTTATCGGTGCTGATACCTACCATAAAGAATTGGAGGCAATCTACAGTTCGTATTTGAAAATTGAAGCTGTTGAAAATGACAGAATCAATAAAGCAGGTTTAGCATTTCAAGCTGAGAATATTGAATCTGAAAAGAGCAGACTCATTGAGTTGGAAACTCTCAAACGAGACATTCTTGCACGTTCAGAAGCTGCAGAACAGCAAGCTAGTGAAAGACGTCTTGCAAGAATTCAAGCAGCAGACTTAAAACAAATTGAATTTGAAAGATCTTCTAACGTTGTTCTTGCTCAGATGCGAAAGCATTATGAAGATCAGGAAATTAAAGCAAGAGAACGCAAAGAAGAACTTGATAGTAGGCTGGCCCTTAAATCACAAGCTGCAGCTAGAATGCAGCGATTTGAATCACCAGAGGCAACCTACGTCAGAAATTTGGCAAAGATCAGAGATGATGCAGCAAAGGCAGGATCGTCTACGGAAGTGCTGGCACGAGCTAAGGCTGAATTGAACGCCGAACTACAACGTCAGTTAGCTCTTGAACGTCAAATCTCACCAGAGCAGCAGGAAGCAAACAGACTTCTACGCCTGTACGGTAACCAAACTCATATCATCACTGAGGATCTTAGAAGACTTGATGTAGCCAGAGCTAACGGACTTATCACACTTGACGCATACAATGAAGCTACTGCTGAAGCTACACGAAGACAGCAGGCTATGCGTAACGGTGCTGGTAATCTTGGATATGCTGTTGGTGAACTTGCTCGTGGTGCTGAAGACTTCATTACGGTTATGTCCATCACTGGTTACAACATCAACAGTGTCGGCATGGCTATGAGAGGTGCTTCTAACAACATCGGACAAGCTGCGTCATTGATGGGTGGTCCGTTGCTAGGTGCTGCTTTGTCTGTTACGGGTATTCTTGGCGGACAGCTTATTTCCTCAGTATGGGGTGCGTCTGACGCATTTGACGCACAGGCTACGTCACTACGCCGACTTACAGAAGAATACACACGGTTTAACGATGCTGTTTCTCAACAGATCGATATCCAGTCTAATGCGAGACAGATACAGGATAAAAACTTCTCAGTACGGGATCTAGATCGTTCAATGCGTGAAAAGGAAAATAGTATTCCTAACGCAAAAAATGAACGTGACAAACTGATTCAAGAACATGCTGCATTCAAGAATTCACTAGCAAGCACATTGATTCCTACTGCCGAAGTTAAAGCTGTTAAAGACGGCATCAAACAGTTGAAAAGTGAATTGTCTGTTGAAGAACGACTATTAGCTGATCAACTTGAAAAACAATACGAAGCCATTAATAACAGATTTGCACAGCAATTAGAAAATGGTGATGTACGCTTTGAAGACGTATTGAAAAACTACCATAAAGATATGGTAAGTTTGGAAAACGATTTACGTACATTAACAGCTAAATCAAGATTGGAAAATCCAACGCTAGATGGAAGTCCGGATACCTTTGGACCTGATATCACATCAACAGACAACATCAAAAAACTACTTGATGATAAAGAAAAACTAGATTCCATGTTGACGGATTACGAAGGTAATCTGAAAAAGATTGAAGAAGCTGATAAAAAGATTCTTGCAATCGAAACTGAGATCAATGATCTACGTGAAGCTCGACAGACCAAAATCAATACATTTGAAGTTAACGAACTTGAGCCACTGTACATGAAGCTTCAGTTAGCTGGAGCAGTTGAAGAATGGCAGCAGAAAGAAATCGAAAGTAAGCAACGTCTTATCGAACTTGAAAAAGAATACGAAGATCTCGGTAAAGAAGGTTTACGTATCGCTAGAGAACGATGGGAAGTTGAAAACAAAATCAAAGATGCCGAAGAAGCTGCAGCACGTCAACGACAAGTAAACGAAGAAATGGATAACAATGAGCTAGAGTTTGAAAAACTCAAAGCAATGTCTGAAGAAGCTTTGTTAATGTCTCAGATGACTAAGGAACAGAAGATTCAGTACGAATGGGCTAAAAAACGTGCTGAGATTATGGAATCTGGTATTGCCGGACCTGCAGACCTTGAAAACATATTCAACAATAATGCAATGGCTCGTGCAAATGAGTTAGAACAGCAGTGGAAAGATTCTGCACCAAAAATGTCAATTGACACTGTTTCTAAGATTCAGGCTCTTGGAGATGCTAACGCTCAGATCATGGGAGCTATGGGTGATACCAAAGACAAAGCCATGATCAGAGAACTGAAAGCAATCAGAGACGCGATTAATAATCCTCGTGGTGGTATTAAATTTGTTGAGGTGAAGTGATGCCAAACGGTGTAAAGAAGATACACGGTTTCATTCGTGATGAAGAACGCGGTAGACCAAACTTCAATGAGACAGAGTTCACAGAAGTAGCTCTGGTTGAAGCCTACAACGTTACTGATCACATTTTCCAATTGATTGATACATTACCTGCCGCTGGTTTTCCCGGTAACACAGGTTTCAATCCGGCAGGTATCACATTCAGTTTCTACTTCTCGACACATCCGAAGTCATCTAACTTTGTTCTTCTTCAGTGTGGGAACATCGAAAAGGTTTCTGAGAGTGGTGTGTTCTGGCGAGTAGAACTAACTTACGGAAACTACATTCCGTCAGCAATCACTTCCATTGATAAACAAACAGGAAGCCCAATTGTTAATCCTCTGAATCAGCCTGTGATTTGGAGTAGTAGTACTAACATTGTGCAAAAACAAACATTAACAAAACCTAGTGGTGAACTGATTCTACATGAACACGGATTACCTTTAACTGAACCAATTACTTATGAAGACGGACATACAGTTCATACTTGGAATTTCAACAAAAATTACAATTCATTAAATTACCATAACGAAATAGGTCTTTATGTGGGTTCAGTGGGTAACTCCCCAATGTTTGGTACTGAGGGACAACGTTGGAAATGCGTAGCAGCTTCTGCTCAGGAAGCCTACGAATCTTTTGGTAGTGGAAATACTCGTACAGTGTTTCATTACGTTAAGATTAACATTTCAATAGAGTATAATCCTTCAGGATGGGTTGATGATGTTAAGTTGGTTTCACGAAGCACTATGCAAAAAGTAAGTGGACAATTTATACCAATTGATATCAACGGTAACGGTGATAGGGCTGAAGAGCCTTGGCCTCTTCTTGTGAAAGAAGATGCTGATAATTGTTACGGTGCTCCTTATGATGATCTTGATCCAAACAAGTTTGCCATACTGTACACGGGTTATCCACAACGTGCAAACTTAGCAGCTTTAGTTTCAGCCTACGGATTATCAATACCATGACAACCGAATTTGGTGCATTCTCTGTTCCAGATGCTAAGATAATCAGACAAAGAGTATTAGGCGATAGCCGTAAGATACTTCTTACAACCGACAGTAAAACTACACTTCAGAAACAGTACTACGGTGTTCTGACTGAAGATCTTGATGCCGCTACACATGCTTTAACAGGGGCTACAACTGCTCAAGTCCGAATCATACGTCACTTAGACCGAGCAGCAAGAACAATGGAACTAGCTCCCGGAGATGGAGCACTTTACACTGTTGTAAACCGTTGCACGGAGATTGAATTCGAAAGAGGCACATTTGTTATCTTCAGTGATGTTTCCGGTGAATGGGTAATCACTGGTGCTAATTGTGGTCCAGACTCCAGCCTTATCGCTGCTCTAAACGCTTTGTGAGAAAAAATCATGCAAGTAGGTCGATGCTGTCAGTGTGGAGGTGGTACATCTCCTGAAGGTTACTACGCTAGACTTGTGTCAATAACCAGTGCTACGTTAACGGATATCGGAACAGAAACAGGCACATGGACAGTTAGCACATCCTCCTCTAAGATTACGAGTGTTGCCGTATCTACTTCTTCTTGGAGTCTCGACGAGACAAGATTGATGCGAGGTATCCGTTTATTGTCTATTCCTTTTACAAATGAAGCAGCAATTCATAACATCAGACCTGATATTGTTGGTACTAATTATTTTGATCCATTCTTAACATCAGATTTTGACTTAGATAGTTTTGCAGCTTTTAACAACACTTATTTAGGGTATGGTATGGCTTTAACAGTTATACCTCATAGCCCAACACATAACGGATGTTACTCCGCTAATCATATACTTCAAAGTAGAATCAGTAGCCTTCTACTGCCTATAACTATGTCACTATCTCAAGCTACCACGTTAGATAGTGACATTACCAGTTACCTTCAGAGTAGAGCACTGTCTAAACGTTTTCAATTTGCGAAACCAAAAAGTCATTTTATTAACTGTGCTGCACGTATCAAGTACTTTAGGCTGTTATCAGATAGTTCACCGATTACAGATATTATACCTGTAACTTTTTCATCAGAAACAGAATGGGTATTCCCTGAATTAGAAACAGCATCATTATCAACCACAAACAGTACGAGTGGTAAGAATGTAAATTACTGCTCATTGGTAAACAAAGTAGGAATTGACGACAGCAGATACTTTTATTCTGAAAATAATGCTACTTTCAATGCTCCTCTGATTGCACCAAACATCAAAAATATCGGCAACACTAGATCGATTGTTGTACGTTTACGTTTATGTAAAGTGAATAATGGTGCTCTAACTGACAGTAGTGATTCTAGCGGTACTTTGAACGTTAGGTTTATTCTCAGTGTGGCTGGATCTGGCGGCGGCAGTGCTCAGCTATTAAACACAATAATTACAGTACCTAACGTACCAACAGATTTTACTTTTAACCTATCCAGTATTACCAACGCTATCAATACCGGATTTGTCAATTACAGTTTTACTTTTAATGTTTCAAGTAATACTAGCGGACGTGGTGTTGCTGTCCTACAGGCAGGATTCACGTACACTAAAGGATGGGAAAACAGATGGAATTTGAGTGATCAGAATACATCTTCTTTTGATATCTCAGACCAACCTAACATGCCAGTGTTTCAAAAAAATACCAATTACGGTATAGATGTTTGGTTTGAAATCATGAAAACTAATTCAACGGCTCAAACAGTGACTATAGGACACACGACACCGTCCAATGTAAACACCTCAGTATTATCACCTGTAGGCGTAGGTGGTCTGGGTGTGGAAATGAATAGAGGTTTTAATAGAGATAGACAAACGTATGAAATAGAATTTGATAACGGTGTTTACCGTCCAATTTACGTACTGGAAGACACATATCTGAATGAGAAAGATTTTCCAGATCCTTACGTTATACGTAACGAAGTCTACAGAGAAATAACGCCTACTTTTTACGGTTTCAGTTCTTATAGGGACTACGTATCTAATTTTGGATTTCAAACAGCAGATACTATTCAAAGTGGACAGTATACCTACGGTACTAACCTGCTACTGTCTTGGAATAAAGAAGTGCCCATACTACTTATGGGAGACGCCATGTACCAACCTGAGAACATAGACACTGCTAACATCAGTACGTTAAGAAGTTCATCTACGTACTTTTATGCTCAAGATACTCCCGGAGAATGGAACAGAACTTCAACTGTTTTCAAATATGTACATAAGTTGCAAACAAACAGTACCAACTCATTTACAGATAAACCACTACCTACATTTCTACCCTCAACAATAACTGTTAGAAAAAAACCACACGATAATAAACGTACTAGAGTTATGATTATTGGAGGGATACCCGGTTTTCCTCTTTCTGGCACAGAACTAGCAGCTACAGCTTTTGCTCCTAATTATTTAGGGGCCTATAAAGTTACCATTGAGTTATGGGCACCGGGAGGTACAGCGGGCACTCAAAAAATTATACCTACTGGACCTTATGCTGGTTTTTTTGATGATACATGGTTTAGTGCTTCATCTGGTGGAGGTGGTGCTTATGCGAAAAAAACATTTACCATGTTCTACGATTGCCGTTACGTAGCTGTTACTCCGGGTATCGCTGACATGCTTTCCGGAGGAACCACAACTACAGGTGCTTCTATGGTTGACGGACAAGACGCACCAAATGCTGAATACTATTTAGGATATATTGATCCAACAACATTAATACTCTCTGCTGCTGGTGGTAAAGGAGGCATGAAAGCAGACAGTACTAATCCAACTACAGCAGCATTAGGAGGACAAGCCTCAGATTGTTATGGTTATGATGTTGCATACTCTGGAGGTAATGGAAGTCTAGCCTCTGCTCATCCAACAACAGGACTACTGATGCATCCTGTTGGAGGTGGTAGTGCAGGATCTAACGCTAACGGTAATGCTGCAACTTGGGTAACCAGAGGTGTATCGCCTTCAGTAACTTACGAACTAAATCCAATAGCTGTGCGTCACGGCAGCGGAACTGCAGACGATGATATATCTCTACTGCACTACACAGATTTCACACACGGTAAAGGTGGGCCTATAATGTCTACTACTGTTCGTGGTAACGGAAATGGTTTAATCCGAGCCACGATGGAAATGGCTGCTGATAGACATTTGACTTTCACACAATCAGGAACATGGATCTGCCCCGCAGGGCTGACCACTATCACAGTCTATGGTGTAGCTCCGGGAGGTGGAGGTGGTGGATGTGACAGTAACACAAATAGTAACGCCGGAGGAGGCGGCGGCGGTTGTTACGGTACTTCCATAATTTCCGTTATACCGGGCAGGGTGTACACCATCACTGTAGAAGAAGAAGGCGTAGGCGGTTTACCGGGAGAGAATGGAACAGATGCTGGTAATGTGCTATTTAAGGATGGGGACACAGTACTATTCAAAGTAGTAGGAGGTAAAGGTGGTTTTGGAGCGGTAAGTGGAGTTTACGGTG
>Ga0255096_1000186_pt1 | contig 35143 bp, 31 predicted proteins | sample Colum_Atlam_RepA_2_FD_188563 | JGI IMG/M metagenome (GOLD analysis project Ga0255096, IMG submission 188563) | Freshwater microbial communities from Columbia River, Oregon, United States - Colum_Atlam_RepA_8d | ecosystem: Environmental > Aquatic > Freshwater > River | place: USA: Oregon... | reverse complement strand
TAAGCATGTCGCCCTCCTTCGCGGTTTCGCGCAAGGCTACATGCTGCGCCTGCAAAGAAAAGCGCCAACGATGCTGCAACGCCAAAAAAAACGCCGGCGCAAAGCCGGCGTTAAGTTATTGAGGCAGGTTTCATACAGGCAAGAAACCTATCGAGCAGTAGGCATCTTATAGCCCGCCTCGCGGCTCTCTCCAAGTTAAAAGTTTGAAAAGGCACGAAAGCCCCCGTAATCTGCCCGGCAACAAGAACAGATATTGGGGGATTGTTGCGGCGATGAAGCAGGTTTTTTTCTACGGGCTAAGGGCCGCCAGCGTTGCTGCGCTGCTTATTTCAATGGCAGGAATCGCTGCGGCTGAACCAAAACACGGCATAGCTATGTATGGCGAACCTGCCTTGCCACCGGATTTTGTGTCGCTGCCCTATGCTAACCCAGATGCGCCAAAGGGTGGCAAAATCGTGTTTGGAGAATCGGGCGGCTTCGATTCGCTTAATCCGTTCATCGTCAAAGGCACCGCCCCCACCGGCGTTTCGCTGCTAACGGTCGAGACGTTGTTGGGTCGTTCCTATGACGAACCCTTCTCGCTTTACGGGGTGTTGGCCGAATCGGTCGATACCGACGACGCCCGCTCTTATGTCGAATTCACCCTGCGCGACGGCGCAAAGTTTTCCGATGGCGCGCCGGTAACGGTTGAAGACGTGCTGTGGTCGTTTGAAAAGCTGGGAACAGACGGCAGCCCGCGCTACGCCACGGCGTGGAAAAAGATCGCCAAGGCGGAAAAAACCGGCGACCGGAAGGTGAAGTTTACCTTCACCGAACTGGACCGCGAAATGCCGCTGATCCTTGGCCTGCGCCCCATTCTGGAAAAGGCGCAGTGGGAGGGCAAGGATTTCACCGCCACCACGTTGGAAGCGCCCATCGGCTCTGGCCCCTATACCGTTGCCGAATTTGAACCGGGCAAGTTCATCAGCTTCAAGAAGAACCCAAACTGGTGGGGCAAGGATCTGCCGTTCTACAAAGGCCAGCACAACTTTGACGAGGTGCGCTACGAATATTTTGGCGATGGTGGCGTGGTGTTTGAAGCCTTCAAGGCAGGCGACATCACCAGTTATCGCGAAGCCAATCCGGCGAAATGGCTGTCAAACTACGATTTCCCGGCGGTGACGGCGGGCGATGTGGTGAAATCTGACATCCCGCATGTGCGGCCATCGGGCATTGACGGTTTCGTATTTAACACCCGCAAACCGATCTTTGCCGATTGGCGCGTGCGCGAGGCGCTGATTGACGCGTTCAATTTCGAACTGGTGAACCAGACCTTGAACGGCGGCGCGGTGCCGCGGATTTGCTCTTATTACTGCAACTCGGAACTTGGCGCCCAACCCGAAACGCCCGCGACTGGCAAGGTGTTGGACCTGCTGACCCCGTTCAAGGACCAACTGCTGCCCGGCGCAATCGAAGGCTATACCTTGCCGGTTTCGGATGGTTCTGAGGCCAATCGCGCCAATCTGCGCAAAGCGACCAAGCTTTTGGAAGAGGCCGGCTGGACGGTGCAGGACGGCACCTTGAAGAATGCCAAGGGCGAACCTTTCGCCTTTGAAATCCTGCTGGTGAATGGCGAAGACGACTTTATCGCCGCTGCCAATATCTATGTTGAAGCGTTGAAGCGCCTTGGCATCGACGCCAAGCTTACCACGGTAGATTCCGCCCAATATAAAGAGCGTACCACCGCCTATGACTTTGACATGACGCATTACATTCGGTCGCTGTCGCTGTCGCCCGGCAACGAACAGATGCTCTATTGGGGGTCGGCTGGCGTAACCGAACCCGGCACCCGCAACTGGATGGGGATGAATTCACCCGCCGCCGAGGCGATGATTCAAACCATGCTGTCGTCAACAGATCGCGCGGATTTTGTCGCGGCGGTGCAGGCCTTGGATCGGATCTTGATCACCGGTCGCTATGTCGTTCCGATCTGGTATGCGAATGTGTCGCATTTGGCGCATGCGAAGCAGTTGCATTTCCCCGAAAAACTGCCGATTTATGGCGACTGGTTGGGCTTTCAACCGGAAGTCTGGTGGTATCAGGAGTAGATCCCATGAAGAAGCTGTTGATGCTTGCGGTTTTGATTGGTTTGGCGGGCTGTAACACCGTGGCCGGCGTTGGCGAGGATATCTCTGGCGGCGCGCAAACTGTGGGCGGTTGGCTGGGCAATTGATTTGCCGCCAATACAAAGAACAAGGGCGGTCAATTGACCGCCCTTTTCTATTTATATCAGCAGATTACTACATAAAGCTCAGGCAGCGTCTGAAGCAGGCTCACCCTCTCGCAGCCGGATAACCGTGACCGAACAGGCGGCCTCTGCCACGACTTTTGCTGAAACCGAGCCCAGAAAGCGCCGGGTCGATGAATGGCCACGCGCGCCCATCAAGATGTGATCAACCTTGTTCGCTTCGGAATGGTCGATGATTGCGGTTGCCGGATCTGAGTTTTCCAAAATGGTATAGGTCAGACGATCATCCGTTAAATCAATGCCTTCTGCCCACGCCTTCAAGCCCACAAGCCGCGCGACGTGCAGATTATTGCCATGATCGTCGGTGGTTTGGTCAATGCCGATCCGCGCGGTCTTGATCACGTTGACGCAAGCCACCCGTGCATCGGGGCGGTTGTTCAGCATCCGCTTCACTTGCAAGAAAATCGCCTGCGACAGCGGTTCCATTTCCGGCGAAAGATCAACCGCCACCAACAAGATCGGCGCCCGCTCTATCTGGCTTGCAACGGAAGGAGGCGCTGCGAAAGCCTTGATATTGCGCATCTTTCGCCACCGGTGAAACACCTCCATCCGGCTGTCTTGCGCCATTTTATGCGCGCGGTCGGTCAGGCGCACCTGCATCGGATGCGCCAGATCGAACACCATCTGCGCCGCCGACTGATAGCGCTTGGCGGGATCAACCTCTAACGCGCGCAGGATGATTTCCTGCAGCCATTCCGGAATTTCGCGCCGCATCGCGCGTGGCGGCACCGGGTCGCGCCACAACCGCTGTTTGACCTGCGACAGTTTTTCGGGCTGACCAAACGGCATCTTCCCGGTGGCCAATTCGTAAATCATTGCGCCAAGCGCATAAAGATCAGACCGTAAGTCCCCACGCTGCCTTAGATATTGCTCTGGCGCGATATAGGGAAAGGTGCCCATCGGAATGGTGAATTCTTCGGCCAACAAGTCTGGCAACAGATCGTGGCGCGACAGGCCGTAGTCGATCAACACCATTTCGCCGCTGGGGCGTTGCAAGAAGTTGTCTGGCTTCAGATCAAGGTGGATCACATGCTGGCGGTGGATCGCATGCACCGCTTCGGCCATGCGGGCGGCAAGTTCGATCAGTTCAGCTATCGGCAGCGGCGCGCGCTTGAAATGCTGAAACATCGAATTGCCGGGGATCCGTTCGGTCACGATATAGGGCATGACGGCAAAGTCGCCCTGCCCGATCACCCGTGGCACATGCGTACCACTTAGCCGCGGCATGATCATCTGCTCGACTTCAAAGCCAACAATGGTGGGGCCATCATAGCCATCCATGATCGTCGGCACTTTCATCACCAGCGGCGTGCGATACAGCGGATGCGTCACATCCCAAATCGTGGCAAAGCCGCCTTTGTGCAGCTGTTCGCCCAAGGTGAAGCCGTCAATCTCTAGCCCCGGATGCGGTCTGATCGGCATTCAAATCCCCTTCATCAAACGCTGCGCCAAGGATTCTGGCAGCCCGCTTTCGCGGGTCTTGCGCGCTGTGGTGGCCGCGTCGTAGCCGGTTTTGCGGAAGGTTAGTTCATTGGTGGTGCGGTCAAGAATGGCATAGCTTGCCAAGGTCGACCCATCGCGCGGCTGACCGACAGAGCCGATCACCGCAAGCCAACGCCGCGATTTCAACAACGGTGCGGCATTGCCCGCCGCTACGATATGGCTGGCCACCCGCCCCGACAGATCACAGCTATAAAGCGCGGGCCTGTGCACATGGCCGCAAAAAATCAACCGCGCCTTGCTGACCCGAAAGCTGGGCATCGCACTGGCTTCACTGGTGACATAAATCCAATCGCCCGGATCATTGGCCGACGCATGCACAAACAAAGTGTCGTCATCCTGCACCGTCAACGGCAGTTCAGACAGAAACAGCTTTTGCCGCGCGTTCAGCCGATTAACCGTCCAGTCGATCACCCGGCGCGCATTCACGTTCAGCGCGCCATCCGGCACCCCGACCGCGCGGTCATGGTTGCCGCGCACGCAAATCGCGCCCTTGGCAACCAGCTCTTCAACCTTATCAATGCACCAGCCCGGATCGGGGCCATAGCCAACAATATCGCCCAAGATCACCAGCCGATCGACCTTACGCTGGGCGATATCGGCCAAAACCGCTTCGAACGCCTCGCGGTTGGCGTGGATATCGGTCAGTAAGGCAAGACGCATGGAACCCCTCCCGAACCCGCTGCTTTCCCCGGCTTTGGCAAGGGTTTAGGCAAGCAGGCCCGCCGCTACAGTGATATGGATCAAACGGTGGGGTCAAGCCGATAGGCCAAGAAACTGCGGCCAGATCAGGCGAGCGAGGTGACCCACAAGATCGTCGCATCCTCTTGCGACAAGGTGATCACGTTATGACCCATCGAGGCGTCATAATAGGCGCTGTCACCGCGACGCAGCTCTACCGGTTCATAAAATTCGGTGTAAAGCCGGATCACCCCGGTGAGCACGTACAGAAATTCTTCGCCTTCGTGCCGCACCCAGCCATCGAAATCTTCCATGTCGCGGGCGCGGATGGTGGCGCGGTAGGGCAGCATTTGCTTTTTCGTCAGCCCGCCCGCCAGCAGTTCGTGTTCATAGGTGGCCGTGGCATGCGCCTGACCTTCGCCGGTTTTGGTCACAACCAAGCGTCCCGAAACCTGCGCTTGCGGCGCGGGGGTAAACAGTTGCGGCACCGAAATCGCCATGCCCTGCGCCAATTTCTTCAGCGCATCATAGGTCGGCGACATCTGACCATTTTCGATTTTCGACAGGGTCGACCGCGCAAGCCCGGCCTGCACGGCGGCTTGCTCTAGCGTCCAGCCCTTTGCTTTGCGCAATTCGCGCACGCGAATACCCAGATCAAGCGGTTCAACGGCAGCAGCCGGACCAGTTTCGCGGGCAATGCGGATCATGCGTTTTGGATCACTAGACATGGAATTGGCATAGTCGAAGGCAGGCGGTCTTGCAACATCGCCCGTCGGCCCACACCACCGCCCCATACAACCGCGCAGTCACGCATGCGTTATACCGCACCGTTACACCCGACACAGATGCTTTATCTGCCTTGACGCCCTGCCCCGAAACGCCAACAACAAGCCGCAACAACCGCGCCTTTGCGATGCCCTGCCGAAAGCCTATGCGATGATCCGTCTTGATATCTTCTCTGACCCGGTTTGCCCGTGGTGCCTGATCGGCAAAGCCAATCTGGACCGCGCCCTAGAAGCGCACCCAGAGCACCCTTTTGCCATCCAGTGGCATCCGTTTCAGCTAAACCCGGAAATGCCGGCCGAAGGCGTCGACAAGCGCAGCTATCTTGCCGGTCGGTTTGGTGGCGAAGACAAGGTTGATGCGATCCATGATCGCTTGCGCCAGATGGCAAAGCAGGCCGGGGTCGAGATGGACCCGGATAAACCGCAGCGCCTGCCCAACACCCTGAACGCGCATCGCCTGATCCATTGGGCCGGGCTAGAGGGTCGGCAGACCGCGATGGTTTCGGCGTTGTTCAAAGCCTATTGGCGCGATGGCCGCGATATTGGCGATACGCAGGTGCTGGCCGAAATTGCAGCCGCCGTGGGTCTGGACGGCGCCGCAATTGGGCGTCTGCTGGCATCAGACGCCGATGCCGATGATATTGCCGCCCGCGATGCCGATGCCCGCAAAAAGGGGGTTACGGCTGTGCCGACGTTCCTGATCGCGCAGCAATATGTGGTGTCGGGCGCGCAGCCCCCCGAAGTTTGGGGACAAGTGATCGAAGAACTGGTGGCCAAGGCCAAAGCAGAAGGCCACTGACATGACCGACATCAAGCGTCTGCCGCAGGGCGAATTTATCGCCCTGATTGCGGCATTGTTCGCCACCATCGCGATTTCCATCGACGCGATGCTGCCCGCCCTGCCGCAAATTGCAGCCAGCCTTTCGCCCGATGCGCCGAACCGCGCACAACTGGTCGTCACCAGCTTTGTGTTTGGCATGGGGCTTGGCACCTTGTTTGCCGGGCCCTTGGCCGATGCTTTTGGCCGCAAATCGGTGATCATGTTCGGCACGCTGCTGTATGCGGCGGCGTCGATTGCCTGCTACTTCGCCAACACCTTGGATTTTTTGCTGATCGCCCGCGTCATTCAGGGCATCGGCGCCGCCGCGCCGCGCACGGTGTCGATGGCACTGATGCGCGACCTTTATAAGGGCCGCGAGATGGCAAAGATCATGTCCTTTGTGATGATGGTGTTCATCATGGTGCCGGCCGTGGCACCGCTGATGGGGCAAGGCATCATCTCGCTGGCCGGCTGGCACGCGATTTTTCTGGCCTATATTCTGTTTGCTGCCATCACCACGCTGTGGCTGGGCCTGCGCCAACCAGAAACCCTAACCCCTGCAAACCGCCGCCCACTTGCGATTGCCTCGCTGCTGTCTGCCACGAAAGAGCTGTTTTCGCACCGCGTCATCACCATTTCTATTCTGACGCAAACGCTGACGCTGGCGGCGCTGTTTGCATCGCTGTCCTCGATGCAGGGTATTTTCGAGCAACGCTTTGACCGCGCCGCAACCTTTCCGCTGTGGTTTGCCTTTATCGCCGTCGGCTCGTCGCTGGGCAGCATCACCAATGCCAAAGTGGTGATGCGTTTGGGGATGCGCAAAGTTGTGGTCGCAACCTATGCCGGGATGGCGACGCTAACCTTGGCGCTTTTGCTTATCAACGCCACCGGCCTGATGCCCGAAGTGCTGGCCTTCCCGTCGCATCTGCTGTGGAGCATCGCATTGTTTGCGATGATGGGCCTGTCGATGGGCAACCTGAACGCGCTGGCGATGGAGCCTGTCGGCCATATCGCCGGGCTGGCCGCATCAGTCACCAGCGCCTTGGCCACGGTTGGTTCGGTGCTGCTGGCGGTGCCGGTCGGGTTGGCGTTCAACGGCACCGTGCTGCCGCTGATGATCGGCGTGTTTATCTACACCGGCCTAAGCTGGGGCCTTGCGCGCAAGCTTTAGCGCTAATGAACACGACGGCCTATCTATAAGCCTTGCTAAAGAATGAAGCCGGGCAACGCCCCGGCTTCACTTTCCGGCCAGCTTGGCCTTTTCCGCCAGATCGCGGGCGATGGCGAAAGCGCCTTTGATCCGCTCTGCCTCGGTTTTCATCTCGCCCATCAGCACGATCTTGTTGCCGCTGATCTTGGCGGCCGGGCCTTGCGCCTTCATGAATTCCACAAGCCCCGCTGGATTGGCGAATTTATCGTTGTGAAATTGCACCGTGGCACCTTTGGCGCCCACATCAATGCGGGAAATCCCGGCGCGTTTGCACATCGATTTGATCCGCACGATCAGCATCAGGGTGTTCACGTCTTTCGGAATCGGCCCGAACCGGTCAATCAATTCCGCCGCAAAGCCTTCCAGTTCAACCTTGGTGGCAAGGCCCGACAGGCGGCGATAAAGCCCCAAGCGAATATCCAGATCGGGGATATAGCTTTCAGGGATCATCACTGGCACGCCCAGATTGATCTGCGGCGACCATTGATCATCGACCGCCGTTAGCCCCTGCAGCTCGCCGGATTTGATCTTGGCAATCGTTTCTTCCAGCATCTGCTGATACAGCTCATAGCCCACTTCCTTGATGTGGCCCGACTGTTCATCGCCCAAAAGGTTGCCCGCGCCGCGCAGGTCAAGGTCGTGGCTGGCAAGGTTGAAACCGGCGCCCAGGCTGTCCAACGACCCCATCAACCGCAGCCGTTTGGAGGCCTGCGGCGTTAACGGCGCGCGCGGTTTGGTCGTCAGGTAGCAATAAGCGCGGGTCTTCGACCGCCCGACCCGACCACGGATCTGATACAGCTGTGCAAGACCGAACATATCGGCGCGATGCACGATCATCGTGTTGGCAGACGGAATATCCAGACCGGATTCGACAATGCTGGTGGCGATCAGCACATCATATTTGCCGTCATAGAACTGGTTCATCCGATCATCCAGATCCCCGGCGGCAAGTTGGCCATGGGCGATGACATAGCTCACCTCGGGGACGTGGGTTTTCAAAAAGTCTTCAATGTCGTGCAAATCGGAAATCCGCGGCACGACGTAAAAGCTTTGACCGCCCCGGAAATGTTCGCGCAGCAGCGCCTCGCGCAGGGTGATGGTGTCAAATTCCGACACATAGGTGCGAATGGCCAAACGGTCGACCGGTGGCGTTGCAATGATCGACAGGTCACGCACCCCGGTCAGCGACAGTTGCAGTGTGCGCGGGATCGGCGTCGCGGTCAGCGTCAGCACATGCACTTCGGACCGCATTTCCTTCAGCCGTTCCTTGTGGGTGACGCCAAAGTGCTGCTCTTCGTCGATCACCAGCAGGCCAAGGTTCTTGAACCGGATGCCTTTGGCCAGCAAGGCATGGGTGCCCACCACAATATCCACCTGCCCCTCGGCCATCATCGTGCGGGTCTGGTTGGCATCTTTGGCCGACACAAACCGCGACAGTGGCCGGACAGAAATTGGAAAACCCCGGAAACGTTCGACAAAGCTGCGGTAATGTTGCCGCGCCAGCAGCGTCGTCGGGCAAATCACCGCAACCTGCATGCCCGACAGCGCCGCAACAAAGGCCGCCCGCATCGCGACTTCGGTTTTACCAAAGCCCACATCGCCCACAACAAGGCGGTCCATCGGGCTGCCTTTTTCAAGGTCGGCAACCACATCGGCAATCGCCGCAAGCTGATCGTCGGTTTCGGTATAGGGGAAGCGGGCGGCAAAAGCCTCCCATATCGAATGTGGTGCGTCCAAGATCGGCGCATGGCGCAGCGCCCGTTCGGCCGCCACCCGCATCAGTTTATCCGCAATCTCGCGGATACGTTCTTTAAGCTTGGCCTTCTTGGCCTGCCACGCGCCGCCGCCCAGACGGTCCAGCAGACCCTCTTCATGGCCATAGCGCGACAACAGTTCAATGTTTTCGACTGGCAGGTAAAGCTTAGCGTTTTCGGCATATTCCAACGCCACACAGGCGTGCGGCGCGCCCAAAGCGGTGATGGTTTCAAGCCCCAGATAGCGGCCCACACCATGTTCGACATGCACCACCAGATCGCCGACCGACAGCGTATCAACTTCGCGCAAGAAGTTGTCCGCCTTGCGCTTTTTGCGCGGCTTTGACACCAACCGGTCGCCCAGAACGTCTTGTTCTGAAATCACCACAAGGCCGGGCGCGGTAAAGCCGCTTTCCAGCGCCCAAACCATCAGGAACAAGCCGCCACGCCCCTCAGGAACATCGCGGAAATCTTTGATTTCTTTTGCAGACTTCAGGCCTTGATCATCCAGAAGGCCCTTCAGGCGTTCGCGCGCACCGTCTGACCACGACGCGATAACAACCTGCGCGTCTTTAGAAACGGTCTGAATATGATCGCTCAAAGCGCTGAAAAGGCTGATGTTTTCTTGCTGACGTTCCGGCGCGAAGCTGCGGCCGATGCGGCCTTGCGCATCCAACACACCGGGGCCCGGCGCTTGCGCAAGCGCGGAAAACTGCACGACGCGGTGGTTAGCAATCGCGGCTTCCCATGCGGCATCATCCAGATACAGCAGGCCCGGCGCGCAAGGCTTGTAAACCGAATCCATCCGGCCTTTGGCTGTCATCGCCTCGTGCCGGCTATCGTATTGGTCTTCGATGCCTTCCCAACGCGACAGCCGCGCAGCCGTGATCTGATCATCCAGCATCACCGAAGCGGTGGGCAGATAATCGAACAGAGTTTCCAGCCGCGCGTGGAAGAACGGCAGCCAATGCTCCATCCCCTGATGCTTGCGACCGGCGCTGACCGCTTCGTAAAGCGGATCATCCGACCCGCCAGCGCCAAATTCGACCCGGTAATTCTGCCGGAACCGCGAGATTGCGGCATCGTCCAAAATCACCTCGGACATCGGGGCAAATTCGACCGCTTTCAGCTTTTCGGTGGTGCGCTGGCTCACAGGATCAAACCGGCGCGCGCCATCCAGCACATCGCCAAAGAAATCAAGCCGCACCGGGCCGCCATCGCCGGGCGGAAAGATATCGATTATGCCGCCGCGAATGGCAAAATCGCCCGGCTCTGCCACAGTAGACACCGGCGAAAACCCCATCCGGGCCAGAAAGCCCTTCAGTTGCTTTTCATCCACCCGGTCGCCCACCCGCGCCACGAAAGACGCGGTCTGCATCACCTCACGCGCCGGAATGCGCTGGGTGGCGGCGGTCAGCGTGGTCAGCAGCACGAAGGCCCCCGATAGCCCCGCAGACAGCGCCGCCAGCGTCGACATGCGCCGCGCCAACAGTTCAGGGTTGGGCGACACGCGGTCATAGGGCAAGCAATCCCAAGCCGGGAATTCCAACACCACCAGTTCGGGCGCAAGCACCGCCAAAGCGGCGCGCATCGCTTCCATCCGCTTGTCGTCGCGGGCAATGTGAACAACCGGCGCGCCGCGCGCCACTTCGCGCGCCAACAAACGGGCGTCAAAGCCTTCCGGCGCGCCCCCAAGCAGAATGCGGTCGCCCTTTGCCATTTAGCCCAACACGCCAATGTGAAGGTTGGCATACATCCCGAACATCGACGTCACCAAGATCGACACCATGCCAAGGGCTTGGGTGGCAATGCGGTGGCGCAGCAGACGCCGGTGCAGGGCATCGCCCGCGTTTTCGCCCGCCTCGATCCGCGCGGCGGTGCGCAGCGACATCAGGCTTAGCAAGCTCATCGGCAGCAGCAGCAGCAATACCGCCTGCGCAAATTCGACATGATAATAGGTGGCCAGCACCACCAATGTGGACAGCACAAAGAACAAAAACCCCACCAGCCAAATGCCAGCGGTGCGGGAAATATACAAAATCCGGCCAATGTTGATCCGCACAATGGTTTCCAGATCGTCTTGTGCAGCCCCGCCAAAACGGTGCGCGCGCGAGATCAAATCGAACGGCACACCCAAAACCCAATGGCTGGCCGAAGACCACATCACCGCCAGCATAATCCAATACCACAGGTTCGAAAACGACCGCATGTCGATCAGTTCGAACAAGACCTGATACAAATTCACGATCGGCCCTTTCTGCCCCGGCGTTTTACGCCAATTTGTCGTCTTGAGACGCGGCTCTTTCCATGGCAGGCAGTGGGGCAGACCGCAAGCCCCTTTGCCACCCCGAGGAACCTGATGCGCCCGATCTCTGCCCCTACCCCGACCAGCCGTTTTCGTCGCCTTCGTCAAACCCCGGCGCTGCGCGCTTTGGTGCAGGAAAACGAACTTAGCGTCGGCGATCTGATCTGGCCGGTATTCGTGCGCGATGGTGTGGGGGTGTGCGAGCCGATTGCGTCAATGCCGGGGGTCAACCGTTTGTCGGTAGATCTGGTGGTTGAAGCCGCCCGCGAAGCCGCCGATCTGGGCATCCCCGCGATCTGCCTGTTTCCCTACACCGACCCCGCGCTGAAGACAGAGCTGTGCGAAGAAGCGTGGAACCCCGATAATCTGGCCAACCGCGCCATTCGCGCCATCAAGGCGGCGGTGCCGGGCATCGCGGTGATGACCGATGTGGCGCTTGACCCCTATAACATCAACGGCCACGACGGCATCGTGCGCGACGGCATCATCGTGAACGATGAAACCGTTCAGGCGCTGGTGAAAATGGCCCTGGTACAGGCCGAAGCGGGCGCTGATATTCTTGGCCCCTCTGACATGATGGATGGCCGCATCGGCGCGATGCGTGCGGCGCTAGAGGCTGCGGGCCATCAGGGCGTGGCGATCATGTCGTATTCGGCCAAATACGCCAGCGCCTTTTATGGCCCGTTCCGCGATGCGGTCGGGGCGTCGGGTGCGCTGAAAGGTGACAAGAAAACCTATCAGATGAACCCCGCCAACAGCGACGAGGCCCTGCGGTTGATTGAACGCGATCTGCGCGAAGGCGCCGATATGGTGATGGTGAAACCGGGGATGCCCTATCTGGATATCTGCCGTCGCGTGAAAGACATGTTCGGCGCGCCGACCTTTGCCTATCAGGTTTCGGGCGAATATTCGATGATCGTCGGCGCGGCAGAGCGGGGCTGGATCAACGGCGAAGCCGCTATGCTGGAAAGCCTGATGGCCTTCAAACGTGCCGGTTGCGACGGTATTTTGACCTATTTCGCACCGCAAGTGGCGCGGTTGCTGCGCAACTAAGCGCTTAACGCTTTTGGGGTGGATGACAGTCTTGGCGAAACCCGCTAGACTGAAAACAATCTGGGGCAACGACCCTGGATGAGGCAAAAGGGCGGAAACATGAAACTTTCCAGACGGGCTTTTATGGGCGCGGGCGCTGCGGCGACGCTTGCTGGCTGCAATCCTTCGATGATGGGCAATGGCGTTGGCTCTGGTGCCAGTTCGCAGATTGATGCGCGGGTGCAGGCCACGCAGACCTATCTGTTCAACAACTATCCCGGCACCCGCGAATTGACCGGCAAGGCGCGTGGCGTACTGTATATGCCGCTGATGACCGAAGCCGGCTTTGGCATCGGCGGCGGCTTTGGTCGCGGCGCGCTGCAGATCAATGGCGTGACGGTGGATTACTATTCTGCCACCAAGGCCAGCATCGGCTTTCAGATCGGCGCGCAGCAATATGCGCATGCGCTGTTCTTCATGACCGATGCGGCGCTGCAAGATTTCCGCCGTTCGCCCGGTTGGGCGGGCTCTGCCGACATCCGCTATGCCACCCCCGAAGAGGGTGGGTCGATCGGCAAAGAAACCACCGAAATGGACCCGGTGATTGCCTTGGTCTTTGGTCAGCAGGGTCTGATCGCCGGGGCAACCTTGGCCGGTGTGAAATACACCCGCATCATTCCCTGAAACAGGGTCACGTTTAAAGGCGGCCAAGGCGCACCTTGCCTTGGCCGCCCGTTTGACGCCTAGCGCAGCCGCCGGATCAGGCTAGAGGTGTCGTTGCGCGCCCCGCCCATCAGTTGCACATCTTTGTAAAACTGATCGACCAAAGCGGTCACCGGCAAGCGCGCGCCAATTTCGTCTGCGGTTTCAAGACAGATTTTCAGGTCTTTGCGCATCCAGTCCACCGCAAAGCCAAAGTCAAAATTGCCCGCAAGCATGGTTTTGTGGCGGTTGGCCATCTGCCAAGACCCGGCAGCGCCTTGCGAAATAACCTCAACCACCGCTTCGCCATCCAGACCGGCCTTTTCGCCAAAAGCCAGTGCCTCGGCCAAGCCCTGCACCAATCCGGCAATCGCGATCTGGTTCATCATCTTGGCCAGTTGTCCGGCACCAGACCCGCCCAAACGCCGACAAATCCGCGCATAGGCGGCAATCACTGCCTCGGCGCGGGCATAGTCGGCTTCGGGGCCACCGCACATCACCGACAGCACGCCATTTTCGGCCCCCGCCTGCCCGCCCGACACCGGCGCATCGACAAAGCCAAGCGAAAGCCCCGCCGCAACCTCTGACAACTCACGCGTGACTGTGGCTGAAACCGTGGTGTGATCGACAAACACCGCGCCCGTGGCCATGCCCGCAAAGGCACCATCCGGCTCCAGACAGACCGCGCGCAAATCATCGTCGTTGCCCACGCAGGCCATCACAAATTCGGCATCTTTTGCCGCCAGCGCGGGCGTAGCCGCCGCCTGCCCGCCGTGCTTTGCAACCCAAGCCGCCGCTTTCGCCGGATTGCGGTTATAAACCGTAACCGCATGCCCCTTTGCGGCAAGATGACCGGCCATAGGAAAGCCCATTACCCCAAGCCCAAGAAAAGCCAGTTTTGCCATTGCCTTCCGCCTCTGCATTGCCCCTGATCTGGCTTTGGACTAGGAAGGTATCCTACCTACGCCGTCAAGGACTGACCCAATGCTGACCGCCTTCCGCTGGCTTATCCGTTTCTTCATCGGGCTGGTCGCCTTGGCGATTTTGGCAGCCTTTCTCAGCTATTATGTGCTGACGCGGTCCCTGCCCGACTATAACGAAGATTTCACCCTGAAGGGCATCACCGCCCCGGTGGAAATTGTGCGCAACAACGCCAATGTGCCGCATATTTTTGGCAAGACCGAACAGGATGTGTATTTCGCGCTGGGCTTCACCCATGCGCAAGATCGCTTGTGGCAAATGACCATGCTGCGCCGCACCGCCCAAGGTCGGCTTTCTGAAATCTTTGGCATGCGCACTGCGAAAATTGATGAATTGGTCCGGCGGTTGGATATCTACACGCTGGCCCAGCAATCGGTCGCTGTGCAGGACGAACGCACAAAAATAGCACTTGATGCCTATGCGGCTGGGGTGAATGCGTGGATCGGTGAAGTAAACAGCGGCGCGCGTGGCCGTGGCGCGCCGGAATTTTTCTTCTTCTCCAACGAAATCGCCGCATGGTCACCCGCTGACAGCTTGGCGATCATGAAGCTGATGGCGCTGCAGCTTTCGTCGCATCTGGAAGACGAGGTGATGCGCGCCCAGCTTTCGCTGCTGCTGCCCGCCCCGCGCTTGGCCGACATCTTGCCAGACGACCCAACCCAGGGCGTCGCCGCCTTGCCGCAGTATTCCGCGCTGATGCCGGGGCAGTTTTCCGGTGCAACCACGCAGATGGCCTATCTGGATGTGCCGCTGTCACCGTTTCACAGCCGCGACTTTGCCGGAGCCTCGAATGCTTGGGCCGCGATGCCGGATAAGGCAGCAGCCGGGGGCAGTTTGCTGGCCAATGACCCGCATCTTGGCCTGACTGCGCCATCAATCTGGTATCTGGCCCGCCTGCAACTGCCCACCGGCGGGGTGATTGGCGGCACCATTCCGGGTATGCCGGTGGTCTTGGTTGGCCGGTCCGACCGTTTGGGATGGGGCCTGACCTCCAGCTATCTGGATGATCAGGACGTGGTGATCGAAAAGATCAATCCGGAAAACCCCGAAGAATACCTAACCCCCGAAGGGCCAAAGAAGTTCAGCTCGCGCCAGACCATCTTGGCGATCAAAGGCGCCGATCCGGTAACGCTGACGCTGCGCTGGTCGCAAAGCGGTCCGATCCTGCCCGCCTCGCATTACGATCTTGGCTCTGTCACGCCATCGGGGTCGGTTGCGGCGCTGGAATGGACAGCGCTTTCGGGCGCAGACACCTCGATGACGGCTGCGATGAAGCTGATGTCGGCAGGCTCTGTTGCCGAAGCCATCGACGATGCGCGACTGTTCGTTGCGCCCTCGCAAAACCTGATGCTAGCCGACGCCAAAGGCATCGCGATGCAAACCATCGGCGCCATGCCCGAACGCGACATCAGCAATGTCACCAAAGGCCGCATGCCCGCCCCCGGTTGGCAAGGCAAGAACCGCTGGATCGGCATGTTGCCCTACGAAGACAACCCGCGCTTTGTAAACCCCGCCTCTGGCATCTTGGGCAACACCAACAACAAGATGATCGACAGGCCGTTCCCGAAACACGTCAGCTATGATTGGGGCGACACCCAGCGCATCCAACGCTGGCTGGCACTGATGAAAACCCGCGAGGTTCATACCCGCGACTCCTTCATCGAAGCGCAGCTTGACACCGTAAGCCCGACCGCGCGCAGCCTGCTGCCGCTGATCGGCGCCGATTTGTGGTTCACCGGCGAAGCTGCCCCCGAAGGCACCCCCGAAAGAATGCGTCAGAAGGCATTGAACCTGCTGGCGAATTGGAACGGCGAGATGAACGAACATCTGCCCGAACCGCTGATCGCCGAAGCTTGGTTGCGCGCCTTGCAAGACCGCCTGACCCGCGATGAGATCGGCCCCTTGGCTGATAAATTCACCCATCCCGAACCGGTCTTTATCGAACGGGTGTTTCGCAACATTGATGGCGCTTCGGTGTGGTGTGATGTGGTGCAATCGGCGGCGGTGGAAACCTGCACCGATATTTCGCGCATGGCCTTGGACGAAGCCCTGCTAAGCCTGTCTGAAACTTACGGCCCAAATCTGGAAAGCTGGCGCTGGGGCGATGCGCACCAAGCTGCGCATGATCACCCGGTTTTGGGCGATGTGCCGGTGCTGCGCTATTTCGTCAACATTCGCCAATCCACGTCGGGCGGCGATTCCACGCTGCTGCGCGGTCGCACCAAAGGCACCGGCCCGAACCCCTATCTTAACGTGCATGCCGGCGGCTATCGCGGCGTTTACGACTTTGCCGACCCGGATTCTTCGGTGTTCATCCAATCCACCGGTCAATCCAGCAACCCGCTGTCGCGCTTTTATGATGATCTGTCCGAACTTTGGCGGCGCGGCGAATACATTCCGATGTCGCTAGACCCAGAACTGGCGCGCGCGGCGGCCGTCGGAATCAGTCACCTGACACCGGAAAAAGCCCAATAAAACAGGGATGTTAGATCTGCACCTTTAACGGTGCAGATCACTTAAAGATCGCGGTAGCGCTTTTCCTGCCGCGCCGTCCACAGCACGGTAATCTGCCATCCCTCGTCGCCCTGCACTTCGGCCAGCACGACATTTTCGGCATGCAACCACGCCCGCCGTTTACCTTCGGCAAAGCCAAGCTGCAGCACACGCTCGGTCTTTTCTTCGTCAAACACCGTCGAAACGGCATCCAACAAGCCTGCGATCCCTTCGCCCGTCAGCGCCGAAACCGGGAACACACCCGCGCGATTTGCTGCCTGCACCGCAAGCGCCTCGTGCTGGCTAGCATCCACCAGATCCAGTTTGTTCCACACCTCCAGCATCGGCACCGCTTTCGACACACCAAGGCTGGTCAGAATATCGGCCACATCGGCGGCCTGTTCGGCAGATTCCGGATGGCTGATATCGCGCACATGCAAGATCAGATCGGCTTCCAGCACCTCTTCCAAGGTTGCCCGAAACGCCGCGACAAGCTGGGTCGGCAGGTCGGAAATAAAGCCCACGGTGTCCGACGCGATAATCTTGCGCCCCGAAGGCAGCGTGATTCCCCGCATTGTCGGGTCAAGCGTGGCAAACAGCATGTCCTTCGCCAACACCTCGGCCCCGGTCATCCGGTTGAACAGCGTCGACTTGCCCGCGTTGGTATAGCCCACCAAAGCAACCACCGGAAACGGCACTTTGCGCCGCGAGGCCCGATGCAATTCGCGGGTTTTCACCACGCGGTCCAACTGACGCTTCAGCCGGATCACCTGATCATCAATCGCGCGTCTGTCGGCCTCAATCTGGGTTTCGCCGGGCCCGCCGACAAAGCCAAAGCCGCCGCGCTGCCGCTCAAGGTGGGTCCAGGCCCGCACCAGGCGTGTACGTTGGTACGACAGCGCCGCAAGCTCTACCTGCAACACGCCTTCGCGCGTCCGCGCCCGATCGGCAAAAATTTCAAGAATCAGACCAGTGCGGTCTAACAGCTTGACGCCCCATTCTTTTTCCAGATTGCGCTGCTGCACCGGTGACACCGGGCCGTCAACCAAAACCAGATCGATTTCAAGCGCATGCATACGCTCTTTCAGATCGGCCACTTTGCCAGTGCCAAACAGCATCCCCGGATGCACGCGCGGCAGGCGCACCACTTCGGCGCCCAAAACCTGCATACCGGGCAAGGCATCGGCCAGACTGACCGCTTCGGCCAGCCCATGTTCGGGCAAGCGCCGCGATTTGGTAGATTTCAGATCAGGGTGAAGCACAAACGCCCGCGTTGGCGCGGCGGCTGTTTCATAGGCATCAATGCCGCCGTCCTGGAACAGCGGATCATCATCGTCCTCTTCGGGAAATTCGGGTATCAGTCTTCACCCTCGTACAGGTTCACCGGGCCACCCGGCATGATGGTAGAAATTGCGTGTTTATACACCAACTGCGATTGGCCATCGCGGCGCAGCAGCACACAGAAGTTATCAAACCAGGTAATTACGCCCTGCAGTTTGACACCGTTAATCAAAAAGATCGTCACCGGAACTTTTGATTTCCGGACGTGGTTCAGAAACGCATCCTGCAAATTCTGTTTGTCTGCGGCCATTTTTTCTTGTCCTTGTTGCCAGTCGCATCGGCCACTCCCAAGAGCGACGAGGCCGATACTTAAGTATGTCGCGCAAATCTGCCAGATTCCAGCACAAAAAGCACGAATCCGCCGCGCAACTTTGAAACTGTTTCTTTATGCCACACGCGGGTTAGCCTTCGTCGTCGTCATCCTCGCCCGGTCGGCCACCCGATTTCGATGTTGTCACAACCCCAAGTGATTTTAGCTTGCGGTGCAGTGCCGACCGTTCCATGCCAACAAATCCCGCGGTGCGGCTGATATTGCCGCCAAAGCGATTGATTTGCGTCAAAAGATATTCGCGCTCAAACACTTCGCGCGCCTCGCGCAGCGGCAATGTCGCCATCGCCCCGCCCAGAACCAGGCGCCCGCCCGCCTCTGTCGGCGCCTCTTGCCCCGGCAATTCGCGCGCTTCAATCGGCCCAGTACCGTCGCCCAAAATCAGCACACGTTCGATCACATTGCGCAATTGCCGGATATTTCCGGGCCATTGCATGGTTTGCAGCATGGCTTCGGCTTCGGCGGTCAGTTTGCGCAGCGGCAAACCTTGACTGCGGTGGAACATATCAACGAAAGCCGTTGTTAATTCGGGAATATCTTCGCGTCGCTCGGCCAAGGACGGCACTGCAATCGGCACCACATTCAACCGATCATACAGCTCTTGCCGAAAGCGGCCGCCCGAAATTTCGGCGCGCAAGTCGCGACTGGTCGATGAAATCACCCGCAAATCGACCCGCACCTTGTCAGACCCGCCAACCCGGGTGAACTGCTGTTCCGTCAGCACCCGCAGGATCTTGGATTGCGTGCCAAACGGCATTTCGGCCACTTCGTCAAAGTAGACAACGCCGCCATGTGCCTGTTCTAACAGACCTTTTTCAACACCGCGATCCGCCGTTTCGCGCCCGAACAGCACTTCCTCCATCCGGTCGGCATCAATCGTGGCAGATGACACCGAAATAAACGGCGCAAAGGCGCGGCTGGAATTGCTATGCACAAAGCGCGCCGCCATTTCCTTCCCGGCCCCCGCCGGTCCGGTCAGCATGACGCGCCCGTTCGACTTTGTTACCTTTTCAAGCTGCGATTTCAACGTCCTAAACGCCGTACTTGAACCGATCATCTCAGACGAGGTTACATCGCGCCGACGCAAATCAGCGTTCTCGCGCCGCAACCGCGACGTTTCCATCGCGCGCGATACCACCACCATCAACTGATCAATGTTGAACGGCTTTTCGATAAAGTCATAAGCGCCTTGCTTTATCGCCGCGACCGCAATTTCAATATTGCCATGTCCCGAAATGATAACAATCGGAATATCCGGGTTATCACGTTTGACAGTTTTTAGAATGTCGATGCCATCCATCCGGCTGTCTTTTAGCCAGATATCCAAGATCATCAGACTGGGGGCGTCGGCATTAATCTCTGCCATGCAATCGTCAGAATTTGCAGCAAGACGAATGGCATAGCCTTCGTCCTTCAGAATATCACCGATCAATTCCCGGATGTCTTTTTCATCGTCTACGATAAGAATACTGCTCATCATCCCCCCAGACCAGTTGTAACCGCACTACGTGCCGCGCGTTTATGTGGCGCGCGTGGCAAGCGGATCACCGCCATCGCGCCCGCATGGCTTGCGTTTTCAAATACCGGCGCATCTTCAAGTGTCAGCGCCCCACCATGTTCTTCGATAATTTTCTTAACAATCGGTAGGCCAAGCCCAGTGCCCTTTTCGCGCGTCGTCACATAGGGTTCGAACAAACGCGCGCGGTCTGGCGGCAGGCCTATGCCGTTATCCATGATCGAAATGGTCACCTCGGTTTCATCCGCCGCGACCTTGACCCGAATTTCAGGAACATGCCCGGCGGGTGCACCTTTTTCCTGATAGCTTTCAATTGCTTCGCCTGCGTTCTTGATCAAGTTGGTCAAGGCTTGCCCGATCATCGTGGCATCAAGTTCCAGCAGCAGCGGGCCTTCGCACAACTCGCGCCGAAATTTGACGCCCGGTTGCCCGTTTTCTTGCAACATCACAGCCGCCCGCACCAAGGCCAGCAGATCATTCTCGCGCCTGTCAGGCTCGGGCATGCGGGCGAACTTGGAAAACTCATCCACAATGCGCCGCAAGTCATTGGTTTGGCGAATAATAACTTCGGTATACTGTTCCAGATCTTCGGGTTCTTGCACCTGGGCGCGGAATTTGCGCTTGATGCGTTCCGCCGAAAGCTGAATCGGCGTCAGCGGGTTCTTGATTTCATGCGCGATGCGCCGCGCCACGTCGCCCCAAGCCGCCATCCGCTGTGCCGAAACCAGTTCGGTCACATCGTCAAACGCCACAACATAGCCTTCCAGCCGCTCGGACTCTGACCGCCGCACCGACATCCGCACCAGCAAGCTTTCCAGCTTGCCCTTGCGGGTCAGCCGAATTTCTTCTTGCATCGCAGAACCAGATCCTGCGCGCAGCTTATTGAACAGGCTGGAAAATTCGGGAACAGCCATCGAAATGGCGGCACCTGCGGCATCAATATCCAACAAGCGTTCCGCCGCCCGATTGGCAAAATCAATCCGGCCATCGGCATCCAAGCCAATCACCCCCGCAGTGACATTCGACAGCACGGAATCGAACAACCGTCGCCGCGTTTCGGTCTGCCGGTGACTTTCAACCAAAGCGTCGCGCTGCCCTTTAAGTTGGTCTGTCATCTGGTTGAAAACGCGCGACAAAGTGGCGATTTCATCGTCACCGTCTTCTTCGATCACCTTGGCATCCAGATCACCCGCGCCCACCCGTTCGGCGGCAGAGGCCAGTCGCCCCACCGGGCGGCTTAGGCGTTCGGCGAACCACAGCCCCAACCAGACCGCCGCCAGAACCAGAATAAGCGCAAAGCCCAGATACAGCAGACCGAAATTGAACAAGACGCGGCCACGTTCGGATTCCAACTGCTGATACAGCCGAACGGTTTCTTTGGTTTCATCCAAAAGCGATAAAATCCCACCGTCGACCGTGCGCGAAACGTAAAGGTAGCGGTCCGCGAAGGCCTCTAGGTGCACCAGCGCGCGAAATTCGTCATTGGCCCAATCTTGAATGACGACAACTTCGCCAGCCTTGGCGCGCGCCAATTCATCAGGCTTCGGGGCTTCGAAATCAAACAGGTAAGACCGTTCGCCCCGCGTGCGCAGCGTCGCCGCGCCATCAATCAGAAACACTTCTTTCATGCCGCGCTGAATGGCCGCCTGACCTTGGGTCAAAATCGGCCGCACCTGCTCGTCTTGCAAGAAGAACGTCTTTTGCTTGGCCAAGTTCAGATAAGACGCCAAGGCCGTAGCATCGTCTTTCAGCGCCTTGGTCTGTTCGTCCTCATAGGCCTGCGCCGCTGCAAGCGATGCACCGACCACGTTGCTCACACGCTCTGAAAACCAACCTTCAAGCCCGATATTGACGGTCAGCACCGCGAATATTGCCACCAAAATCGTTGGAACCAGCGCCACAAATGCAAACACCCCGGTCAGGCGCAGGTGCAGCTGCGATCCGGCCGACTTGGACCGACGGTCGCTGATCATTTGCATCACCCGCGCCAAAACCAGCGCGGCCACCAGCAAGACGTAAATCAGGTCGGTCAGCAGGATCAGGCGCAGATATTGCGACGAAGCGTTCAGGCTAAACGGCCCCAGCCCCAAGAACGTCGCCACCGCCAGCATCGGGCCAAGAAACACCAAGCCAAATGTAAAGCCGTTCTGAACGCGGCGTTGCCGGCGCAGGCGGGTCAGTTTCGCCCATGTCATGCTTCGATAGGCGCTTCGCACCGGATCCCCACTTGTTAAACGGGGGGACTGCGTCTCTCCCGCTACAGCCGCGTGCTTTTCGCGTCACGTCACGCGCAAAGCACAGGGCCTGTGGCGCTTTTACATCAGCTTACGCCGCCGTGTCACGCGGATATCGAGGTCGGTGATCTTCTTGCGCAAGGTATTGCGGTTAATGCCCAACAAGTCGGCACATTTTGCTTGGTTGCCGCCGGTGGCGTCCAAGGCGATTTCAATCAACGGCACCTCCATTTCGCGCAAAATCCGGTCATAGACCCCGGCAGGCGGCAGTTGACCGCCGTGCAAATCGAAATAGCGTTGCAAATGCCGCGCAACCGACGCCGAAAGTTTTTCGCCGTCCATCCCGCCTGCCCGCGTCAATTGCACCGGCTGCGCGCCCCCCAAGGCGGCTTCGATTTCGGCTTTCGAAATCTCTGGCTCGGTTGCGGTCACCAAAAGCCGCTTCAGCAGATTCTCTAGCTGCCGCACATTGCCCGGCCACGGATAGGCGCGCACAATCGCCATCGCTTCGGGCGAAAGCCGCCGTTGGCTGCCAATTTCGCGCTCGCCTCTGGCCAGAAAATGCTCGGCCAGCAGCGGAATGTCTTCCACCCGTTCGCGCAACGGCGGCACCTGCAGCGTCACCCCGCCCAAGCGATAGAACAGGTCTTTGCGAAACTTTCCGGCCTCCATCTTGGCGGAAAGATCGGCCTGCGTCGTGGCCATCACCCGTGGTGCATGATCGCCCATCACATCCAGCATCCGCACCAGCCGCGCCTGCGCGTCATCGTCGAAATCCGCAACCTCGTCCAACACCAGACTGCCGCCTTTTGCCCGCGACAGCAGCGACGAAATCCCATCAACCCCGGCCAGATCATTAGCCTGCGCGGTCACGAAGGGCTGGCTGCGCCGATCGGAAAAGTCGTGAACGGCGCGGGCGATCAGCGACTTGCCGGTGCCGGATTCGCCAGAAATCAACACCGGAAGATCGGCATTCATCACCCGCGCCACCAGCCGGTATAGCGCCTGCATCGCGGGCGTTCTGCCAACCAACGGCAAATCCTCGCCCGCCTCACGCGGGGCGAGCGCGGGTTTCGGAGCATGGCGTTTCAGGTCAAGCGCCTTGGCCGACCGTTTCATCAGGTCGGGCAGATCGAAGGGCTTCGGCAAATAGTCAAACGCCTCTGCCTCGGCGGCCTGAATGGCGGTCATGATGGTGTTTTGCGCCGAAATCACAATCACCGGCAGGCCGGGGCGCAGCTTGGCAATCTGCGGCAGCGCCTCTAGCCCGTTGCCGTCGGGCATGATCACGTCTGAAATCACCAGATCGCCTTTGCCCTCTTCAACCCAGCGCATCAGCGTCATCAGGCTAGAGGTGGCATGCACCTTGCAGCCTGCACGGGTCAACGCTTGGGTCAAAACCGTACGGATGGTGCGGTCGTCGTCAGCGACAAGAATGGTGCCGTCCATCAGGAAGCCTCCTCGGGCAGCCCGCGCGGGGCGAGCGGTAGGGAAATACGAAACACGGTGCGACCGGGCACGGAATCTACCGAAATCCAGCCTTCGTGGTCCGAGATGATCTTGGAAACCAAGGCAAGCCCAAGCCCGGTGCCGTTTTCACGGCCCGATACAAACGGCTCGAAGATGTCTGCGGCGATGTCGGGCGGAATACCGGGGCCATCGTCGATGATTTCAACTTGCAGCGGCAGCGCACCGCCCGACCCGTCTTTGCGGCGGCGGCGCAGGCTGTGGTCATAGAACGTATGCAACCGAATGGTTCCGCCTTTAGAACCAGAGGCTTCCGATGCGTTCTTCAACAGGTTTAGGAAGACCTGCATCAGCTGATCGGGGTCGGCAAAGGTGGGCGGCAACGACGGATCGTAATCTTCGGTAATCGTCATCTGCGCGCCAAACCCAACCAGCGCCGACCTGCGGGCGCGATCAAGCGCATCATGCAGGTTCACCGCCCGCCGCGCCGGTGGCCGCAGGTTGCCAAACTGTTCAACCTGTTCCAGCAATTTCACGATCCGGCGGGTTTCTTCCACGATCAGATCGGTCAATTCCTGATCTTGCGGGCCAAGCCCCATCGCCAGCAATTGCGCCGCACCCGAAATCCCCGCCAACGGGTTCTTGATTTCATGCGCCAGCATTTCCGCCATGCCAATCGCCGACTTTGCGGCCGAGGTGACATGCATCGCCCGGCCCAACCGATCGGCAATTTCGCGCGGTGAAATCAGCAACAGCACTTGCCCCGCCGAGTCTTGTAGCGGTGCCATCTGCAGCGCGCATTGCACCGGCGCGCGTTCGCCCGTGGTCACATCGGCTTCGGCGATGAACAGCGGTGATTCATGCGCATGCACCCGCGACAGCGCATCTTCCATTGGCGCATCAATTGAAAGACGGTCCAGAAGCGGTTGACCGACAAGGCTTTTTGCCGAAGCGTTCAGAAAGGTTTCGGCGGGCGGATTAACGTCTACAATCCGGCCATCCGCACCAATCACCAGGGCGGGCAGCGGCAAAGACGCCCAAAGTGCCGCGGCAGAAAGGGTCATGCGGCCTCGCTTTCAGGATCAACGAACGTGTCGCGCAGCAACCGTTCCACGGTGGCGCTTTCGGTTGCGGTCAAAATCGCCTCGCGGTGGCGCAGCGCGCCTGCCGCCTCCAGATACCAACCCAAGTGCTTCCGGGCGACCCGAATGCCAAGGCCAATACCGTAAAACGACAGAACCTCTTGATAATGTTCGATGATCAGTTCTGCCAAGGCTTGCCCCTGTGGCACCACTGGCGCAGGGGCTGCATGCAGGTGATGCGCAATTTCGGCCAGACGCCACGGCGCCCCCTGCGCGCCACGCCCCACCATCACGCCATCGGCACCCGAAAGCGCGCACGCCTGTCGCGCCGTGGCCACATCAACAATATCACCGTTGGCAATCACCGGAATCGTCACCGCCTGTTTCACCCGCGCAATCGCCGCCCAGTCTGCCACGCCTTTGTAAAACTGGCAGCGCGTGCGGCCGTGGATGGTGATCAGCTTCACCCCGGCCCCTTCCGCGCTTTTGGCAATTTCGGGCGCGTTCAGGCTGTTGTCATCCCAACCCAACCGTGTCTTTAGCGTCACCGGCACCGAAACCGCGCCAACCACCGCCTCAATCAGCTTCAACGCCAGTGCCGGTTCCTTCATCAAGGCCGACCCGCAGGCACCATTGCCGCCCGACGCAGTCACCCGCTTGGCCGGGCAGCCCATATTGATATCAATCACCCGTGCCCCCTGCGCTTCCAGATAGCGCGCGGCCTCGGCCATCCAATAGGGGTCGCGGCCCGCCAGTTGCACCGAAGTTGCCGCCTCGTCAAAGCCCAGTTCCGCCCGCGCCCGCGCCAAAGGCTGTTCGCGCATCACATCTTCCGATGCGACCATCTCTGAAACCACCAGCCCCGCGCCAAAGCGCGCGACCACACGCCGAAACGGCAGGTCGGTAATTCCGGCCATCGGAGCCAGAATCACCGGCGGGGTCAGGCAAAGATCTCCAAGCGTAATGGTCATAACGGTTCCTTCTGCGTCGAACATGCGCCCCGGATCGGGCAGCGCCAAGGGCTAGGACGCGCAACTATGCCCCATTTCTATGCAATGCACAATTTTTAGGCGCTACTGCCGCATTTCTTGGCCAGATTGTCACGCCGAACATGGCGTTCTAGATAGATAGCGGCGAAAGGATACAGCATGACAACAGCCGCCATCATAACAGCCGCAGGGCGCGGGCTTCGCGCGGGCGGCGATATTGCCAAACAATGGCAGCCCTTGGCGGGGCAACTTGTTGTTGCGCATACACTTGCGGCGTTTGAAGGCATGGTGCGGGTGCTGACCGTGCATCCCGATGATCGCCCCCGCGCCGAAGCCTTGGGCCTTGATGTGCTGATCGTCGATGGCGGTGCCACGCGCGCCGCGTCGGTCAAGAACGCGATTGAAGCTTTGGCCGGGCGCGGCATCACCAAAGTGCTGATCCACGACGGCGCGCGGCCCTTGGTGTCGCAAACGGTGATCGCCCGCGTCATCAATGCCTTGGATGACGCCGCAGGCGCGGCCCCGGCCTTGGCGGTGACAGACGCGCTCTGGACAGGCGCCAACGGCATGGTCAGTGGCACACGCGACCGCGCCGGGCTTTACCGCGCCCAAACCCCACAAGGCTTTCATTTCGATGCCATTCTGGCCGCCCACCGCGCCCATCCGGGCGATGCCGCCGATGATGTCGAAGTCGCCCGCGCCGCAGGGCTTGACGTTGCCTTTGTCGAGGGCGACGAGGAAAATATAAAACTTACCTTCCCCGGCGATTTCGCCCGGGCCGAAGCGATACTGAAGGGACGGCGAATGGATCTGCGGGTTGGCAACGGCTTTGACGTGCACGCGTTTTGCGAAGGCGACCATGTCTGGCTTTGTGGCGTCAAGGTGCCGCATGGCAAGGCGCTGTTGGGGCATTCGGACGCCGATGTTGGCATGCATGCGCTGACCGATGCGATTTATGGTGCCTTGGCGATGGGCGATATCGGCCAGCATTTTCCCCCCTCTGATCCGCAATGGAAGGGGGCTGCCAGCCACATCTTCTTGCGCCATGCCATTGACCTTGCCCGCAGCCGCGGCTTTGCGCTGGCCAACTGCGATGTCACGCTAATTTGCGAACGCCCCAAGGTCGGCCCGCATGCCGACGCCATGCGCGCGGCCTTGGCCGACATTATGGCGGTCGAGGTGGATCGTGTATCGGTCAAGGCGACCACGTCGGAACGTCTGGGCTTTACCGGCCGCGAAGAAGGCATCGCCGCTATGGCCACCGCCGCTTTGGTGCGCGCATGAGCCGCCTGATCGCTATCTTCTTCGGTGCAGGCCTGTTGCGCCCCGCCCCCGGCACTTGGGGGTCGCTGGTGGCAGTGCTGCTGGGCCTGCTGATTGACCGCTATCTTGGCTTTCCGGCCTTGGTGCTGGCCACGCTGGTCGCAACGCTGGCCGGGTTCTGGGCCGTGGGCCGCGAGTTGGCAGACCGCCCCGGCGACGATCCATCCGAATTTGTCATCGACGAAGTGGCGGGCCAATGGCTGGCGCTGCTGTTTTCGGCGGCAGGCTTCTGGTGGCGCGGTTGGGACGGCTTTTTGCCTTGGCCTGCCCCGGTTGCAGCCTTTTTATTCTTCCGCCTTTTCGACATCTGGAAGCCGTGGCTGGTGGGCCGCGCCGACCGCCGCCACGACGCCGCAGGGGTGATGCTTGACGATCTGTGGGCGGGGTTGTTTGCTGGCATTGCCACGATTGTGGCGGCTGGGCTTTATCATATCCCGCTGGTCTTGATGAGGTAATCAATGTCTGCTGCCGAAATCCTGTCGCGGGCCCGCTATTGGGGGTTTCGCATCGCAACCGCCGAAAGCTGCACCGGTGGCATGATCGCGGCTGCCCTGACCGACATCGCTGGGTCGTCCGACGTGTTTGACCGCGGCTTTGTCACCTATTCAAACCAAGCCAAGATCGACATGCTGGCGGTGTCGCCGCAAAGTTTGGCCGATCATGGCGCGGTGTCTGAAGTGGTGGCGCGCGAAATGGCCGAAGGCGCGCTTGCGCATTCCCAAGCAGATCTGGCGGTGGCGACCACCGGCATCGCCGGCCCCGGCGGGTCAGAGTTCAAGCCCGAAGGCCGCGTCTGTTTTGCCTTGGCGCGCAAGGGTCAAACCACGCGGGTGGAAACCATAGACTTCGGCGCGTTGGGGCGCGCAAAGGTGCGAAGTGCCGCGCGCGATCATGCGTTGGCGCTGCTGGCGCAATCGATGGCCTGAAACAAAAGCCGCCTGAAATTGCGCAGCATTGCGAAATTACCGCACAATAATCAGGCGCTTTATAAACAGCCCTACTATTAAGCGTATAACATCCGCAAAGGCTCTTTTCGCGGCACCGGTTTGCCTGCTTTTACCGCGCAAATCGAATCTCGGAGCCGATATGAACGCCGCAGACACCGCTTTCATCCTGATCGCAACCGCCTTGGTGCTGTTTATGACCCTGCCGGGCCTTGCCTTGTTCTATGGCGGGCTGGTGCGGGCGCGAAACGTGCTGTCGGTTTTCATGCATTGCTTTGCGATTGCCGCTTTAATGAGCGTGCTTTGGCTGGTGGCAGGCTATTCCATCGCCTTTGGCGGCGACGGCGCGCTGTGGGGCGGCATAGGCAAACTGTTTCTAAACGGCGTCACGCTGGACAGCCTGAAAGGCAGCCTGCCGGAAATGGCGTTCTTCAGCTATCAGATGACCTTTGCCATCATTACCCCGGCGCTGATCGTCGGCGCCTATGTCGAACGCATCAGCTTTGGCTTCGTGCTGCTGTTTTCCGGGCTTTGGATGCTGCTGGTTTATGCGCCGGTGGTGCACATGATCTGGGGCGGCGGCTTTTTGGCCGATGGCGGCCTTTTCGGTGCCGTCGGGGTGCATGATTTCGCAGGCGGCATCGTGGTGCATGAAACCGCCGGTCTGGCGGCGCTGCTGGTGGCGTGGGAGCTTGGCCCGCGCAAACATAAAACCACCCCGCCACATTCGCCGGGCATGGTGATGATGGGGGCTGGCATGCTTTGGGTCGGCTGGTTTGGCTTCAACGGCGGCTCGGCGCTGGCGGCCAACGGTCAGGCAGCCATGGCGATCACCGTCACCCATATTTCCGCCGCCGCCGCGTCGCTGACCTGGGCCGCGTGGGAGCGGATCAAGTTCGGCCGGGCGTCACTGGTTGGCCTTGTCACCGGCACCATCGCCGGACTGGCCTCGATCACCCCGGCGTCGGGCTATGTTGGACCGGTTTCGGCGCTGCTGATCGGCAGCATCGCGGGCGTGCTGTGCCAAGAGGCGGTGATGCTGATGAAAAACCACAGCAAGATTGACGACACTCTGGACGTGTTCGCGGTGCATGGCGTTGGCGGGATTTTCGGCACGCTGATGGTGGCGCTGCTGGGCGCGGGCACTTGGGCGGCGCAATTGGGCGGGCTTGCCGTGGTGGGGCTGTGGACCGTGGTTGGCAGCTATGCGCTGATCAAGCTTTGCGCCTTGATGACGCCGCTGCGGGTCGATGTAGAAACCGAAGTCAACGGGCTTGACCTGTCGGCGCATGGTGAACGCGCCTATGAGATGAACTCGTAAGATCGTACAACACCCGTCGGGCGCGCTGGCGGCGTTGCACCAGCCTCCGGCGGGGATATTTAGGCCAAGATGAAGCGCAAAGCGGTGGATCAGCCGTAAAGCTTTGCCGCCCGGGTTTCAAAGGCGCGCACCACACGCGTCATCGCCTCGTTGAACACCAGACCGATGATGCCGGCCAGAATGGCATTCTTGAATTCGAAATCGACCTCGAACGACACCTCGCAGCCGCCATCTAGGTCTTGGAAGCTCCAGACGGATTTCAGGTGTTTGAACGGGCCGTCGATATATTCGGTCAGGATCTTGCTTTGGTCAGGCAGCAAGGTGACGCGACTGCCGAAGCGTTCGCGGAACACTTTGAAGCTGATCACCAGATCTGCCTCCATCACCTCGCCGCCTTCAATCGGGCGGCGCGACCGGATTCGGGCAGCCGCCGTCCATGGCAGGAATTCGGGATAGCGCGCAACGTCGGCGACAAGATCGTACATCTGTACGGCCTTATACGGCAGGCGTTTGGTTTCGGCGTGACGTGGCATGCGCCCTCTGTTTGCGTAACTTGGCCACCGCAGGTTCGGGCCAACGTAGACTTTGTCGCGTGTATTGGTTAGGTAGCTTGGGAAAATCAAGGGGGTCCCATGCCAACGCGTCCTTATGTCATCGACCAGATGATTTCTGCCAAGGCGATTGCCGCCCGTGTCGAAGCCTTGGCGCAGGAGATCACCGCGCATTACAAGGGCTGCGACAAGCTGGTTGTCGTCGGGCTGTTGCGCGGGTCTTTCGTGTTCATCGCCGATCTGGTACGCGAAATCGATTTGCCAGTAGAGGTCGATTTTCTGGAAGCGTCAAGCTATGGCGACGCCACCCATTCAAGCCGTGAAGTGCGGATCTTGAAGGATCTGCGCGGCGAGATCGCTGGCAAAGATGTGCTGGTGGTTGAGGACATTGTCGATACCGGCTTCACCCTGCATCACGTCAAGAACCTGCTGTTGTCGCGCGAACCCGCGCGGCTGGAGGTGTGCGCGCTGTTGGACAAACCATCGCGCCGCGAGGTGGATATCAAGGCAAGCTGGACCGGCTTTGAAATCCCCGACGAATTTGTCGTGGGCTATGGCATTGATTTTGCACAGCGCAACCGCAACCTGCCCTATATCGGCAAGGTGCGGTTTACCGACTGATCCGCGATCACGGTGCACAAAAGTTTATTTGATCAGACCTTGGTCCCTGTCAGCTTCCCTTAAGCTTGGGCTGTTGTATCATCGCCAGACCTCCGTAGTTGCGGTTCAAGCCAAGGAAAGTTGCCGATGTCGCGTCTGCCGCAAGCTGTGTTGGGGGTTGCCCTGCTGGGCGCCGCCGCGTTTTGGCTTTTAACCGCGCCGTCCAGCGTATCGCCCAGTGATTACGACGGATTGGTCGGCGATGCCAAAGCTGGCGAGTCGGTGTTTTGGGCCGCAGGCTGCGCGTCATGCCATGCCGCCGCCGATGCCAGCGGGCCGGATGAATTGGTGCTGGCGGGGGGGCAGAAGTTTGCCACCAGCTTTGGCACCTTTGTCGCCCCGAACATTTCGCCCGACAAACAGCACGGCATTGGCGGCTGGACTCTGGTGCAATTTGCCAATGCGGTGACACAAGGCGTGTCGCCCGAAGGCGAGCATCTTTATCCCGCCCTGCCCTATGCCGCCTATAACAAGATGCTGCCGCAAGATGTCGCCGATCTGAAGGCGTTCATGGATACGCTGCCCGCCTCGGCGACGCCATCGGCCCCGCATGAAATCAGCTTTCCCTTCACCATCCGGCGCGCGCTTGGGCTGTGGAAGCTGATGTTTGCCTCGACCGACTGGGTGATCACCGGCGATCTGACGCCAGAGCAGACCCGTGGCCGCTATATCGCCGAAGCCTTGGCGCATTGCGGCGAATGCCACACCCCGCGTAACGCCTTGGGCGGCGTGCAGCGTGACAAGTGGTTGGCGGGCGCCACCAACCCCGATGGCAAGGGCAAGACGCCCAATATCACCCCCGGCAAGCTGACGTGGAGTGCTGCAGATGTGGTGGAATACCTGACCTCTGGCTTCACGCCAGAGTTCGACTCGGTTGGTGGCCATATGGCACACGTGGTGGAAAACATGGCCAAACTTCCCGAATCCGATCGTCAGGCCGTGGCGGCCTATCTGCAACTTGTGCCGCCGGTAAAGTAGGCCGCGATGATCCTGATCGGCCAATATGACAGCCCCTTCGTGCGTCGTGTCGGGATCGCGCTGCGGCTTTATGGCATCGCGTTTGACCATCGCCCGCTGTCGGCGTTTTCCGATGCCAAGGCTTTGGCGGCACTGAACCCGTTGCTGCGGGTGCCAGCCTTGGTGTTGCCCGACGGCTTTGTGCTGACCGACAGCCATATGATTCTGGATTATCTGGATGGTATGGCGGCAGCGCCCCTGCTGCCCCGGCAAGAACCCGCACGACATCGCGCGCTGCAAATCGTGGCGCTGGCCTGTGGCGTTGCGGAAAAAGCCGTCAGCCTGTTTTACGAACAGCGGATGCACGATGTGGTGTCGCCACTGTTTGATCAGCGCTGCCGCGACCAGATCACCGCCACGCTGACAACGCTCGACGCCGATTTTGCAGCAAGGCGCATGCCGTTCTGGCTTGGGTCTGCGATCAGTCACGCCGATATTGCCACCGCCTGCGCGTGGCGCTTTATTGACGAAGCACATCCGGGTCTGCTGCATGCCGGGGCCAATCCGGCGCTGGCCAATCTGTGCGCGCGGCTTGAATCGTTACCCGTGTTTGGCGAAATCGCACAGGCGTTTCGCCCACCCAGTTAAACCGCTGACGCAGCCCCCACCTGCTCGGCGGCTTCTTGCGCAAACCGTCTAAACCTTCGGCAATTTCAACGCTCTATACCCAAAGTATCAGACAATGTGACTTGCGCCGACGCAGGTGCCCCCCCTAGGGTCCAGCCATCCCACCTCGGCGCTTTCGGTGTCAGGGCGGGGAAAACCGCGCAGCCTTTATGCGCTTAGGACCCGGAGTTCTTTAATGCAGAAACGTTTGATTGCCTTTACCGCAATGGCGGCGCTGACCGCCTTTGGCGTCTTGGCGCAGGATGCCGAAGACCCCTTCGCGGATGTTGTCGAAATCCGTCACGGGCTGATGTTGCAGATGGCCTCTGATCTGGGCACGCTGGGCGGCATGGCCAAGGGCGAGGTTGCCTATGACCAGGCAAGCGCCAGCAAAGCCGCCGCCAATGTCGCCGCGGTGGCATCGGTGCTGTCGATGGCCCAGTTCCCCGCCGGTTCCGAAGTGGACAAGGCCGCCGACAGCTTCGCGCTGCCCGATGTTTGGGCCAAGCAAGACGATTTTCTTGCCAAGATCACCGATCTGAACAACGCAGCTTCGGCAATGCAAACCGCTGCGGCCACCGACGTTGACGCGCTGAAAGCATCCATGGCGCAATTGGGCGGTGCTTGTTCGGCCTGCCACAAAGCCTACCGTCAGCCGGAAAGCTAAGACCCACACCCCGAAATACAAAAGGCGGCTCATTCAGAGCCGCCTTTTTTCATATCCTGATGAAATCCGGCCCTAGCTGCGGCCCAGTTTCGCCAAACGCGCCGCGCGCAGCCGGGCAAAGTCGTCACCCGCGTGATAGGATGACCGGGTCAGCGGCGTTGCCGACACCATCAAAAAGCCTTTGCCAAACGCCGTCGTCTCATAGCTTTTGAACTCATCCGGCGTCACGAAACGGTCAACGCGGTGGTGCTTTGGCGTCGGCTGCAAATACTGGCCGATGGTCAGAAAATCGACATCAGCCGCGCGCATGTCATCCATAACCTGATGCACGCCCTGCCGGTCTTCGCCCAAACCAACCATGATGCCCGATTTGGTAAAGATCGTCGGGTCCAGCTCTTTCACCTTTTGCAGCAAGCGCAGGCTGTGGAAATAGCGCGCACCGGGGCGCACAGTTGGGTAAAGGCCCGGCACGGTTTCAAGGTTGTGGTTGAACACGTCAGGCTTGGCCTGCACCACTTTTTCCAGCGCCTCGGGTGGGCATTTCAGGAAATCGGGGGTCAGAATTTCAATCGTTGTCGCGGGCGACCGGTGCCGGATGGCGCGAATGGTTTGGGCAAAATGATCTGCCCCGCCGTCGTCCAGATCATCGCGGTCAACCGAGGTGACAACCACATGCTTCAGCCCCAGCTCTGATACCGCATGCGCCACCCGCCCCGGCTCAAAACTGTCCAGCGCGTTCGGCTTGCCCGTCGCGATGTTGCAAAACGAACAGCCGCGGGTGCAAATCTCGCCCATGATCATCATGGTGGCATGACCGGCCGACCAACATTCGCCCACGTTCGGGCAACCAGCCTCTTCGCAGACCGTCACCAGCTTTTTTTCCCGCAAGATGTCGCGGGTTTGCTTGTAACCTTCCGAAGTCGGCGCCTTCACCCGGATCCAATCCGGCTTTTTCGGCTGCACATTATCCGGCTTATGCGCCTTTTCGGGGTGACGTTGGTCTGGAATCTTAAGGTCGCGCAACGGCTTTCCCCCCTGAAACGCTATGTTCCCTTCAAATAGTCTTCGATGCGGCCATTGGCAACGGCATAGGCGCCGCAGGTCCATGCAGCGCAAGCAACCCCAACCGTCGCCACCCTGCTGCATTGCCGCCGCCAAAAGCTGCCCGCTGCGGTTGCAGCCTGCCCAAACTGGCGGCATCTTGCCGATGCCTTACGCCAAGCCCTTCAAATGATCAGGTTTTCCACCGAAATCTTGGCCCGCAGAACTTGACCGCCGCAGCGCAGCAAAGTAGCCAACCGGCATCAAGCGCCCGGCTTTCGGCGCCCCAAAATCAAAAGAGGTTTTTCGATGATTTCCGGCTCGCAGCTTCCCGCCGTCACCTTCCAAACCCGCGTCCGCGACGAATCCGTCGGCGGCCCGAACCCCTACCGCTGGCAGGAAATGACCACCGCTGACTATTTCGGCGGCAAGCGCGTGGTGCTGTTCGCCCTGCCCGGCGCTTTCACCCCCACCTGCTCGACCTACCAGCTGCCGGGCTTTGAAAAAGGCTTCGCCGATTTCGCCGCCTATGGCATCGACGCGATCTATTGCCTGTCGGTCAATGACGCCTTCGTGATGAACCAGTGGGCCAAGGCGCAAGAGCTTGAAAACGTGAAAGTCATCCCGGATGGCTCGGGTGAATTCACCCGCCGCGTCGGCATGCTGGTGCGCAAAGACAATCTGGGCTTCGGTCTGCGGTCGTGGCGCTATGCCGCCATCGTCAAAGACGGCGTTGTCGAAGCTTGGTTCGAAGAGCCGGGTCTGGCCGACAACCACGGCGAAGACCCCTATGGCGTGTCCTCGCCGGAAAACGTGCTTGGCTGGCTTGAAGCCGACGCGCGCAGCGTCGCTGCCTGATCGGATCTGCCAATTTATCTGCCAAGGGCCGCGCCATCTGCGCGGCCCTTTTGCATTGACCGGCTTAGCCGATCAGCGGCCCAGACCGGCCATAGGTTTCATCAAAATGCAGCCGCAATCGCTGTAACGCGATGCGCAGCACCACCTTGCCAGACCGCGCGGCCCAGCCCAACCGCTGTTCGGCGGTTTCGATGCCTTCCAAAAAGCAACACACCCGCAGCGCCACATCGCCCAGACCCGGCCCCAGATCGCGCAGCGCCGCCGCCACCCGGTCGCGCGCCGCCCGTGGCCCTTCGGCTATCCCGGTGTCACCGCGAAACCCGCCACGATCACCGCCGGTCAAAAACCGTTCCCAATTCTGCGCCACGCGCGGCCCCATCTGTGCCAGTTCGAAATCTTCGCGCAGGCGTTCCGCCGCGGTCACCAATTCCGGTTCCAGATACAGCTTGCCATCCTTGTCGCGCCGCCGTCCCAACACCGCCACCGGGCTTTCCGCCAGATTATAGCGGATGCGCTTTGGCCCGGCCTCGCCTTCCACCTCGCGCTCTGCCCAACTGCGATGCTGATCGCCAAACGGCGTCGCCGCTTCGGCAAAGCCCGCCGCACCGCGCGCCTCGGTTTCGATCATCCGCTTCAATGCCGCGCGCC
>Ga0255096_1000183_pt1 | contig 35421 bp, 31 predicted proteins | sample Colum_Atlam_RepA_2_FD_188563 | JGI IMG/M metagenome (GOLD analysis project Ga0255096, IMG submission 188563) | Freshwater microbial communities from Columbia River, Oregon, United States - Colum_Atlam_RepA_8d | ecosystem: Environmental > Aquatic > Freshwater > River | place: USA: Oregon... | reverse complement strand
TTAAAGGACTTATCCTATTGATCTATATATGGATATTTTTGAATTGCTCCAGAATAAGGTTTTGCTTTAAAGCACCTTTCAAACCCAATAGAGCCGTAGAAACTTGATGCAACCTGGCGGTCGGTCCCGGCTCTTGCAGCCTAGGGGCCTGTCCATACCAAGCAGATTGCATTAAAGGACTTATCTACTTGATCTATATAGGAATGTTTTGGAATCTCATCTGAATAAGGTTTTGCTTTAAAGCACTTTTCAGGCCCAGTGCGGCAAATAGCGGGCATAGCGGGTCGACGTGGTTTCAGACTCATCGGCCTTGATCAAGCCAGCATCCTTGGCGGCCCCGATTACAAGGGAAACGGTGGCAGTCTTGCTCTCCCCGAGGCCGAAACGCTCCCGCAACGACTGATTGGACATGCGCTGGTTGCTTACATACATCAGGCAACAGTGCTGGTAGCAAGCCCGCATCCGATCCGCCTTGCTCATTACCGAAAAGTCCTGGTGAGCAAACAGAATCGCAGAAGTCCGCACTGCCCCAACACGGAAATCGGGGGCAGGCAGCTGGTACACCTCAGCGGCTTTGACAGCCTTATCAACACCACTGCCCTTCTCCTCGCAGATTCCCAAGCGCCGCATGACATCCGCCAAACGTTCATTGCGTGAGCGATATTCATCTATGAAGCGATCAACACTGATAGGAGGAGTCCCCGGGTTGGATATCTCAACCCTGTCTTCGTACATCTCAATCATGATGGACGCGCCCGTCTCCAGAAAATTCTGATGCACCATTGCGTTGGCGATCAGCTCACGCAAGGCCTGCTTGGGGAACATTTTCACTTCTTCCCGCACCACCTGCTCGATGCTGCGATTCAGTGGTGCTGCCGAATGAACGAAATTGACCAGACTTTCAAATGCAACGGCATAACCACGGCTGACGGTGTTGTCTTCCCGCGTGTGGATCTTGTCTGTCCCCTCATAGATCACAACTCTTGGAGCCTTGCGGGCCAGCTCGGGTGAGAAAGCACCCAGGTTCTTGGCAAACAAAATTGCACCAAGATTGGAAATCGTCCATCCACTCGCATTCCGCGAGATCAAACCTTCATTCACCAAGCGCTCCAGTACGCCCTCGCGAGTTGTGGGGTAGGGTACTTTGATCAGCTCAAAATATGCCTGCGTATCCAGCAAAGCGACTATGTCGGCGGGGCCGGCATCGATCTTCGCCGGCTGTGCAAACCAGTCCGCCTGATCCTCTGTCAAAATGCGCTTCAGCTTGTCTGGAGTCATCGGGACCAAGCTTTCGCCAGCGCGCATCAAATAAGCGCCATCAACTTCATAAGCATGCCCTGTCGGGCGCGAAGGAATCGAGAAAACCAGTATCCGTCCGTCCGGATGAGCCAACTCCTGTATCTCAACACGAAAGCGGAACTTGTCGGTGATCAGCTTCTTGATCTGATTGATGTCTGCCGGTGTTGCGAATGCCTTGGTTCCCACCACCTGCCGCGGCTGCCTATCGGTAATCCCCAACAGCAAATGGCCGCCACCTTCATTGGCAATTGCTGCGCAGTAACGCAGCAACTTGGATTGATCAAAGCTGCTCTTGGCTTCCTTGAATTCCAGAATTTCAGTTTCAGCCTGCACCGTCAGCCAACGTTGAACTGCTTCGAACGTGATCATATGGCGACATCCTCTGTCATGGCATTGGCGGTGAGTTGGCCGTTGAAGGCTTTGTGGAGGAGGGATTGCTTTAGCTCATTGAGAGCAACAATCTTATTGCGGTAAATGGAATCGAGTTGTTTAGCACTTTCTCTAAGAGAGTCCAATTCATCAGCAATTGTCTTTTGCACTTCAAGACTTGGGATTAAATGGTAGAACTCACGCTGCTTCGTAATGGGTACTTGATTTCTCGTTGACTGACCCATTACAGCCTCATACTGCTGCTTGAAAATTGGTGTGCGCATATAGTGCGCCAAATACTCCGGCACAATGTTCTTTTCGTTGCATCTATAGTACGTAAGAGAAGTGCCAAGTATGATTTTCTCGTGCGCCGTGTACAACATAGCAACGGGGCCAACGGTTGCATTATGTGCAAAAATCACATCCCGATCTTTAGCTACCCCTTTTCGAATTGACGCAGCTCGCGAAGCAGTAAGAAATTTCGACATCGACACATCAATAGCATCATCCCTAATGCAATTGGCAGAAATATATGGAACTCCGGTCTCAACAAATTCATCTCTTTTTGGATAGTCACTGCCGTGATTGCCATCAAGATGGCTAACAATCCAACCTCTCTCCAGCAACTCTTGCAGCGTAACTTTTTCACAGCCATCTATATCCAGAAACATCCTCTGGAGCGCACCGTCCAACAGCTCACTGGCGTTGGCGAGGTTCTTGGTGGTATTGGCGATGGCGGCATCAAGGCCGATGAATGCTTCATCGAGTAGGGCGACGATGCGATTCTGTTCCTCCAAATCACTCGGATAGCTGATAGGTACCTTCTTCAAATCCTGCTGATTTACACTTGCTTGATTTACAGACTGCTTGCAAGTTTTCTTCCAGTATCCACCTTCAAAAATGAGCTTAAGATAAAGCTGCAAATAGTCATTCGATATTGCGGGAGTCGGTCGAAGTAAAAGCAAATTCACTCCGTGATAGACATCCGCGTCCACATTCACTATCGCTGTCTTACCAACATGCGGAGCGCTATTTATATGGCTGAATAAGATATCGCCCTTTTTCAGCCTGTATTTTGCCTTCTCCTTTTCATCGAGCTCTGCATAGCCCACGCGATCAAGGTTAAATTCACCGCTAGCTATCGTCTCTATTCTTGAAATTTTGCAGCCAACACCACTCTTGTCTTGCTTACAGTTGACGCCGTTCTTTATTACTCCGAGCACATCTCCAAGTGTCTCTGATTTCCAATTACTCCTCACAACATCCCCCGAATCCCTTCCAATATCGCCTCGCTCTCTGCATCCAGCGTTTCAATTTCGTTGATGATCACTTCCGGATCGCGCAGTGGCGCGGCTTCGGCTTTGTTGGGATTCTTCACCGACAGATCGAAACTCGGCTGATCGACTGCACTTATCGGCACTGCCCATGAATTCGGCGACTCGGCGAAGTTGTGTTGCAGTGTTACAAACTCCTGCAGATCGTCGTCGTTCAGTGGATTGGTTTTGCCGAGGCTGCGGCCGGGGTCAAGCTGGTAGTACCACACCTCGCGGGTCGGTGCGCCTTTCTCGAAAAACAACACGACGGTTTTCACGCCAGCGCCAAGGAAGGTACCGCCGGGACAGTCGAGGATGGTGTGCAGGTTGCAGCTTTGCAGCAGCTCACCGCGCAACGCGCGGGAGGCGTTGTCGGAGTTGGAGAGGAAGGTGTTCTTGATGACGATGGCGGCGCGGCCGCCGGCGCGCAGGCTCTTGATGAAGTGCTGCAGGAACAGGAAGGCGGTTTCGCCGGTTTTGATGGGGAAGTTCTGCTGCACTTCCTTGCGTTCCTTGCCGCCGAACGGCGGGTTGGCAAGGATCACGTCGTAACGGTCCTTGTCCTGGATGTCCATCACGTTCAGCGCCAGCGTGTTGGTGTGCACGATGTTGGGCGCGTCGATGCCGTGCAGGATCATGTTCATGATGGCGATGACGTAGGCGAGGCTTTTCTTCTCGCGGCCGTAGAAGGTGCGCGTTTGCAGGGTGTCGAGTTCGTTGGTAGTGAGTTTGCGGCCGTCCTGCGGATGGCGCAGGTAATCGTGGGCTTCGCATAAAAATCCGGCGGAACCGGCGGCGCCGTCGTAAATGCGCTCGCCGATTACCGGCTCGATCACCTTGATCATGGCGCGGATCAACGGGCGTGGCGTGTAGTACTCGCCGCCGTTGCGGCCGGCATTTCCCATGTTCTTGATCTTGGCTTCGTACAGGTGCGACAGCTCGTGCTTTTCGGTTTGGGAGCGGAAGCGCAGGGCGTCCATCAGCTCCAGTGCATCGCGCAGGCTGTAACCACTGGTGAACTTGTTTTTGATCTCGCTGAAGATTTCGCCGATCTTGTATTCGATGGTGTCGGGGCCGCTGGCGCGCTGGCGGAAGCCTTGCAGGTAGGGGAACAGCTGTTTGTTGACATAGTCGATCAGGTCGTCGCCGGTAAGGGCGTTGTCGCGGTCGAGTGTGCCGTCGGCCTTCTTGGGGGCGGCCCATACTGACCAGCGGTTGGGCGCGCTGATGATGTAGCTGTAGGGTTTGCCTTCCAGTTCGGCTTTTTGCTCCCGTTCCTTTTCAAGATCGTCGAGGTAGCGCAGGAACAGCAGCCACGAACTTTGTTCGGTGTAGTCGAGCTCGGTGGTGCAGCCGGCTTCTTTCCAGAGGACGTCGTCGAGGTTCTTGAAGGTTTGCTCAAACATTTACTGCTCACTGTTATTGTTGAGGCTGGTGTTGTTCTAGTTCTTCTCCAACACTACAAAGCTATAGGCATAAGGATTACGTTCACACGCCGCATATGATTCGCGCTCGACTTCACTCCACTCTGCAGAATCTATTGCCGGAAAAAACGCATCCGCCTCCGGCTCTGCATCCACTTCAGTCAGATACAGCCGGGTCGCTTGTGGCAAGGCTTGCGCATAAATCTGCGCACCACCAATCACCATCACTTCATCGACGCCGGGCGGCAGCAATCGCGCAGCGGCTTGCAACGCCGCATCGAGCGAACCCACAAGCGTGATGCCGTCGGCTTTGTAATCGGCGTTGCGGCTGATGACGATGTTGGGGCGGCCCGGCAGCGGCCTGCCGATGGATTCAAAGGTGTTGCGGCCCATGATCACCGGCTTGCCCATGGTGACGCGCTTGAAATACTTGAGGTCTTCCGGCAGATGCCACGGCATCTTGTTGTTGAGGCCGATGGCGCGGTTGCGGGCGGCGGCGACGATGAGGGCGAGCTTCATTGCGGGGTCCGGGTCATTACTGCACTACATAGCTGTATGCTACCTCGCCGCTGGTTTTTCCGCCTGTCTCGTCTTTGGGAAGATAGGTGCGCACATAGTCAACCTTGACGCCTGCAGGTGACACATTGACGCGGGTGTAGCCGGTATTGGGGAATTTGACACCGGTTAGAAAGGCATTGTCGTTGAACAACGAATAGTTCGGATCTGCCGGCTCGGACAAGGTCTGGTATGTCACACCATCGAGGGACTGCCGGACCCAGATGTGGTCATGGCCCTGGAAGAATATGGTGACACCATTGTTGGCGAACAGTTTGTGGATTGTGGCTGGCATGCCCGCTCGTTTGGTGAGGAAGCCATTGGTGACGCCGTCGTTGTTCAAACCGCCCCATTCGAATTTCGTGGCCACTTCAACTCCGCCGCGGCCTGTGCCCAGCACATGGTGCGCAAATACGAATTTGTACTTTGCCTTGCTCTGCTCAAGCGTCTGCTTCAACCACGCATATTGGGCGTCTCCGAGGGTGACATCCCACAGGTCGCTCCGCTTGTTGTCACCGAAAAAGTTGTTGTCCACGCAGATGTCGGATCCCCAATAGAAGTCGATGGCAACAAAGAGTGCATCGCCCCAGGTCCATGCAAAGTAGTTGCGCAGCAGGCCTATGAACGGCACTACTTCGCGGTTGCCGCTGTAGAAGCCATCGGGCGCTGGTTGCGAATACATGCTGTTGCGTGCCGTCTGGGCCCATACCGCGACATTGTTCGGTGTTCCATCGAGCAGGTAACGCGCCGATTGCTCATGGTTTCCATTGACCAGGAAGAGCGGCGCACTACGTCCGATCTGGCCCAGATAAGGCCGTTGCAGACTGTAACGTCCCGCCACCTGAGCCTGGGTGATGGTAAGAGGATTGAGTGTATCCACACTGAAATCATCGCCCATTAGCAGGTAAAAATCGGGTTTGTCTGCTGCTGCAGTCTGCAAGGTCCGATTGTAGAGCGCCGAGTCAAACTGGCTTCTGTCGCGCTCAGGATGCGAATCGCCCTGCAGCGCGAACGTGAAATTGCTCCCGGGCGGGCGCTGTGTGTGAAAGCTGTACTCAGGTGTGGTGCCAGTGACATTGCCCGCACTGTCACGGTAACTGAGCCGGTAGTAATAGGAGGTATCGGCGACAAGGCCATTCATCTGCATTTCAACCGGCACGCCGGCAGTGAGGGCTGTTGGCGCCGTGCGTTGTGTATAGGCGCCACTCTGTTTGCCGTACACCAGGTACAGGCTGCCACTCTGGTCAGGCGCGTAGATGTTGACCTTGATTGCGGTGTCGGTGGGAGAGCCGAGCACGATGTTGCCACGAAACAGCCCGCTGTCCGTGGGTTGTCCGAAACAGCTGCCGGCACAGAACTGCGCATTGGCGTCATCAATGGAGCCGTAGCGCTTCCAGCCGGCTCCCAGTGCGTACCACAGGCTGCCCTGGTAAACGCCAAGCGATGCTGCACCTCCACCATAGGTGCGATAGAGCCCGCTGTCAGTTCCGCTACCGTAGTTCTGCGTTGAGCTGGCCTGCACAAACAGCGTGGGATACACCTGCTCGATCATGCTGAACAGTTGTTCTGCCTGTGACTTTGATGGAAGCGAGCACGGCTGGCCGGCAACGCATGCAGCCTGTGCGTCTGCAACTACAGTCAATGCTGCAAGCAGCACTGACAATGCAGGTAATGCGCGAGAAAAAACTTTCAAAGCAAGTGATGACATGGCTGGCACGTGTCAGGGGGTCCGGTTGATTGTCCATTGATGATCAATCTGGCCATTCTTGCGCTGGCCATTCTCCTGCTCTGGCAACCAGGTTCTCACATAGGCAGCGGTGACCTGATCTGCACTGACGGTAACGCGCAAGTGACCGGCGCTGCTGATGCTGACTCCACTGGTGTAGTGGTAATCACGGGCAAGGGTGGCTGCATTGTTGGTATTGAGCGCAGAAGGCTGTGGCACTTCCTGATAGACAATGCCATCAAGCTCCTGTTTGACATACAGGTGGTCATGCCCGTGAAACACGGCAGAAACACCGTAGCGCACGAGCAAGTCATGAATCGGCGCGCCCCACCCGGGTCGGCGTGTGGCAAAACTTCTGGTGACGCCATCGCTGTCATAGCCGCCCCACTCAAACAGGCGTGCTGCTTCCACACCGCCACGCATCTGGCCGTCGAGTCCGCCCACCAGATTGTGCAGAAACACGAACTTGAACGTCGCCCTGCTGTTTGCCAGTGTGGCTTCCAGCCACTGGTACTGGTCCGCTCCCAGGCTCATGGTCCAGGCATCATTGCCCCTGACCTTGGTCGAATTCCAGTAAGGGTCCAGCACGATGAACAACGCATCGCCCCACTGCCATGCATACCAGGCTCCGCGGGCGCCGCTGCTGTTGTCGCCGCTATAAAAGCTGCCGGCGCGCGGCGCCGGAAAATACTTCTGCCTTGTCGTCGATGTCCAGTTCGCCAGATTGTTGCTGCCGCCGGTATTCAGCCAGCCGGCTTCACCTTCATGGTTGCCGTTGGCGAGGAACAGCGGCACCGATGCAGACACCAGCGCGAAATTGCTGCGCTCGTACAGATAACGGTCTGTCACCTGTTGCAGCGAGTTGGCTGGTGGCGACGTGGGGGAGAGCGGGTTGTAGTGCTTCTCGGTCATGAAGGTGTCGCCGAGATCCACGTGGAAGTCCGGTTGCTCTGCCAGCACGTTGGCCAGTGTGCGGTGATACATGCGCACTACCGAGTTTTCATCCATGTGCGAATCGGACTGCACGGTAAAGGTGAATGTCTTGCCCGCTGCTCTGGCGGTATGGAATGTCGACTCCTTGCCGGCAATTGCGGTTGCAGAGCCCTGCGGCCGGAACACTACGCGATAGCGATAGGCGCTATCGGCTTTAAGTCCGCCGAGCACAATCTGAACCGGCTCGCCGGCGACGATGGCCACTGCGGCAGATTCTGCCAGCACGCTGCTGTTTTGTTCACCGTATTCGACCGTGGCGCTGCCGCTCTGTTCATCTGTCAGCAGACTTAGCGTGATACCTGATGCAGTGGGTGCACCCAGCACAATGTTGCCGGCAAAACCGCCGGTGGCCTTGTCACTGGTGAGGCAGCTTGCGGTACAGAACTGTTGGTCTACTTGATCGAGGCTGCCAAAGCGCTTCCACTCTGTGCCGTTCTTGTACCAGAGTCCGCCCTGATAACTGGCGATTCCGGCACCAGTGGCTCCGCCGTAGACACGGAACCAGGCGAGGTCACTGCCCATCTGCTGGCTTTGGGTACGCGCGCCGGGGAAAAACAGTTGCGGATACTGCAGTTCAATACGCGTGAACAGCGCCGAAGATTGCGACTGCGAGGGCAACAGACAAGGTGCTCCGCTGCAACCAGCAGATCCTTGTGCGAGAACCGTACTCGCCGAGAGGGCCAAAGCAGCAATGCACGTCAATCGCATGGGTCAGAACTCCATCACCTGTACCGGTGACTGTGGATTCATTACTGCCTGTTGTGGCCGATACCACAATACAACAGCGGGTTTGAGAAGCTCGGGCAGTTCAAGGGCCAGACGATTGATTGCCAGCAGGTCAGACGCTACAGCTCGCACTTCCAATGCCGGATTCTCCACTGCAGTCCTACCATCCACCAACGCCGCCATCAACTGTTCCCGCAGAGCGGCATGGATGACGACAGTCGACGGCCACTCCCATTGGGAAAGCGCGAGCAACTGGCCACTGTTTCTGATGACCAGCCCCTGCTGCACTTGTGACTTGAGCATGGCAATGCCTGCTTCCAACTGCTCGGGGCCCTGTGCCGCCACCAGTGCCAGAAACTCCGCCGGATTGGAGTCGGGCGCCATTACATGTTGCAACAGTCCAGCGTAATCAAGTCGCAGCACTGCTGTGATGCTGTGTTGTTCGTGCAGCACAACAGTTACCTGGTTGCCTTGCAACTCGTGCGCTTGCAGATTGCCACAGAGCAGCAACAGTGCCGCCAACAAAGACCTCATGACAGCAGTGCTCCTCAACGACAGTAGGTGACATCAGGCTGCGTAGTGGCGCCAGCCGCAGTGCTGAACTGGAATGACCAGCAGGCCGCCTTGCCGGCGTTTTTGCCCAACTGCAGTTCGGTCTGCAGGGCAGCACCGCTCAGCTGGCGATAACGGATCTTGTAGGTGCCTGGTGCATTGCTGTATTGATCTGATCCCGTTTCGTTGGTGACAAAGGTCAACGCCGAAGTGAACTGCAGTTCGTCGTAACCGTCAGCCGCGCGCGCCAGCGTCATGGCAGAGACGGCAAACGGTTTCACCGGCGGCTGACGAATGGGTTTGTACTTGGATGCCTGGCCTGCAAAGTCAGGGCCTGGTGTGCCGCGGAAACAGGCAAGTACATAGGGCGAGACATCTGTCACGTGATAACTGTAGCCGGCAGGACCATTGCTGACCGCATCGGTGTTGCCACCACACACCGTGTCACGGCTGGCAATGTTGCCACTGGCATCCTGATAACCATAGATGGCGAATCCGTCGAGTGCCCATCCCACCGGATGCGTTGCCCAGTACGACGCTGCCTTGTTCGCCATCACGCAAACGGGCGCAGCATGATAGTGGTAATCGTCTGCACGTCCGGCGTGACCATTGCATATGTCCAGCTCACCCAGCACCTTGGTGTCGCCATTCTGACAGCCGCCCTGTTTGCACGGATTGAATATCGGCACGCCATTGATGGCGACACCAATTGGGCCGTCCACTGCCGACGTAGTGGTAGCGGCGATCTGAGGGTTGAGCGGAATTTTCCAGCCGCTGGCACCAAGGAAATTCTGGGTTAGCGGCACCTGTAGATTGGTGGCGGTAATGCCGTTCATCATCGTGTGCGAGGGCAGGGCCACGGAGCTGATGTAGGCATACTGGCTGTCGCAAGACACGATGGGGTAGCCGGTGTTGGAAGCCAACGTTGAGCTGCGGATATTGAAGCAGTTGGCAGCACCGCCGGTGGGATTGCTGCGATCGTAACCGAGCGTGAGGCTGGCGCTGCCGAGTGTCAGCGACGCGATGGCCTTGGTGAGCACATCACCGGTTACCGTTGTGTTCGCGGGCAACTGTGGCGTTCCGGACAATGCATACAAGGTCCATGTATAGAGTTTGGTGCCGGGACCTTGCGAGCACGGCGGCTGATACGCCGCCATCGGGCCGTCACTGCCAACCCCGAGGGTGCCAACACTGAATGCATCTTTCTTCAGCGTACGCACTGCACCATCAATGTTGTAGAGCACCCAGTTCCATTTCAGGCCACCGTCCTTGGGCAGCGTGGTCATCAACATCGCGAATTCCCGGGTGCCGGCCGGCACGTTGGTCCAGGAAAGTTCGGGCGTGGAACCTGTGCCATCGCAGGTGTAGTCGGCAGGAAGATTGCCGCCCTCTGTCGCTACTGCTGACATCAGGGCAAAACCATTGGCGCTGCCAACGGGAGTTGCAGTGATCTGTGCAGTGGCAGGACCACTGCCTGAGGCGTTGTTGGCGAAGACGACGCAGCCATAACTGCGACCATTGGCCAGACCGGCCACGACCAAGGGGCTGGTCGCACCCGCAGCAGTCGCAACACTCTGACCGTCAGTGCAATTGGCACTGTAGGCGGTGGGCGCTCCGCTGGTACCGGCGGCTGGTGCCGAGAAAGCCAGGCTGATGGATGTATTACCTCCCGTGGCAGTCAGTGACTGCGGCTGGCCGGGACGGGCCACGCCGGCTACCGTGCAGGTACTGCCAAAGGCACCTGCCAGTTGGAAGCGCAGCGGCGCCGCCGATACCCGTAGCAGCGTGATGTCGAAACAGGCGCCGGAAGGCAGCGATACGGCCTGCAGCGACAGTCGCCCATCCGCAGGAGAGTAAATGGACGATTCCTGCCCGTTGCAGTCACGCACTTGTGCACTCTGCACTTCCAGACTCAACGGATTGCTGCCTACTGTGCGCAGAGTTGCCTGATAGCAGGCGGTGGAGCCGCTGATGGCGAGACCGGGCAGACTCAGCAGACCAGTGGCAGGGTCATAGCCGGCTGCGTGCGTGGCAGACATGCCACATAGAGCCAGCAGCAGAACGCCGAGTCTTCTTGCAGAATTGATCATTGGGAAGCCCTGTGGGAATCAGAGGTTTTTTGGGTAAACGATGAAGTCAGGATTTGGTCTACACGAACCTGCCGCTGGAGACTGGGTGGGCCTGGTCTCTTACACCGCAATCGGCGCAGCAATGCCCGGATGGCATTGGTAGTTCACGATTTCGAAATCCTCGAACTTGTAGTCGAAGATGCTCGCCGGTTTGCGTTTAATGTTCAGCGTTGGCAACGGAAATGGCGTACGCGCCAGTTGCGTATTCACCTGGTCGAGATGATTCAGGTACAGATGAGTGTCGCCGCCCGTCCACACAAAATCACCCACGCCCAGATCACACTGCTGCGCAATCATGTGGGTGAGCAGCGCGTAGGAGGCAATGTTGAACGGCACGCCGAGAAAGGTATCGGCAGAACGCTGATACAACTGGCACGAGAGTTTGCCGTTGGCCACATAGAACTGGAACAGCGAGTGGCACGGCGGCAGCGCCATCTCATCCACGAAGGTCGGGTTGTAGGCCACCACCATGTGGCGGCGCGAGTCGGGGTTCTTGCGGATGCTGGTCACTACTTTGCTGATCTGGTCAATCGTACCGCCATCTTTGGCCGGCCATGCGCGCCACTGGCGGCCGTATACCGGACCGAGATCGCCGTTGGCATCGGCCCATTCGTCCCAGATGCTGACGCCGTTGTCTTTCAGGTACTTGATGTTGGTGTCGCCGGAAAGAAACCATAGCAGTTCGTGGATGATCGAACGCAGGTGCAGCTTCTTGGTGGTGACAAGCGGAAAACCCTGCGCCAGATCGAAGCGCATCTGGTGGCCGAATACCGAGAGCGTACCGGTGCCGGTGCGGTCTTCCTTGCGCACGCCTTCAGCGAGAATGCGGCGCATCAGGTCGAGATATTGCTGCATCAGACAGTCCTCGTGTTGTGTGGCTGCCGATAGGCCCACACCATGATGGCGATGCCGACAATCACCATCGGGATCGACAACTGCTGGCCGCGTGTCATCCAGTCGAACATGACAAATTTCAGTTGCGCATCCGGCTCGCGGAAAAATTCCACGATAAAACGTTGCACGCCATAACCAACCATGAACAAACCGCCCACGGCAAAACGCGGCCGTGGTTTGTTGGAATACCACCAGAGCAGCGCAAACAACACGCCGCCTTCGAGCACGATCTGGTACAGCTGCGACGGATGCCGCGGCAACTGCGCTGCGTCCTGCGGAAACACCATGGCCCACGACACATCACTCTGACGACCCCACAGTTCGCCATTGATGAAATTGCCCACGCGGCCGGCACCTAGGCCGAACGGCGCCAGCGGCGCGGTGAAGTCGAGCACGTCGATAAAACTCTTGCCGATGCTGCGCGCATACAGACTCACCGCGATGATGACGCCGAGCATGCCGCCGTGGAACGACATGCCGCCTTCCCACAGCCGCAACATGCGGACCGGTTCAGCGAGGTAGGCGGGCAAGTCATAGAACAGGATGTAGCCGATGCGGCCGCCGAGGATGACGCCGAGCATGCCGTTGGTGATGAGGTCGGCCACTTGCTGGCGGGTCCAACCGGAGCCGGGGCGGTCGGCGCGTCGTGAGCCCAGCCACCAGGCCATCGCAAAACCTGCCAGGTAGGTGAGGGCATACCAGCGGATTTTGAGGGGTCCCAACGCAATGGCGACGGGATCAATGGCGGGCAGGACAATCATCGGCTTGTTACGGCTGTCGGAGTGGCCGGCAGTATAGCCAAAGCAGCGTCCATCAACAGCAATGGCTAGCGCAATGGCTGCCAGAAGCGTAGTAGCAGGGCATTGCTGACCACACTAACACTGCTGAACGCCATCATCGCACCCGCCAGCATCGGATTCAGCATGCCCGCCGCGGCCAGTGGGATGCCGAGCAGATTATAGGCAAAGGCCCAGAACAGGTTCTGGCGGATCTTGCGCCATGTGTGTTGCGAAATCGCAATGGCATCGGCCACCCGCAGCGGATCGTTATGCATCAGCGTGATGCCAGCGGTCTGCATCGCCACATCGGTGCCGCCGCCCATCGCAATGCCGACGTCAGCCGCTGCCAGCGCCGGCGCATCGTTGATGCCGTCGCCCACCATCGCCACTTTCTCGCCCTGCTGTTGCAGCGCGTGGATGGCATCGGCTTTGTGCTCGGGCAGGATGTCGGCACGCACGTCGTCAAGGCCGAGGTCTCGAGCAATTGCTTCAGCGCTTGCGCGGTTGTCGCCACTGAGCATCAAGGTACGGATACCCAGTTGGTGCAGCCGGGCGATCGCCGCTTTCGCGGTGGGACGGAGGGTGTCGCGAAACAGCACAAGACCGAGCAGCTGATTGCCGCCATCGCCACTCTGCGCCAACCATGACAGCGTGTAGCCATCGCCGCCCGCAGTTCGTTGGTGTTGATCCAGCTCGCTGTCGTGCCAACCCAGATCCAGCAGCAGACGACGATTGCCGAGCCAGTAGTGCTTGCCATCATGCTGCGCAGTGACGCCACGCCCCGGCAGCGCACGACTGTATGACATGGCGGCCGGTTCGAGAAACGTCGCCTGTGCCGCAGCAAGCACGGCCAGCGCCAACGGATGACTGCTGTCCTGCTGCAGGCCGGCGGCGAGTATCAGCACGCTGTTGTCATCGCCGATGAAGCTGATGATTTTTTCCACTCGCGGCCGCCCCTCCGTGAGCGTGCCGGTTTTGTCGAAGGCAACAACAGTGAGCGCCTGTGCCTGTTCCAGCGCATCGGCATCGCGGATCAGGATACCGCTTTGCGCCGCGACACCGGTGCCGGCCATCAGCGCGGTGGGCGTTGCCAGACCAAGCGCACACGGACATGCAATCACCAGTACTGATACTGCGTTGAGTGTTGCTACAGTCCAGTCGCCGGTGGCGATTCCCCATGCCAGTGCAGTAATCGCAGCAATGACGATCACCACCGGCACCATCACACCACTGACCTTGTCAGCCAGCCGCTGGATCGGCGCCTTGGTGGCCTGTGCGGTTTCCACCAGCCGCACAATGCGCGCCAGCGTTGTTTCACTGCCGATCGCGGTGACACGCACCTGCAACAGTCCGTCGAGATTGATGGCACCGCCGGTGACATGATCGCCACGTTCACGCAGTACCGGTGCGCTTTCGCCGCTCAGCAATGCTTCATCCAACTGACTGCGACCCTCAACGATCATGCCGTCGGCCGGCACGCGTTCACCGGGAAGGACCACCACCACATCACCAACACGTAGCTCGTCTATAGCGATCGCGACGCGCGCGCCATCGCGCATCACAGTGGCATGTTCGGGGCTAAGCGCCTGCAGCGCGCGAATCGCCGCCGTGGTTTGCACGCGCGCGCGTGCTTCCAGCCATTTGCCGAGCAGAATCAGCGTGATGATAACGGTGGCGGCTTCGAAATAGAGATCGTGCATGCCGCCGCCACTGAGCAACAGGAACAGCGAGAGACTGAAGGCCGACAGCGTGCCGAGCGCCACCAGCGTGTCCATGTTGGCGTTGCCGCTTCGCAGCGCCTTGACGGCGCCAACCAGAAATCGACGGCCAAACCAGAATTGCACCGGTATTGCCAGCACCAGTTGCACGTAACCGCTGAGCATCACCTGCACACCCATCCACTGCAGCAGCATCGGCGCCACCAGCGGCAAGGTGAACACTGACGCCAAGAAGAACTGCAACTGCTCGGAGCCTGCGCCCCGAGCGGTCTCAGGCTTTTTTGCAGCAGTTCTCTCGCTGGCGTGGTAACCGGCATTCTCCACTGCGTTCACCAGTGCTGCAGATTGCAGGTTGTCGCCTCGCACGGTGGCAGTTTCCAGTGCCAAATTGACGCTGGCCTCTGCAACGCCGGGAACCTGCTTCAAGGCTTTTTCGATGTGCATAACGCAGGAAGCGCAGGACATGCCTTTGACGTCGAGTGTCAGCGTGGATGGACTGGACAGAGCATTCATGAGCTGGTCCTGTAACGGGAAAGGAAGCTAGAGCTTCGGCCTTCCCGCCGGGGCAAGGTCAACGAGTACAGGCCACTTTCATTCGTGGCTTTCGCGCACTTCGCGCAGGAGCCGGCCGGTGCCAACCCCGTGCAGAGCATTTTCCAGCAGGTTTTTGACGGAATCGGCGTCTTCCTGCTGCAACGCGTAGCTCAACAGATCCTGCGCCTGTGTCAGCGTAATGTCACGGATCATCGACTTCACTTTCAGTAGATTGGTGGCGTTCATCGACAGTATGTTGAAACCCATCGCCATCAGCAGAACCGACGCTGATGGACTGCCAGCCATCTCGCCACAGATGCTGAGTTTTTTGCCGGCAGCAGTGACTTCCTGCGCTATCTTGTTCATGACGCGCAATACAGCAGGATGCAGATGTGAGAACAGGTTGGTGACGCGCGCGTTGTTGCGATCCACCGCCAGCATGTATTGCGTCAGGTCATTGCTGCCGACTGACACATAATCAGCACGCTTGACGATCTCCGGTACCTGCCATGCCATTGCCGGCACTTCAATCATTACGCCGATCGGCGGCATCTTCACCGCGAAGCCTTCTTCGTACAGTTCGCGGTGCGCACGGCGGATCAGCATGATCGACGTATCGATCTCGCCGACATGACTGATCATCGGCAGCAGGATCTGCAGGTTGTTGAGGCCGGCACTGGCGCGCAGCATCGCACGCACCTGGCCGAGGAAGAGCTCGGGATGATCCATGCTGACACGGATGCCGCGCCAGCCTAGGAACGGGTTGTCTTCTTCGATCGGAAAATACGGCAGCGGTTTGTCGCCGCCGATATCAAGCGTGCGCATCGTCACCATCTTCGGATGAAAGGCTTTAAGCTGTTCGCGGTAGATCTCGGTCTGCTCACTTTCCGTTGGAAAACTTTCGCGCAGCATGAACGGCACTTCGGTGCGGAAGAGGCCGATGCCTTCAGCACCACGCTCTCGTGAACGCAGCACATCGGTAAGCAGGCCCGTGTTGACCCACAGTTCAACGCGATGACCATCGAGCGTTACGCACGGCAAATCACGAATGGCTTCGAGTTCTTCCGACAATTGCACTTCCTCGCGCACCACTTCCATGTAGCGCTGGCGCAGTGAATCCGACGGATTCGTGTAGACGCGGCCATTGTGGCCGTCGAGGATCAGTTCCTGCCCATCAAGATCGGCGAACGGAAAATTGGCAACACCCATCACTGCCGGCAAGCCCATGGCACGCGCCAAAATGGCGACATGCGAATGCGCCGAGCCTTCCGCCGACACCACGCCGACGAGCTGGCCCTTCGGCACTTCGGCCAGCATTGCTGCGGATAATTCTTCACATACCAGGATGCAGCGTGCCGGATAGACGCGGCTCTGCTTGTGTTTCTCCTGCAGGTAGAACAGCACGCGCGAACATAGATCCTTGATGTCGGTGGCACGCTCACGCAGGTAGTCATCGTCGATGCCGGCGAAGGCGCTGATGTGTTGTTGCGCCACTTGCGCCAGCGCACCCTGTGCCCAGTTGCCCTGCTCTATCAACGCGACCACTTCGGCACCGAGCGCGTGATCGCTCAACATGTGCAGGTAGGCATCAAACAGTTCGCGCTCTTCCGGCCGCAACTGTCCCTTGATCTTGATCTTCAGTTCGTTGATGTCTTCACGCACAGTTTCAAGACAACCGTTGAAGAACTTGATCTCGGCCTTGATATCGACACACTTGCGTTTCGGAATGGCCGAAACATCGGCCGGCGGAAACATCGTTACGGCGTGCGCAATCACCACACCAGGCGCGCCGGACACCCCATCGAAGTGAGGATCTGTCGTTTTTTTTCCGGAAGGAGACTGACCGCGCACAACCCCTTTCGACTCCGCCAGCGCAATCACCGGCGCCAGTTGTGCCGACAGCGTGATCATGAAGGCTTCGTCTTCAGCACCGAACTTGCGCCGTTCGGGTTGCTGCACTACCAGCACACCAAGCACCTGCGCGTGATGGATCACCGGCACGCCGAGGAACGATTCGTATTGCTCTTCGCGGGTTTCAGGAATGTAGTGGTAGCGCGGATGGGCGCTGGCATTGTCGAGATTCACGGTTTCGGCCCGCTGGGCGACAAGACCGACAAGTCCTTCCTGCAGAGAAAGACTGACGCGGCCCACCGCAGCAGGATCCAGGCCCTGACTGGCCATCAGCACATAACGGCCGATGCTGCGATCGAGCAGATACACCGAGCACACACGGGTGACGAGCGATTTCTGCACGCTGCGCACAAGGATATCCAACGTCGCGTCGAGATCCCGCGCGCCATTTACCTCGGTCATGATCCTGTGCAGGGATTCCAGCATGAGCGTCCCGGTTGGCTTTTCTCATTATTATGTCCACGACAAATGAAAATATGCCGTGGCTGAGGGGTTAGTTTGTTGTTGGGGCGTTAAGTTCCAACAACCGCTGATAGGTTGTTTCAAGTTCCTGTAGCGCCTTGCGGTAGACCTCTCGCTTGAAGGCCACCACTTCGTCAGCAGCGGTCCAGTAGTCAATCCAGCGGATGTCATCGAATTCGGGTTTGTGACCGCGGTCGAAGCGGATCTTGCCGTGGTCGCCCACCAGCCGCAGCAGAAACCAGAGTTGCTTCTGGCCTATGCAGACAGGGTTGGATTTGTACCGCACCAGGTGCGGCGGCAGTTTGTAGTGCAGCCACTCGGTGGTGCGGGCGAGGATGTTGATGTCCTCCGGCTCCAGCCCCACTTCTTCGTTGAGCTCGCGCAGCATCGCCGCTTCCGGACTTTCGTGGCGCTGGATACCGCCCTGCGGAAACTGCCACGCCTCCTGACCCACGCGCTTGGCCCACAGCAGCTTGCCAGCGTCATTGCAGATGATAAGCCCGACATTGGGCCTGTAACCGTCAGTATCAATCACATCTGTCGACCAGTGTTAGCGGGCCTCAGCCCAAGGCCTGGCGGAACTGCTCAGCCTGAGTAGTTGTCCATGTAGTCGCCGGCATTCAGCAAGTCTGCCAGCTCACCTTTGTTACTGATACGGATTCTGTAAATCCAACCCTTTTCATAAGGAGAGGTATTGACGAGCTCGGGACTGGAACGCAGTGCGTCGTTCACCGCAACGATGACACCCGACACCGGGGTTGGCACATCGGACGCCGTCTTGACGGATTCCACCACCAGCAACTCTTCACCTGCACTGACCACACGGGCTACTTCCGGCAACTCTACGTGCACGATGTCGCCGAGTTCTGCCTGGGCAAAATCGGTAATGCCGACGCGTGCAATGTGATCGTCTTCCATTTGCAACCAGGCATGCGCGGCGGTGTAGTGGAGATCGTTCGGTGCAGCGCTCATGGGTGTTGTGTGGGGTTGCCCCTCCAAAATTACATGTCTGGCATCATACTTCAGTATGGCGGCGCTGCTGAACTGCATTTTTCAGCAGCAGGATTACCGGCACCAGTCCGGCGACGAGCAGCGTAAGTGCAGGCAGTGCCGCGCGCTGCCACTGGCCTTCGGTGGTCATCTGGAACACACGCACGGCGAGTGTGTCCCAACCGAACGGCCGCAGGATCAGCGTTGCCGGCATCTCTTTCATCACGTCGACAAACACCATCAAGGTTGCCGTTACCAAGCCGGGCCACAGCAGTGGGATGTAGAGCCTGCGCAACAATGCCGGCCCGCGCACGCCAAGCGTGAGCGCTGCTTCAATCAGCGACGGTCGCACGCGTTCGAGTGATGACTCAACTGGCGCGTGTGCAACAGCAAGAAAGCGCGTGAGATAGGCGAGCACCAGTGCCACCGCGGTGCCGACCAGCGCGAGGCCGAGCAGCTTGTTCAGCTGGGTGAACACCAGAAGGATGCCCACCGCGAGCACCGAGCCCGGCAACGCATAGCCGAGTGTGGCGAGCCGCGTACCGAAGCGCTGCAAAAGTCGCACACGCGCCGAACCCGGCAAGCGCTGCACAAGGCTCAGCAGCAGAGCGAGACCTACTGCCAGCGCTGCCGCAATTGCTGCCAGTGCCAGCGTGTGGCCAAGGAATTCCGGGTAACGATCGTCATATTCTGCCGCGCCGGCAGCAAACACCCACACGATGAGCTGGCCCACCGGCAATACGAAGGCCACTGCCAGCACGCCACATGCAAATACAGTCGCCATGCCGGCACGTGCGCCACGCAAGCGATAGCGTTGCACATCGCGGCTGCGTTCATCACGCACATAGCGAGCGCCCCTTCGGCTGTACTGTTCGAGCACGAGCGTCACCAGTACGAACATCAGCAGTAACGTGGCCAGTTGTGCAGCCACTGCCAGATTGAACAGGCCATACCACGCGCGGTAGATCGCCGTGGTGAAGGTGTCGTAGTTGAAGACACTAACGGCGCCGAAGTCGGCGAGGGTTTCCATCAACACCAGCGCCACGCCGCCGCCGACGGCTGGACGCGCCACCGGCAGCACTACTTTGATGAAGGCGGCCCATGGCGTCAGCCCGAGCGTGCGGGCAGCATCGATCAGGTTGCGGCCCTGGGTAAGGAAGGCGGTGCGCGACAGCAGGTAGACATAGGGATAGAGCACCAGCGACAACACCACGATGACAAAGCCCGGACTCTGCACGTCCGGAAACCACGCACTGCTGCCGAACCACTGGCGCGCCAGTGTCTGCGCCGGCCCTGCAAAGCTGAAAAGTCCAAGGAACACAAACGCCATCACATAACCGGGGATCGCCAGCGGCAGCAGCAGCGCCCATTCCAGCGTGCGGCGGCCGGGGAAGTCACACAGGCTCAACAGGGCGGCAAGACTGACGCCAAGCAGCGTGACGCCAATGGCAACGCCGACCAGCAGCATCAGGGTATTGAGGGCAAGACGATCGAGTTGGGTGTCGAACAAGTGCTGCCAGATCCGCTGCTCACCGTTGCCGAGCGTGCCCCATTGCAGGAACAGCATGACGATGGGCAGCGCGACACCAACAGCCAATGCGGCAGCAAGCAGCCGCCACAGCCACGGTGAGAGGCGGGTGCCCGCCTGCATCAGCGGTAGTCAGCCCGGTCCATCAGCATCACGGCCTGGGCCTGCAGGCGACCGGCGGTTTCGACATTGATGGGATCGGGTTTGAAGGTGCCCCAACTCTGCACCAGTGCCACCGGCTGGATGGCCGGGCTGGCGGGGTATTCCAGATTCAGCTCGGAGAACATCTGTTGCGGTTCGCCTGAGGCCAGCCATTCGATCAGCTTGATGGCGGCGTCTTTGTGTTTGGCGTGGGCAGTAACGCCGGCACCCGACACGTTCACGTGCACGCCGCTTTCCGCCTGGTTGGCCCAGAACAGCGCCACCGGAATAGCGGGATCGTTTTGCTGTTCCTGCCCCAAGTAGTAAGTGTTGACTATGCCGACATCGCATTGGCCAGCTGCAATGGCCTGCACGATCAGGTTGTCGCTGCTCATCGGACCGGTGGCAAGATTGGCCACCCAGCCTTTGACGACTTCTTCGGTTTTGGCTTCGCCGAGGCGGTCGATCATCGTGGCCACCAATGACATGTTGTAAACCTTTTTCGAGGTGCGCAGGCACAGGCGACCTTTCCACTGCGGATCGGCCAGCGCCTCGTAGGTGCTGAGCGCTTCCGGCTTCACGCGGGCAGTCGAGTAGACGATGGTGCGGGCGCGTACCGACAGGCCGAACCACTGATTCTGTGGGTCACGCAGGTTGGCCGGGATTTCGGCTTCGAGGATGGGCGAAGTGATGGGCTGCAGCAGACCCTTGTTGGCGGCCGACCACAGGTTGCCGGCATCGACGGTGTAGAGGACATCGGCAAAGGTGGCATCGCCTTCGGCCTGCAGGCGGGCAATCAAGGGGCCTTCTTCGCCTGTCTGCAGTTGCACCTCAATGCCGGTCTCTTCGGTAAAGCGGTCGAAGATCGGCTTGATCAGGTATTCCTGCCGCGAGGAGTAAACCACCACCGGGCCTGCCGGCATCGCGATTCCGGTTTGGCTGGCGACCTGTCCAGCATCTGCCCCATCGGCTACCAACGGGGAGGAGGAAGATGCGACGGAGGACTGCGCAGAAGAAGTATCAGACGAATCAGAGCAACCGGCCAACAGGGCCAGCAGCAAACTTGCATACAGTGCGGTGGTCTTCATGGGCAGGCTCCGACCTAGGGTCGGCGGACATTAACAGGGATCGAGATGATAATTATTCTCAATTACAGCGGCAAGCCCATTGCCTGTCTGATTAGCGTACGTTTTACGAGGGTTTGACGAGCCGCAAACCGGAGGCCGGCATTACGCAGCCAGCGCAGCGCCAGGTTGTCGCTGCCGAAACTGCGTTTGAAGCCTTCCATCACCAGCATCATGGCCAGATTGGGGCCTTTGCGTTCGCGCTGATAGCGGCTGAGTGTTTGCAGCGAAGCCATATCTTCACCACGACGTTGCGCCTGGGCCAGCACGCTGACCAGACAGCGTACATCGCTGAACCCCAGATTCACCCCCTGCCCAGCCAACGGATGGATGGTGTGAGCGGCGTCTCCCACCAGCGCAACGCCGCTACTGACGTAGTCGGCCGCATGTTGCTGGTGGAGTGGAAACATCACACGCGGCGTGACTAGGGTCATCGCACCGAGGCTTGATTCGAATGACTGTTGCAGCCGTTGGTTGAATGCCGCTTCAGGCAGGGCCATCAACTCATCGGCAATGGCGGTGTCGCAACTCCAGACAATGGAGCTGTAGTGCTGTGTTTCTGCCGCCGGCAGCTGCAACGGCAACACTGCCAGCGGGCCGCTGCCGATGAAGCGCTGCCACGCCGTGTGCTGGTGCGCGTGTTCGCTGTGTATGGTGGCGACAATGGCCTGCTGCCCATAACTCCAGTCACGCGTGGCAAAACCGGCAAGCGTACGCACGCGTGATTGGCCGCCGTCAGCACCTATCAATAAGCGGCACTGCCAATGTGTGCCATCGCTGCACACGATGTCGCTGGTCTCGCCGGCGGCGGTCGCCAATGTTGCCGTTTCCAGCGCGCAGCCATTGCGCACTTGCACTGAAGGCTGTTGCAGCAGCGCTGCATGCAACACCGCACACAGCAGTCGGTTCTCGACAATGTGACCCAATACGCTGGTGTGCACTTCCTCGGCGGCAAAATGAATGGCGCCGGTGCCGTCGGCATCCCACACCTGCATGTCGCGGTAGGCGCACACACGCAAGGCGGCGAGCGCATCCCACGCGCCGAGCTGTTGCAGCCATTGCTGGGTGGCGGCGGTCAGTGCACTGACGCGGCTGTCGAAAGCGGGCTCGGTCATCGACGCGCGCAACTCCGCCGGCGTTGGTGGTGCCGGCTGCGCATCCAGGACAACAACGTTGAAACCTTCGTGCGCCAGTGCCAATGCCAGTCCAAGGCCGACCATGCCGCCACCATTGACGAGAATGTCGCAGCGCTGGACGTCGGTAGTGGTTGTCAAAAACTTCTCCCGTGGCAGTATCGGCAACATCATATCAGGAACCTGTTTCTAGCCTCAGATGCGCATTTCCCGTCTTTACACCACCGTGACACTGGCGGCCGGCCAGAGTGTCGAACTCACCGACACCGCCGCCCATTATCTTGGCAACGTGCTGCGACTCGGGCCAGGAATGGCCCTGCGCCTCTTCAATGGCGACGGCAATGAATACGACGCCGTCATCGACGCTGTAAACAAACAGCGTGTGGTGGTGCGGCTGGGGGCCGCCTCGCAGCCCGCCACTGAATCAGCACTCACCACAGTACTGGGGCTTGGCATTTCGCGCGGCGAGCGTATGGACTATGCGATCCAGAAAAGTACCGAGCTGGGGGTTTCTGCCATCGTGCCGCTTTTCACCGAACACTGCGAAGTGAAGCTGCAGGGTGAACGGCTCGACAAACGCCAGAGCCACTGGCAGCAGGTGGCGATCAGTGCGTGTGAACAGAGCGGGCGGGTAAAGGTGCCCCTCGTGCATGCACCTGTAACGCTGGCGGAGTGGCTGCCTACAGTGACGACGTCACTTCGATTGGTACTCGATCACGAAGAAAGTGGTTCACTGGCCGGAACACGCCCTGCCGATGGCGTTACGCTGCTGATCGGTCCTGAAGGCGGGCTGGCACCGGCAGAAATCGCGCTGGCCAAGTCATGCGGATTCAACGGAATTGCACTCGGAAACCGGGTGCTCAGAACCGAAACAGCGCCGGTGGCGGCGCTGTCGGTACTGCAATATCTGTGGGGAAGCGCGGACTAAATAGCGTCGGGGCCGGATTCTCCGGTACGTATACGAATAACCTGTTCCAGGTTGTGCACGAAAATCTTGCCGTCACCGATCTTGCCGGTGGAGGCAGCCTTGATCAGCGTCTCGATGATGGTTTCAACACGCTCGTCTTCAACAGCGATCTCGAGGCGGATCTTTGGCAAGAAGTCGACAACGTATTCGGCACCGCGATAAAGCTCGGTGTGGCCTTTCTGGCGACCGAAGCCTTTTACTTCTGTCACCGTGATGCCTTGCACGCCAATGGAAGACAACGCTTCGCGCACATCGTCCAGTTTGAAAGGCTTGATGACCGCAGTAATCATTTTCATGGGCTTTTCCTTGGAGTCTTGGGGCAGGTCGTCAGGAGTATACTAAGCCGACCACCGACAAAGCTACCGAAGAACTCCGCAGGGCCACGCCATGTTCAACCATGATTTTCTGCAAACCCTCTCCCGCAAGGCCGCCGACCTGTTTCCCGCCGCCGAAGCTGCCCGCGCCAAAGTGGAGAAAGAGATGTATACACTGCTGCAGGTCAGCCTGGGCAAGCTGCAGCTGGTAACACGCGAAGAATTTGACGCCCAACGCGAACTGCTGGCGCGTGCGGATGCCCGTATTGCCGATCTGGAGCAGCGCATTGCCAAACTTGAAGTTCCGAGCAGCTGAGCCGCACCTTCAATTACGCCGGTAATTGATCGCCTCCAGCAGGTGCGACGTGTTTATGCGAGGCTCCTTTGCCAGATCGGCAATTGTGCGCGCAATCTTGAGAATGCGGAAAAATGCGCGTGTTGAAAGTTGCAGGCGCGTGCTTGCCTCGTTCAACAGCCGCACATCCTGCCGTGACAGCGCACAATGCTCGCCGATTTCGTGTTGCTGCAGGTGCGCATTGAGTTTGTTGCTGCGCGCCAGCTGTAGTGAGCGACACGCCACTACTATTTCACGCAACCTTTCACTGCTGCCATTCTCGTCATCGCGTCGCTGCAGCAGTGCAGCTTTGTCCGCTTCTGCCAGTTTCGGCACTGTCACATGCAGATCAATGCGATCCAGCAACGGACCCGAAACACGCTGTTGATAGCGCTGCAGTTTTTCCGGCGTGCATGAACACGGTTTAGCGGGGTCGCCGTGATGGCCGCAAAAACAGGGATTCGCTGCGCATACCAGCATGAAACGCGCAGGTAGTTCGGCGCGATAGCGTGCGCGTGATATGCGGATGAACCCGGCTTCAAGTGGTTCACGCAACACATCAAGTACTCGTGGATTGAATTCCGGCAGCTCATCGAGAAACAGCACGCCATGATGAGCGAGGCTGATCTCACCGGGATGCAAAAGACTGCCGCCACCAACCAACGCAACCGCAGAACTGGTGTGATGCGGCGTGCGGAAAGGTGGCGCCGTGATACATGTATCGTCGACCGGCGCCTGTGTCAGCGACTTGATGGCTGCAACTTCCAGCGCCTGTTCCTGCGTGAGCGGCGGCAGAATGCCTGGCAACCGCGATGCGAGCATGGTCTTGCCGGTGCCGGGCGGGCCACGCAGCAACGTATTGTGGCCACCGGCCGCAGCCACCAGCAAGGCACGTTTGGCTGCATCCTGCCCGACGACGTCGCGGAAGTCCGGCGTCGGGCGTTGTTGCACTGGTTGGCACGCGCCGGCTTTTTCCAGCGGCGCTTCACCACGCAGGAACTGCAACACCTGCAGCAGATGCGAGCACAAGTGCACATCGGCATCCGGCAACAACGCAGCTTCGGCAGCGTTTTCGTGCGGCACGATGCAGCGGTGTTGTTCGCGCAAACAGGCCAGCAGCCCGGGCAGCAAGGCGCCCACGCGCCGCACTTCGCCGGAAAGGGCCAGCTCGCCGAGAAACACCACGTTGCCCGGTAGCTCCGCGCCCAGCTGCCCTGATGCTGCAAGTATGCCGATCGCAATCGCCAGATCGAAACGACCGCCGGCCTTCGGCAGTTCTACCGGCGCCAGATTGATGGTGATGCGCTGCTGCGGAAATTCGAGCTGACAGTTGAGCAGCGCGCTGCGCACACGTTCGCGGCTTTCGCGCACGGCTGTTTCGGGCAGCCCGACAATCGCGAAATTCGGCAGACCATTGGACAGATGTACTTCCACTTGCACCAGTGGCGCTTCGATACAGAAGCTGGCGCGCGAGTGCACGATTGCGAGGGCCATGAAGCATCCTTGCTCATTGGTGGGGGAGTGGCTGTATACATAGTCCAGCTTTTGCTGTTCTGCCACTTTATCTGCGTGGCCGGCCCGCAGCATTGCCGCTATCATGCGTTGTCCCGAATTGAAGTCCCCGCATGAACGCCCTCAACTCCCGCCAACACAGCGCCGTGCGCTACCTCGATGGTCCCCTGCTGGTGCTCGCCGGTGCCGGCAGCGGCAAGACCAGTGTGATCACGCGCAAAATTGCTTACCTCATCAACGAGTGTGGCTATCAGCCGCACCACATCGCCGCGCTGACGTTCACCAACAAGGCTGCGCGTGAAATGAAGGCGCGCGTGGGGCAGCTGCTGCAGGGCAAGAATTCGCGTGGGCTCATCATCTCCACCTTCCATCACCTCGGCCTCACCATCATCCGCAAGGAGTGCGGCCACATGGGGCTGAAGTCGAGCTTCAGCATCTTCGACGAAACCGACTGTCTGTCATTGATGAAGGAACTGATGATGAAGGATGTCGACACCGCCGACGATCAGCTGCGGCAGCTGGCCGGCATCGTGTCGCGCTTCAAGAACCAGTTCCTCACGCCGGCGCAGGCGCTGGCTGCTGCCACTACGGCCGAAGAAGCACTGGCGGCGCGTGTGTACGAGGATTACCAGCGCAGCCTGCGCGCCTTCAATGCCGTGGATTTCGACGACCTGATTCTGTTGCCGGCCCAGCTTTTCCAGAACAAGCCCGAGGTACTGGACAAGTGGCGTCGTCATATCCGCTACCTCTTGGTCGACGAGTACCAGGACACCAACAACATGCAGTATCACTTTGTGAAATTGCTGATCGGGGATCGCGGTTGTCTCACCGTGGTGGGCGACGACGACCAGAGCATCTACTCGTGGCGCGGCGCCAGACCCGAGAACATGAACCTGCTGCAGCAGGACTATCCCTCGCTCAACATCATCAAGCTCGAACAGAACTATCGCTCGACCAACAATATTCTCACCGCCGCTAACGCGCTGATCGCCAACAACCCGCATGTATTCGAAAAGGCACTGTGGAGCGAATACGGCAAGGGCGACCAGATTCGCGTGCTGATGACGGCGAACGAAGAAGCCGAAGTCGAACGCATCGCCACTGAAATACATTTACTCGCCGCGCACCGCCATCTGCGCTTCAAGGATTTTGCCGTGCTATACCGCGGCAATCATCAAGCACGCCTGCTGGAGATCCAGTTGCAGGCGCAGCAGGTACCGTACGTGCTGACAGGGGGCACCTCGTTCTTCGCACGCGCCGAGATCAAGGATCTGATGGCTTATCTGCGATTGTTGATCAACCCTGACGACGACAACGCTTTCCTGCGCTGCATCAACACGCCGCGCCGCAAGATCGGACCAGCGCTGCTGGAGAATCTGGGGCTCTATGCGGGCCAGGCCAGCGTCAGCCTGCTGGCAGCGTGCACGCACGTCGGCCTCGGCCAGCATCTGGCCGACAACCAGCGCGACAAGCTGCGCGAATTCGCCGAGTGGATGTATGCCAAACAAGAGTTGATGGAGCGCGGCGAAGGCCTGCGTGTAGTACGCGAGCTGCTCGACGACATCCACTACGACGACTGGCTGCGCCAGCAGAGTTCAACGCCGGCCGCCGCCGAGCGCGCGCAGGGCAACGTGCAGACGATGCTCAACTCGATCGGCACCAGCATCGAAAAGGCGCGCAACAACGACGAAGACGACAGCCTCGAATCCGCCATCAACAAACTGATCCTGCGTGACCTGCTTGAACAGCAGGAGCAGGAAGAAGAAAGCAACCGCGTGCAGCTGATGACACTGCACGCCGCCAAAGGGCTGGAATTCCCGGTGGTGTTCATCATGGGGATGGAGGAGGAAATCCTGCCGCATCGCAACAGCATGGAAGGCGGCAACGTCGAGGAAGAGCGGCGGCTGGCCTATGTCGGTATCACGCGGGCGAAGCAGTTGTTGACCTTCACGCTAGCACGCCAGCGCAAACAGTACGGCGAAGTGTCAGAAACCACACCTAGCCGATTCCTCGACGAACTGCCACAGGACCTGCTGCAGTGGGACGGTCGCCCAAGCGACATGACACCGGAAAAAGCCAAGGAAAAAGGCAAGGAAGCCCTCTCCCGCATGAAAAGCCTGCTCGACGACTGATCAGAAAATCAAAGGGGTCGGAGATGTTTGCTCTGAAAACGAGCAAACATCTCCGACCCCTTTGATTGAACTCTTTGAGGGTTGCTTGGTTGTTCGGTGGTGGGTTACTGCTTTGCGGCTTGCGCCATGTAGTCAACGGTGGCGCGGATCTCGTCGTCGGTGCAGTCCACACAGGTGCCGCGGGGTGGCATGGCGCCGTTGTTGAAGCCGTTGATGCCACTTTCGTAAAGTGCGTCCATACCCTTTGCGATGCGCGGGGCCCACGCGTCTGCGTTGCCGTAAACCGGTGAATTGTTGACACCAGCGGCATGGCAAGCCTGGCAGTAGGTGTTGTAAACCTGTTCTGCAGTCTTCGGTCCGGTTGGAGCGCCCGGTACTTTCAGGCCCTTGGCGCAGTCTTCGCCAAACACGCACACCTGGCCGGCTGGCTGTAGGCGGGCAGCAATTTCGTCTTTTACGGCAGCACCGGCCGTGCCGGCCAGCAGCAAGGTACCCAGGGACAACAGGGCAAGCAGGGATTTCAGCACGAGACTTTCCTCACGACAGAGACTTTAAAAGCGGCGCGGATTATAGGGGGAAACCGCCCCTGCCGGGAACCGGAAAAGGGCGCATTTTCAACGAATTATCGAGAAACGAATGGGTTCGGTGCCGTAATGGATGTCTTGCGGGCGGCTGTCTGTCGCGTACCCGATATAGACCGCAAAGCTCTGTCCGGCGAGCGCAGTGCCCTCCGCCCGCAAACCTTTGGCTATCAGCAGGCTTTCGCTGGCTGCCAGCGGACCACTGCGCAAAGGCCGCAATTGGGCAAGTCCGCCGTTGAACGGAACAAAGCCATTGTCTGCCGTCTTCATGAAACGGCTGCCGTCACTGAGCTGAGCCAATACGAAGATCCTGCCGTTCTGCCCCACATGCTCCGGATCAATGGCAATGGCTGCGTTGATGTCGATGCTATCGGTGGCGGCAAAGGATGAGGTGTAACTGAGCCCGCCATCGGCGGTGGCGCCGCCGGTAAACAGCGCTGCCGCAGCATTGCCGCTGGACACTGCCGCATCCCCCAGGGTCGGCATGCTGCCATCGCTAATGCTGAGCGTATAGCGTCCGAAGTTGCTGACACACTTTTTCGGCACTGCATACGTGTTGGCCAGCAGCCGGTACTCCCCCGCGGCAAGTGTTTTGTCGAAATGGGCATTACAGTTGCCGAGGTGGTCGTCGGAGATATCGAGCTCGCCGTACTTGGCATCGGTCAGCACCAGCACGGGGTCCATTTCACTCGAACGCATGTCTATCACCAGCCGGGTGGTGGTAGTCAGCGTCAGTCGGTAGACATCAATGAAGCTGTCGTCCGAGCCCGCACCGAGCAATTGATTGACGCGGCAGTCGGGCAGACCGAGTGCATTACGCACCAATCTGTTGGGCGCGATATCCACGACCGGACATGCCCCCTGCGGGGTATACAGGGCTTTGGCACCGGCAATGTCATCGGCCTGCAACTGATCAAGGTCGGTGATTCTGGGCGCCATGATCGCCGTAGCGGTGGATTCATGGCCCAGCCCGATCGCGTGCCCAAGCTCGTGCAACGCTACGCGGCGGAACTCGGCCACTCCCGTCTTGCGCGGGCCGTCATGCACATCCCAGCTGTACTTGTCATTGAAGACAATGTCGGCTTCCACCAGGTTGTTGAAGCCGAACCTGCCCTCGACCGCATTGGTCAGGGTGATGGCCAACACAGTGCTGCCAAAATCATTGCCACACACTGTGGAGCGGAAGTCGATGCCATTGCGCTTGTCACCGGTTCCCGCTGGAAAGTCCAAACCCGTAGCGCTGCGGCTGTAGCCCTCGCAGGGATTCCTGAATCCGCTGTTGGCCACAAACTCGACTTCGGTCTTGTCATTCCACTGCTGCATGGCCTGCTGGAATGCGTTGGACCAAGTCAGCCCCGACGGCGCCGCGCCTGGCATGCCTGTGTAAAAAGTGACGGTGGTGGTCGGCCAGCGTTTGCCGATCAGGGTGAACGCAACGGCAGCAGGCAGGGCCACTGCAGCCACCACCGCCAACGACAGCAACCGGTAGCGCCTGCGCATCACGGCGCACCACCACTACCGGCAGCCACATCGACAATGGCATCGCGGAAGTCCTGCCATGGAAACAGGTAGGCACGCGGCAGCTTGGTGTCAATGGCTTCATTGCTGAATCCAAGCCCCTGCATCTTGGTGACCAGCGGATCTATGTCGAGTCCGGGCACGACAAGATCAGGCCGCGGCCGCAGGTCAAGATAGTCATCGCCGCTGCCGTCCTGCATCAGCGGGAAATAACCCTGGAACCAGCCGACCAGCGGATTGACCTGGGTGTTGCGCGTGTCCGCCACAAAGAACACTCCACGGGTACCAGGCACCGGAATGAACTGCCCCTCGATGTGCATCGGTGCACCTTGCAGATCGGTCCCCATGAAGCGCAGTTCCAAAGTGCGCGCTGGCAGTGTCCCCTCGACCAGATCTTCCACGGCAAAGCTGACCCAGGTGTACTGCAAACCCTCTACCGTCTCGACGCGCCAACGAGTGACGGTGCCGGTAAAGATCAGCGCCGATCCGGCCACCAGCTCTTCAAACCCGAGTTGCTGCAGCACGGTGGCACGCGCACCTGCCAATGGCACGCATAGCAGCAGTACCAGCAGCATCGCTGCAATGCTGGTGCGCCTTGTCGTGCTTGGTCTGCTGCTGGTCAGGGGCATAAGGGTCAGTGACGATTGCTCAGTAGCGGTAGCTTTGGTCCTGGATACCACGCCACCAGGGTTCGTTATGCAGGTACCACTGTACCGTGGAAGCGAGGCCACTATCGAAGGTCATGCGAGGTTCATAACCGAGCTCGCGCGTTAGCTTGCCAGCATCGATGGCATAACGGGTGTCATGGCCCGGACGGTCTTTGACAAACGTGATGAGGGTTTCCGCTGCGCTGCCGCGTGCGCATGGGCTTTGCGGGAAACGCGCTTTTAGGGCTGGATCGCCAGCAAACGCTTTGTCGGCAATGTTGCACAGCAGCTTCACAGTATCCAGATTGGCCCACTCATTGTTGCCGCCGATGTTGTAGGTCTCCCCCAACAAACCGTTGCGCAGTATCAGTTCAATGCCGCGGTTGTGATCATCGACATGCAGCCAATCGCGGATCTGCATGCCATCGCCATAAATCGGCAGCGGCTTGCCCTGGAGGATGTTGAGCAGGCACAACGGCAACAGCTTTTCCGGAAACTGGAACGGGCCATAGTTGTTGGAACAATTACTGGTGGTCACCGGCAAGCCGAATGTGTGGTGATAGGCGCGCACGATGTGGTCAGACGACGCCTTGCTGGCAGCATAGGGCGAGTTGGGCGCATAGGGCGTAGTTTCGGTGAAAGCCGGATCCTGCGGACCCAGCGTGCCGTAAACTTCGTCGGTCGACACGTGGTGGAATCTTTTGCCTGCAAAGCCACCTGTTGCCGTCCACACTTTGCGGGCGGCCTTCAGCAGACTATGGGTGCCGAGGATGTTGGTATCGAGGAATGCATCAGGGCCACTGATTGAACGGTCGACATGGCTCTCGGCGGCAAAGTGCACAATGGTGTCGATGCTGTGTTGCTCCAGCAGTTGTTCGACCAGTGTTTGATCATTGATGCTGCCGTGGATGAAAAAGTAGTTGGCGTTGCCTTGGCAGCTGTCGAGATTGTGCTTGTTGCCGGCATAGGTGAGCGCATCCAGCACCACGACAGTGTCGCTGGCATGATACTGCAGCCAGTAGTGCACAAAGTTGCTGCCAATGAAGCCGGCGCCGCCGGTAACCAATAATCTGCCCATAAACTTCTCTTCTTCTGGCTCAGCTGTGTGGCGAAAGCCCGCGATTCTACGGAAATTCTGCCGATATTTGCCCCTGCAACCAGTGGCGGAAATCATGCGAAATGATGAATTTGCCCGCCACTGCAAAGTCCTGGCTTATCGGGTACTGCTCGCTGAACAGCACCCGGCTCATGGCCAAGCCTGCCGGCGACAATCCTGCTCTGCAAAAGGGCTCGCCCAACAGACACAATGTCTGGATCAACAAGCGCGGACACCGCAGCGGCACAGGCAGGCCGTAATGCCTGCGGATAAGGGCAACGAGACTGTCGAGCGTGTAGCGCACCCCGTCATTGAGCTCCCACGTGTGTCCGGCAAGCTGCGGCGCTGCCAGTGCCGTCACAATGGCCCGACCACAGTCCTGCACACTGATCATGCCGATCGCACTCTGCGAACTGATGAACACCGGCAGCAGCGGGCGCTGCAACACTTGCAACAGCAGGTGCAGATTATTGCGCATGCCGTTGCCATAAATGATGCCGGGGCGCAAACAGACCACCTGCATGGTGCGCTGCATTCGCAGCAGCCACTCTTCTGCAGCAAGTTTGTAATGGCCATAACTAGAGTGAGACGGATAGCGCGCCTTGCAACTGCTAAGGTAGACGAATCGCTGCACACCTGCGTCAGCCGCAGCGGTTGCCAGCCGCTGGAGGTTGAGCACGCTGCGTCGGTGCGCCGCCTCGCCGGCACGCACATGCGCAAGATCCGCGAGATGCACGACGAACTCAACGCCTCTCACGGCACGACTGCAAACAGCCTCATCCGCAAGATCACCGGCAACTATTTTTACTGCAGATGCCCACGAGTGTTGCTGTATTTTTTGTTCGTCACGCCCCAGCACTGCAACAGCGTACCCCGCCTGCAGCAACAACGGCACAAGGCAACGCCCGACAAAACCACTGGCTCCGGTAACGAGCACCTTCGGCGATGACACTGCAGCTGTCGACATGTCTAGCACCAGCGCCAGCCGTTACTGTTGAAGAAGCGCGCAGCAGACGAGGCAAAGAGACGGATGTGATGCCAGCCTTTGCGTGCAGCACCTCCACCGTGATGTGTGATTCGACATTCAGGCAGATGATGCAGCTCGCCGAGTTGTCGCAATGCCAGCGACAGCGCGAAGTCTTCAAAGTAGAGGAAGTAACGTTCATCAAATCCGCCTACCTGCTGCAGTGCCCGCGTGCGGCACAGCATGAAGCATCCGCTAATCAAGTCGACCGGGGCAGGCACAGGTTGCTCTGCCAGTTCACGGTACTCGTAATGGGCGAGCCGCCGATCGAAGATACGGTGCACGATTTGCGGCGCAAAACCACGCAGCAACAGATCAAACAGGGTTGGATAACGCTTGCACAGGTGTTCGATGTTGCCAACACCGTTGGTGCAAGCAGGTGATATGGCCACGACATGCGTGTGTTGCTGCAGGTAGCGTATTCCGTGCAAAAGCGCGTTGCACTCGAGCTCCACATCCGGGTTCAACACTAGATGGAATGTTGTAGGAGCGCGGAGAATTGCCTGATTGTTTGCTGCACCGAAACCGCAATTATGGGCATTGGCAATCAGTTGGCTGCACGGAAACAAGTCACTGCGCTGCAGCATTGCCTGTAATTGCTCAGCGTCAGCGCCGTTATCGATCAGCGTAAGTCGCACCTCCAGCGGCAGTTCACTGCAGGCTTTTGCAATTGCCTGCTGCAGGCTGGCCAGCGTGCGGCCCAACAAAGCAGCGTTGGATTTGTAGCAGACTATGGAGATGCCAAGGCGAAGTTCCCCGGCCATTTGCCCGTCGCTGTTCATTCACGCTCAGGGACGAGACGATCACCGAAGGGAGTAGTGACACGACGCATGCCGGCGGGAACCTGGTCGTCAGGGATGCGGGATGCTTCCACCAAGCGATTCAAGCGCTCACCGCGCGCACGCTGGCGCGCTTCACGGGCCGACTGCTGATCAGGTGACTGCTGATCGACAAGCTCGGCCTGTCCGCTGAACGGATTGACGAAGAATCCTTGGCCACCCGGTCCCGGTGGCGGCAAGCCCTGTGCCGCAGCCTGGGCTTGTTGTGCCTGGATTGCTGCTTCAAACGGATTCTGCGGCGCTGAAGGGTCTACCACGATACCGTTGCCTGCCACCGCCGTGACCTGCTGCTGCGGTGCTCCCTGCGAAGTCGGTGGCAATGGTGCAGCCAGTGCCAGCGTCAGCATTGCACGACTGCTATCGAGACAGCTCACGCCCTGCTGGGGCGCGGGTACGCAGGGATCGTTGCCCGGCTGCAACAGCACTACCGTGCGCTGCCTGATTTCTTCAACGATGAAGTCAGGCATGCCCGGCAGCGGCGAGCGCTCACCTTGTCGCCACGCCACCTCGCTTGCCTGGCCCTGCCGGTTGATCAGCGTGACCTTGTAGGTGTCGCCAACACGGGTAGTACTGCGCACCGTGTAGGCAGGCTGGCCACCGGGTGCGGCAAGGCCTGGCATCGGCTGCTGCGGCTGGGCTACCGCGTCGTTGGTGTCGACAGGCTCAAACAGCGTGAGATCCTGCGCTCGTGCAACCGAAGCGAGCAGAAGTGCGGTTGCCAGTGCCAGTGTTTGCATGGTGGAACCATCCAAATGACTATGGAAAAAATGCTGGAAAAGTGCCGAGTACCTACAGATTGGCAAACGACAGAATGCCATTGTCATCGACTATGTTGAGTGCAGCAACTTTGCTCGCGCCCGCGTTGGCATTGTTGGCCCAGTGGGTACGCTGCGCAACATTGCCCATTTGCTGCAGGTGCTGCATGGAGAACAGCTGGGCATAACAAACCATCAAGCCGCCAAGGTTGCGGATCTCGGCCAGGGCATCGCCCGTTATCTGGTTCAGCTTTTGCTCATTTATGCGATAGATGCCTTCTACTGTCCTTACCTCAGTGCCTTCCTGCAACTGGATTGGCCAGCTGTCTATCACTCCTTGTTCATCCAACAATTTGCACAACTGCATGGATCTTGTGCGTTCGGCCTCAAATTGCATCAGCTGCGACGCAATAGCCGTTACTTCAGCTGACAGTGAATTCCCCTCGCCAAAAAACTGGAATCCTGCCGGCGTATCCGTGATCAATCCACTGTCGTGATCGATGCAGAGCACAAACTGCCCTTCTGTATTCTTGGCCAGCTTGAAGGGATAACTGCGGTAAAGCAACGGGATGTAATCAGCCACCCACTGTCCACCTGCTGTCACCAACAGATTCTGTCCATCGGTAAAACTCTGCATCACTACGGGCACGAACTGGCCATTGTGTTTCGCAAATGCCAGTGGCACCGACATCATTGCTTTCGGAATTTCACTCAGCCCTAAAACCATCAAGCGGTCTCGCGCCGTGAAGCTGTAATTGGTTGGCTTGAACCAGCGCTTGTTCGCGTGTTCAGCTGGTGATACGACTCGAATGTCTGTCATTTTGTGCTGGACTCTTAACAACCCGGTTTGTTTATACCTGAATCGCCCCGGGTTTTGTAGACACCTCGCAGCTATACAATGTAGCTACCGAGGAGGTGTCCATGTCGGGCAAACGTTATCCAGAAGAGTTCAAGATAGAAGCCGTCAAACAGATCACTGAGTACGGCCATTCCATTCCTGATGTCGCCAAGCGGCTCGGGATCACTCCCAAGAGTCTGTATGACTGGAAAGCCCAGTATGGGGATCGCTCTGGTCAGTACCAGAAGACCAAGGCGTCTGATGAGGAAATCAGACGACTGAAGGCTGAGGTGAAGCGCCTGACGATGGAGCGCGACATCCTAAAGGAGGCCGCCGCGTTCTTTGCCGTGGAGTCAAAGAAAGGTACGCGTTCATAAAATCTCGCACAGGTCGTTTCCCCGTGAGCATGATGTGCAAGGTGCTGATTGTCGATCCGAGCGGCTACTACACCTGGTTACATGCTCCGGTAATCCCCCCATTTGTAACCGCACTCAAAAGTAGGTTCAGGCCACAAGGGCCAACTTCTGTTTGGGGGTGATGCCTCCAAGTCCCATGTTCGGACGT
>Ga0255096_1000177_pt1 | contig 35976 bp, 37 predicted proteins | sample Colum_Atlam_RepA_2_FD_188563 | JGI IMG/M metagenome (GOLD analysis project Ga0255096, IMG submission 188563) | Freshwater microbial communities from Columbia River, Oregon, United States - Colum_Atlam_RepA_8d | ecosystem: Environmental > Aquatic > Freshwater > River | place: USA: Oregon... | reverse complement strand
CGGTAGGCTGAAAGACTTGGCCGCATCGGGGGTCAGTTCCATGAATTGCACGGCGGCCCCTTCCAAGGCGCTGCGGTCGGCCAACAGTTCTTTGCGGGCCTTGTCCATCACCTGCGCCACTTTGACCGCGGTTTCGCCGTTGGCCGCAAGCCAATCGTCGCTGGCAAACAGCGCATCGTTCATCAGCGGTTGCGCCAAATCATGCAGCGTGCCTGCGGCGACGGTGACGGGGGCAAGGGCGGCGTTACCGCTCATCGAGGCGTAGAACGGGTTGATGGTGCAGGTGGCGTCAATGTTGCCCTGCTCTAGCGCGGCTTCTTGTTCGGGGAAGGGCAGAACCACCGGTTCGACATCGTCGATGGTCAGGCCAACCGAGGCCAGATGATCGCGCCACATCAGTTCGCACAGGCCACCATTGGCGTTGAAGGCAATCTTCTTACCCTTCACGCCCGCAAGATCGGTGATGCCCGACGCGCCAGAGGCGACAAGCCACGTATACTTCTTGTCGGGATCAACCTCTTGCGCCAGCTGCAGGAACATCTTGACCGGCACGCCATTCAAGCGACCATTGATCGGCGGCACTGGGGCGGCATAGCCGATATCGGCCTCGCCCGAGGCGATGGCCGCAACCACGGCGGGGCCGCCCTGCACGGCGATAAATTCGGGGTCTAGCCCGGCTTCGGCGAAATAGCCTTTGTCTTGCGCATAAAGCGCGGGAAGCATCGAGTCTGCCAAGAAATACGCCACGCGCAGCTTGGTGCCTTCGGCCCAGGCCAAAGCGCCAGAGGCGAACACGGCGGCAACAGCCACCCCGCCCAGCACTGCCCGCCGGATGAATTTTGCCATTTGCATCTCCCTGTTATATGGTTCACTGTGTAAACCAGTGGTTCAAATACTGTGCAGAGATTGCACCTTTCCGTCAACAGTGCAGGTGTTTTTATTTAACGTGTGAAAAGAGGTAGAAATTCCATGACGATAGCGGTCAAGAGGGCGCTTTCTTTGTTGGACCTGTTTTCAGAATCAGCACCCGAAATCGGGCTAAGTGATGCTGCGCGGCTGTCGGGCCATGATAAGGCGACGGTGCATCGGCTGTTGAATACCCTGCGCGAGGCCGGGTTGGTGGAACAAAACGCCGCGTCAAAACTGTATCGGTTAGGGCCGGCGGTGCTGCATCTGGCGCGGATGCGCGAAGCGACGTTTCCGGTGATTGCGGTGGTGCAGCCGTTGCTGGACCAGTTGGCCGAAACCACCGGCGAAACCACGCATTGTTCGCTTTACACCAATAACGCGCTGGCGGTGATTGCGACGCGCGAAAGCAAAAAGGCCAATCGGGTGTCGATGCGCGGGTCGGAAACGCTGCCGTTTCATGCCACGGCGTCGGGCCTGGCGTTTCTTGCCTTCGCTTCGTCCGAGGTGCTGGGCAAAGCGTTGGAACTGCCGCTGACGCGGTTTACCGAGGATACCATCACCAGCCAGCAGGCGTTGTTGCAAGCGCTGCAAACAGCGCGGCGCGATGGCTTTGCCTGCGTGGAAAAATCGTTCGAGGGCGACGTTTACGGCATCGCCGCGCCGATCTTCGGCCCAGATCGCACCGCGATTGGCGCGATTGCGGTGGCCACCCCCTGCCACCGGATGACGCCAGAGATAACCGCGCAGATCACCGCCGAGCTGCGCACTGTTGCGGCAGAGGTGACGCGGCGGCTGGGAAACTCTGTTCCGGTTTAGGGCAGATGCACGGCGCGGCGATAGCTGCGTTGGCCGTAAAGCAGGGCTTCGGGGTGCTCCGACAGCTGCACCGCCTGCACTTGCCCCACGATGATATAATGGGTTTCCCACAGCAGCGCGGTTTTCAGCACACATTCAAAACTGGCCGAGGCATCGGCCAAAAGCGGCTGCCCGCCCTGCGCCGCGCGCCAATCGACCGCATCAAACCGCGACCCGGCTTCAGGCTTTTGCCGCCCCGAAAACAGATCAGAGATGCCTTGTTGGTTGTGGTTCAGCAGGTTGGCGCAGAAGGCGCGGTTTTTCAGAATGGCCGTCGCCGCCGGGCTAAGATGATGCACGCAGACCAAAAGCGACGGGCCTTCGCCATCGGCGGAAACCGAGGTCATTGACGAAACCGTCACGCCAAACCGCCCCGCCTCGCCGTCGGTGGTGATCACCGAAACGAAGGTGGCGGCGCGGCTCATGCCTTCGACGAAAGATTGGCGCAGGTCCATTTCCTTAGCCCAGATCAAAGAAGCGTTGCAGTTCGACGTCAGGCACCTTTTTGCGGAACTGGTCATATTGGCTTTGCCGGGTGGCCGAAAACGCATCGACAAAGCGGTCGCCCAACCAGTTGCGCGCAAAGGCAGAGCCGCGCAGGCGGTCGATGGCTTCGGGCATCGAGCGGGCGAAATCGGGGCCTTCGCTGGCAACGGCGTGACCGTTGCCGATGACTTCGGGCTGCGGTTCGATCTTTTCCATGATGCCCGCGACGCCAGCGGCGACGGTGGCAGCAACGGTCAGATAGGGGTTGGTATCGGCGCCCGGAAGCCGGTTTTCCACCCGCAGCGACCCGGCATCATGGCCGACAACCCGGAAGCAGGTGGTGCGGTTTTCATAGCCCCATGTCAGCCCCGGCGGCGCGAAAGTGCCCGGCGCAAAGCGGCGATAGGAATTGACGGTGGGTTGGAAAATCAACGTCATATCGCCGATGTATTTCTGCAAGCCGCCGATGAAGTATTTGAAATTCTGCGAAACCCCGTTGCGCGCGCCGTCTTCGAAGAACAGCCCATTGCCCGCGGTGTCTTTCAGCGAAACATGGACATGGATCGACTGGCTGTCGGCGGTTTCGGTCCAGCGCGGCATGAACGTCACGCAGCGGCCCTGCCGCATCGCCAACGCGCGCAGAAAGTTCTTCAGCAGCACCAGTTGATCGGCTGGTTCCAGCCCTTCGCCAGCGGCAATGCAGGCCTCCATAAAGCCGCCGCCGATTTCTTCGTGCATCTTCGCAAGATCGATCTTCAGCGGTTCGCACATGGCGGCGATGGCTTCGTACCATTCGGTCTGCACGGTTTGATACAGCACCAGATCGTGGCTTGGGTGCATGGTGGCGGTTTTCAGGTTGCGATAGCCCTTTTCGCGCGCCGTTTCTGCGGTTTCATCGAACAGGGTGTATTCCAGTTCCATGCCGTATTTCGGCACATAGCCCGCAGCCCCCGCGCGTTCCAACACCGACCGCAGGATCGACCGCGGGCAGATTGCCGCCGTTTCACCGGAATAGTTGGTCAACAACAGCAGGTCGTGGCCCGGTTTCGCCCAAGGGATGCGGCGGGCGCTGCTGGGATCGACGATCAGCGGATCATCGTGAAAATCGCCAGAGCCGTCGGTGACGCCGGGCATTTCCAGCATCTCATCCGTCGGGTCCAAGGCCAGTTGCGCCGGGGCCATGCCCATGCCTGCCTTCAAAATCCCCTTCAGGCTGCGGGTCGACACCATCTGCCCGCGCAGCAACCCGTTGGTATCCACCAGCGCCACAGTGGCAAAACGGCTGGTATCGTCATCCAGAAAATCTTGCAGGCTCATGCGGTCCCCGTTGAAGTTGGCGCCTGTTCGCAAAGGCGTTTGAGTTGGTCCAGATCACTGGTTGGGTCGGTGGAGTAGGCCTTCAGGAACACCCGCAGGCCGTTGTCGATATAGCGTTTGACCGCCGCGCGGTCGGGCAGCGCATCGGGCACATGCAGCGCCTGATTGCGCGGGGCTGACAAGATCAGCGCCCACAGATCTTCGGCGGCAAGCTCTTCGTCGTCAAATTGCAGGCGTCCGGCTTCGCGTTGGCTGTCCAGATAGGCCATGACGCCGCGCAGCACGCGGTCGGGGCCAGAGGCCTGATAGGCGCGGCCGATTTCAGGAAACCGCTGCGCCTCGGCGATGATCAGGCGGGCCAGCGACAGGAAATCGGGGTTCAGCACGGTGTCGGCATAGGCCCAGGAAAACCGATACAAATCGCGCACCATGCCTTCGGACGACGGATGTTCGAAGGCGTCCAACATTTCGTTGCGGCGCGACAGCATGATTTCGGTGAACAGCTGCTCTTTGGTGCCAAAATACTGATAAAGCGTGGGTTTTGATACTTCGGCCTTGGCGGCGATGGCATCCATCGAGGTGCCAGAATAGCCTTCGGCGGCAAAGACATGCAGCGCGGCTTGCAAGATGCGGTGTTCTTTTGCCTGCCGGTTCAAGGCGCGGGGCGAGGTGCCTGTCATGCCAGCACCCGCGCCAAAAACGCGGTCAGCGGGCGGTTATAGGCCGCCGGTTGCGCCACATTGCAAACATGGTCCGCGTCGGCGATCACTTCGAACCGAACATCGGCGCGCGGTGCGGCATCGGTGATGCGGCCAGCGACAGCGCGAATTTCGGCGGGTGGCGCCAGCCGGTCATGTTCGCCGGTCATCAACAGCACCGGCATGGTCAGGCGGGCAAAATCAAAGCGTTCCAGCGGGTTGGTGAAACAGCGCAGGGCATCGCGATATGTGGCCGCCGGGATCGCCGACATAGAGGCAAGCAGTGCCGCGCGCACGGCATCGGATGCGTTCGGACCGGCGATCACGTTCACCACGGCAGCGGCGAAATCGGCGGGCTTTTGGCCAGCATCAAGCGGCACCTCGCGGCTGACCCGGAAGGCTTCGCGTTCTTCGGGGCCAGCTTCGGACATGCCGGTGCAGCCGCCCGAAAGCACAAGACCGGCAAGCTTTTCGGGGTGGCGCATCGCAAAGGATGTGGCGATCCACGAGCCATAGGACAGACCGCACAGCAACACGCGGGTTTTGCCGAAGTGATCCATCACCCGCAGGATGTCTTCGCAATAGTCGTCGACGTTGGATTGCCGGAAGCCAAGGCTGCTGTCGCCATAGCCGCGCAGATCAAGCGCTGCGGCCTGCGCCAGCGGTGCCACTGCCTGCAATTGCGCGCCCCAATTGCCGCGCGCGCCGCCGATGCCGTGCAAGAACAGCACCAGCGGGCCGGGCTTGGCGGGCGTTGCTGTCAGCGCCAGTTGCGGCGTGCCGGGCAGGATGATTGTTTCCAGTGCCACCGCAGGGGCCGTGATTTCGGGTTGCTGGGGCGGAGCCTTTGCCGCCGCGCCCAGCGCTGCAATGCCGGATTCAAAGATTGGGCGGGTGCCGCTGGCGATTTGGCTGGCGCGGGTGGGGCTGGCGACGATTTCCGCGCTCCAGTTCACCACCGTGCCACCTTCGGCAGCTTCGGCAACCGACAGCCTTGCGGTGTAACGTTCGGCCCCGGCGATGCCTTCCAGATGGGTGTAGGACAACACCCGATCGCTTTCCGACAGGTAGATCAGTTGTTCGCGATAAACAGTGTCGTCGCCCTGCGCGGTAAAGCGGCGAATGATCGCGCCGCTTTCGCCACGCTCTGCCACAATGCTGGACAGACCAGGGTGCCACGCGCCGCAAAAGTCGCGGGCGACGGCCCAGACCGACTCTGGCGACGCGGCCAGCTTGCCGACAACATGGACGGTGTCGCGGGCCATGTCAGCGCAGCATCCGCAGGGTGCCGCTGTCACCGCGCCACAGTGAATTGCGCGCAGCACCTTCGTCACCGGGGGCGTCGTCGATTTCGTCCATTTCGTAAAGCGACAGGACGCCCAGATAATCTTCCATGATTTCAGAGGTATAGGGCAGCATCAACGCGCCGCAGCGGCTGTCGCGATACATGCGTTCCAGCGGCATGGATTTCAGCATCGACTGCCCGCCCGCCGTGCGAATGGCCAGTGCGGCAATTTCCTGCACGCCTTCCATGACGTTATACTGCGCCGCATACATCCGCATGACTTCGCCCTTGGTCGGGAAGCCTTTGCATTCGGAAAACGCCTGCCACCACAGCGCGCGCATATTGGCCAGACGCGCATACATCTTGCCAACGGTGATGCGTTTGGTGGCATACATGCGGCGGTCAATCGGCGGCTGACCGGGGGTTTTTCCCTTTAGATAATCGACCATAAAGTCATAAGCGCCCTGCGCCAAACCCATATAGGTGGGCGACAGGGTGGCCATCATATGCGGCCAGTTTGGCAGCGTTTTGCCAAAAATGCCGCGCGGCATCAGTTGATCTTCTTCGGTGACGAACACGTCTTTCAAGATCAGATCGCGGCTGTTGGTGCCGCGCATCCCCAACGGGTCCCACTCGCCTTTCACCGTCAGGCCGGGATTATCCTTGTGAACGACGAACAGCATGGTGTCTTCGTGGCGCGGTTCGACGCCTTCGAACACCTCGGTGCAGACGATGGTGTAATAATCGCAATAGCCGGCAAGGCTGGCGAATTTCTTGAAGCCAGAAATCTTCCAGCCGCCATCAACCTTGCGGGCCTGCGTCTGGTTCGGCTTGGATGTCCAGTTTTGCCCGCCTTCCGAAATCGGCTGCGAATAGATCGCGCGTTCGGCGATGGCGCGGCGGAACTGGCGTTCACGCAGCGGCGCGAAGGCAGCTTTTTCTTCGGGCGTCAGGTTCGGCATGTCGAACATGAAGCGCGACCATGCCATCGAAGAGTTGTGCATGTTGAAGGTCAGCGCGGTGGCACCGCAGTATTTCGCAATTTCGGCACCGACCATGGCGTATTCGAACATCGAAAATCCCATGCCGCCGAATTCTTCGGGGATGCACAAGCCAAGGAAGCCTTCTTCGGCCAGATCCTTGTAGTTTTCCACCGGAAAGCTGGCGTCGATGTCGATCTGCGCCGCGCGCGGCGCAAAGCGGTCGCGGCCCAGTTCGTTGATCCGGCGCAACACCGCCACAACTTCGGGGCGGATGCGGGAGAGGTCGTAGTAGTCGGCGATGTCGCTCATGTCGGTCTCTCGGGTCGAAGGGAAATTGGGGGGTTTAGAGGGCCAGATCGCCTTGCAGCACGCCGTCTTTGACGACGATGCGGCCATCAAGCGCGATGGTGCAGTTGCGCATCGGCAGGTCGAAATGGCCCAGCGTGTAGCGGCCTGCGTATTGGTTCGCGCCGGTCGACCACAGGAAGCTGCCGGGAAGCGCGCGGAATTCAACCGCCTGCATGTCGCGCTTGTCATACATTGCGGCAGACACCCATTTCGCGCCGGGGTTCACGCCCCAGCCGACATGGCTGATGCCGTAGGCGTTGCGGTCTTGCCACGCCTCCATGTATTCGCGGAAATGCAGCGCATCGATGCCATCGCCCTTGATGGCGGTGACGAAATCGTTTTCGACGGTAAGGTCGATGCGGCTGGTCAGATAGGTTTTGAACGTCAGGTTCATATCGCCGACATCCATCACGATGCGACCGTTGACGGCGTTCTTGCCGGGGAAGGCAAGGCACAGACCGCCCGGCCAATGCGCCACGGCACCGGGGTTGGTGGCAAAGCCGGGGGTGCCGCCGCAGGGCGCATCGCGCAGGTCGATAGTCAGATCGGTGCCCGCCGCCGAGGTGACCCGCATTTCCGATGCTTCGCGCAGCATTTGCACGCCAAGCGTCACCCGGGCGGCGTGTTCGGCCTTGGGTTCGGTGCGTTCCAGAATTTCGGGGTGTTCGTTGGTGATCACCAACAACCGCGCGCGGCCCGCATCTTCAATTTCGGGCCATTCGGGGGCGTGGATCAGGCCTTCGACCGTGCAGTCAACGATAACGTCCTGCAGCTTCAACGCCTCGATCACCGAACGGTTCTGCTGAATCGCCCAAGAGGTGCCGGTGGATTTCACCGGAACCGGCGCGGCTTGTGGCGGGGTGGGCATGGTGATCATGCAGAAATCGGCGCCAAGATCGTAAGCCGCAAGTTCCGACAGATGCACCAGAACCGGGCGCGATTGGGTTTCCGCAATGATCGCGACCTTGGTGCCTTTGCCGATGCCGTTCAGGGCGAACACCCGACGAAATGCCGCCAGCCATTTGCCTTCGATCCGTTCCTGCAGCATCGCCGCCCCCTTTCGAGATTCTGTTTGGTAAAACCTACCAATCGGTTTAGTAATTTATAGACTGCGACATTCTGTCAACATAATTTTCGAAAATTCTGAATTTATCGAAAACTTAGCCGGGATGTGACTTTGACCAGTCGGCCCATTTAGGGCGATCCAGTTCAAAGGTGTCGTGGCTGCGCACATAGGTCGAGCCATAGCTGCGCGCCACCAGATCCAAGGCTGGCGTATCAATGTGGGCGCGTTCGGCGTTCAACACGCAGGCATCGTCGATGTGAACCGCCCTCACCCGCCCGATCATGATGGACTGATGCGGGCCGGTCACCACCGATGACAGCATGGTACATTCAAACGCAACCGGACTTGCGGCGATGCGCGGCGGTTTGATGTGCAGCGATGGCAGCGTTTCAAGGCCCGCCAGCGCCAGTTCATCCACACCGGCGGGCGCGTCGACCGCAGTGATATTCATCGCCTGCACCAGCCGTTCGGGCACAAGGTTAACCACGAATTCGCCAGTTGCCATGATGTTGCTGGCGGTATCTTTGAAACCGCGGGTCGCGTCGCCCATCAGCCCCAGCACAACCGTCGGCGGGGCCGAACCCATGACGTTGAAAAAGCTGTAGGGCGCGGCATTGGTGCGGCCCGCGGCGTCTTGCGTCACCACCCAGGCAATCGGGCGCGGCATGACGGTGGCGGCCAGCAATTTATAGGCGATCGGTTCGCTGACCTGTTCGAGATCCCAATACATCAGACTTCCTTTACGGCCAGCTTGGGCTTGGTATCGACGCAAAGCTGAAACACGTCAGGCCGAGCATAATGGCCGGTCACGTCAAAGTCGAACTTCGCCCGCACCACTTCGGTCGGGTCGATCTGGGCGTAAAGAATGGTTTCGCCGCTGAAATCAGGGCCAGCCAGCACCTTGCCCAACGGCCCGATAATTGCGCTGCCGCCGCGCATCATCACGGTGGCCGGATCATCGCCCAGTGCGCTTTCATGGTCGGGGCCATAGGCGGCGCGGGTGATGTGCTGACACGCGGTCAGCACAAAGCAGCGCCCCTCCATCGCGATATGCTGCATGGTGGGCAGCCATGTGTCACGATCATCGGCGGTGGGCGCGCAATAGAGCGTAACACCTTGATGATACATATGCATCCGCAGCGCGGGCATATAGTTTTCCCAACAGATCACCGCGCCAATCGTGCCAAGATCGGTGGAAAACACCGGCAGGGTAGAGCCATCGCCAAAGCCCCAGATCAACCGTTCGCCCGCCGTTGGCATCAGTTTGCGATGCTTGCCGACCACGCCTTTTGCACCATCCAGATACAGCACGGTGCAATAAAGCGTGGCACCATCGCGTTCGATCACCCCCACCACCGCAAAGGCGCCGGTTTCGCTGCACGCCTCTGCCAGCAGCGCGACCTCTGGGCCATCAAGATCAATCGCTGCGGCGTGATAGCGGGCAAAGGCGGCGCGGCCTTCGGGTTTGCGCATGCCAATCGGCGCGCCATAGCTTTCGCCTTTCGGATAGCCGCCCAAAAGCGCCTCTGGAAACACCACCAGACGCGCGCCTTTGGCGGCGGCTTCGCGCAGGGTGGCGGCGGCTTTGTGGGCGGTGGCCAGCGGATCGGTGGGTAAAGAGCCGATCTGGGCGACGGCGACGGTAAAGGTCATGCGACGTTCCTTTTGCGGGCAAGCAGCGGGGGCCAGCCCCCGCATGTCACATTGGCCGGGGCCAATGCGACGGCCCCCGGGATATTTAGGCCAAGATGAAGATCATTCGGGGGTGGCGTTGACAACAGGATGGCGGATCGTGCCGATGCCTGCAACCGAAGCAACCACCACGTCGCCCGGCCACAACCATTCTTGCGGGGTGCGGCCTGCGCCGACGCCTTCGGGGGTGCCGCTGGCAATGATATCGCCGGGTTCAAGGGTGATGCCGGTTGAAATATCGGCAATCAGGTCATCGACCTTGAACAGCATATGGCGGGTGTTCGAGCGTTGCTTTTCGACGCCGTTCACCGTCAGCCACAGATCAAGCGTTTGCGGATCTGGGATTTCATCGGCGGTGACGATGCAGGGGCCGAAGGGCGCGTAGGTGTCTTGGCCTTTCGAGAAGATCCACTGTCCGGCGCGGCGGTTGTCGCGGGCGGACACGTCGATCATCACCGAATAGCCGAAGACGTGGCGCAGCGCGTCTTGTTTGCGCACGCGGCGGGCGCGGGTGCCGATGATGACGGCCAATTCAACTTCCCAATCCAGTTGTTGGGTGATCTGGGCGTTATGTTCGATGGCATCATTTGGGCCGATCACCGTGGTGGGCGGCTTTGAAAAGATGACCGGCTGTTTCGGCAAATCTTTCGCGGTGTCCAGCGCGGCGGCGCTTTCGGCAACGTGTTCGACATAGTTCAGGCCGATGCCGAAGATATTTTTGCGCGGCCGTGGGATCGGCGCCAGCAGTTTTACATTGTCCAGCGCCGTGGCGGTGTGAATCGGAAAGCTGCCGTCGGCCCGATCAAGGCAAGCGCGCAGGGCGGCAAGACCGGGGGCGCCTGCGTCGATCAGGCCCAGCATCGTATCGGGCAAGGGTTCGCCATAGGCGTCGCCAAAGGCGGCAACATCAACCACCAGATCGCCGACAATCACGCCAAGCCGCGCCGCGTCTTCCACCGAGGCGCGAAAGGTTACAAGTTTCATGCTTTGTCCTTACAGAATGGGCTGATAGCCGCCATTTTCGCCAAAGGCCTGTTCACGATACAGGCCCAACGCCCGCATCACCGGCAGGTCTGACAGGCAGAACAGGCAGGCATCGTCGCCCGGTTGATCGTTGACATGTTCGTGCCACGCCCAAGACGGCACGCAGAAGATGTCGCGTTCTTGCCAGTCATAGCGTTTGCCATTGATGATGGAATGACCTTTGCCCTTGGCCACATGATACAGATAGCTGCCAGTGTGGCGGTGCGCCTTGGTGTGTTCGCCGGGCCGCAGCATTTGCATGCTGGCCCCCATGGTGCGCATCACCGGGCCATTGGTGGTGGGGTTGACGTATTCCATCAGCACGCCATCGAACGCGCTGCCATCGGTGCAACCCGCGTATTTCGTCAGCGCGTCGTAGGTTGGCGCCCATTCGTATTTGAACATCGGGCTGTAGCCCTTGGTCCAATCGCCACCACCGGGGGTTAGGCCAGCGTTGCCCCAGGTTTTCGTCATATCATCAACCGGATAACCAACCGCCTGCGACAGATCGGGGTGCACTTCGTAAAAGTTCGCCTCCATCGCGTTGACGAAAGGAATATCAAGGCCATCTTGCCAGATGCAGGGCGAACCTTCGGCAGCGACGCCATGTTCGTGCCAAGTGCCGTTCGGCGTCAGCACGAAGTCATTCGCGCCGAGTGTCATTTTATGGCCGTCAACAACGGTATAGGCGCCGGTGCCTTCCATGATGAAGCGGATCGCGCTGGCAGAGTGGCGATGGGCCGAGGCAACCTCGCCGGGGTTCATCACCTGCAGACCGGCGTAAAGCCAACCGACCGCGGCGGCGACATCGGTGCGACCGGGGTTGTTCAGGTAGATCACCCGCCGCCCCGCCTTTTCCGGTGTCACCAATTGCACCGAGCGCAAGACATGGTCGCGCAGGTCTTTATAGCGCCAGACCACCGGCACCGATTGGCTTTGCGGCTGCCACGGTTCGATCTTGTTCGCCACCGTCCACAGGGCACCTGCGCTGAATTTTTCCAACTGGTCGTAATAGGCCAGAAGTTCCGGCGTATCTTCAACATTGGCCCGCCCGGCCACGTCTTCCCGATGGTTTTCGCGTTTGCTCATGGCTCTCTCCCACTGCGTAACGACAGGATTGCGGGAATCATTTTCGAACGCAAGCAGGATTTTCGAAAATATTGGATTTGCCATCCAATCCGGCCTAGGCCATAGTGATGAGCAGAAGCAGAAAGGCGCGCAATGACACTTGCAGAAACGGCCTATGAGGCGTTGCGGCACGATATTGTGCGCGGGCTGCTGCGGCCCGGCCAACCGCTGCGGATGGCACAGCTTAGCCAACGCTATGGCATGGGGTTTTCACCGCTGCGCGAGGCGTTGAACCGGTTGCAGGCAGAGCGTCTGGTCAGTTCGGTGGCGCTGCGCGGCTTTACCGTGGCGCCGCTGTCGATGCCCGAGATGTGGGATGCGATCAACACCCGCATCCTGATTGAACAGCGGGCGCTGCGGCTTTCGATTGAAAACGGCGGGGATGATTGGGAGGCGGGGATTGTCGGCGCGCTGCATGGGCTGATGCTGCAAACCGCGCGAGCGGCGTCGGGGACCGACGAGGAACAGCGTTTGCTGGAAGACCGGCACCACGCATTTCACCGGTCTTTGATTGCGGCCTGCAATTCTGGCTGGTTGATGGATTTCTTCCAGCGGCTGTATGTGGAAGCCGAACGCTATCGCTATCCGTTGCTGCGGATGCAGTCGGTGGAAAACCATCGCGACATTCAGGCAGAGCATGCGGCGCTGTCACAGGCGGCGCTGGCGCGCGATGCCGATCTGGCTTGCACCTTATTGGCGGACCACTATTTGCGGACCGCCCGTTTTATTGAAGCCCAGACGCAGGCGTTGGGCCGAAAGACCGCTTAGATATCCCAATCCAACTGCGGCCCAACCGGCACCAGTTGCAGCGGGTTAAGCGCCTTGACCGAATAATAGCCGCGCTTGATGTGGTCGATGTTAACGGTTTCGCGCACCCCTGGCAGCGCCAAGATCCGCAGCATATAGGCTTGCAGGTGGCGATAATCGGCAATCCGGCGCAGGTTGGTTTTGAACAGCCCATGATAGGCGGCGTCAAAGCGCACCAGCGTCACAAAGGCGCGGATATCGGTTTCGGTAAAGCGGGTGCCGAACATAAAATCGCGCCCGTCGGACAGACGGTGATCCAATTCGTCCAGCGTGGCGAACACATCTGCAAACGCCTCTTCATAGGCAAGTTGCGTGGTCGCAAAGCCGGCGCGGTAAACGCCGTTGTTCAGGCGCGGGTAGATATGATCGTTCAGCGCGTCGATCTGGTCGCGTAGATCGGCGGGATACAGATCAGGGCCCGACGCCAGATCACCGAAGCCCGCATTCAGCATCCGCACGATATCGGCGGATTCGTTGCTGACCATGGTGTCGGTGTGTTTGTCCCACAGCACCGGAACCGTGGCGCGGCCCGAAACGGCGGGGTCGGCGCGGGTGTAAAGCTGGTGCATGTAGGTGAAGCCATGCAGGTCGTCGGGGGTGGCGCCTGCGGTGGCACCGGCAAAACCGCCAAAGCGCCAGCCTTCATCCGTCAGTGCCGGTTCGACGACCGATACGGAAATCGCCGTATCCAGCCCTTTCAACTTGCGGGCAATCAGGGTGCGCGAAGCCCAAGGGCAGATCAGCGCGACGTAAAGGTGGTAACGCCCGGCCTCTGCCTTGAAGCCGCCAACGCCGGTGGGGCCTGCGCTGCCATCAGGGGTGACCCAGTTGCGAAAGCTGGAGGCCTGACGCACAAAGCCGCCCTTTTCGTCTTTGGCTTGCACTGGCTGCCAGTTTGCAACCCATTTGCCTTCGACCAACATGTTATACTGCCTTCGCTGTCAGGCTGATCTGCGTGCCCCAAGGGTCTTGCAGCGCCAAGGTTTCAAGCCGCGCCATCGACGCTGCATCCGCCAGAATTTCTACATCCGCCAGACCGGTTGACGGCATCTGCCGCAGCCCTGCCCCGCGGCTGTTCCAGACGTTGGTGGCCAGATGGTGGTGATAGCCACCCGACCCGTAAAACGCCGCACCGGGGTAATGCGTGGTTACATCAAAGCCAAGCTTGCCGCTGTAGAAAGCTTCGGCCTCTGGCACCGCACCAACCTGCAGGTGAACGTGGCCAACCACGGTGGCGGCGGGCGCGGCTTTCCACGGGCCTGTGGCGCTGGCCACAAGATTGTTCAGATCAAGACCGTCGCTAGTCATGTGGATCGACCCGTTGCGGATCTTCCATGTGTCGCGCGGACGGTCCGAATAGACTTCGATACCGTTGCCTTCGGGGTCTGACAGATAGATCGCCTCGCTGACCAGATGGTCGGATGCGCCTTCCAAAGGCAGGCTACTGTTGGCGGCATACAGCAGCCACGCGCCCAGATCTTGGCGTGACGGCAGCAGGAAGGCGGTGTGAAACAGACCGGCTTCGGACGCGTCACGGCGGCGGGCGGCTTTGTCTTGCCGCAGTTCCAGCAGAACGCGCGGGCCGATGCCAAGGCGGGTGACTTCGCCATCGGCACTGATTTCATCAAGGCCCAGCGCCTTTTGATAGAAGGAACCGACGCGCCCGATGTCATGCACCGTCAAGGCGACGCGGCCAATTTCCATAGGAGCAGATGCGGTGGTCATGTCGGTTCCCCTAAGTTCAGATTAACGCTTGGTGCCAACAGCAGCAGCGCCGTCGCCCAGCAAAGCTTGCACAACCAAAGCAACGATCCAGAACGCCGGATATTCCCAGCCGCCGTTGGCATTGCTGAAGAAGAAACCAGCCGAGAAGTGCACGGTTGCAATTGCGCCCAGCAGAACCGGGATCAGCACCAGCGAAACGATGCGGGTGCGGAAGCCTGCGATCAGGGCGATGCCGCCCAGCACTTCAATCGCGATCACCAGATAGGCCAGCGGGCCGGGCAGGCCGATGCTTTGGAAGAAACCAGCGGTGCCAGCAGGAGTGAAGACGAAAATTTTCAGGCCAGCGTGGGCAAGGAAAAGCGCGCCCAAAGCCACGCGCAAGATCAGCGCAGCAAGGTCGGCATTGTTCGAAGTCGGGGTCGGAGCGGTGGTCATGGCTATCATCCTGTTCAATAGGCCGTTGCGGCCGGTGAGACAGATATCGCTCATTCCGATTGAAATGATAATTCCGCCATATGGAAGATAATTCCTTCCAAAATGGAAGCTATCAGCCTTGCAGGGCTGCAACCAGAAAGTCGATCAGCACCCGCATTTTCAACGCCAATTGCCGCCCCGACGGGTAAAGCGCAAACACCCCCAGCGGCGGTTCCTGATAGCCGGTCAGCAAGGGTTGCAACCGCCCGGCCTTCAGGCTTTCGGCCAAAACGAAATCGGGCGACGAGGCAATCCCCAAGCCCGCCTCGGCGGCGATCATGCAGGCAGAGGCGTTGGAAAACGCCAAGCGCCCCGCGACTGCGACGCGTTGGCCGTTGCGAAAGCTCCAATGCTGCGGATCGCGGTAGTTGGTGTCGATCAGACAGTCGTGGCCGACCAGATCTTCGGGACGCTCTGGCCGACCGCGCTGCGCCAGATAGGCCGGAGAGGCGGCAACGATGACCTGTGACTGGCACAGTTTACGCGAAATCAACGCGGAATCGCCGGGTTTGCCCACCCGCACCGCAAGGTCGAAACCTTCGTCGACAAGGTTGACCAAACGGTCGCTGAAATGAACGTCCAAGGAAATCTCGGGGTAGGCCTTGGCGAAATCGGCCAGAACCGGGGCCAGACGCAGGGTGCCAAAGCTAAGCGGGGCCGACATGCGGATCTTGCCACGCGGCAGCTGTGCGGCGTTGCGCACTTCGGTTTCAACCGCGTCGAATTCATCCAATATGCCGCGCATCCGGTCGAAATAAACCTGACCGGCTTCGGTTGCAGCCAGGGCGCGGGTGGTGCGGTGCAACAGCCGCACGCCCAGTTCGGTTTCCAGCCGCGACACCAGCTTTGACGCCTGACCAGAGCTGGTGCCCAGCCGCTGTGCGGCCGCAGCAAAGCTGCCAGCCTCTAGCACGGCGACGAACATGCGTTCGCAAAGAAGACGGTCCATGGTTGCCCCAAACTGGTTCGGGGCAACGCTAACGGGTTCTGCGGCCAGCGGCTAGCCAGCCAACGGCAGACCAACGGCGTCGCTGACGCCCATCAGGCCGCGCATCCGCAGCACCGCCGCCATGGTTTCGCCCATGCTGGACGGGTTTGGCGCTACAGAGATGCCAGCGGCAGCAAGGATTTCCACCTTTTCCTGCGCGCTTTCGCCAAAGGCGCTGACGATCGCGCCGGCATGACCCATCTTGCGGCCCTTCGGCGCCGACAGACCGGCGATATAGGCCACCACTGGTTTGGTCATATGATCGCGGGCAAAGGCGGCCGCTTCTGCCTCTTGCGGGCCACCGATTTCCCCGATCATCATCACTGCATCGGTGTCGGGATCGTTCTGGAACAGGTGCAGAATATCGCGGAAGCTTGAACCGTTGATCGGGTCGCCACCGATCCCAACAGAGGTGGACACGCCGATGCCCAGCGCCTTCATCTGGCTTGCGGCCTCATAGCCCAAGGTGCCCGAACGGCCAACGATGCCAACCCGCCCCGGCATGTAGATATGCGGCGGCATGATGCCCATAAAGCCCTTGCCGGGTGAAATCACCCCTGCACAGTTCGGCCCGATCAGCCGCAGCTTTTTCATTTCGGGATAGCGGCGCAGAAAGCGCTTTACCTGCATCATATCTTGGCTGGGAATACCGTCGGTGACGCATACGGCGGTGCGAATACCGGCATCGGCAGCCTCTAGGATGGCATCGGCGGCAAAGGGTGGCGGCACGAAAATCAGCGAGGCTTCGGCCCCGGTTTCGGCAACCGCTTCGCGCACAGTATTGAACAACGGCAGGTCAAGGTGGCGTTCGCCGCCCTTGCCGGGGGTGACCCCGCCGACAACATTGGTGCCGTAGCGGATCATATCGGCGGCGTGAAAACTGCCGATGCGGCCTGACATGCCTTGCACGATAACGCGGGTGGAATCGGTGATCAGAATGGCCATGGGATGCTCCTTTCAGGCAGCTTTGCGGGGGCGGGCGGCAACAGCGGCAGCCGCCGCTTCGGCCAGCGTATCGGCAGAGATCAGCGGCAGGCCCGAGGCGTTGATGATCGCCTGACCTTCTTCCACATTGGTGCCAGCAAGCCGCACGATGACCGGAATGGTCAGACCGACCTCTTTATAGGCCTGCACCACACCTTGGGCGACCCAATCGCAGCGGTTGATACCGGCAAAGATGTTGACCAAAATCACCGAAACATTGCCATCGGCCAGCACAGTGCGGAACGCCCGCACCACGCGTTCGGGGCTGGCGCCACCGCCGATATCAAGGAAGTTCGCCGGTTCACCGCCCGCCAGCTTGATCATGTCCATCGTCGCCATGGCAAGACCGGCGCCGTTGATGATGCAGCCGATATCGCCGGTCAGACCGACATAAGACAGCCCATGATCGCCCGCGGTGCTTTCGCGCGGATCTTCCTGACTGCGGTCGCGCAGCTCGGCGATTTCGGGGCGGCGGAACAGCGCGTTGGTGTCGAATGACATCTTGGCATCCAGCGCCACCAGATCACCCGAACCAGTCACAACCAGCGGATTGATTTCAACCATCACCGCATCCAGATCGCGGTAGGCACGGTAGCAGGCCTTCAGAATGGTGACCATCTGCGCGATTTGTCCACCCTTCAGCCCCAGTTGAAACGCCAGTTCGCGCGCCTGATATTCCGAAAGGCCCACAGCAGGGTCCAACGTCATGCGCCGCAACGAGTCGGGGTCGTTTTCGGCCAAATCCTCGATCTCCATCCCGCCGTGGCCGGATGCCACGATCATGATGCGTTCGGATTTGCGATCCAGCACGAAGCCCAGATAGATTTCCTGCGCGATATCGGACGCACCTTCGACCCAAACGCGGTAAACGCCCTTGCCGTTGGCATCGGTTTGCTTGGTGACCAACTGCCGCCCGAACAGGGTTGCGGCAAAGGCGTGCACCTCGTCGGCGGTGTGGCACAGCTTGACGCCGCCCGCCGCACCGCGACCACCCGAATGCACCTGCGCCTTGACGACCCAAGCCTTGCCGCCCAGCTCGCGGGCGCGATAGCCCGCCTGTTCGGGGCTATAGGCCAAACCGCCGCGCGGCACCGGCACGCCGAAACGGGCAAGAATTTCCTTGGCCTGATATTCGTGGATGTCCATGCTATCCTCCGTGAAATTGCTTTGGGTGTTCAAGCCCCGCAGGGCTTGAAGGGCTGCGATCAGCGCGCCGAAATGGCGTCGGCCAGCACCAGCACGTTCATCGCCATGCGTTCGGACGCGGCATCAATCATGCGACCGTCAAGCGAGGCAGCGCCTTTGCCCTGTGCTTCGGCCTTGCGCAGTTCTTCAACGATGCGGCGGGCGCGGGTGACCTCAACCTCGGGCGGCGAGAACACGTCATTGGCCAGCGCCACCTGCGACGGATGGATCGCCCATTTGCCTTCGCAGCCCAAGGCAGCGGCACGGCGCGCGCCTTCCTTATAGCCTTCGGGATCGCTGAAATCGCCAAACGGCCCGTCGATGGCGCGCAAGCCATAGGCGCGGCAGGCCACCACCATCCGGCTGATCGAGGCGTGCCACTGATCGCCCGGATAATGCGGGTTCAAACCGCCGATATTGGTGGTGCGCGCCCGCATCGACGCGGCGAAATCGGCCACGCCAAAGTGCAGCGCCTCTAGCCGGCCGCCAAACTGCGCAATGGCTTCCACATTCGCCATGCCCAGCGCGGTTTCAATCAGGGCTTCCAGCCCAACGCGGGTGCTATAACCCTTGGCCTGTTCAATCTGGTTGACCATGGCTTCGACCATGTAAAGATCGCCGGTCACGCCAACCTTCGGCACCAAAAGCGTATGTACGCGGCTGCCAGCCTGCTCCATCACATCGACCACGTCGCGGTACATGTAATGGGTGTCCAAGCCGTTGATCCGCACCGAAACCGTTTTGCCCTTGGCAGCCCAGTCGATGTCGTTCAGCGCCTGAATCGCGTTCTTGCGCGCCTGTTCTTTTTCCGAAGGCGCAATGGCGTCTTCCAGATCCAGAAAGATGTAATCGGCGGCACCCTCGGCGGCTTTGTCGATCATCGTCGGGTTCGATGCCGGAACCGCAAGTTCCGACCGTTGCAGCCGCGGTTTGCGCATGGGGTGAAGCGTATGGCTCATGGCGGTTTCCTTTATTCTGCTGCCAACCGCACAGTGGCGGCTTTGGATTGGATGTAGACGGCTTGCGCTGCGGCAACGCCGCTGCCGAAGGTCAGGTTGACGCCCGCCTCGACCAAGGCCAGTTCGGCAATGGCGATGGCGGTCAGGCACATGCCTTCGTTCAAATCGCCCAAGTGACCGATACGGAACACTTTTCCGTTCAACGGCCCAAGCCCCGACCCGAAAGACGCGTTGTACCGGTCATAGGCGATGCGGATCACCGCGCAGGCGTCAACGCCGTCGGGAACCCGAATGGCGGTGACGGAATCCGATGCCAGCGACGGGTGCTCGGCGCAGGTTTGCAGGCCCCACGCGGCCACGGCCGCCCGCACACCCGAAGCAAGGCGGTGATGACGGGCAACCACATTGTCCAAGCCTTCGTCCAACATGCGATCCAGCGATTTGCGCAGGCCGTGCAGCAATTGGGTCGGCGGCGTATAGGGGAAATAACCGCCCGCATTATGCTTCAACTGATCGCCGAATTCGAAATACGACCGCCGCATGGTGGCGGTTTTGCTTGCGGCCAATGCCTTTTGGCTAACGCCCAAAATGCCCAGACCGGCGGGCAGCATCAGGCCCTTTTGGCTGCCGGTAACCGCCAGATCGACGCCCCAGTCATCCAGGCGGAACGCCAGCGCCCCAACCGACGACACGCCATCAACAAACAGCAGCGCATCGTGGAACGCATCATCCAGCACCGCCCGCACAGCAGCGATATCAGAGGTGACGCCGGTGGCGGTTTCGTTATGGGTGACGAACACCGCCTTGATCTCACCGCGGCGGTCGGCACCCAAACGGCGGGCAAATTCGCTGATCGGGGCACCCGCACCCCAAGGCAGATCGATGATGTCAACCTGCAGACCCAACCGCTGTGCCATTTCCACCCAAAGGGTCGAAAAATGGCCGTGCCGCGCCATCAAAACCTTGTCGCCGGGGCTTAGGGTGTTGGTGATTGCCGCTTCCCAAGCGCCGGTGCCCGACCCGGAAAACAGCATGACTTCACCAGTCGTGGTGCCGAAAACCTGCTTCAAATCGGTAAACAGGCTTAGGTTCTGCGCACCAAAATCATGCGCCCGCTGATCCTGCATCGGCACGTTCATCGCCTGACGCACCGTCTCTGGCACGTTGGTTGGGCCGGGAATGAAAAGGTGGTTAATTCCTGTGCGCATCTTGTCCTCCGTCGCTATGACGACCGTGATCGCACCGCCCTTTCTTTGTGCAAAATGAAAACAGGTTGCGCTGTGAACGCGAGAATTTACAGAATGTAATAAGTGTAATATTGTAAACACGACAAACCATAGATTGTGTGCGACTGTATGCAGAAGACCTTTATCGGCCCACATTTGCGCCGCTTGCGGCTGGAACGGGGGGAAACCCAAGGTGCCATGGCGCGGGCGCTTGGCATCAGCCCATCTTATGTTAACCTATTGGAAAATAACGAACGTTCCGTTTCTGTCGCCGTGCTTTTGCGGCTATTTGATGCCTATGGCGTCGATTGGCGCGACATTGCGGAAGAGGATGGCACCGCGCAGTTGGCCGATTTGCGGGTGGTGATTCACGACCCCCTGTTTACAGATTTCCGACCTGATCTTGCTCAAATGCGCGCAAGCTTGGTGCATGCGCCAAGTCTGGTTCAGGCATTTATGACGCTGTATCGCAGTTACCAAAACCTGTCAGACCAACTGCTTGCCCTGTCACAAAATGAGGCACCGCAGCTGGCAACTTCGGCCGAGGCGGCGGTGCATGACGTGTTTCGCCGCAACCGAAACCACTTTCCCCGTTTGGAAACCGCAGCCGAGTCGTTCTGGACGACGCCGGTTGAGCCGGACGAAATCTATGTCGCGCTGAAGCGGCGGCTGCAGGACAAGCTGCGGGTGACGGTGCGGTTGTGTCAGGCAGGCGACTTGCCGGGTGCGCTGCGGCAGTATGACGAAACCCGGCGCGAGATTTTGCTGTCAGAGGCGCTGGACCACCCGAACCGCACCTTTCAACTGGTGCATATGGCGGGGCTGCTGGAACAGCGAGCGCTGCTGGATGATCTGGTGGCGCGGTCTGGCATCACCGATCCGCGCGGGGTGGCGCGGCTGCGGGTGGAGCTGGCGAACTATTTCGCGGCGGCGGTGCTGATGCCCTACACCCGCTTTCTGACCGAAGCGAAGGCGGCGAAGTATGATTTCGACCACCTTGCCACCCGCTTTGGTGTCAGCTTTGAACAGGCCTGCCACCGTGCCACGACGTTGCAGCGGGAAGGCGCGCAGGGGGTGCCGTTCTTTTTCCTGCGCATCGACAAGGGCGGCAACGTTTCGAAACGCTTCAACGCGACTGACTTTCACCTTGCCGAGTTTGGCGGGGCTTGCCCGCGTTTGGATGTTCACACCAGCTTTCGCACGCCGGGGCGGATTGTGCCGCAGTTTGTGGAAATGCCCGACCGCAGCCAGTTCTTTGTGGTGTCGCGCACCGTGGATCGGCCAACCTGGGCGCGGCACAGCCAAGACAACCGGCTGGCGGTGGCGATGGGCTGCGCCATTCAATATGCGGGCGAGGTTGGCTATGCCGAGGCGTTCAACATTGCTGCGCCGCGCATGACCGAAATCGGCATCAATTGCCGGATTTGCCCGCGCGCCAACTGTGATCAGCGGGCGCATCATGCCGCCGTTTTGACCCAGCCGATTGACGAGCGGCGGCGGGGCGCGACACGGTATGATGGTTGATGTCGCACTGTGCGACAGGCTTTCGGCCACCTGAAATCAAGGGCTTGGCCCCATTCATTCAGGTGCCGTTAACTTTTTCGCGGCTAGCGCATGATGAACGGATCGGGGATCGGATCATCCGAGGTGCGCAGCCAAACGGTTTTGACCGTGGTATAATCCAACGCTGCCGCAAGGCCGCCTTCGCGACCATGGCCAGACAGACCGTGGCCACCAAAGGGCGCAATCGGCGACACGGCGCGATAGGTGTTGACCCAGACGACACCGGCACGAATGCCGCGGATCATCCGATGCGCGCGGGTCAGGCTGCGGGTGAACACGCCAGAGGCAAGGCCAAAGGCGGTATCGTTGGCCAAATCAAGCGCCTGTTCTTCGGTATCAAATGCCACGACCGACAGCACGGGGCCGAAGAATTCGTTCGACAGCGCTGGCGCGTCGGGGGCATCGGAACAATCCAGAATGGTGGGCGGATAGTAAAAGCCCTGCCCTTCCGGCACCTGCCCGCCTGTCACAAGCTTGGCCCCCTTGGCGGTTGATGCCGCAACCAGATTGGCAATGCGATCCCGCTGACGCTGGGTGCACAGCGGGCCGACTTCGGTGGTCATATCATCGGGGGCGGCAATGCGAATGGCTTCGGCCTTGGCCTTCAGCTTGGCAAGGAAGGCATCCTTGACGCTGCGCTGGATCACCAGACGCGACCCCGCAACACAGCTTTGCCCGGTGGCGGCAAAGATGCCCGACACCTGCGCGTTCACCGCAGAGTCAAGATCGGCATCTTCGAACACGATGAAGGGCGACTTTCCGCCCAGTTCCAACGAGGTCGAGGCAAGGTTTTCGGCCGAGGCCCGCACCACATGCCGCGCGGTTTCCGGCCCGCCGGTAAAGGCCACATGCGACACTTTCGGATGCGCCGTCAGCACCGCGCCACATTCTGGGCCAAAGCCGGTGATGATGTTGACCACACCGGCAGGAAAGCCCGCCTCTTGAACCAGCCGCGCGAATTCCAGCATCGGCGCAGGACCGTCTTCAGAGGCTTTCAGCACCACGGTGCAGCCCGCCGCCAAAGCCGGGCCAAGTTTGACCGCCGACAGGAACAACTGGCTGTTCCACGGCACGATGGCCGCCACCACGCCAATGGGTTCGCGGCGCAGCCACACTTCCATGTCGGGCTTGTCGATCGGCAGATGCGCGCCTTCGATCTTGTCGGCCATACCCGCGTAATAGCGATAGTATTCCGCGACATAGGCGATTTGCGCGCTGGTTTCACGGATGATCTTGCCGGTATCACGGGTTTCGATGGCGGCCAGTTTCGGGGCCGCCGCCTGCACCAGATCGGCCAGCTTATACAGCAGTTTGCCGCGCGCCGAGGCGGTCAGCCCCGCCCATTCGCGCGACCGAAAGGCGCGATGCGCAGCGTCGACAGCGCGGTTCACATCGGCGGTTCGGGCTTCGGACATCACTGCCCAAGGCTGGCCGGTGGCGGGGTCCAGGCTGTCAAAACTGCCCGATCCGTCGGTAAACGCGCCGTCGATGTAAAGCTGAAACCGCTGCATGTGCGTCCCTTATGCGAAAGCCGGAAGAACTTCGTTGATGAACCGCTGAAGCGAGGCCTTCTTGCGTTCAAAGCTCATGCCGGAATCGATCCAGATCGAGAATTCGTCATAGCCCATCGCCTGATAGGATTTGACCCGCGAAATCACCTCGTCGGCTTGGCCGACAATATGGTTTTTGCGCATGATCTGGGGCGTATAGTTCGGGTTGGCGGCGATTTCTTCGGGCGAAATGCGTTCCAACAGACCCATTTCAATCGGCTTTTCGTTTTTGAACCACGCCGCGAAATAGTTGAAGAACACGTTCAGCTCTGCCGCCGCCTGATCGGCGTCTGCTTCGCTGTCGGCCACATAGGTGTGACGCAGCACCATGATTTTCGGGCGGGCTTTGTCGGGGTGGTTGGCGCAGGCGGCGTTGAACTTGTCCATCAGGTTCTGCACTTCTTCGTCGCCCAGATGCATCGGCGTAACTTGCACGTTGCAGCCGTTCGCAACGGCGAAGTCATGGCTGTTGGGGTCACGCGCCGCAACCCAGATCGGCGGGTGCGGTTCTTGCACTGGCAGGGGCGCCGAGGTGGTTTTCGGGAACTGCCAATGTTCGCCGTTATGGGTGTAATCGCCTTTCCACAGGCCTTTCAGCGCCGGGATCATCTCGCGCATTTTCTGACCGGCGGTCCAGGCATCCAGACCCGGCGAGACGCGTTCGTATTCAAAGCCATAGGCGCCACGGGCGATGCCCAGATCAAGCCGGCCATCCATGATGATATCGGCCATCGCCGCTTCGCCCGCCAAGCGGATCGGGTGCCAGAACGGCGCGATGACGGTGCCGGTGCCAAGGCGCACGTTTTTGGTGCGGCGGGCAAGATCGACAAGGTTCAGCAGCGGGTTCGGCGCGATGGTAAAGTTCATACCATGGTGTTCACCGGTCCAGATCGCGTGGAAACCGCCATCATCAGCGATCTTGCACAGTTCGATCATCTCTTCATACAGCCGTTGCTGCGGCTCGTCAGCCGAGACACGTTCCATATGGATGAACAGCGAGAACTTCATTTGGCGGCTCCTTCCGACACCCGGCGCACTTGGCCCGAGTTCTGATTTCCGAAATAAATTCCATAGTTACCAACGCGCGATTCTTCGGCGAGCCGTTCCAGCATCACCCGAAGCGCGGGGTCGGTAACGTCGCCAAGGCTTTCCGGCGACAGATCGACAAAGCAGCCTTCGCTGGGCTTGCCGCCGGTGGCGGGGCACAGGAAGGAAATATGCTGATGACCACGTTCGGCGTCTTCGAATACCGAATAGATAAAGCCGGGGGTGGCTTCGACGCCAGACACCGCAATCAGACGGGCCAGCGCGGCAGAGGCGCCGTCGCGGCCAACCTTCGACGTGGGCAGCGTGACACCGCCTGCGCCATCGTCAACCAACAGCACCTCGCCGCTGCGTTCGATAATGGCCGAAACCACCACAGCAGGGCCAGAGGCCACTGCAACCGAAGCCTGCGCCGGGGTAAAGTAGCTGCCACGGTAATAGCCAAGGCCGGGGGTGTTGGCGGCGTTGAAGCCTTCGACACGGCCGATCAGAATGGCATGGTCGCCTGCTTCGATCATCTGGTGAAGCGAACAATCAAACCACGCCGACACATCGGCCAGAACCGGCGCGCCATGCGGGCCGGGCTGCCATTTGACGGTGGCAAAGCGGTCTTCCACCGGGCGGGCGAAGGTGTTTGACACGTCTTTCTGACCTTCGGCCAGAATGTTCACCGCAAAGCCTTTGGCCGCCGCGAAGGTGGCATAGTTGGACGAGGTTTTCGCAATGGAAACCAGCAGCAGCGGCGGGTCCAGCGACACCGAGGAAAACGAATTGGCGGTGAAACCAATCGGTTCGCCCGCTTCGTTGGTGGTGGTGACAACGGTCACACCGGTCATGAAACTGCCGAAGGCGTCCCGCAGCAGGCGGCGATTATCCAGCGTCATGCGACGGGCCTTTCCATTTTGGGCGCGGCGGCAGGCATCGCCAGCCAGTCGCGCAGGGCGGCAAAAACGATTTCAGGGGCGGTCAGGTTAACCATATGGCGATGACCGGAAATCACAACTGCCCGGCCATTTTGCGCGGCAGCGGCCATCGCCTGTGCCATCTCGGCGGTTGAATTGGCGTCGCCGTCACCGGTTAGGGCCAAGGCGGGGCAGCGAATTTCGTGCCAGCGGTCGGCGTAAAACACATCACCACCGGCAAAGGCGGAATAGGCGGCGGCGTATCCGGCGGTGCCGACCTGTGACAGCCAGTTTGCCACCTGCGCCCGGCACAATTGTTCGGCGGCACTGTCGCCAAACCAGCGGCGCAGCGGGGTTTCCAGATCGCCCTTGCCTTGACCAATTTCCAACGCGCGAGCCTGCACAGCCGCGCGGGCGGCATCGGTGCGGCGATGCACGCCGTTCAACACGGCAACGCGGGCTATCAGGTCGGGATGCTCTATCGCCAGACCCGCGGCAATGAAGGCGCCCATCGAATGGCCTGCCACAGCAACGGGAGCAATGCCCAACGCGCGGATCGCTTCGGCGGCCCAAGCCACATAGGCGGGCAGATCGGCACCGGCTGCCAGCAGGTCAGACCCGCCGTGCCCCGGCATGTTCAGCGCGATCACCCGATGATCGGCGGATAGCGCCGCAATTTGCGGCCCCCACGCTTCGGCCTGCAGGCCAACGCCGTGCAGCAGCAGCACGGGGGCACCGACCCCCGCCTGCACATAGCGCGTAACGCCGTTAGACAGCTGCAGGGTTTGCAACGTCATTGCCCAGATCCTTCAGATCTTGATAGCGGTCGCCAATACGGTGATGCGGACGACCACCAATAGAAGCCCCCAAAGCCACCACGATTTCATCTGCCGCAGGTGCATCCGGGATGTTGAAATGGATGGTCAGGTAATGCGACCGACGGCCTTCGTCGTTCTTGTCCATCAGCGGGATCATGATCGGGGTGCTGGCCCCGCCGCGAATGTTGGTGAACGACAGATACGATTTTGCGCCAACTGCGGTGCGGTAGTGGTTGCCGAAACGCAGCGTGTGGATCAGCGCCGAGGCATGTTCAACTTCGCCGTCCAGACCGACCACAGCGGCCTTGCCATAGGCTTCGACCTTGTCGCCACCGCCAGCGGCATCAAGGATCATCTTGGTCAGCAATGCGCCCAGTTCGGGGGCAACGTCATGGATTTCGGGTTTCAGGTTTTCAACAAACCCCTTGCCCGCCCATGGGTTCTTTACCACGGCCGCCGCCGCGATCAGCGTCAGCGGAGTGCCCGCCGCCTTGCCGCCTTCGATCAGCGTGGTTTCAACATTCAGCAGGGTTTTGCGGATGATCGCGGCCATGGAATCCTCATCGGGTTGCTTGGCTGTAAGTTGGTATACCATAAGACCATATGTCAAGAACTTCTTGCCCGCTGCGGCCAAATCGCCTAGATAAGCGGCATGGACCAAACGCCGCACCCCGAACTGAAAATTGCCCAAGCCCCGCAAACCCTGCGCGAAATCGTGCTGGAACGGATGCGGGCGGCCATTATTTCCGGTTACTTCAAGTCTGGCGAAAGGCTGGTGGAACGCACTTTATGCGACCAACTGGGCGTCAGCCGGTCTGTGGTGCGCGAGGTTATTCGGATTCTGGAAACCGAAGGTCTGGTCGAATCGCTGCCCAACAAAGGCCCGATCGTGGCTTGTCTGGATTGGGATCAGGCGCGGCAGATTTATGATATTCGCCTGCTGTTGGAAAAGGGCGCCGCCCGCGCCTGCGCCGAAGTGGCAGGGGATGAGACAAAGGCTGCGTTGCGCGCCGCCTTGGCCGATTTGGACGCGGCGTTTCACAGCAACAGCGGGCTTTTCGCCGCCACCACCCGGTTTTATGAGGTGATCTTTCAGGCCGCCGGCCACCATATTGCGTGGGAGATTGTGCAGCGGTTGAATGGCCGGATCAGCCGGTTGCGGGCGTTGACGCTTGCCACGTCAGAGCGGCATGTTTCGGGGCCGGCGCGGATGGCGCGGATTTGCGCCGCCATTGTCGCCAATGATCCCGATGCGGCCGCGCAAGCCGTGGATGATCATTTGACCGAAGCCTCGGCCATTGCGCGCCGCTTGCTGTCTGACGAAGGGAAAGCCTGATGCCCGCCTATTGGATCGCCCATGTCACCGTCACCGACCCTGCGCGCTATGCGGGTTATATGGCGCTGGCCCCGGCGGCATTTGCCGCGCATGGCGCCAAGTTTCTGGCGCGCGGTGGCGAGTCGGAAACCTTTGAAGGCCAAGCGTTTGACCGCCAAGTGGTGATCGAATTTCCCGACTTGGCGGCCGCGCGCGCCTGCTATGCGTCGGATGCCTATCGCGCCGCCCGCGATGCCCGCGATGGCGCCTGCATTGCCCATGTGGCGATTGTGGCGGGCGTTTAAACAAGAAATTATCGTTAAAATGCAACCAACGGCCCAGCAATTGCTGCGGCCGATGGTTGGTTTTAGCATCGGCAAAATTGCGCAATCTTCAAAGCATTCATCGAAAATTAAGAGCCAACGGCAAAAATAGCGAAAGGTCATTCACCAACGGCGGCACGGATAATGCTTTTGACAGGCGCGACAAAATTGGCAGCAGGGCTTTCGCGCCACGGCATTGCGTCCTGCCAACCACGGCGGCGGCAATGACAGCGATTGAAACCGGCCTGAATGCACGCGGCAAGGTAAGCCATGTCATTCAAGGCGAATATCGCGTGTCAAACGACCCGTCAGAGGTGCTGACCACTTTTCTGGGGTCCTGCGTTGCCACCTGCATGTACGACCCGGTGGCGCAGATTGGCGGGATCAACCACTTTCTGCTGCCCGGCGGCGCGGAAAAATCGGTCAACAGCTATCGCTATGGCCTGTATTCGATGGAATTGCTGATCAACGATCTGCTGAAACTGGGGGCGCAGCGCGACCGGCTGGAAGCAAAGCTGTTTGGTGGTGCCAAGATGCATGATGGCTTGGGCCATATTGGCGACGCCAACGCCCGCTTTGCGATCAACTTCCTGCAAGCGGAAAATATTCGCTGTGTGTCCAGCAGCCTTGGCGGCGTGCAGGCCCGACGGATCAAGTTTCACCCCACCACCGGCCGGGCGCAGCAATTATTGCTCGCCGGTGATCTGCCGCCCGAAACGCGGGCGGTGGCACCCGTAAAACCGCCCAAGTCTGACGACGTGGTGTTCTTCTAGCGGCCTCACCCCCTGCGCAAGATTTCAGACCTGCCGACATTTCAACCAATGCAATTTCGACCAAGCCAAAAGGGAGCAGCCAGTAAATGATCGAGTTACCGGAAAAGCTGGACTTCTCAAAAGCCGATTGGCTGTTAGAATCCTTTCGCAGCATGCGCGGCCAAGACCTGACGCTGTCTGGCCAGTCGGTAAAATTTGTCGGCACTTTATGCGCGCAAATCCTGCAGGTCGCCGCCACCGAATGGAAAACCACCGGGCATAAACTAACTGTTGACGCTTCCGTGGCATTCTGGGCCGACCTAGCGCTGCTGGGCCTGAAGGAAAATGTACTTAGTTGTGTGGTGTCAAAATGAGCCTGACTGTCCTTGCTATCGACGATTCGCGCACGATCCGCGAAATGTTGCGAAAGGCTCTGACCGACGCAGGCTTTGTTGTGCATACTGCCGAAGACGGCGTTGATGGCGTTGAACGGCTGGCGTCGATTTCTGCAGACGTTGTGATTACCGATATCAACATGCCCCGGATGGACGGGTTTGGCGTTATTGAAACCATTCGCCGCGGCACCGAAAGCCCAGCGATTCCTATTCTGGTTCTGACCACCGAAAGCGCCGCAGATCTGAAAGACCGCGCCCGCCGGTCAGGCGCCACGGGTTGGATCGTCAAGCCATTCGATGATGCCAAGCTGATCGCGGCGATCAGGCGAATTGCGGCGGTCTGAGGCAATCATGACAAAGATCGATGATATCCGCGACACATTCTTTCAAGAATGCGATGACCTGCTAGAGGCGTTGAACGACGGCCTTGGCCAACTTGGCGACAGCGCGGACGACGCGGCCTTTGATGACCAAACTGTCAACGCCGTCTTTCGCGCTGTCCACTCCATAAAAGGCGGCGCAGCAGCTTTTGCCTTGGATTCATTGGTAAAATTTTCACATCACTTCGAAAGCGTGTTGGATCTAATGCGGTCTGGCAAGGTGCAGCCCTCGACTGATCTGCTTAAAACATGCCAAAAAGCCGCCGATCACCTGACCGACCTTGTTGCCTCGGCCCGCAGCGGTAACGATCAGACCAGCCTTTATGATCAAGATCTGGCGGCGAAGCTGCTTGCCTTTGGCAACTCGGATAGCGGCGAGGCCGCCCCGCCAGAGCAAGACTTTGGCTTTGTTCCGATGATCATACCAATTTCGCTTGATTTTTATACGCCGACCGACACGTCGACTTTCATCATTAAATTCGTCGCCACCTACCAACTGTTCGCAAACGGCAACGATCCCGTTCACCTGTTCCGCGAACTGGCCGAACTTGGCGAATATTCGGTTTCCACCGATACATCCGAACTGCCGGATTTTGATGATCTGAAATGGGATGACATCCACATCAAATGGGAAATTCGGCTTACAACCGCGCATGACTTGTCCGACATCTCGGATGTCTTCGAGTTTGTCGATGGCCTCTGCGCGCTTAGCATCCTTCCCCTTGAAGATGAGATTGCCGCCGAATCCCCGCAGCTAACCGAAATCGCTCAACAAACGACCGCTTTGATGGAGCCTGACGCGCCAACGCCCGCAGACGAAGATCAAAAACTGCAGCGCGCCACGACAGAGAAAATCAGCGCAAGCCCCAAAGCCAGCGTCCGCGTGGATTTGGATCTTGTCGATAAGTTGATTAACATCGTTGGCGAATTGGTGATTAACCAAGCGGTGCTAACGCAATGCATCGATGACGCCGGCTTGCCCGAAAGCTCACAAACCCGCGCCAGTTTGAACGAATTCAAATCCCTGGCGCGCGATATTCAAGAAAATATGATGGCGATTCGGGCGCAATCCGTCAAACCGCTGTTCCAGCGTATGGCAAGAATTGCCCGTGAGGCGTCCGACATTGCCGGAAAATCGGTCCGCTTTGAAACTCTGGGCGAAACGACAGAGGTTGATCGCACCGTCATTGAACGCTTGGTCGACCCGTTGACCCATATCATCCGCAATTCTGTCGACCATGGCGTCGAAGACCCCGCGCGCCGACGCGAAGCCGGTAAACCCGAAACCGGATGCATTACGCTTTCGGCGGCGCATCGCTCTGGCCGAGTGCTTATCGAAGTTTCCGACGACGGCGCCGGAATAAATCGGCCTAAAGTGCTTGAAATCGCCATTTCCAAAGGCCTTATCTCTGCCGACGCGGTTCTAAGTGATAGCGAAATCGACCAATTGCTGTTTCTTCCAGGGTTTTCGACCGCAAAGGTTGTGACAAACCTTTCTGGTCGCGGCGTTGGAATGGATGTCGTGCGCAGCGCGATCCAAAAGCTTGGCGGCCGGGTAAATATATCATCGCAGCCGGGAAAAGGTACAACGATTGCCTTTAGCTTGCCCCTAACTCTGGCCGTTCTTGACGGCATGGTGGTAAATGTTGCCGGGCAAACGATGGTCGTTCCCATTACTGCCATAATTGAAACGCTTCGCCCAAAGGCCGAAGATATTCACCTTATCGGCGCCGAAGGTTATGTGGTTTCAATCAGAAACAAATTGATACCGATTATCGATCTTGGGCAAGCTTTCGGTCACCGAAAACAAGTTGGTCGATTGTCAGAAATGGTTTTGCTTCTGGTTGAGTCAGACCGAAAACAACCTTGGGCACTAGCCGTCGATGGAATTTATGACCAGCGGCAAGTTGTTATAAAAAGCTTGGAAAATAACTACGGGCATGTCCCGGGCGTTGCTGCCGCCACCATTCTGGGCGACGGAAAAATCGCGCTCATTATAGATCCCGAAGAAGCGACCGAACGCTCTCGCCCGCAAGGCCAGATGCGTCAGCTTCAAGGATTGGAGGAGGTATAAAATGCAATCGGCCGCACAAATTTCCCAAACAGACCTGCGAGAACTTGTTACTTTCAAAGTGGGAGAGCAAGATTATTGTATTGATATCATGTCAGTCCGTGAAATTCGCGGCTGGACGCCTGCAACCGTTTTGCCCTACGCGCCGCCCTATGTTTTGGGTGTTATCAACCTGAGGGGAACGATTGTCCCTATCGTTGATCTATCCGCCCGTCTGAATCTTGGTCGATCTGAACCAGATTCACGCCATGTGGTGGTAATTACTGCGGTCAATAATCAAATGGTGGGGCTGCTGGTAAATTCGGTTTCAGATATCATGAGCGTAAGCCGATCAGCTGTGCAGCCCGTGCCCGAAGCAGCGTCGGAAGCAGCTGGTGCGCATATCGAGGGCGTTATTGCAATAGATGATCGGATGCTGCGAGTGATTGACCTGCAGGTCGTTATACCATCGATCGGCGAAAGGGAGATCGGGTAGTGCTGCCGCAAAATTCGCAATTTCTCTCTGGGCTGCTTGACCATGATATCGAATTTCGTCCTGAAGATTTTCGGAAAATCTGCGCAGTGGTTCAGGGTATCGCTGGAATTAATTTAAGCGATAGCAGCAACACCTTGATATTCTCGAGGCTTTTAAAACATGTTCGCCGCCTGAATTGCACAAGCTTCACAGCCTATCTTGACATCGTGACAGCAACCGACCGTCGTGACGAACTTGATATGATGATCACCGCGCTTACCACAAATACAACGCGATTTTTCCGTGAGCCTTATCATTTCGATATTTTGCGTGAAACCGTGCTGCCGGGTTTGATTTCACGCGCGAAGTCTGGCGACAGAATTCGGCTTTGGTCGGCAGGTTGTTCCAGTGGCGAAGAACCCTACACAATCGCAGCGGTTCTGCTAAGCCTTTTTCCCGATGCAAACGCCTATGATGTGAAGATTCTTGCGACAGACATAAATCCGAATGTTTTGGCCGCTGCTGAATCCGGTATTTACAAGAATTCGGATATTGAAAGCGTGCCAGAGCAGATGAGGAAATTCTTGTTTCTCGACAGGCATGGCAAAAATGACCACGTTGAAATTAAACCAGACCTTAGAAAGCTTATCACTTTCAAGTACCTGAACTTGATTGATCCGTGGCCAATATCTGGGCCTTTCAACGCGATTTTTTGTCGAAATGTTGCGATATATATGGATGAAGTTACGCAAACCCGCCTTTGGCAGAGATTTGACTCCATACTTGATGCAGGCGGATATCTGTTTATCGGACATTCGGAACGCCTGGGTGTAGAGCGGGCGGATACACTCCGGCTTTGTGGCAAAACCTGCTTTGTTAAATCAGACGCTATCTAATCTAAGATAGCACGCGAATAAGATTTGGAGATTACTATGGCGCTTCGAGACAGTCTTGCGATTATGGTTGTTGACGATATGTCAACCAGTCGCGGATTAATCATGATGGCCCTTGAGGAAATGCGCATTCGTAAAGTTGACTTCAGAGCTGACGGCGAATCTGCTTTGAAAGCTATCGTCGCTAACCCTGTGCACTTGGTAATTTCAGACTATAACATGCCCGGCATGGATGGCTTACATCTGCTAAAAGCTTTGCGAGAAAATAAATCCACCCAGCGCATTGGTTTTATTTTGGTTAGCGGAAAAATAGACCAAACTATTATCGATTGTGGTAAATCTTGGGGAATGAACAACTATATTCGAAAACCGTTTAGCACTGCGCAACTTCAAAGCTGCATTCAAGCAGTGGTTGGGCCGTTGTAAAATGGATTCAGCAATTTTAAAGGTAACCAGACTGCCTTTGGCATCTGTTTTGACACAACTGGCGTCGCAATTGCAACAATTGGAAATCAGCTCTCAACAGGTTGAAGATGCAATCGCCCACACGTTGGAAAGCTTGCCGGGCGGGGCCGGAGCTGGGAGGCCGTCTTTGCAACAGATAGACCACATTGTGCAAGCTCTGCATGATTTACAAACTTTTTTGGTAGCCGTTGCAAACGAGGTTCCCGCGCAAATTACCGTCGAAATATCAGAATTTCTGGAAAAAATTCGCTTACGCGATATAGCGGCCGTGTTGGGCCAAATCGCGACAGACGTTAATAGCGTAACGCCGTTTGCAGACTCCGGCGAGGTTCATCTGTTTTAAGAATATTTCTGTGGCCGTTGATTTGTATTTGCGTTTTTAATGCAGCTTTCGCCTTCCAACCGACGCGCGCGCCCGAAGCAGAGGCAAGTCACATTATATTAGCGCGATTAGCGCGGTAGCTGCGTTCGGTTTGCGGAAAAGGCAGCAACTCGGGGCGACCGTAAGGCTGCGGCCATATTCGAAGGCGAAACACCGGATTGTTTTTCACGGGAATACAGATCGCCCTGCTGATGAGTCGCCGGGAATGCCGACCGAGATGTCGGCGGGACGGCAATTGATCTCCCACTCGATGTCGTGAAGTGCACCGATGCGGTCGAGCGCCTCGTGGGCGATTGCGGCTATCGTCTTGTCCGATTCGTCGTGGGTCGAGCCTACAAACGCTATCCGTCGGACCGATTAGGCGAGGATGTAGTAGATGGGCCGTAAGCCTCTGGCGGCGGCCGTCTTGAGCCGGTTTCTGTAGGCCGGCTATCGAGTGTCCGTATGGACGCACACGAAGACCCCCCGCATTCAGGTTTTGTCGGTTTCCGATATGGGTCGCCGTCGCCGGTGGACGGATGACGAGAAGATCCGGATTGCCGCGGAAAGCCATCGCGAAGGCATAACGCTGGCGGAGGTGGCGCGGCGGCATGAGGTCTCGCGGTCGATGCTTTACGATTGGCGTTATCGGCACAAACTTGGGCTGCTTGGCGCTCAGGTGCCTTTCATGCGGCTTGTTCCGATGGACTGTGGCACCCAAACGGATGATGTGCTGTCCTCAGCCACGCCGCCACCGCCTGCTATGGCTATTGATCTGGGCGAGCGGTATCGCGTTACGATCCCTTCAGATGCCGTAATGGGGCGGCCGCCCGGCGCTGAAGCGGATTCTGAACTTTTCCCGCTGGGAAACTCGGGCGCTTCGTCGCTTGATTCAAGCTGCCTGTCATTTGGATCAAAAGGGGAGTGAAACATGGGTGTTTTCGTTGGCATTGACGTATCTCTCGAAAGTTCTGCGGTTTGCGCCGTGGACGAGCACGGCAAGCTCTTGAAGGAGACGAAAGTCGCAAGTGAACCAGGCGCTTTGGCTGCCTGCATCGCCGGCATACCGGGAGTGGTAGAGGCCATCGGCATTGAAGCTGGACCTTTGTCCCAGTGGCTTCATAAGTCTTTGACCGACCTTGGACTGCCGGTCGTGCTGATGGAGACCCGGCAGGTCAAAGCCGCGTTGAAGGCAGCGCCGGTAAAGACTGATCGCCGCGATGCCGCTGGCCTGGCCCGCTTGCTGCAGATGGGCTGGTTTCGGCCCGTCCATTGCAAGTCGCTTTCCGCACAAGAACTTAGGGTGCTTCTCGGTGCGCGCCGATCCGTGCAAGACGCTGCTATCAACATCGAGATGTCGATTCGGGGCATGCTGCGCAATTTCGGCCTTCGACTTGGTCAGATCGGCAAAGTCAGCTTTGAAGACCGGGTTCGCGAATTGACCGAGGGGAACAAGCTCATCCAGCTTGCAATCGAACCGATGCTCAGAGCTCGGGCTGCGTTGCGCAGCGAACTTGTGCGCCTTGAACGAATGGCACGGGATATCACGCGCGACGATCCGGTTTGCCGCTTGATGATGACGATGCCCGGTGTCGGTCCAATCGTCGCACTGACTGTCCGCACTACCATCGATGACCCCGGCAGGTTCCGGCGATCGAAAGATATCGGCCCATCAATTGGATTGACTCCTCGGCGTTACCAATCCGGAGAGACGGATATTGTCGGCGGTGTCACCAAAGCTGGTGACCTGGACATGAGGACAGCGCTCTATCAAGCTGCCACGGTGGTGATCCACCGCTCGAAGAAGCAGACTTGGCTGCGCGCATGGGCGGAGCGTGTGGTTCGTCGACGTGGAGCGAAACGGGCGGCGGTCGCTCTGGCTCGCAGGATGGGCGTAATTCTGCATCGCATGTGGGTCGACAACACCGAATTCCAGGCTGCCAGGCAGATTTGAACCGAGTCAGCAGAACCGAGTTGAACTGAACATAACGAACTGGCCGCCTTGAAACCCGGCCATCGAGGTCCTCACCAGGACGCGGTTTCCGACGACGCCGTTCGATGCCTTGTAGCCGAAGCTCCTGCTCCTAGCACGTACTTCAGATGGGCGCGCGGAAACCGCAATGAACCAGCATCAAGTTGGCGACCAAAGCGTCGACCACGGACAGAAGCGCGAACCGGTGTAGGATCATAACCGATGGAACGGCATCGAACGCGCCAGAGGGGGGTGCCTGCCAAAACTCTTACGTTCTGCCAGGTCATACGCTCGAAGCGCTAAGCTTCGAGTGTGCGCTTGTTTGGAAATTACCCATTGACTGCACAGGCCCCATTACAGAAGGCTTCGACATGGAGGCCACCGCGCGGTTGCTTAACAGCTTGGTTGTCAGCAGATGATCGTGTTTCCGGCTGGGGCGAAGGTCTGGATCGCGGGCGGCGTGACGGACATGCGGTGCGGTGTTGATTTTCCGCCAGAACTGATGGGGTGGATACCCCCTCCCGACGGCATCGCGATGTGCCAAGGTGATGTTGGGTAACGTCACAGGAAGGAGGAATAT
>Ga0255096_1000176_pt1 | contig 36348 bp, 39 predicted proteins | sample Colum_Atlam_RepA_2_FD_188563 | JGI IMG/M metagenome (GOLD analysis project Ga0255096, IMG submission 188563) | Freshwater microbial communities from Columbia River, Oregon, United States - Colum_Atlam_RepA_8d | ecosystem: Environmental > Aquatic > Freshwater > River | place: USA: Oregon... | reverse complement strand
GGGTCTGACATGATGGGGTCGCTGCGCAATCCGGCGGCGTTTTGCAATGTCTACGGTTTTCGGCCCAGCTATGGCTTGGTGCCGGGCGATGCCGAGGGCGATACGTTTCTGGCGACGCTGGCGACCGAAGGCCCGATGGGGCGCAGTGTGGAAGATGTGGCGCGCTTGTTGACGGTGCAGGCGGGCGCAAACCCCGAAGTGCCGTTTGGCCGCGCCGCCGAAGACTTTGCCGACCGGTTGCGGGTTGATCTGCGCGGCAAGCGCATCGCCTGGTTGGGCGATTGGGGCGGGGCCTATCCGACAGAGCCGGGGATTTTGGCGCTGTGCGAGGCAGGGTTGCAGGTGTTCAGCGATCTGGGTGCGAAGGTTGAGGCGCTGCCGCCGCCCTTCCCCGCCGCCAAGCTGTGGCAAGCCTGGACCACGCTGCGGGCGATGCTGAATGCGGGCGGGATGAAGGCGCTTTATGACGATCCGAAAAAGCGCGCGCAGCTGAAGCCCGAAACGATCTGGGAAATTGAGCAGGGCCAGTCACTTGGCGCGCAGGCGGTTTACGAGGCAAGCGTGATCCGGTCGCGCTATTACGCGCATATGGCGCGGCTGTTCACCCGCTTTGATGCGGTGGTGCTGCCGACGGCGCAGGTCTGGCCGTTTCCGGTGGAATGGCGCTGGCCGCAAAGCATCAACGGTGTGGCGATGGATACCTATCACCGCTGGATGGAGGTGGTTATTCCGATCAGTCTGATCGGATTGCCCGCTTTGTCGCTACCGGTCGGTTTTGGCGCCAATGGCTTGCCGATGGGCATGCAGATTGCAGGCCCGGTCGGCGCCGATGCGGCGATCTTGGGCATGGGGCAGGCCTATCACGAGGCCACCGATTGGCCGGCAAAGCGGCCGCCCGCGCTGTAACTATCCGCTCTGGGGTTGGTGCCGGGTGTTGACCCTGCCGATTTTTGCGGCATCGGGGCCTTGGTTGGCAGATAAAATACCGGATTGTAACATTTTTATGACAGAATTGTCACATTTGGGCTGGTTGCAATTCTAGGCATCCCTTAACATCTATGCGATAGACTTGATCAGAGCGGTCGCTAGAACCGTCAATTCAAAATCCGACCCGAGGCTTGACGCAGATGTCACTGACCCCATCCACAAAACCCCTTGCAGAGGGGCAGACCTGCCCCGTGCAATATGGGGCGCTGTGCTGGCGCATGCATCGCGGCAAGGTCGAAGTGTTGTTGATCACCAGCCGCGACACCGGGCGTTGGGTGATTCCGAAAGGCTGGCCGATGGCCAACCGGTCGCCAGCCGAAGCCGCCGAACAAGAAGCCTGGGAAGAAGCCGGGGTGCGTGGCACCGTGGCGACGCAAGGTCTGGGCGATTTCAGCTATGAAAAAGGCATGACGCCCAGCCACGCGATTGCCTGCACCGTCAAGGTGTTTGCGCTGCGGGTGGCAGAGCTGGTTGATAAGTTTCCGGAACGCAAGCAGCGCCGCCGCAAGTGGTTTGCCGCCGAAAAAGCCGCGCGCAAGGTGAACGAGCCCGAACTGCGGCAGCTGTTGGCGCATCTTCCGGCCAATCTGCAAGCAGATGGCCAAGTCGCGGCCCTTGCCACCGCTTGAAAACCGGCGCAGCTTGCTTAGGTTATCGGTTTAACCAACGGCCAATCAGATGATCCGCTACGCGCTGCGCTGCCCCAAAGACCACGACTTTGAAAGCTGGTTTCAGTCAGCCGAAGCCTATGACGCGCTGCGCGGCGCGGGCCATGTGTCTTGCCCGGTTTGCGGTGCGACAGAGGTTGAAAAATCGCTGATGGCGCCAGCAGTGCGCCCTGCCCGCAGCGCGGGCGAGCCCGCGAAACCCACACTTAGCCAGCCGCAAAACGATGTCGAGGCGGCCTTGGCAGAGCTTCGGCGTCAGGTCGAGGCGAATTCGGAATATGTCGGGGTGAATTTCGTCGCCGAAGCACGGCGGATGCACGAAGGCGAGATTGATCAGCGGTCGATCTATGGCGAGGCAAAGCCGGAAGAGGCGCGCGCGCTGCTGGAAGACGGCGTGTCGGTTGCACCTTTGCCGTTCATGCCGCCGCGCAAGGCGAACTAAGCGCAGAAGCAGGCGCATGGCCGAAACCATGCGCCCCGCAGTTTGCGATTAGATCTGCTTTTCCGGCATCTGCACGCGCAGGCCATCCAAAGCATCGCTGACCTTGATCTGGCAAGTCAGGCGCGAGCGGGTTGCATCGGGATTCCACGCGAAATCCAGCATGTCTTCTTCCATCGCGTCTTTCTTCGGCAGCCGGTCAACCCAAGCCGGATCAATGTAGACGTGGCAGGTTGAACAAGCACAGGCACCGCCGCAATCGGCTTCGATACCCGGAATACCGTTGTCGCGCGCGCCTTCCATCACTGTCAGACCGTTCGCCACCTCGACAACATGTTCTTTGCCGCCGTGTTCTACATACGTGATCTTCGCCATGCTCTTTTCCTGATTTGACTGCCTTTCGGCCCTGCTTTGACATAGGCGAAACCGCTTCGCTTTGCCAGTGCCGCAACTGCCCTTTGCAGCCCAATGCTTTGCCGCTAAGGTCGGGTGCGAACAATCAGCCCAAGGCAAACCTGGGCGCAACACGGGCATGGCATGAAATTTCGGCTCCTTCTTGGCGCAGCCTTGCTGCTGGCGGCCTGCGACCAATCCAGCGTCGCCCCGCCCGCGCGGCAAAATCTGGCGATTGATCTGGTGCATCTGAAGCCCGGCCAAACCCCGCCCGCCAGCGATGGCGCCTGCTGGGCGAAAGACACCACGCCTGCGGTGATTGAAACCGTCACCGAACAGATTTTGATCAGCGAAGAGGTGCGCGATGCGACCGGCGCGGTGACCACGCCTGCCAGCTATCAGACCAAGACGCATCAGCGCATGGTGCAAGACACCGAAGAGGTCTGGTTCCCGACCCCGTGCAGCGCCGATATGACAGTGAATTTCATGGCCACGCTGCAACGGGCATTGAAGGCGCGCGGGCTTTACATGGCCCCAGTGACCGGCACGATGGACGCCACCACCGCCGAAGCCATCCGCCGGTTTCAAGAACCGCGCGGGCTGGACAGCGCAACCCTGTCAACCGCCGCCGCGCGCGAACTTGGCATCATTTCGACGGATATCAACACGCTATGACCCCAGCCGAAACCCTCTCCCGCCAAGCCCGTTACGAAGCCGAAGTCGCGCGGCAGTGGTCGGCGCATCCTGTTGATGGCGCGCATGATCTGGGCCATTTGCGCCGGGTGTGGCGGCGGGCGCAGCTGATCGCGATGGACGAACCTTGCGATGCCGAAGTGCTGCTGCCCGCCTGCATCTTCCACGATCTGGTGAACCTGCCAAAATCGCACCCCGAACGCGCCCGCGCCTCGACCCTGTCGGCCGAAGCCGCCTGCCATTTTCTGCGCGCCGATGGCTTTGCCGAAGACAAGCTTTCGGCGGTCGGCCACGCGATTGCCGCGCATAGCTTTTCGGCTGGCATTGCCCCCGCCACCGCCGAAGCCCGCGTGCTGCAAGACGCCGACCGGCTGGAAGCGCTTGGCGCGATTGGCCTTGCGCGGATGTTTCATGTGGCCGGAAGCATGGGCGGCGGACTGTTTGATGCCGCCGATCCAATGGCGCTGCACCGCCCCTATGATGACCGCGCCTTCGCGCTGGACCATATTGAAACCAAGCTGTTGAAAATCGTCGACACCATGCAAACCGCGCCGGGCCGGGCGATGGCAGAAGAGCGCGCCGACTGGATGTTGTCGTTCCGCACCCGGTTGCTTAGCGAAATCAACTAACACCGCCGCGCAAGCTTATGCAAAAGGGCGGCAGGTTGCCCCGCCGCCCTTTGCGTGATGGGTGGTTGATCGCGGTCAGATCATTCGATCGACAGCGCGACAAAGCGCGGATCGCCTTCGCGGCGCACCAACAGCAAGATCGACTTGCGGCCGGCATCCTTCGCCTCGGTTACCCGATCTTGCAGATCAGACAGTTTGACGACCGGCTGTTGCCCAGCTTCGACAATCACGTCGCCCGGCATCACGCCCTTGGCCGACGCATCGGACGCAGCGTCAACGCCCGTTACGGCCAGACCCGTGGCGCCAACCGGCAGGTTCAGGTCTTTCGCCACCTGTTCGTCCATCGGCACCAGCTTCATGCCCAAGACTTCGGCGGTTTGCGGCGTGGCGGGGGTGTCTTTTTGCGCAGCAGGCACCGGTTGATCGGCCTCTGCGGTTTCGCGGCGGCCCAGCTTGACCTGCAGCGTCTGGGTCGTTCCGGCGCGCAGCACAATCACCGGCACATCTTCACCAATCGGCGCGTCGGCAACGGTGCGGGTCAAGTCCTTGGCATCGCTGATTTCTTCGCCGTTAAAGGTGGTGATCACATCACCCGCCTGCATCCCGCTTTCTTTCGCGGGGCCATCCGGCACATCGGTGACCAGCGCGCCCTTGGCATCCGTCAGCCCCATGGCTTCGGCAACGTCCGGCGTCACATCCTGAATCCGCACGCCCAGCCAGCCACGGCGGGTTTCGCCATATTGCTTCAGCTGATCAACCACATGGCTGACAACCTTGGACGACATCGAAAACCCGATGCCAATCGACCCGCCGGTGGGCGACAGAATGGCGGTGTTCACCCCCACAACCTGCCCGTCCATGTTGAACAGCGGCCCGCCCGAGTTGCCTTTGTTGATCGCGGCATCGGTCTGGATGAAATCATCATAGGTGCCCGACAATTCGCGGCCCCGTGCCGAAACGATGCCTGCTGACACCGAAAAACCTTGGCCCAGCGGGTTGCCCATTGCCATAACCCAGTCGCCGACCCGCATCTTGTCGCTGTCGCCAAAGGCCACGAAGGGCAGCGGCTCTGGGCTTTCGACCTTCAGCACCGCGATGTCGGTTTTAAGGTCGGTGCCAACCAGTTTCGCCTTCAGCCGCTTGCCGCCAAAGAATTCGATCTGAATGTCATCGGCACCTTCGATGACGTGGTTGTTGGTGACGATATAGCCATCGGCGCTGATCACAAAGCCAGACCCCAACGCTTCAGAGCGTTGCGGTTCATTGCCGCCCTGCCCGTTCGGGTCCATGAAATCCTTGAAGAAATCTTCAAACGGCGACCCCGGAGGCACCATTGGCCCGCCTTGGGTATCCGATGCCACCACCGACGATGTGGTGATCATCACCACCGACGGGCTGATCTGTTCGGCCAGATCGGCGAAACTTTCCGGCGCACCGCGCGCCTCTGCCTGAACGGCGGGCATCGAAAGCGCCATAGACAGGCCCAAGCCAAGGGCCAAAAGCAGCCGGGGACGCCGTGGGGTCGCAATGCCCGAAAGCGTCAGCGCGCGAGTGTTGGGAAGATGAAGCACGTCCGAACTCCTTTTCGTATTCTGAGGCGGCGATGCGCCCCATCGGATCACACCCGCATCTTCATGTAAGCGCGCAAATTCGCAATGCAAACCCGCTCGCATCCACTCAAACCCGCGTGAAGGATTTTGTCATGGTTGTGAAGCGCCGCAAGCCGATTTCGCGGCAAATGCAATCAAACGCCCCAAGCCTTGGCCAAAGCCACCAGCCCGACGCCAAGCGCCACCGCGCAAAGGCCCAGAAACCGCCGGGTTTCTGGCGATAGCGCGGCCAGTTGCGCCAGCATGTCTTCCATGCGCGAAGGGGCCAGTGCAAGCACCAGCCCCTCGATCACGCAGACCAACCCGAAGGCCAGCAGCAACTGCATCACGGCGCGGGCGGCTTTTCGCTGCCCAGATAATCGAAGAATTCGCTGTCAGGCTGCATCACCATCGACGAATTGCTGCCCTGCAACGCCCGTTCATACGAGGTCAACGACCGGGTAAAGGCGAAGAATTCCGGGTCTTTGCCATAGGCTTCGGCATAGATGGCGTTCGATTTTGCATCGGCTTCACCGCGCACAATCTCTGCCTCTTTACGGGCTTGGCTGACCACCTCGACGACCGAACGGTCGGCTTCGGCCCGCACGCGCTGCGCGGCTTCTTTACCGCGACCGATTTCATCCGCCGCCTCGCGCTCCCGCTCTGCCCGCATCCGGGCGAAGGTGGATTCAAGGTTTTGTTCCGGCAAATCGGTGCGGGTCAGCCGCACGTCGATCACGTCAACGCCCAAGCTGGCCGCCTTGGCACGCGCGTTGTCGCGGATCTTGTTCATCAGCGCGGTGCGGTCTTCCGACAGCACCTTTTGGCTGGGAACGCCGCCCAAAACTTCGCGGATTTCGGCGTTGATGATCTTATCAAGGTTATCGCGCGCCGAAGCCTCGCCGCCCGCACCAACGGCACGGCGGAAAGCGGCAACATCAACGATGCGCCAGCGCGCAAAGGCATCCACCACCAAACGGCGATCATCCAGCGGCGTGACTTCCAAGGGCTGCGTCGGCAGGCCCAAAATCCGGTCGTCATAGCGCAGCAGATCTTGAATGAACGGGATCTTGAACGACAGACCCGGCTTGTCGATCACCTGTTTGACCTCGCCAAACTGCAGCACCAGCACCTTTTCGCGTTCATCAACGATGAAAGCCGAAGACAGCACCAGCGCGCCCGCAAGGATCAGACCGGGAAGAATATAGACCGCACGCATCAGTTCGACCCTCCGGTTGCCGGGGCAGGTTTCAGCCCCTCCAACGGCAGATAAGGCACCACGCCCTGCCCACCTTTGTCGTCAAGGATCACCTTGTTCATGCCACCCAGAACTTTCTCCATGGTTTGCAGATACATGCGCTTGCGCGTCACTTCCGGCGCCTTCACGTATTCGCCGTAAACCGACAAGAACCGGCTTGCTTCGCCTTCGGCGTCGTTGACGACCTGGGCGCGATAGGCTTCGGATTCTTGCTGCAACTGCGCCGCCTGCCCGCGCGCACCGGCGTTGGCGGTGTTGGCATAGGCGTCAGCTTCTTTTTGCAGCCGGTCACGCTCTTGCTGCGCGGCCTGCACCTTGCGGAAGCTGTCGATGACTTCGCGCGGCGGGTCGGCCTTGTCAAAGTTCACCCGGATCACATTGATCCCGGCATCGTAGCTGTTCAGCGTGGTTTGCACCGCGCGGGTCAGATCGGCGGCAATCACGCCACGGTCGCGGTTCAACACCGGCGCCAGTTCGGACCGTGCGATGATGTCACGCATCGCCGATTCCGAAACCGCCCGAATGGTGTCTTCGGGGTCGGCAAGGTTGAACAGGAACTTCGCCGGATCGCTGATGTTCCACACCACCTGGAATTCAATATCGACGATGTTCTGGTCGCGCGTCAGCATCAGACCATTGTCCAATTCGCCCGCAGCACCGTTGCCGATTTCGGTGGTGCGCTGCTTGCGCGATTCAACGATTTCAGCGCGCATCAGCGGCCAAGGCGCAAAGTGCAGACCTTCTTCGCTGACGCCGGCAAATTTGCCCATCATCAGGGTAACGGCTTGTTCTTCCGGCTTCACCGAATAGGCCGAGGCATAGACCCACAGCGCAGCCGCAGCCAAAACGCCCAGAACCACGCCCTGTTTGGTAAACAAGGCACACGCCCCGTTGCCACCAGAGCCGCCAACCGGCGGCGGCGTGCCACGGCCGCGCCCACCCATCAGCACGCGCAGCTGTTCTTGGCCCTTCTTCATCAGCTCGTCGATTTCGGGAATTTGCGGCCCCTCACCGGGGCGTTTGCCGCCCGGACGCTGACCGTTGCGGTCGCCACTGTTCCGCTCACCGCCGTTGCGATCATCGCCACCAGAGCCGCCATTGCCGCCCCAAGGGCCTCCGCTTCCCGCCATCGATCGACCTTTCGTTCTTAAACTTGAGTTAGAATTGGGTATGCCTGACAACAAAATCAAGCACGTGGCGTGAATTAGACCACCCGAGTTGGCTTGCGCATCGTTACCAATTCTTCCGACATCGTCGGATGCACGGCAACAGTGCGGTCGAAATCTTCTTTGGTGGCGCCCATTTTGATCGCAATCGCGGCAAGCTGGATCATCTCTCCGGCCTCTGGGCCAACGATGTGACAGCCCAAAACCTTGCGCGTTTCGACCGATACCACCAGTTTCATCAGCACCTTGTCCTGACGCCCGGCAAACAGCGTTTTCATCGGGCGGAAGGTGGCGGTGTAAATCTCGGTCTTGCCCAGCGCCGCGGCGGCCTCTTCGGAAAGCCCGACCGACCCCAGTTCGGGTTGGGTGAACACCGCCGACGCCACCAATTCATGGTCGGCCTTGGTGGGCACACCACGGAACACCGTGTCGGCAAAGGCGTGGCCTTCGCGGATCGCCACTGGCGTCAGGTTGATCCGGTCGGTCACATCGCCCACCGCGAAAATCGACGGAACCGAGGTTTGGCTCCACTCATCCACCAACACTTCGCCCTTGCCGCCCAGCGCGACGCCCAGATGATCCAGCCCAAGCCCCGCCACATTCGGCACCCGTCCGGTGGCGTAAAGCACCAGATCAAACTCGCGCTCTGACCCGTCGGTGGCGATGGCACAGATGCCGCCCGCGCGCCGTTCCAGCCGTTCAACATCGGTGCCGCAATGAATCGCCACGCCATGTGCCGCCATCGCATTGGCGACATGGCCGCGCGCTTCGTCATCAAAGCCGCGCAAGATCTGCGCGCCGCGATAGTATTGCGCAACGTCGACGCCCAAGCCATTCAGGATGCAGGCAAATTCGCTGGCAATATAACCGCCGCCCACCACCAGCGCGCGCTTTGGCAGCGCATCAAGATGGAACATCTCGTTCGAGGTGACAGCCAGATCTGCCCCCGGAATCGCCGGCACAAACGGCCGACCGCCGGTGGCGATCAAGATATGCTTGGCGGTGAATTCATCGCCATTGGCCAGCCGCACGCGATGCGGGTCAACCACCACAGCGCGCATGTCATGCACGGTGACACCGGCGCTCTTCAGCGTGTTGCGATAGGCATTTTCCAACCGCGTCAGTTCGGCTTCCAGCGTGGTGCGGAACTTCGGCCAATCAAACCCTTCGGCCTTGACCTTCCAGCCATAGGCCGCTGCATCTTCGATCTGGCCGGGAAATTCTGACGCAAACACCATCAGCTTTTTGGGCACGCAGCCGCGAATAACGCAGGTGCCGCCCATCCGGCTTTCTTCGGCCAGACCCACTTTTGCACCGCCTTCGGCAGCCGCAATCCGCGCGGCGCGCACGCCACCAGAGCCACCGCCGATGACGAACAGATCATAGTCAAATGTCACGCTTATTCTCCAAGATCGGCGAAGATATTGTCGGTCGGCGCAAATTCGATCTTGTCATCGGTTTCCGAGCCATTGTTGATATCGCGCACCGTCACCCGGCCATCGCCGTGGCCGATGATCACGATGTCACAGATATCAATGAACAATCCGTTTTCAACCACGCCGGGGATCTGGTTCAGCACCAGCGCCAACTGACGCGGGTTGCCGATGCGCTTCAGATGCAGATCAAGGATGTAGTTCGACTCGTCGGTCACCAAAGGCCGATCCCCGTTCATCCGCAGGCTGACATCGCGGTTCAGCACATCCATCGACACCAGCGTTTCTTCAACCAGCGCCTTGGTGGTCTGCCAGCCAAAGGGAATAACTTCGATCGGCAGCGGGAAGGCGCCAAGCTGTTGCACTTCTTTTGCGGCATCTGCGATCACGATCATCTGATCGCTGGCGGTGGCCACGATCTTTTCTTGCAACAGCGCTGCACCGCCGCCTTTGATCAGCGCAAGGTTCTGGTCAAATTCGTCGGCGCCATCAATGGTGACATCCAGCCATTTCGCTTCGTCCAGCGAGGTGACGGTAATCCCCACCTGCCGCGCCAGTTCCGCCGTGCGGGTCGAGGTGGGCACGCCGACAATCTTCAAGCCTTCTTGCCGCACCCGTTCGCCCAAGCAACGCACCATCCATGCGGCGGTCGACCCGGTGCCAAGGCCCACTTTCATGCCGTTCTCAATGAAATCCACCGCACGTTTGGCGGCCACGAATTTGGCTTTATCAATCGGGGAAAGGTCTGCGGGCATTTGGCTCTCCTGTCGCTGCGCCGTCCTTATAGGCAAAGCGGCGCGGCGGGGCGAGGGGGGAATCGCAAACCGCGCTTGACAGATGGCGGTGCCGTTCTAAATTGAGAATAATTCGCATTAACAGAAAGCCCAGATGTCCAGTCTTTTTAATCTGAACGCCGATTGGAAAACCGACCGCGGCGAAGCCGCCTTGGCCGAGGTGCATCGCTCTATCGCCCTGCCCAAAGGCACATGGCGTCGGTTCGCCGCCTTTCTGGGGCCGGGCTATATGGTTGCGGTCGGCTATATGGATCCGGGCAACTGGGCGACCAGCCTCGCCGGTGGGTCGAAATTTGGCTATGCGCTGCTGGTGGTGGCCTTGGTGTCCAACCTGATGGCCATAGTGCTGCAATCGCTATGCGCGCGGCTTGCCATCGCGTCGGGGCGTGATCTGGCACAGGCCTGCCGCGATGCTTTCCCGAAACTGGTGACGATCCCGCTGTGGCTGGCGGCCGAAATTGCCATCATCGCCACCGACATTGCCGAAGTGATCGGCACCGCGATTGGCCTGAACCTGTTGTTCGGCATCCCGCTGGAATTGGGGGTGTTGATCACCGCATTGGATGTGTTCCTGATTTTGTGGTTGCAAAAGAAGGGCTTCCGCTGGCTCGAAGCTTTCATCATCACCCTGCTGGGGGTGATTGCGCTGTGCTTTGGCGTTCAGATCGTGCTGGCCGATCCCGATTGGGGCGGCGTGGTGCGCGGCTTTGCGCCCACCGTGGATATTCTGCGAAACCCCGAAATGCTGTATCTGGCGCTTGGCATCCTTGGGGCCACGGTGATGCCGCATAACCTCTATCTGCACTCTGCCATCGTGCAGACCCGCGCCTATGGCGAAACCATCGAAGAAAAGCGCGAGGCGTTGAAATTCGCCACCATCGACAGCACCGTCGCCTTGATGTTTGCGCTGCTGATCAACGCCTCGATCCTGATCCTTGCCGCCGCATCGTTTCATGTCACCGGGCAAACGGCGGTGGCGGAATTGGGCGATGCGCATCAATTGCTTGGGCCATTGCTGGGGTCTGGCATTGCGCCGTCGCTGTTTGCCATTGCACTCTTGGCCTGCGGGCTGAATTCGACCGTCACCGCCACCCTTGCCGGGCAGGCCGTGATGGAAGGCTTCTTGCAAATCCGCCTGCCGCCATGGCTGCGCCGTTTGGCAACCCGCGCGCTAGCGATTGTGCCGGCGGCGGCGGTGACGCTGTATTATGGCTCTGCCGGCACCGGAAAGCTGTTGATCCTGACGCAGGTGGTGCTGTCGCTGCAACTGTCGTTTGCGGTGGTGCCGCTGGTGATGTTTACCGCCGACCGCGCCAAGATGGGCGCGCTGGCTGCGCCAAGCTGGCTGGTGGCGCTGGCAATCTTGATTGCCGTGGTGATCATTGCGCTAAACGCAAAACTGCTGTTGGATTTCATCGGCTAACGCCCGAAATTCTTGGGGCGTTGGCCAGTGCCACCGCCCCAAACCGCCACAGGCCCGCCATGCCGATGCCCTACACCTACCGCCACGCCAGCGCCGAATTTCGCGCCTTTCTGGCCGATGCGCGGGCAGCCCTTAACCTTGAAAGCGACAACGCCACCTACACCGCCACCGAAGCCGTGCTGCATTGCTTTCGCGCTCGGCTGACCCTGCCGCAAGCCCTTGGTTTTGCCGATATTCTGCCCGCCGTGCTGCGCGCGATCTTTGTGGCAGGCTGGCACCCTATGCCGCCGCGCCCTTGGGGCACGCGCGCCGACCAGATTGCCGAATGCAAAGCCCTGCGCCCGCATCACAATCTAACGCCCGACACCTGCATCGACGCCGTGGCCGAGGCGCTTTACGCCCAGATCCTGACAACCCGCCTTGCCCCGGTTCTGGCCGCTATCGGACCGCAGACCGAAGCCTTCTGGTATGTGCCGCCCGACCGGCGCCGCGCTGTCAGCTTCCCGGCCTGAAACCGGCATCCACGCCGTCCCTGCACAAAAAGTGTCGGTTTTCGCATGGTCCTTGCGCCGCCATGCGCCATACTGACTCCTGCGAACAGGAGGGCCAGAATGTATCTGCTGCACTATTCCCCCGACTCGGCCTCTTTGGCCGTGCGGATCTTGCTTGCCGAACTTGGCGTGCCGCATCGCGCCCGCCAGATCGACCGCGAGGCAGGCGAGCTGGCCTCGCCCGCATATCGCCGCCTGCATCCTTTGGGCAAAATTCCGGCCATCGAAACCCCGGATGGCCCGATGTTCGAAACCGCCGCGATCCTGCTTTATCTGGCAGACCGCCACGGCCAGCTTGCGCCGGCGCCCATGTCGCCCGACCGCGCGGCGTTTTTGAAGTGGCTGTTTTTCACATCGACCAACATCCACCCCACCCTGCTGCAAATCTTCTACCCGGACCGCACCGCGGGCGCGGGTTGCGCCGATGCAGTTGCGGCCCATGCCCACGCCCATATGCAAACCCTGCTGACCGCGCTGAATGATATGGTCGCCGCCGAAGCCCCTTCTTGGCTGTCGCCGCAAGCGCCCAGCCTGATGGGCATCTATGTGGCGATGCTGCTGCGCTGGCTTGGCTCTATTCCCGCAGGCCAACCGGGGCATTTTCCGGCGCAAGACTTCCCCGCGCTGCTGCCAATTCTGGCGGCACTGGAAACCCGCCCTGCGGTTCAGGCCGTTGCCGCCGACGAAGGCCTTGGCCCTCACCCTTTCACCAAACCCTGATCGGACCCACGATGTTCCTCTCTGTCTTCGACATGTTCAAAGTGGGCGTCGGCCCGTCATCCTCGCATACCATGGGGCCGATGGTCGCCGCGGCCCGCTTTCTGGATCTGATGCGCGCCTCGCCCTTCCACTTTGCCGGGCTGAAAGGCTCGCTGCACGGCTCGCTGGCCTTCACCGGCGTCGGCCACGCCACCGACCGCGCCACCATCCTTGGTCTGACAGGCTTTCACCCTGCCACCTATGACGCGGCCAAGGCCGAAGCCACGCTGGCGCAAATCGGCGAAACCCACACCATCCACGCCGAAGGTCTGCCGCCGCTGCATTTCGACCCGAAGCAAGATCTGACCTTCGATTACGGCCCCTCGCTGCCCGGTCACGCCAATGGCATGATCTTGAAAGCCACCGATGGCCAAGGCGACGTGATCTTGCAAGAAACCTACTATTCGATCGGCGGCGGCTTTGTGCTGACGGCGGCCGAACATGCCGAAGCTGGCGGCACAAAATCGAAAGCCAAGGCCGATGTGCCCTACCCGTTCGAAACCGCGGCCGAAATGCTGGAAATGGCTAAGGCGTCTGGCCAAAGCATCGCACAGATGAAACTGGCCAACGAATTGAAATTCCGCAGCAAAGCCGAAATCGACAAAGGCATCGCGCGGCTGTGGGAGGTGATGAACAACTGCATCTCGCGCGGGATGGAAGGCGAAGGCATCTTGCCCGGCGGGCTAAAAGTGCGCCGCCGCGCCAAAGGCATCCACGATGCGCTGATGGCCGAACGCGGCCTGAACATGACGCCGCCGCATACCATCAACGACTGGATGAGCCTGTATGCGATGGCGGTGAACGAAGAAAACGCCGCTGGTGGCCAGGTCGTCACCGCCCCCACCAACGGCGCGGCGGGGGTTCTGCCTGCGGTGCTGCGCTACTACCTTGACCATGTGCCGGGCGCCTCAACCTCGAAAATCGCCGATTTCTTGCTGACCGCTTCGGCCATCGGCGGCCTCTGCAAACACAACGCGTCAATCTCGGGCGCCGAATGCGGCTGTCAGGCCGAAGTCGGCTCTGCCGCCGCCATGTCCGCCGCAGCACTTTGCGCCGTGATGGGCGGCACCGTGATGCAGGTTGAAAACGCCGCCGAAATCGCGCTGGAACACCACCTTGGCATGACCTGCGATCCGGTCAAAGGCCTGGTGCAAGTGCCCTGCATCGAACGCAACGGCCTTGGCGCAATAAAAGCAGTCTCGGCCGCCAGCCTCGCCCTGCGCGGCGATGGCGAGCATCTGGTCAGCCTTGACGTCTGCATCGAAACCATGCGCCAAACCGGCCATGACATGCACGAGAAGTATAAGGAAACCTCGCTTGGTGGCCTTGCGGTAAACGTGCCGAACTGCTGACCCGAACGGCGCTGGGTTGACAGATCGGATGCCTCCGGCGGGGATATTTAGACCAAGATGAAGATCGCTTTCACTTTGGCCTAAATATCCCCGCCGGAGGCTCCACCGCCACAACCCGCGCTGCAGTTTCAGAACCATGCCGCGACAGCGCGGTCTTAGCCGCCTCGATGGCGGCAAAGACCGCCCCCGCCTTGCGACACCGATCCGTCGCATTCAGAACGGACGTAGACCGCCTCGCAAGGTAGCCAAACCCATGAACAATGATCGTATTCTTCCCGGCATCGTGCTGATGCTTGCGTTTTGTGTGTTGGCACCGCTGCTGGACACCGCATCAAAACTAGCCACCGCAGAAATTCCGGTGGGCCAAATCACCACCGCGCGGTTTTTGGTGCAAGGCGCGCTGATGGCGCCGATGGCACTGTTGATGCGGCTGCCCTTGGCGATTTCGCCGCGCATCGCCGGTCTGATCACGCTGCGCGCCTGCTTCCTGATCGCCTCGACCTATGGTTTTGTTGCCGGGGTGCAGGTGATGCCGATTGCCGATGCCTTGGCGATTGTGTTCATCGAACCGTTTATCCTGTTGATCCTTGGGCATTTCCTGTTTGGAAACCCGGTCGGGCCGCGCCGCATCATCGCGTCTGTCATCGGTTTTGCCGGTGCGCTTTTGGTGATCCAACCGTCGCTGGTTCATTACGGCACCGCAGCGCTGTACCCGCTGATTTCGGCGTTTTGCTTTGCGTTTTACATGCTGGTCACCCAAGCCATCGCCACCTCGGTGCATCCGGTGACGCAGCAGTTGCACACCTCGATTGCCGGATCGCTGCTGTGTCTGCCGGTGATGCTCTGGGCGAATGGCACCGGCATTGCCGAACTTGATCCGGTCACGCCGCAGGGGCTGTATTGGCTTTGGCTGTTTGGCGTCGGGTTCTGGGCGGCGGCGAGCCATCTGTGCATGACCATCGCGCTGAAATGCGCCCCGGCCTCGACGCTGGCACCGCTGCATTATCTGGAAATCGTTACTGCCGTTGCCATCGGCTATCTGGTGTTCGGCGATTTTCCCAATCTGCTGACCTGGGCGGGCATCAGCATCATCGTGGCATCCGGCCTTTATATCATTCACCGCGAACGGCAGACCCTACACCAAGCCCGTTCAGTGCTGCCGGAAGAGATTTGATCGGCAAGATCACCAGCATCTTTTGCGCCGAAAACCGCAGCCGCACCTGCCGAGCCGCCACTTTGTTCGACGTGCCGATCATCGCATCGGGGGCAAATTGCAAATCTTGCAATGGCCAGCGCAAGCCTTCGCTTTCGCCCGTCACCGCCCCCATCGGAAACAGTGACAGCCTGCTGCCTACCGGCAGATCAAGATCAAGCTGGCGCGGTGCCAAAAACACCACGTCTTGCGGCGACAGCACCAGACATTTCGCCTGTGGCTGCCGCACCAGCGCGTTCAGCACCGCAAGTCCGTGATCCAGCCGCGCGCCAGCGAATCCCAACCCCAGCAAGAACGGCGCGCGAATAGACCGCAGCGCCTTGTCAAAATCGGTGGTCTCTTGTTCCGCAATCGGAAACAGCCGGTCCGCCAACCGTGATCTGGCCGCAGCCGAAACAGAATCGAAATCTCCGATCACCGCTTCGGGCTCTACCCCGTGGCGCAACAACCGGTCTGCGCCGCCGTCAGCGCCAACGATTCTTGGGGCAAACTGCAGCGCCCGCAGCAGGGCAGCCTTGCCGAACGGGCCGCCGCCCGCCAAAGTCACCCCGTGCAAAGATTCGACAATCACCTGATTCATCCCGATACTGTTCTCTCAATTGCGGCAAACGGCCCCTGCCATGAACACAATCAATCCTTCAAATTACCCTGTTCTGTCCACGGAATAGCACCAAGCCCACTGCAGATTGCAGGGGTGAACTTTAAAGAGGCGAGCATCCGATGATTGGTGCGAGTAAAATTCTCACGGTATCTTACGGAACTTTCAGCTGTACGCTGGAAGGCTTCGATGAACCGTTCAACACCATGAAGGCGATTGCAGAGTATTTCCGCGATCTTGCCGCCGAAGACCGCTATTTTGGCGCCGAACCGCCGACGCCCGACGCCGCCATGCTGCACCGCATTGCCGAGCGCGAGATTCAGCGCCGGGTCGAAGCGAAAATTCAAGACAATGGCGTGATTCTGCGTGCAGGCGATGCCGAAGCCCCGGCTGCGGTGGAAATTGCGCCCAGCCCAACGGTTGCCGCCGCCCCGGCGATCAGCGCCAGCGGCGAAACGGTTGCTGATCGGCTTTCCCGATTGCGTGCGGCGCAAACCGGCATCAGCGCCGAAGCCCCTGCAGCTTTGGCGGCGCCGGTGCAGCATGTGTCGCAAGCAGCGGCGCGCGATGCCGACAGCTATAGCGAAGACGAACACGCCGACGATGCGCTGATTTCGGTTGTGGCGCTGGCCAAACCTGCAGTTGCTACGGCCGCAGAAGCAGTGCCAGTGATTGCGGCACCGCAATTCGCCGATGATGTGCAAGATTTTGATATTGCAGAAGACTTGCAGGCCGACACCGCCGATTTTGACGATCTGGCAACCGACGCCGATTTCGCCAGCGACGACGCGTTCGCGGCGGCGATGCCCGTTGACCAAAGCTATGACACGGCGGCAGACGAAGCCCTGTTGGCCGATATGTTGCCCGAAGACGAACCCGTATCGCAATCGGACGATCTTCCTGAAGCCATCGCTTTGGCCGATCAGGCCGACGAAGATATGCTGGCATCTGTCGGCGCGCTGATCGCCGAAAACGATCATGTTGTGATGGACGCTGATTCGGCGGCAACCGACCTGATCGACGACGCAGGGATCGACGCGCCTTATGCCGACGCAGATGTGCCGACGGCCACGGTTGCGGCCATCGAGGTTCCGGTTGAAACTGCTGTTGAAACCGCCGACTTGATCGAAAACACCGATTACACGGCGAAATTCGCCGATCTTGATTTTGACGGCGACGATCAAGACCAAGACATTCTGCTGGCCAGCCTTGCTGCGCTGGAAGAACAGGCGGCGGCAGACCCGATTGAACAACCTGCTGTTGTCGAAGCCGTAGAAGCAGAGCCGGAAGCCAGCGTCGCGGAAGAAGAAAGCCCCGCCGCCGACAAAATCCAGCGCGCCCGCGCGCGGGTTATCAAGATCCGTCGTGTCGACATCGCCGACGTTGCGGCACCGGTGCAAGCCGCGCCATCGTCGCTGCTGTCGCCCGAAGCCGAAGCCGATTTGCAGGCCGAACTTGCCGCGCTGGAAGCAGAAGGCCTTACCCAACCCGCAGCGCCCGTCGCCCCGCGCGCCATTCCGTCGCGCCCCGTGCGCCACATCGCGGTGCGCCCGGTCGAACCCACTGAAACCGCTGCACCGGAACCAGAAGCCGAAGCAGACCTGCCCACCCCGTCACATGCCGACGGCCGCAAGCTGTTGGAATCGCAGAACGAAGACGATGCGGTCAGCCGGCTGTTGGCGCAAGCCAATGTCGCGATGGATGGCGAAGACAACCGCCGCCGCCATGCCGCAATCGCACATCTGAAGGCCGCCGTCGCCGCAACCGAGGCAGAGCGTCAGATGAACGCCCTGCATCCTGCCGGCAAACCCGCCGCCGACCGTCAAGACGTCTACCGCAGCGATCTGGAAAGCGTTGTGCGCCAAAAACCCGCCGAGGCTCGCGCAGCGGCAAATGCCGAACGCCCGACGCCGCTGGTGCTGGTATCAGAGCAACGCATCGACCGCCCGAAGCCGGCCGCACCAACGGCTTTGCCCATCGCTACGCCTGCCGCGACCGCGCCGCGCGTTGTGATGCCAACGCGGCCGCGCCGTATCACCTCTGGCACCGCGTCGCTAAGCGCCGTGCAAGACGATGATACGCTGCTGGGCGGCAATGATGATTTTGACGACGAAGAAACCTTGGCCCCCGAAGAGGCGAACCTGTTTGCCGAAGGTCAAAGCTTTGCCGAATTTGCCGAAAAACTGGGCGCGCATACGCTAAGCGACCTGCTGGAAGCCTCGGCGGTCTATTGCGCGCAGGTCTTGGGTCGGCCGCAATTCACCCGCCCGCTGGTGATGCGGCAGCTAGAGGCGCTGCCCGAAGGCGCGGCGCATAGCCGCGAAGATTTCATGCGGGTGTTTGGCACGCTGATGCGGCAGGGGCGCATTGCCAAGGTCAAACGCGGCCAGTTTGCGGTGACCGACAGGTCGCCGCTTTTGGCCGAAGCGCTACGCTCGGCGGTGTAACCGATAAAGGATCAGGGTCGAGGCTGCCACTCGGACCCTAAGCAGGCGGAAAGACGGGGGTCTTTCCGCCTGTTTTCATTTTTGCTTCTGCTCTGGGTCGGGCTGGCCAACGCCCAGAAACACCGACCGGAACGGCAAAATCCAGCCAAAGCCCAGCAAGATATAGGCCGGAACCTCCAGCCAGATCGGCAGCCGCTGAATATGGCCCATCAGCGTCACCGCGACGACCACATAGGCGGGCATGCCCACCAACAAAATCAGCAAAGACAGCCGCTTACGTGCTTTATACCCAAGTGCCATCATTGTCCCCGCTGGCGTTGCGCTGGCCCTGCATTGGGGCCAGCCGAACGCGATGAACGCCCGAAAGCGCCTGAAACCGCTTTACCCTGCTTGCCGATCAATCGGCGAAGGGGTCGGTTACCAGAATGGTATCGTCCCGCTCTGGGCTGGTCGACAACAGCGCCACCGGGCACTGGATCAACTCTTCGATCCGGCGCACGTATTTCACCGCGGCCCCCGGCAGTTCGGACCAAGACCGCGCCCCCGCGGTATTTTCCGACCAGCCTTCCATCTCTTCATAGATCGGCTTGCAACGCGCCTGCTGATCGGCCGCCGTCGGCAGATAATCAATCCGCGTGCCGTCCAGATCATAGCCGACGCAGATTTTCAGCGTCTTGAAGCCGTCGAGCACGTCAAGCTTGGTCAGCGCAATGCCCGACACGCCGCTGGTGGCGCAGGTCTGGCGCACCAAGGCCGCGTCGAACCAACCGCAGCGCCGCTTGCGCCCGGTCACGGTGCCAAACTCGTGGCCACGTTCGCCCAGACGTTCGCCGTCAGCGTCATGCAGCTCTGCCGGGAACGGGCCTTCGCCAACCCGGGTGGTATAGGCTTTGACGATGCCCAACACGAAATCAATCGCAGTCGGGCCAAGGCCCACACCGGTTGCGGCCTGACCTGCGATCACGTTCGAAGAGGTCACGAAGGGATAGGTGCCGAAATCAATGTCCAAAAGCGCACCCTGCGCGCCTTCGAACAAGATCCGCTTGCCAGCGCGGCGCGCCTCGGTCAGCACTTTCCACACCGGCTTGGCATAGGGCAGCACTTGCGGCGCAATCGCACGCAACGCGTCCAGCAGGGCATCACGGTCAATCGGTTCAATGCCCATGCCACGGCGCAGCGCGTCATGGTGGCCCAGCAACCGGTCAACCCGGGTGACCAGCGTGGATTCGTCGGCCAGATCGGCAACCCGAATCGCACGACGACCGACTTTGTCTTCATAGGCCGGACCAATGCCGCGGCCAGTGGTGCCAATCTTGGCCACACCGGTCTGGCCTTCACGGGCGCGGTCCAACTCGCCATGCACCGGCAAGATCAGCGGCGCATTTTCTGCGATCATCAGATTGTCGGGCGTAATCTCAACGCCCTGCCCGCGCAGCTTTTCAATTTCCATGACCAGATGCCACGGATCAAGCACCACGCCATTGCCGATCACGCTCAGCTTGCCGCCGCGCACGATGCCGCTGGGCAGCAGGCTCAGTTTGTACACCTTGCCATCAATGACAAGCGTATGCCCGGCATTATGGCCGCCCTGAAAGCGCGCAATCACATCAGCCCGCTCTGAGAGCCAATCGACGATCTTGCCTTTACCTTCGTCACCCCATTGGGCGCCGACGACGACTACGTTTGCCATGGCATGTCCTTGCTTTTGGAAAAACCGCGCGATCTATAGCGACACATGCGGCCGGGTGAAACCGCTAAATCGCGCCAAAGCTGGACAGTGGGCCACAGATGCGCGACCAATCTACGAAATTGGAGAGGTTCATGGGCATTTTTCTGCGCTGGCTTGGGGCGTTTGTGCTGCTTTCGGCCACATATAACCCGACACAGATCAATTTCATCCGCTGGGCCGAAGCCAATTGGCAGGCGCAAATGCCGCTGACCTTGCTGTTGGGGCTGCTGTTGGGCGTCGGCTACCTGATTTATGTCGGCGCCACGCTGCGTTCGATCGGGGCGTTTGGCATCCTGTTGGTTGCCGCCATTGTCGGCGCGCTGATCTGGCTGCTGATTGATAATGGCATCCTGACCCTGCAAAACCCGTCGCTCAACCTATGGCTGGGGATTTTCGCCGCATCGCTGGTGTTGGGAATCGGCCTGTCGTGGAGTATCTTGCGGCAACGCCTGTCAGGCCAGGCCACCGTGGACGAGGTGCAAGACTGATGCTGATGTATGTCACTCTGGGCTCAAACGACATTCCGCGCGCCCGGCGGTTTTACGACGCGGTGATGCCCACCTTGGGACATGTGCTGCGCCTGGGGGATGATACCGAACTTTGCTACGGCGCGCCGGGCGGCGAAGACCCGTGCCTGTGGATCGACAGCCCGTTTGACGGCAAAGCCGCCAGCATCGGCAACGGTTCGATGCTGGCGCTTAGCGCCGAAACCCGCGCCGCCGTCGATGCGTTCTACGCCGCAGGGCTTGCGGCTGGCGGCACAGACGAAGGCGCCCCCGGCCTGCGCCGCTATGCGCCGAATTTCTACGCCTGTTATCTGCGTGACCCTGACGGCAACAAACTGTCAGTCGTTTGCCTCGCGCCGAACTAAACCCATCGCCTTAAAGACTAGGCGGACTTCATCTTGGCCTAAATATCCCCGCCGGAGGCTCTTCTTGTTGGTGTCGGATGCCTCCGGCGGGGATATTTAGGCCAAGATGAAGCTGCAAGCCGCCGCGCCCCGCCCCATCCGCCTAGATAGGCGCGTCTGTCAGGAAAGCCCGCTCGCATGGAAAATGTTCTGCTCACCATCCACCTTATCCTCGCCCTTCTGTTGATTGGCGTGGTGTTGCTGCAGCGGTCCGAAGGCGGCGGTCTTGGCATGGGTTCGGGCGGCGGCGGTGGCGCGATTTCGGGTCGGGCTGCGGCGACGGCCTTGGGCAAGATCACCTGGGTGCTGGCGGCAGGCTTCATCGTAACCTCGATTTCGATGACCATTCTGGCGTCGCGCGATGCGTCTTCGGCCTCGGTGATCGACCAGATCGGCGCAGAACAGCCCGCAGCGAAAGCTCCGGCTCCGGCATCGAACGATTTGGGCGCGGTTCCGTCGGCCCCGGCAAGCACCGATGCACCGGCGGCTCCGCCTGCGGCAACGGCCCCGGCTGCCCCTGCTCCGGCATCGAACTAACCACTAGCCGTTGGCAAAATACCACTTTGACCGACAGCATCTAGCGGTCGGGTTGCGCGATGGCGTATGTTAGGCTATTGCTCAACTCCCGTGATGCAGCGATTCCCGCAGTGCGAATCGCCCCTTTGAAACCGTTACGGGAGGCCCCATGGCACGCTATATTTTCATCACCGGCGGCGTGGTGTCTTCGCTTGGCAAAGGCCTTGCCTCGGCCGCTTTGGGCGCGCTGTTGCAGGCGCGCGGTTACACGGTTCGGCTGCGCAAACTTGACCCCTACCTGAACGTCGACCCCGGAACGATGAGCCCGTTCGAGCATGGCGAAGTGTTCGTCACCGACGATGGCGCGGAAACCGACCTTGATCTGGGCCATTACGAACGCTTCACCGGCGTCTCGGCGCGTCAGACGGATTCGGTGTCGTCGGGTCGGATCTATTCCACCGTGTTGGAAAAGGAACGTCGCGGCGACTATCTGGGCAAGACCATTCAGGTCATTCCGCATGTCACCAATGAAATCAAAGACTTCCTTCGCATCGGCGAAAACGAGGTCGATTTCATGCTGTGTGAAATCGGCGGCACCGTTGGCGACATCGAAGGTCTGCCGTTCTTTGAAGCCATCCGTCAGTTCATCCACGAGCGTCCGCGCGGCGAATGCATTTTGATGCACCTGACGCTGCTGCCCTATCTGGCGGCCAGCGGCGAGTTGAAGACCAAGCCCACCCAACATTCGGTCAAAGAGCTGCAATCCATTGGCCTTGCCCCCGATGTACTGGTCTGCCGCAGCGAACATCCGATCCCGGACCGCGAAATCGAAAAGATCGCGCTGTTTTGCAACGTGCGCAAAGACTCGGTGGTTCCGGCCTATGATCTGAAGACGATTTACGAAGCGCCGCTGGCCTATCACCGTGCCGGGCTGGATCAGGCCGTTCTGAACGCCTTTGGCATCGAACCGGCACCGAAGCCCAATCTGGCGCGGTGGGAAGACGTGATGGACCGTCTGACCCATGCCGAAGGTCAGGTGCGGGTGGCCATCGTTGGCAAGTATACCCAGTTGGAAGACGCTTATAAATCCATCGCCGAGGCGCTGACCCATGGCGGCATGGCCAACCGCACCAAGGTGCGCGCCGAATGGATTGATGCCGAGATTTTCGAACGCGAAGACCCCGCCCCCTATCTGGAAGGCTTTCAGGCCATTCTGGTTCCGGGCGGCTTTGGCGAACGCGGCACCGAAGGCAAGATCAAGGCGGCGCAATACGCCCGCGAAAAGAAGATCCCCTATCTGGGCATCTGTCTGGGCATGCAAATGGCCGTCATCGAGGCCTCGCGCAATCTGGCGGGCCTGACCAACGCCGGTTCGGAAGAATTCGACCACGAAGCCGGCGCGAAGCGTTTTACGCCGGTGGTCTATCACCTGAAGGAATGGGTGCAGGGCAACCACGTCGTTGCGCGCAAGGTTGGCGACGACAAGGGCGGCACCATGCGGCTTGGCGCCTATACTGCGGCTCTGACGCCGGGGTCGAAAGTGGCACAGATTTACGGCAGCACCAACATCGAAGAACGCCACCGTCACCGCTATGAGGTTGACGCGAAATACATCGGTCAGCTGGAAAAATGCGGTCTGATGTTTTCGGGGATGAGCCCGGACGGCAAGCTGCCCGAGATTGTCGAAGTCAAAGACCACCCGTGGTTTATCGGCGTGCAGTTCCACCCCGAATTGAAATCGAAGCCCTTCGCGCCGCATCCGCTGTTTGCTGATTTCGTGCGTGCAGCGGTTGAAGTGTCGCGGCTGGTCTAAGCCGCAACTTTACGCGTGCAAGATGAAAGGCCGGAGCCGCCCCCGTGTGGCTCCGGCCTTTGCTTTGGCCGATGCCCGCCGCACATACGCGTTGAACACGCCGCCGTTCCGCGCTAGGCCTGCGCCATGCTGTCATATCAACACCTTTATCACGCCGGTAATCTGGCCGATGTTCAAAAGCACGCCCTGCTGGCCTGGGCGCTTGAATATCTGACGCAAAAAGACAAACCGCTCAGCTATATCGAAACCCACGCCGGGCGCGGGCTTTACGATCTGGGCGCCGACGAAGCCGTAAAGACCGGCGAGGCAGAGGGCGGCATAACCATTGCCGAACAATGGTTTGCGCCAGATCACCCCTATAGGCAGCGTTTGGGCGAAGTGCGGTCAAGCTTTGGCCCGCTGGCCTATCCGGGGTCGCCGATGATCGCGGCACTGTCGCTGCGCGATCAAGACACGATGCATCTGGCCGAATTGCACCCGCAAGAGGTGGTGTTCTTGCGCCACCCGTGGGACGCGCATATTTATCAGCGCGACGGCTTTGAAACCGCCTTGGCGCTTACCCCGCCAACCCCGCGCCGTGGCCTGATGCTGATCGACCCCAGCTACGAGGTGAAGGCCGATTACGATGCCATCCCGAAGCATCTGGCCAACATCCATCGCAAATGGAATGTCGGCATCATCGCGCTGTGGTATCCGCTTTTGACTGGCGGTGCGCATATCAACATGCTGAAAACGCTGCAACAAAACCACCCTGACGCGCTGCGGTCAGAGGTGCGGTTTCCGCCGGTGCGCGACGGCCACCGCATGGAAGGCTCTGGCATGTTCGTCATCAACCCGCCCTTTGGCATGGCCGACGAAGCAGCCCGGATCGAAGCGATGTTCAAGCGGCTCACCAAGGCTTGAAAATCAACGCCTTATGCCCCCCTTGGCAGCGCGACTGCGCCCGCATATCCTAGGGCCATGATCGCAGATATCCTTCGCAGCCTTCTGGCGCCCGCCCCGTCCCGCCTGCCCGAACCCGATGCGCGCCTTGCCTTGGCTGCATTGCTGGTGCGGGTGGCAAAAACCGATGGCTTTTACGCGGTGGAAGAAGTTGAGCGGATCGAGAAAATCTTGATGGCGCGGCATCACCTTGGCCCGTTTGATGCCGCGCGGCTGCGCTCTGACGCCGAAGAATTGGAATCCCAAGCCCCCGACACCGTGCGCTTTACCCGCGCGTTGAAGGCCGCCGTGCCGTTGGAAGACCGCGCGTCGCTGCTAGAGTCGCTGTGGGCCGTGGCGCTTTCCGATGGCAGCCGCGATGCCGACGAAGACCAGATGTTGCGGCAAATCGCCAGCCTGCTGGGTCTGTCGGATGTGGATTCCGCCTATGCCCGCAAACGGGCCGAACAGCTATGATCGCGTCGCTTGGCATGTATGACCGCCCCGAAACCGCCGCCGCGAATGACCGGCTGTGGGCGGGTATCCGCGACGGCCTGCGCAGCCACGGCATCGCCGCCCCCGATGCGCTGACTCGCGGCGCAAATGCCTACTGGGATGCATGGACCGCCGCCGATCTGGTGTTTTCGCAGACCTGCGGCTTTCCGTTTCGCGCCAAACTGCATGACAAAGTAACGCTGATCGGCACGCCGGACTACGGTCTACCCGATTGTCGGCCCGGCCATTACACCTCGGTCTATGTCGCGCGCAAAACCGATCCGCGTCAAAGCCTTGCCGAATTTTCCGGCGCACCCTTTGCTTATAACGAAGCGCTGTCGCAATCGGGCTGGGCGGCCCCACAAAACCACGCCGCCGCCTTGGGCCTGCGGTTTCCCCCCGCGCATTGCAGCGGCGGCCACCGGTTGTCGGCGCTTGCTGTTGTCGACGGCAAGGCCGACTTTGCCGCCCTTGATGCGCTGACTTGGGCGTTGCTGTGCCAGTATGACGATTTCACCGCCAGCCTGAAGGAAATCGGCCGCACCGCACCGCCAACGCCGGTGCTGCCCTATATCACCGCCAAAGGCGCCGACGCCGATCTGTTCTTCGCCGTTACCGCCGCCGCAATCGCCGATCTTTCGCCGCAAGACCGCGCGGTGTTGCATCTGCGCGGGCTTGTGCGCCTGCCAGCTTCGGCCTATCTGGCGGTTCCCGCACCGCCAAGCCCTGACCAAATCGGTCAATCGGCCTAACCATTTCGCCCGCCTCTTTGGCGAATTCTGGCAGAATATGCGTTGCAAACCGTCAGGTTCTGCGCCCTATTTGCTCAAATACTCAAAAACCAAGGCCGCTCAGTGACCGAATCCACCACCCCCGTTATCGCAATCCATGATCTGCACAAAAGCTATGGCCAACTTGAAGTCCTGAAAGGCGTCGATCTTGTCGCGCCGCGCGGCCATGTGGTGTCGCTGATCGGGTCGTCGGGGTCGGGCAAATCAACGCTGCTGCGCTGCTGCAACCTGCTAGAGGATTCGCAGTCGGGCGAGATCAAGTTTGAAGGCGAAGCGGTGCGCTGGAAGGGCGAAGGCCTTGGCCGCCACCCCGCCGACCGCGACCAGGTCACGCGGATGCGCACCAATCTTTCGATGGTGTTTCAGCAGTTTAACCTGTGGTCGCACATGACCATCCTGCAAAACGTGATGGAAGCGCCGGTGACGGTGCTGAAACGCGACCCGAAAGAGGTCGAAGAAAAGGCGCGCGGCTATCTGGCCAAGGTGGGCATCGCCGACAAGGCCGATGCGTGGCCTGCCATGCTGTCGGGCGGCCAGCAACAACGCGCCGCCATCGCCCGCGCCTTGTGCATGGAACCGCGCGCGCTGTTGTTCGATGAACCCACCTCGGCGCTTGATCCGGAACTGGAGCAAGAGGTTATCAAGGTTATCAAAGCCTTGGCCGATGAAGGTCGCACGATGATTCTGGTCACCCACGACATGAAACTTGCCGCAGACGTGTCGGATCACGTCATCTTTCTGCACAAGGGTAAGATCGAAGAAGAAGGCGCACCCGCCGATCTTTTCGGCAATCCGAAAACCGAACGCCTGCGCGGCTTCCTTTCCGCAGGGGCTTAGGGCTAAATCAACAAACAAATCCAACAACAGGGGACTTAAATGAAAAAACTGCTTCTTGCTTCGGCCATGCTGGCCCTGACCGCTGGCTTTGCCTCGGCCGACGTTGTGCGTCTGGCCACCGAAGGCGCCTACCCTCCCTTCAACTTCATCGACGACAAGGGCGAAGTCGCTGGTTTTGAACGGGAATTCGGTGACGAAATCTGCAAACGCGCCGCCTTGGAATGCACCTGGACCACCAACGAATGGGACAGCATCATTCCCAACCTGCAATCGGGCAACTACGATGTGATCATCGCGGGCATGTCGATCACCGACGAGCGCAAGAAAGTCATCGACTTCACTCAGAACTACTATCCGCCAGCCGCTTCGGCCTATGTCGCAGCTTCGGCTGATGCCGACATCAAAACCGGCGTGGTTTCGGCGCAGGTTTCCACCATTCAGGCGGCATACGTCGCTGAATCGGGCGCGACCTTGCTGGAATTCCCGACGCCGGACGAAACCGTTGCTGCGGTGCGCAACGGCGAAGCGGCGGCTGTGTTTGCCGACAAAGACTACCTGCGTCCTTTCGTTGACGAATCCAACGGCGAGCTGCAATTCGTCGGCGAAGACGTGTCGATCGGTGGCGGCGTTGGCCTTGGCATCCGTCAGTCCGACACCGAACTGAAGGGCAAGCTTGATGGTGCAATCTCGGCGATGAAAGCCGATGGTTCGCTGAACGCCCTGATCGAAAAGTACTTCGGCGCCGAAGGCCTGAAGTTCTAATCCATCCAGACTACACGGCCCCCCGACCTGTTTGGGGGGCCTATTTTTCACAGGATTCCCGATGTTTTCTGTCTGCGCCGATCCGAAGTCGATCGAGGGCCTGACTTGGCTCAGCTGCTACCTGACCTCGGGTAAGCACCTTGATTTCTATATGTCTTTCGTGACGGTGCTGGCGCTGCTGGTGGTCACGGCCCCAGCCGCGATGCTGCTCGGCTTTGGCGGGGCGATGGCGGCGCGGTCGCAATTTGCGCCGCTGCGCTGGATCGGCAAGCTGTATTCGGCGATGGTGCGCGGCGTTCCTGACATCGTCTACTTCATGTTCTTCGTGATCGCTCTGGATCAGGGGCTAGAGCTGATCAAGCACAAGATCGTCTGCCGCGACTGGGCCGAACCAATCTTTCGCGGCCTTGAATTTCACGTCTGCCCGGCGGCGAAAATTCCGCTGGCCACCGCGTCGCCCTTCACCTTCCAGCTTTACGGCTTTGGCCTTGCGGTGGTGACCTTCGCCATCGTGTTCGGTGCTTTCGTTGCCAACGTGCTTTATGGCGCGATGCAGGCGGTGCCACGCGCGCAGCTTGAAACTGCCGAAGCCTATGGCATGTCGCACCGTCAGGTGTTCCGCCGCATCCTTGTGCCGCAAATGTGGACCTATGCGCTGCCCGGCCTTGCCAACCTGTGGATGATCCTGATCAAAGCCACGCCGCTGTTGTTCCTGCTGTCGGTGAAAGACATCGTTTATTACGCCCGTGAATTGGGCGGCACCAAGACCCAAGCCTATGAATATCCCCACCCCGATTGGCGGATTTTCTACTTCCTTGGGCTGTTGGTGTTCTATCTGGTGATGACCAAGCTGTCGGAAATCGTGCTGGGCAAGATCACCGCAAAACTGTCAAAAGGTCAGGCCACCGCCGCCGGTGAAGCCCTGCGGAGGGCTGCGGTATGAGCACATGTTTCGAAACCTTCACCGATTACGCGCTGCGCTCTGTCGGCATTGGCGCCAAGCTGCTGCCCAAAACCGATTTCACGCTGTGCCAGCAATTCACCCTGATCGGATCGGGGTTGATCTGGAACGTCTACTTCGGCGCGCTGGCGCTGTTGTTTGGCTTCTTTCTGGCCAACGCGCTGGCGCTGGCCCGCATCGCCCACAACCCGCTGATCCGCAAACCCGCCGAATGGTTCGTGTTCATCTTCCGTGGCTCGCCGTTGTTCATCCAGTTCTTTCTGGCCTATGAATCGCTGGTGCTGCTGCCGCGCACCGGTATTCATCTGTTCGGCATCACGCTTGCTACCTCTTGGCTGACGAAAGCTTGGGCGGGCGCGCTGATTGTGCTGTTCTTGAACACCGCCGCCTATTCCGCCGAAATTTTTTATGGTGCGCTGCGGTCGATCCCGAAGGGCGACCTAGAGGCCGCCGAGGCTTACGGTCTGACCGGTTGGAACAAGTTCCGCCGCGTGCAGTGGCCCACCATGCTGCGCCTTGCCTGGCCCAGCTACACCAACGAGGCGATTTTCCTTTTTCAATCAACGACCTTGGTGTTCTTTTCCGGCTTTCCAGCCTTCAGCCAACGCGGTGACGCGCTGTATTATGCCAACTATTTCGCCGACAAAACCTTTAACCCATTCATCCCCTACCCCATCGTCGCCTTCTACTTCGTGTTGCTGACCTTGGGGGTGATTTGGGTGTTTGGCCGGGTGAACCTGCACCTGAACCGCCACCTGCCGTCAAACACCCGCAGCAGAATTCGCTTGCGTCCTCAACTGATCCGATAGTAACCTACTTTTGATCAAATTACGCGGGTGCCACAACGGCCCCCGCCGGGATCGCAAAAAAGGGATAGGATCAAGGGCATGATCCGAACCTGCCTGCTGGCCATCTGGGCAAGTGTGGGCGGTCGTCTGCCTTCCTGATGTGTTATGATGAAAGACTGGCTTAGAAAGCACCCCGACGTGCGCACGATTCGTGTGGCGGCGGCTGATTTGAACGGGCAGGCGCGCGGCAAACGGGTTCCGGCCCGCTTCGCCGACAACGTGGTAAAGAACGGCACGCGATTTCCGTTCTCGGTTCTGAACCTTGATATTTGGGGCGAAGACATTGACGACAGCCCGCTGGTATTTGAACAGGGCGACCAAGACGGCATCCTGAAACCGACCGAACGCGGCTTCATGCCGATGCCTTGGCTCGAAGCCCCCACCGCGCTGCTGCCGATCTGGATGTTCCGCGAAAACGGCACCCCCTATGAAGGCGACCCGCGCCATGCGCTGCGCGCCGTGGTCGAACGCTTCAAGGCCCGCGGCCTGACCCCGGTCTGCGCGATGGAGCTTGAGTTCTTCCTGATCGACGACTCCGGCAAAACCCTGCAAGTGCCGCCCAGCCCGCGTTCGGGCAAGCGCCGCAAGGCCGCCGAAACCCTGTCGATCCGCGCGCTTGACGCCTTTGACACCTTCTTTACCGACCTTTACGACGCCTGCGAGGCGATGGACATTCCGGCCGATACCTCGACTTCGGAAACCGGTCTGGGGCAGTTTGAAGTCAACCTGATGCATTGCGACGATGCCCTGCGCGCCGCCGATGATGCGTGGTTGTTCAAGATGCTGGTGAAGGGCCTTGCCCGCCGCCACGGCTTTGCCGCGTCTTTCATGGCAAAGCCCTACCCGGAATATTCCGGCTCTGGCCTGCACACCCATTTCAGCCTGATCGACGCCGACGGGCGCAACGTGTTCGACAGCGGCGGCCCGAAAGGCACCGCGCTGCTGAAACAGGCGGTCGCGGGCTGCCTGAACGCCATGCACGACTCGGCGCTGATCTTTGCACCGCACCAGAATTCCTACGAACGTCTGGTTCCGGGCAAACACGCCCCCACCGCAATTGCGTGGGGCTACGAAAACCGCACCGCTGCCATCCGTATTCCGGCCGGCACCCCTTCGGCGCGGCGGATCGAACACCGTGTCGCCGGGGGCGACGTGAACCCCTATCTGATGCTGGCTGCCATCCTTGGCGCCGCGCTTGACGGCATCGAAAACCAGATGGAGCCGCCCAGCCCGATCGTTGGCAACGCCTATGCCGTCGAAGGTCTGGACGAAATTCCAACCTCGTGGGAAGCCGCGATTGACGCGTTGGAGCAAAGCGCAATCGTGCCGCGCTTCATTCACCCCGAACTGATCAAGAACCTTGTGTCGACCAAACGCCAAGAACACCACTATCTGGGCGAACTGACCGACACCGAAATCGTCGAACTTTACCTCGACACCGTTTAAGCTGGCCGCACGTCCCCCCTTGACCAACAGGGGGGACGCTGCGCTAGGCTTATCCAGACCTTACACGGAAATTCCATGCTGATCGGCATCTTGCAAACCGGCCTTGCTCCCGACGCCCTTGTTGATACTTCGGGCGACTATCCCGACATGTTTGAACGGCTGCTGGCGGGCCAAGGCTTTAGCTTTCGCACCTACCGCGTGGTGGAAAACCAGCTGCCTGCGTCGGTGTCGGAATGTGACGGTTGGCTGATCACCGGGTCGCGCCACGGTGTTTACGAAGACCACCCGTGGATCGCGCCGCTGGAACAGTTCATCCGCGATGCTTACGCCGCGCATGTGCCGATGGTTGGCGTCTGCTTTGGCCACCAGATCATTGCGCAAGCGATGGGCGGCAAGGTTGAACGCTATGATGGCGGCTGGGCCGTTGGTGCCACCGATTATAACTTTAGCGGCCAACCGATGACGTTGAATGCCTGGCACCGCGATCAGGTCACCAAGGTTCCGGCCAATGCCCAAGTGATTGCTTCGAACGACTTTTGCGCCAATGCCGCCCTGCTTTATGATGACAGGATGCTGACGGTGCAGGCCCACCCTGAATTTCGCCCCGAATTCATTGATGGACTGATGCAGACGCGGGGCAAAGGTCTGGTCCCGGACGAGGTCATGGCGGCAGCCGCCAAACGGCTGTCGGACCCTATTCAAGACCAGACGATGGCGGCGAAAATCGCTGCTTTCTTCAAGGCCAAAAGACAAAAAGCATGATGCGGAAAAGTGGGAACCGGTTTTTCGCGAAGATCATCCGTCGCTAAATAAGTCCCCAGCCTCGCCGGGGAATAACCCGACAACAACAGTGTGATAAAATGTCCAAATGGACCGACCAGCTGCCAGAGGCAGCACGCGAATACATCGGCGGCCGCCGGGTAGACGAAGTGGAATGCGTGATCGGCGACATCGCTGGCGTGGCGCGCGGCAAGGCGATGCCCGCTGCAAAATTCGCAAAGCAAACCAACTACTTCCTGCCAAATTCAATCTTCCTGCAAACCATCACCGGTGAATGGGCCGACAACCCGTTTGATGCCTTCACCGAACCAGACATGATTCTGGAACCCGATTTCAGCACCGCCACCGCCGCGCCTTGGACGGCAGATGTCACGCTGCAGGTGATCCACGACGCCAAAGACCAAGACGGCACCCCGGTGCCCTTCGCGCCGCGCAACGTGCTGCGCCGCGTCGTGCAGCTTTACGCCGAACAGGGTTGGACGCCGGTGGTTGCCCCGGAAATGGAATTCTTCCTGACGGCCCGCAACATCGACCCGAACCAACCGGTGATTCCGCCGATGGGCCGCTCTGGCCGTCGTGCGGCTGGCAAGCAGGCCTATTCGCTGTCGGCGGTTGATGAATACGGCAAGGTGATCGACGATATCTACGACTTTGCCGAAGCGCAGGGGCTGGAAATTGACGGCATCTTGCAAGAAGGCGGCGCGGGCCAGATTGAACTTAACCTTGCACATGGCGATCCGGTGCGGCTTGCCGATGATGTGTTCTTCTTCAAACGCCTGATCCGCGAAGCCGCGCTGCGCCACGATTGTTTTGCCACCTTCATGGCCAAACCGATTGCGGGTGAACCGGGGTCTGCGATGCACATCCACACGTCGGTGGTTGATAGCAAAACCGGCAAGAACATCTTTGCCGACAAGAAATCCGAAACCGAACACTTCATGCATTTTATCGCGGGCATGCAGAACCACCTGACCGGCGCCATCGCGCTGCTGGCGCCCTACGTCAACAGCTATCGCCGCTACGTCCCCGATTTTGCCGCCCCGATCAACCTTGAATGGGGCCGCGATAACCGCACCACCGGCATCCGGATTCCAATTTCCACGCCCGCCGCGCGTCGGGTTGAAAACCGCCTGCCGGGGATGGATTGCAACCCCTACCTTGGCATCGCGGCAACCTTGGCTTGCGGCTATCTGGGCCTGATGGAAAAGAAACAGCCGCGCGCCGAATTCACCGCCTCGGCCTATATCGACAGCGATGATATTCCGACCAACCTTGGCGATGCGCTGGATCTTCTGGAAGAAGACAAAGCCCTGTGCGAGGTGCTTGGCCCCGATTTCGTCAGGGTCTACGATTCGGTAAAGCGCAACGAATACAAAGAGTTCCTGCAAGTCATCAGCCCGTGGGAACGCGAACACCTGCTGTTGAACGTCTAAGCCCATGAACCTTTTGCATGCCAATGACCGGACCGGGGAATACCCCGCGTCCTACTACGCCGCCACGCGCACGCCGCTTGCGCCTTTCCCGCCCCTGCACGGCGAACGGCGCGCCGATGTCTGTATCGTCGGCGGCGGTTACACCGGCCTGTCGGCGGCGCTGCATCTGGCGCAGCGCGGCTATGATGTGGTGCTGCTGGAAGCCCACCGCGTCGGCTTTGGCGCCTCTGGCCGCAACGGCGGTCAGGTCGGCTCTGGCCAGCGCCAAGATCAGGTCTGGATCGAAAAGACCGTTGGCCGCGATGCCGCGCACCGTTTGTGGGATTTAGCCGAAGAATCAAAGGCTTTGGTGAAAAACCTCATCCAAACTCACGCCATGCCGGTTACCTTTCATCCCGGCATCGCCCACGCCTGCTGGACCGATGCGCAGGTGCGTGACACCCACGCCTACGCCGAAAAGCTGCACCGCGATTATGGCTACAACCACCTTGAACCGCTAGACCGCGACGGCATCCGCCGCCTGATCGGCTCGACCGTCTATAAGGGCGGCGAGGTTGATCGCGACGCGGGCCACCTGCACCCGCTGAACTACGCGCTTGGCCTTGCCAGTGCGGCGGCCAAAGCCGGGGCGCAGATCTATGAAAACGCCGAAGTCCACCACATCGACCACGGCCCAACCCCGACCGTGCGCACCGGCCAAGGTCGGGTGATCTGCAAACACCTGATCCTTGCGGGCAACGGCTATCTGGGCGGCCTAGACCGCAAAGTTGCCGCCAAGGTGATGCCGATCAACAATTTCATCGTCGCCACCGAACCCTTGGGCGACCGCGCCAAAGACATCCTGTCAGAACCCGTCGCCGTCGCCGACACCAAGTTCGTCGTCAACTACTGGCGGCTGTCGGAAGACAACCGCCTGCTGTTTGGCGGTGGCGAATCCTATGGCTACCGCTTCCCCGACATTCTGAAAACCGTGTCAAAACCGATGCTAGAGGTTTATCCGCAACTAAAAGGCACCAAGATCACCCATGCCTGGGGCGGCACCTTGGCGATCACCATGAACCGGATGCCCTGCTTCACCCGCCCCGCGCCAAACACGCTTTCGGCCTCGGGCTATTCTGGCCACGGCGTTGCGATGGCCACACTGGCGGGCAAAATTCTGGCCGAAGCCACCGCCGCGCAGTCCGAACGCTTCGATCTGATGGCAAGCCTGCCGCAGCCGCGCTTTCCCGGCGGCACGGCGTTGCGCTGGCCGATGCTGGTGCTGGCGATGACGTGGTATTCCATGCGCGACCGTTTGGGGCTTTGACGCCCCAAACACCCCGCCCAAGCCCCGATAACCCAACGTCAATCGGCGGATTTCAACCATATCTGGCGATTGTCACTAGCCTGTCACCAATCCGGAGTTTAAAGCTTTCCTGAAGAAGAGTTTAAGGAAAGCCGCAAACATGGCACCCGACGGACAGATGACCGCCCAAACCCTCGCCCCCAATGTCTATGACGCCGAACCGATCCCCGACGCCGCCCGCGCCGAAATTGACCGCTTGCTTAGCAGCGGCGATCTGTTCCGCTACACTGCCGCCGAAGGTGCGCCGGTCGCCCTGCTGGAACAAGAATTCGCCGATCTGCTGGGCGCGAAATACGCGCTGGCGGTGGCCTCGTGTTCGGCTGCACTGTTCTTGTCGCTCAAGGCGCTTGACCTGCCGCGCGGTGCCCGCGTTCTGATCCCGGCCTTCACCTTTGCCGCCGTGCCCTCTGCCGTGGTTCACGCCGATTGCACGCCGGTGCTGGTCGAAGTCGGGGACAACTACCGCGTCGACATGGCCGATTTCGCCGCCAAGATCGACGATGCGCAGGCCGTCATCATCAGCCACATGCGCGGCCATACGTCAGATATGGATGCGATCATGGCGCTGTGCGATGCCCGCAACATTCCTGTTGTCGAAGATGCCGCGCATAGCCTTGGCACGCAATGGCATGGCCGCAACATCGGCACCATCGGCAAGATCGGCTGCTTTTCCTTCCAGTCCTACAAGCTGGTCAACGCCGGCGAAGGTGGCATCCTGATCACCGACGACCCCGAACTTGCCGCACGCTGCGTCATCATGTCGGGCGCGTACGAATCGAACTGGAAGAAACACCCCGGCATGCAAAACAGCTATATGCTGTGGCAAAACAAGCTGCCGCTTTACAACATGCGGATGCAGAATCTGTCGGCCGCCGTGATCCGCCCGCAGCTGCCCGAAGTCGCCAGCCGCGTCGCCAAAGGCCGCGCCGGGCATGACCGCGTGGCAGATCAGCTGAACACCTCTGCCTATCTGGCCGTGCCGCCCGCCTTGGCCCCCGAAGACCGCGCCCCCGATTCCATCCAGTTCAACCTGACTGGCGACTGGACCGATACCGAAGCGCTGCGCTTCCAATCCGAAGCCAAAAAGCGCGGCATCACCGTGCAGGTGTTCGGCCTGTCTGATGGCAACGCCCGCGCCTTCTGGAACTGGGAATTCCTTGGCCCCACCCCGGAACTGCCGCAGACCCGCGCCATGTTGATGCGCGCCTGCGACGTGCGGCTGCCCACCCGCCTGACCGAAGCAGAGCTGGATTACATCGCAACCGCCATCCTGTCGGCAGCGGCCACGGTGAAAGCATAAATCACGCGGGCGGCTGCATTTTCCCCCTTGCAGCCGCGCCGTCCGTCGCTTATCTGACCCTCATCCAGACGGTGCGGGCGTAGCTCAGGGGTAGAGCATAACCTTGCCAAGGTTAGGGTCGTGAGTTCGAATCTCATCGCCCGCTCCAACTGGAAAGCTTAAAAGGCGCGCTTCGGTGCGCCCTTTTGCATTTCCCGCCCAGCGTAACATCTTGTTTTGCATAATTTTTGCGCCGCAGATCGCGGGCGTTACATTTCTGTGGCAAAACCTGCTTGCCCTGCCCCGCAACACAGGCTAGTAAACCGCCACGGAGTGCGGGCGTAGCTCAGGGGTAGAGCATAACCTTGCCAAGGTTAGGGTCGTGAGTTCGAATCTCATCGCCCGCTCCAAACAAAAAGGCCGTCCTTCGGGGCGGCCTTTTGCTTTTCCGACCGCTGTCGCGGTGGCCGATACGCGGGCCGATCTGCAGCGCACGTTGCAAAACTTTTGCCGCAGAAATCGTTAAAAATCCCCCTTGCAGCCCCGCCGAACCGCCGCTAAACACCGCGTCACGGAGTGCGGGCGTAGCTCAGGGGTAGAGCATAACCTTGCCAAGGTTAGGGTCGTGAGTTCGAATCTCATCGCCCGCTCCAATCAAAACGGCCGTCCTTCGGGGCGGCCGTTTGGTTTTACGCCACAGCGCAACCTGCGCCTAATCGGCCCAGCGCATCCTGGTAAAGCCTTCGCGAAACGCAAACCTTTCCAGATGCTTGTCGATCACCATCTTGGCACCATCGCGCTTGTCTGCCGCCAGATCGGCAAAGCGCACCCGCAGCGCCTCGGCATTGGCCGACACTTCGGCGGTGCCAAAGCCAAACGGAATCCGCCCTGCGGTGTCGTCAAAGCTGACCTCGATTTTATGGGCAAAATGTTTGCACAATTGCTGCAGATATTTCGCCGCGTTGGGGGTGATAAATTCGCCCGTCAGATCCATGAGTCTTTATTCCTTACTAATACAGTAAGAATATAACACCCAAACGCCACATCACAACCACCTCCCCACAAGCCCACGCGGCCCCCGGCAAAATCC
>Ga0255096_1000174_pt1 | contig 36739 bp, 33 predicted proteins | sample Colum_Atlam_RepA_2_FD_188563 | JGI IMG/M metagenome (GOLD analysis project Ga0255096, IMG submission 188563) | Freshwater microbial communities from Columbia River, Oregon, United States - Colum_Atlam_RepA_8d | ecosystem: Environmental > Aquatic > Freshwater > River | place: USA: Oregon... | reverse complement strand
ACCACCGGTCGTGCCGATTTGGCTGCAACGATGGCCGCCGATGCAGCGGAGTTGGCGGCGAACCAGGCAAGCCATGCTACGCTTTTGCAGGCGGCGCCCGATCTGGCCGCGCTGACCGCCGCGCAAACCCGTGCGCGATCGGTTCACACCAGCGCCGAGGATGAAATTGCTGCCCTGCGCGAAGAACGCACGCGCTTGGACACCCATATTGATATTCACGCCGGCAATGGCGTTGAAGAAGACCTTGCCGACACAGAACTGCAGCTTTCTGATGCCGCCGCACAGGTTGCCGCGCTGGAACGCGAAGTGGCAGTGCTGCGCCGTTTGATCGCCGCATTAGACATCGCAAAAGCCACCGCGCGTGACCGCTATTTCGACCCAGTGATTGCCGAATTGCGGCCAATGTTGCGGCTGCTTTGGCCCGATGCAGACCTTAAATTCGACGCCGACAGCCTGCTTCCAACCCAGCTTATCCGCGACGGTCACCCCGAAGATATTGGCAGCCTGTCGGGCGGCACCCGAGAACAGATCGCCCTGCTTGTGCGGCTTGCCTTTGCCCGGCTTTTGGCAAAATCCGGTCGCCACGCCCCGGTAATTTTGGACGACGCCCTGGTTTATACCGACGACGACCGCATTGAACGCATGTTTGACGCCCTGCATCAGCAGGCTGCCGATCTGCAGATCATCGTTTTAAGCTGCCGAAACAGGGTGTTCCGCGACCTAGGCGGCCGTAAACTTGGGTTTGAACCTGTCGCGCTGGCGTCGGCGTGACGAAGCCCCAGTGCCGCAAGGCTGACGCTACCGGCGATGCCGCGCCGGAAAGCTGTTCAACCAGTCTGACAGCTGAATCACGTTGCCAGATGCCGCAATCGACGCGTCATTTTGGCCCGGAAGCGTGGGAACGATCACTTCAATCGCGGCAGTCAACGCAGCACTTGCAACCTCAAGCCGGTTTTGCTGCGCATAGTCGATCAAAAGCGAAATCCGTTGGACGAAATCAACATGGCTGGCCATGGCAACCCGATCTCCTACTCAATATTACCCAAACTGCCTCGAAGGTGACCTTACGCCGACCACCCTTATTGTTTTGTCTGACATTACACTAACATTTTAACACCATGCCGCAGCCCCTACGCCGATGATGTATAAGATATACGAAGGATTAATTATTAAAATGGGGACAACCTTGGACGCGCATCGACTCGAAATACCGAATGCATCCCGTGCCACCAGTTCGTGATTGGCAGCAACTCGACCCGGATGTTATGCGCAATAAGGCTGGCACGACATCGCCACGTTCAACCAAACCAGAAGGCTGCAACGATGATTGATGCCTGGATTCTGCCCCTGCAGCGCCGCGCTTTGGCTGGCCCGGCATGGGTGCTGGTAAAACTGGGCGTCACGGCAGACAAAATCACGATGGTGGGGTTTGGGTTGGGGTTTCTGTGCCTACCCGCACTGGCGCTTCACGCCAACATGACCGCCTTGGTTCTGTTGCTGCTCAACCGGGTTGCCGACGGGCTTGATGGCGCAGTTGCGCGCAAAACCGGCCCGACAGATCGGGGGGCATTCTTGGACATCGCGCTGGATTTTCTGTTTTACGCGCTGTTTCCGCTGGGCTTTGCCTGCGCCGACCCGTCGCAAAATGCCCTGCCAGCGGCTGTGTTGATAGCATCGTTTGTTGGCACCGGATCATCGTTTCTGGCCTTTGCCAGCATTGCAGCCAAACGTGGAATGACCGCCGAAAGCTTCCCGCAAAAAGGCCTATACTACCTCGGCGGGCTAACAGAAGGCGCTGAAACGATTGGGATATTTGCACTATTCTGTCTGTTTCCTGCGGCTTTCCCGACGCTAGCCTATATCTTTGCAATGGCCTGTCTCTTGACCACCGCCCTGCGCTGGCGGCAAGGCTGGCTGGCCTTTTCCGTCAATCCGTAAGGAGCCTTCATGCGTTTGCCCATTCTTGCCGCCCTTGGCCTATGCCTTGCGACACCGGCCCTTGCCGATTGGCAACAGACGTTAGACGCGGCAAAGGGCCAAACGGTGTATTGGAACGCATGGGGCGGCGACGAACGCACCAACGCCTTCATCGCTTGGGTCGGATCAGAGACAGAGCGGCTGTATGGCGTGAAAGTCGAACAGGTCAAACTGACGGATACCGCCGAGGCGATCACCCGTGTGCTGTCGGAAAAGGCGGCGGGCCAAACCGAAGGTTCGGTCGACCTGATCTGGATCAACGGGCCGAATTTTCTGGCGATGAAGGATCAAAGCTTGCTGCATGGCCCGTTCGTGGCCGATTTGCCAAACGCGCAATACCTTGATCTAGGCGCAAATTCGCCCGCCTCGGTGGACTTCACGACGCCCGTTGACGGCTTTGAATCGCCGTGGCGCTTAGCAAAGTTCGTCTTTGCCTATGACAGCGCCAAGGTGACGGATCTGCCCGAAACCATGGCAGGTTGGGTTGATTGGGCCGCCGCCCATCCGGGGCGGCTTACCCACCCTAATCCCGCCAACTTCATCGGCGCGACCTTCCTGAAACAAGCCTTGGTCGAACTTGCCCCCGACCCGGCCGCGCTGCAACTGCCCGCCACGGACGCGGCGTTTGCGACCCAAACCGCGCCGCTTTGGGCGTGGTATGATGCCTTGCGCCCGAACCTGTGGCGGCAAGGTGAAAGTTTTCCAGAAAATGAATCCGTTCAGGCGCAGATGCTGAACGACGGCGAAGTCGATGTGGCGATGTTCTTCGACCCGGCGGCAACGGCTGCCGGAATCGCGCAAGGCACCCTGCCCGAAACTGCGCGGGTTTTCGTGCCGAAGGCGGGCTCAATCGGCAACATCAGCTTTGTCGCAATTCCGTTCAACGCGGCCCACACTGCGGGGGCAGAGGTGGTGGCGAACTTCCTGTTGGACCCTGCCACCCAAGCCCATATGCAGGACATCACGGTTTTGGGCAGCTTTGCGGTGCTAGACCCGGCGAAGTTGGACGACACCGCAAAAGCGGCCTTTGCGGCGCTCCCCACAGCGCCCGCCCTGCCCGCGCTAACCGATCTTGGTCCCACCTTGCTTGAACCCCATGCCAGCTGGATGACCAAACTGACCGCAGAATGGGCCAAGCGTTACACAAAATGAGCAATGGCCGCGCCTTGCGGGGCACCGTATTGACGCTGGTTTTGGGCGGCCTTGTGCTGCCCATTCTGGCGGGCGCGGTGCAAACACTTGGTGCGGCGTTTAACCTGCATGCTGTCGGCGGCACCGTTTCGCTGCAGCCTTGGCGCGACATGTGGGCGTTGCCCGGCTTTGGCACCAGCCTGCGGTTAAGCCTTGTGACCGGCGCTGGCTCTACCGTTCTGGCGCTGCTTCTGGCAACCGGGCTTTGCGCGACGCTGCACGGCCGTGTTTCGCCTGCGCTCAGCAACCGGATGCTCACACCAATTCTTGCTGTACCGCATGCCGCGCTTGCAATCGGGTTTGCGTTTCTAATCGCCCCCTCGGGCTGGATCGCGCGCCTGATCGCGCCACTGTTCGGCTGGCAAAGCCCGCCCGAACTTGCATCGGTCAACGATGCCAACGGCATTGCGCTGCTGATCGGGCTGACCATCAAAGAACTGCCATTCTTGCTGCTGGTCATTCTGTCGGCCCTGCGCCAACTGCCAGTAACGCAGCAGCTTTCAGCCGCCCGCGCGCTTGGCTATGGCCATGGCATCGCGTGGATCAAGATCATCATGCCGCAGGTTTGGCCGCTGATCCGCCTGCCGGTTTTGGTGGTGCAGGCCTATGCGCTGTCGGCGGTGGATATGGCCGTGATCCTTGGCCCATCGAACCCGCCCACGCTTGCGGTTGCCACCATGCGCTGGTTCTTCAGCCCTGATCTGCAGATGATTTTACCCGCCGCGGCGGCGGCGGTCAGCATTGCGGCACTAACAGCGATTGTCTGCGCGCTTTGGCTTTTCGCCGAAATCTGCGGCCGATGGGCCGGATTGCTTTGGCTGCGCCGGGGCGGGCGCGGCCTGCCGTCTGAACCGCTGCTGCGCACCGCGTCCGCCTTGGCCCTGACCGCGTTGGCACTTGGGTTGTTTTCCTTGCTGGCGATGGCGATTTGGTCGCTGGCTTTCCGCTGGAGCTTTCCCGCGCTACTTCCCGAAAGCTGGTCGCTGCGCGTGTGGGCCAACCCCGGTGCGGGCTTGGGTCGCGCGGCCGTTGCCAGCTTGGTTTTGGGTGTCACGACCAGCCTTCTTGCACTTGGCCTTGCAGTCGCTTGGCTAGAGGCTGAAGATCGCGGCGGCTATCGCCGTGCAGCTTGGGCAACGGCACTGATTTATCTGCCGTTGCTACTGCCACAGATCGGCTTTCTATTCGGACTAAACCTTGTGTTCTTGCAGTTTCACATCGCACCGGGTTGGGGCGCGGTGATTTGGGCGCAAAGCCTGTTTGTGTTCCCCTATGTGATGATTGCGCTGTCGGACCCGTGGCGCGCGCTTGATCCGCGGCTGATCCGCACTGCCGCGGCATTGGGGGCCGGACCGGGGCGGCGGCTTTTTGCGGTGAAACTTCCGGCGCTGCTGGCGCCGCTGCTGACGGCGCTGGCGATCGGTTTTGCGGTGTCTGTCGCGCAATATCTGCCAACGCTGTTCATGGGCGCTGGCCGAATTGCCACCCTGACAACAGAGGCCGTCACCCTTTCCGCCGGGTCTGATCGCCGGGTGATCGGCGCCTTTGGCGTCTTGCAGGCCGCCTTGCCGTTTGCAGCCTATCTTGCCGCCCTTGTTATTCCCCGGGTTTTGTATCGCAATCGACGGGCGCTGCTTGGGGGCATGGAATGACGCTTGAACTGCAAAATCTTTGCATCCTGACCGCAGGGGCTTTGCGCTTGTTCGCGCCGCTGTCGCTTACCGTCACAAAAGATGCGGTGGTGACGGTGATGGGGGCATCGGGGGTTGGCAAATCAACGCTGCTTGATGCGATCGCCGGGCATCTGCCGCATGGGTTTTGCGTGACGGGAAAGGTGCTGCTGGAAGGCCGCGATATTACCGATCTGCCGCCAGAAAAGCGCGGGATCGGGGTGTTGTTCCAAGATGCCGTGATGTTTCCGCACCTGTCGGTCGGCGACAATCTTGCCTTTGGCCTGCCGGCCGCCGTGAAAGGTCGGGCGGCGCGGCGGGCGGCGGTTGATGCGGCGCTGGCCACTGCCGGGCTGGCCGGGTTTTATGACCGTGATCCGGCAACCCTTTCGGGTGGGCAGCGCGCACGGGCAGCCTTGATGCGCACCCTGCTGGCCGCCCCCCGCGCGCTTTTGCTGGATGAACCGTTTTCGCGGCTGGACGCAACGTTGCGCATCGAAATCCGCAGCTTTGTGTTTTCGCACGCTACAGAATTGGGCATTCCGGTTCTTTTGGTCAGCCATGATTGGGCCGACGCCGAAGCCGCAGGCGGGCCGATCATCACGCTGTAAGCCAGCGTCGCACAGTGCGACGCTTTCCCCGCATCTATAAATCAACAGCTTAGCTGGAAGCGTTCAGGCTTTGTTAGGAATTGCGGCAAGACTCGACTTCAATCAAACGATTGATTAAAGTGATCTCATGTCAAACACCGCGCCCCTTACCGCGCCGGAAGGCACCCGTGCCGCCTTGATCGCGGCGGCGATGCGGTTGTTTGGCCAACAGGGCTTTGCCGCAACCTCAACCCGCGCGATTGCCACGATGGCCGGAACAAATGTGGCGTCAATTTCCTACCATTTCGGCGGCAAGGACGGCTTGCGACAGGCCTGCGCCGATGAATTCAGCCGCCAGATCCGCGGTGCCATGGCGACCCCGCCTGCCCACGCGCTTAGCCCGGAAGCCGCGCGCAGTCAGTTGCACGCAGCGATTCAGCGGATGGCCGAATTTATGCTGGGCAGCCCTGCGGCGGGCGATATGGTGCCGTTTTTGATCCGCGAATTGGGTGAAAATGGGCCCGGTCTGACCGCCATTTACACCGACTTGATGGAACCGACGCATCGCCGCTTCTGCGCGCTGTGGGCCAGCATCACCGGCCAAACGCCCGAAAGCGATGCGGTAAAGCTTTCGGTGTTTTCCACCATTGGCCAGATTTTCTATTTTCGCATGGCCGGTCCTTTGGTGGCCCGGCGCATGGGCTGGGTGCAAATTAGCGCCGCCGAAATTGACGCCATTTCGACCCAGATCCAAAGCAATCTTGACGCTTTGCTTGTTGCAGCAGAAAGGCCTTAACCATGTTCGTCTGCGCGATACCGCTGATTTCTGCGCTGTTCACCGCCTGCGCCCCGCTGCCGCCGTTTGCGACCGGCTATGTCGAAGGCGAATATGTGCAAATCGCGGCGGTGACGACGGCACAAATCCAAACGCTGGCGGTAAAGCGCGGGGATAGGGTTGCGGTTGGGCAGCTTCTGGTCGAACTGGAACGACAAGATGCCGAAATTGGTCTGTTACAGGCAGATGCAGCCTTGGCGCGTGCCGAAAGCCAGCTTGCCAACCTGCGCGAAGGCCGCCGCCCCGAAGAAATCGCCGTGATCGAGGCATCTTTGGCCTCTGCCGCCGCGCAAGCCGAAGAAGCAACGCGGGAAGAACAGCGCCAAGCCAATTTGACCGAACGCGGTGTTTCAACCGAAGCCCAGCGCGATGCAGCAACGACCGCCGCCAAGATTGCGCGCGCCAAGGCATTGGAATTGCAGGCGAACCTGTCTGTGGCCCGCCTGCCCGCCCGCGCCCATGAAATTCGCGCGGCCGAAAGTGCCGTCACAGGCGCGCAAGGCGACCGCGACCACGCGGCTTGGGTGCTGGCAAAGCGCAGCCTGACGGCCCCTGCGGCGGGCGTGATCGCCGATGTTATTCGCAACCCCGGCGAAATCGCCGCCCCCGCCGCACCGATATTGTCCTTGCTGCCCGACGGCGCGGTCAAACTGCGGCTGTATGTGCCAGAGGCTAAAATTGCGCAAATTCATCCCGGCAGCCGCCTTGCGGTGCAATGCGACGCCTGCGCTGCGGGCATTTCTGCGGTGGTCACCTATGTGGCGGATGCGCCAGAGTTCACGCCGCCAGTGATCTATTCTTTGGAAAATCGGCAAAAACTGGTCTATCTGATCGAAGCACGGCCCGAAGGCGTTAACCTGAAACCGGGTCAGATTGTTGATGTCAGCATGCCGGATGCTGCGCCATGACCGCGATTGATGTGCACGGCTTGTCGAAGCGGTTCGGCGATAAAACCGTGGTCGATAACCTGACCTTGTCGGTAGAAACCGGCGAAATCGCCGGATTTTTGGGGCCAAATGGGTCGGGAAAAACCACCACGATCCGAATGATGTGCGGGCTGCTGACCCCTGATGGCGGCACAGGCCGGGTGCTTGATTATGATATCCGCCGCGACAGTGCGGCGATCAAACGCGAAGTTGGCTATATGACGCAGCGGTTTTCGTTTTACGAAGACCTGACGATTGAAGAGAATTTGCGTTTTGTGGCAGGGCTTTACAGGCTTTCAAATGCCCGCGATGCCGTTGCGGCGACGCTTGCGGATCTTGGGCTGACATCGCGGCGCGCCCAACTTGCCGGCGCATTATCGGGCGGCTGGAAGCAACGGCTGGCCTTGGCCGCCTGCATCATGCATCGCCCCCGCTTGCTGATGCTGGACGAACCCACCGCCGGGGTTGACCCCAAAGCGCGGCGGGAATTCTGGGACGAAATTCACCGCTTGGCAGCCGACGGGCTGACGGTGCTGGTATCAACCCATTACATGGACGAGGCCGAGCGCTGTCACCGGATTAACTATATTGCCTACGGCAAGCTGATAGCGCGGGGCACCGTGCCAGAGGTGGTAAAGGGGGCTGGGTTAACCACCTTTGTGCTGGAAGGGCCGAATGTAATCGCGGCGGCGCGCGCGCTGCGCGGTGCAAAAGGCGTTGACCAAGTTGCACCCTATGGCGCGACGCTGCATGTGATTGGCCGCGATGCCGCAGAGTTGGAAAAATCGGCGGCAGCGGCGGCGGCGCTGACGGGGTGCAGCCTGCATGCGGCGGAAACCAGCCTTGAAGATGTGTTCATCCAGTTAATGGGACAAGCACAGGACGCTGCAGCATGAAATGGCAGTTTTCCATCGCGCGGGTTTGGACCCTGATTGTCAAAGAGGCGATCCAGATGCGGCGCGACCGTATCACCTTTGCAATGATGCTAGGGGTGCCGCTGATGCAGTTGATGCTGTTCGGCTTTGCAATCAACAGTGATCCCAAAGGGTTACCGGCCGCGCTGGTTGCGCCCACGCAAGACCGTTTCACCCGCGCGATGGTGTCTGCGCTTGAACTGACCGGCTATTATCGGTTCACTTATCCAGATGCGTCAGCCTCGCAGGCCGAGTTTTTGCTGGAACGTGGCGATATCAGTTTTATCGTTACCGTGCCCACGGATTTTGGCCGCCGGGTCGAACGTGGCGAGGCGCCGCAAATCCTGATTGAAGCCGATGCGACCGACCCTTCTGTTGCATCGGGGGCGATTTCGACCTTGGGCACCGTGGCCGCCGACGCGCTGTTGCGCGAAACGGGTGGCGAAAGCGCCGCCGAAGACGCCGCGCGCAGCCATCTGAACGTGGTGGTGCATCGCCGCTATAACCCAGAAGGCATCACGCAATACAACATCGTGCCCGGTTTGCTGGGGGTTATTTTGCAGATGACTATGGTGATGATGACCTCGATCGCGCTGACGCGGGAAATCGAACGTGGCACCATGGAAAATCTGCTGTCGATGCCGGTGTCGCCCGCCGAAATCATGCTGGGCAAGGTGCTGCCCTATTTCGTGCTGGGGGCGGTGCAGGTTGCCTTTGTGCTGGTTGTCGCGCGGTTGGTGTTTGGGGTGCCGTTTCTGGGCAGCTTGACGCTGCTTTTGGGCGGGGTGTTTTTGTTTGTGTTGGCGCTGGTGATCCTTGGTTATCTGATTTCGACAGTTGCCAAAACGCAAATGCAGGCGATGCAGCTTACCTTCTTTTACTTTCTACCGTCGCTTTTGCTTTCGGGCTTCATGTTCCCCTATCGCGGCATGCCGATATGGGCGCAAAATCTTGGTGAATTGCTGCCGCTGACACATTTCTTGCGCATGATCCGGGCGGTGGTCTTGAAAGGTGCCGATTTTGCCGCCGTAGCGCAGCCTTTGGCTGCACTTGGCGTTTTTGTTATTGCCTTTGCGGCGCTTGCACTCAGCCGGTTCCGCCGGACCTTGGACTAGAGCGCAGACTTACGCGGCACGGTGTAGGTCGCCTTCCGCCGCATCGCTATTGCGAACCGAAAAGGCCGACACTGCCGCGTCAAGGTGGCGGGTTTCATTTTCCAAAGACCGCACAGCTACACTGGTTTCTTCGAACATCGCCGCATTCATCTGGGTGCTTTTGTCCAGTTCGGACGCCGCTGCCGAAATTTCGACAATGCCAGAGGCCGTGCTATGCGAGGCTTGCGAGATTTCGTTGATCTTGGCGGCCGCGTCGGTCACCCCTGCGATGATTTCGCGCAAAACCTGACTGGATTCGTTCACAAGCTCGACCCCGGCCACGACTTTGGTGCGCGATAGATCAATCAAGCTGCTGATTTCGCGCGAGGCATTGGAGGATCGTTGCGCAAGTGCGCGCACTTCAGACGCAACCACGGCAAACCCTCGCCCGGACTCTCCGGCACGTGCCGCTTCGACTCCAGCGTTCAGGGCCAAAAGATTGGTCTGAAAGGCAATTTCTTCAATGGTGTGCAAAATACGTTCGATGCCTTCAGACGAGTCACGAATATCGTTCATGGCAACAATGGCATTTCCGACCACAGCCTGGCTGACTGTCGCCTTCTGCGCAATTTGGTCGACAGAGACTTTTGCCGAAAGCGCCGACTGTGCCGCAGCCCTGACGGAATCCGACATTTGCCCCAAAGCGGCGGCGGTTTCTTCAAGCGTCGCGGCGTTGCGTTCGGTCCGGCGTGCAAGGTCTTCGGTTGCGCTGGCGATTTCGTTGGTTGACGTGTTCACCGCAGCCGACGACGCGGAAATGCTGGTCAGCATGCCGCCAAGCCGATCAGAGGTGGCATTCATTGCCAATGCAATCTGATGGAACACGCCCTTCAGGGTTTCCGGCATGCGGTGCGCCAGATTGCCGGCAAAGATCGCCGATAGCGCATCATTCACCAACTCCATGCCTTCGCTGGCCGCGTCACCGATGCGATTCATGCCGTAGCAGAGTTCGGCAAATACCCCGTCTTTGTCATCTGTCCGCAAGCGCTTTGAAAAGTCGCCTTCGGCACAGGCAGCCACCACCGATGCGATTTCTGCGGCAATAACGTGCTCGCGGGTGCGGCGGGCTTCTTCTTGCTGCTTTTCGGCGGCAAGCCGTTGTTCTGCCTTTTCAATTTCCAGCCGCTCCCGCTCCATCCGCTCTAGAGATGTCGCCCGCTCCCATTCGGCGGCGAAACGACTTTGCTCGGCCAAACGCTCGCGTTCTTGCAAGGTGTCACGAAACGCAGCGACAGAATCGCGCAAAGCACCAATTTCGTCGTGGCTGGTCCAATCCGGCACTTCGGCCTGAAGGTTGCCCTTGGTCAGTTCGGCCGTAACTTCGCTGATCGAAACCAGTCGCGAGACAAACCGCTTCGAAACTACCTGATAGGCCAAGACCGCCAGCACAAACACCACCGTCGCGACTGCCCCGACCAGTAAAACCAGAAGCAGCATTGCATATTTCAAGCTTGCAATGCCTTGCTCAAGTTCGCTGACCACATCAGCTTTGCTTTCAGCCGCCGCGGCAACAAAGGCTTGAAATGCTACGCCAAACCGCGCACGCGCGTCGGTTTGCACTTTGGCCAACGCCTGCCAAGTATCGTAGCGTTTCTGTGCCAGCGCCGATAATTGCTGCATCTGCCCTTCCAATTCTGCGGCTTGCGCATATCCGGTCAGGCGCACCATCGCCTGCAGATCCTGCTGGGCGTTTGTCATGTTAGAGATCACCAAATCGAAGGATTCGCTGGTGTCACCCGCCAAAATCTCTTCGAGTTTAAGGTGCGATAGCGCGGTCAGATACATGGCGCTGCCAAGAAAGCGTTCGCCATCGCCTGAACCGATTGCTTGCGGGGTTTTCGCCAATGCGTCGAATTGCTTTTCGATATCACCAAAAAGCAGGTCGAATTTTTGTTCGACTTTCGATCCGGCGGTGTCGGTAAGCATCAGCGTATTGATGGTTTCTTTTGCCGCTTTTTCCAAAAGCACCAAAGCGGACAGCGCCTTGGACTGCGATTTTGCAGCACCGCCACCTTCAACCGCCGACGCATCGGACGACGAGGTCAACTGCATCAGGCTTGCGCGCGCCTCGGAAAACTTGGCGGAAATATCAGCCCACTTTGCCGAGTTGCGATCACCAAGGGCTTGTTCAACCATCGCATGCGCTTCTGAAACGGCAACCTGCGCTTCCATCATCACACGAGCGCGCGGGGCAAGGCTGTTGCCGATGAAAAGCCCGGTCTGCGCCAAATTAAGCGCCCCCATCCCGCAAAGGATACCGCTTATCACGACGACGGCCAGAAAAACCGTCACCCCCCTGCGCGCCTGATTTGCTATCGAAACCGTTTTCATACGCCGCCTCAAACCTTGGTTCAAAGCGACTGTGCCAGCCACAAGTTAAGAAAGAATGTGCTTGGCTTGGCTCAAAACCACCAAATCCGGCCAGAAAAACCGGAGTGGCGGTTAAAGATCGTGCGCCGGGGCTTTGCCTGACGGCGCAAAATAAGGCCGCGTTACGTCCCGCAAGGTGGCATCAAGCGCCTCGACCTCTAGCGCAATCGCGCCATCCCCGGCCAAAACAAAGGTGACCACGCCCGACACCTCATCGGTTGCAACAAAGTCGACGTGCAACAGCGACAAAATCGTTTCGCGGTCCTGCCGATCAATCCCGGAACTGCGCACCGACACCACGTTTTCAAACACCAGCAAACTTTGCACCCGTTCGAACTTGCGTCCGGCTTCGACCGCCGCCGCGCGATCTTCCCAGCGAAAGCGATTCAGCAGCAGGGCAAAGCGGCGGCGGGCCTTGGCAAAGCGCATTTCGGTGATGGGAAACACCGCATCTTGCAACAGCGCGGCAAGAATGCCCAAGCCTTCGGCATCTTGCGCGATCAGGCGCAGCGGGTGTTCGGCCCCATCTTCAAACCGCGCGTCGGTCATGCCTTGATACGTTCGATATGCGCACCAACCCCGCGCAGCTTTTCTTCAACCCGTTCATAGCCGCGATCAAGGTGATAAACCCGCGAGACAACGGTTTCGCCTTCGGCCGCCAGCCCGGCCAAAATCAGGCTGACTGATGCGCGCAAATCGGTGGCCATCACCCGCGCCCCACGCAGTTTTTCTACGCCAGTCACGGTGGCGGTGCCGCCGTGCACATCAATCTTTGCCCCCATCCGCAGCAGTTCGGGCGCATGCATGAAGCGGTTTTCAAAGATCTTTTCTTCCAGCACCGACACGCCATCGGCGGTGCAAAGCAGCGCCATCATCTGCGCCTGCAGGTCGGTCGGAAAGCCGGGAAACGGTTCGGTCGTGACGTTAACCGCCTTCACGCGGCCATTTTTGCGCGACACTTTCAGCCCGCGTTCGGTTTCGACCACGGAAACACCGGCTTCTTCCAGCTTTTCAACAAAGGCACCGACCAATTCGATGCGGCCGCCCAAGCATTCCACCTCGCCGCCGCAAATGGCGGGCAGCAGCATATAGGTGCCAAGTTCGATCCGGTCGGTCACCACCGGATGCGTCGCGCCGCCCAAACGGTCAACGCCCTGAATGGTAATGGTGCTGCTGCCTTCGCCGTCAATCTGCGCGCCCATCCGGCGCAAACAGCGGGCAAGATCAACGATTTCCGGCTCGCGCGCGGCATTTTTCAGCACCGTGGTGCCTTTCGCCAGCGTCGCCGCCATCAAAGCGTTTTCGGTCGCCCCAACCGAGACGAAGGGGAATTCCACCACAGCGCCCTTCAAACGCCCACCCGGCGCCTTGGCGTGCACATAGCCGTCGCGCAAATCAAGCTCGGCGCCCATCGCCTCTAGCGCCTTCAGGTGCAAATCGACCGGGCGCGCGCCAATCGCACAGCCCCCCGGCAGCGACACAATCGCATGGCCGTCGCGCGCCAGCATCGGGCCAAGCACCAGAATCGAAGCACGCATTTTGCGCACGATGTCATAATCTGCAGTGTGGTTGTCGATCTTGTGGCTCGACATCGCCAACACCAGGCCGTCTTGCAGGCTGGCCACTTCGGCGCCCAAAGATTGCAGCAGCTGCGTCATGGTGGCGATGTCCGACAACCGCGGCGCGTTGGTCAGGGTAAGCGGTTCTTCCGACAGCAGCGTTGCGGGCATCAGCGTCAGGCAAGCATTCTTCGCCCCCGCGATCGGGATCTGCCCGTTCAATGCCCCATTGCCCTTGACCAGAATCGAATCCATCGCCGCCTCACTCGTTCTTGTTGTTGTCAGGCGCAGATTCGTCCGAATCCGTCGCCGCCGCCTGCCCGTTTCGCGCCCGAGCCTGAGCCTTCCTGCGCGCCATATTCGCCTTCAGGGCCGCCTTCAAGCGGTCATCCCGCGCAGACCCACCCCGCGGCTTTGGCTGTGCAGCCTGAGAATTGTCAGATTTTTCACCCATGCGCCCTTCTATTACAGGGCGCAGAAACCGTCCAGCAAGCTTGACAGAAAAAGCGGCAGTTTGCTCTTGCACCCCGCTGGGATTACGTCTAATCAGCCGCCACGCAGACAACGAAACACGATGTCGACGCGAAACGGCGCTGCAGTAGCTCAGTGGTAGAGCACTCCCTTGGTAAGGGAGAGGTCGAGAGTTCAATCCTCTCTTGCAGCACCATTTATCCTCTTGATTTCAAAAACACCCTTGATTTTCAGGTGTTAGTGCCATTTTCTGTGCCAGAACCGGTGCCAGAATTGGGTTTGATCGTGGCTGTGAAGCGTCGTCATTGGAAAGAGAAAGACAATCGGTTCTGGGCACGTATGGCAGTGCCAAAAGACGTTCAGCACATCATAGGGAAGTCCGAGATTATCATCGCTCTCGGTGGAGATTTGCGCGTTGCAAACCGCAATCACGCCGCTGCTGTGGCACAGTTGCAGGCGCAGATCGAACAGGCACGCGGAGCTATCGTGCCAAAAGCGCCATCGCCTGCGCCGATCATAATGCGCCGCCCTTTGACGCCACAGGACTGCGAACACGCGGCATGGGCGCACTACACCGCGACCTTGGCAGCCGATGACGAAAAACGTCTCGAACTGCCAACCCAAGGCGACATCGACGCCGAGCATGAAAAGGCGATGCAAAGGATCGCGGCAGGTGAAGCCGACCCTTCCCTCGGACTTGCGGCAATGATCAACGTCTACACCGACTTTCATCTGGCGGCGGGCGCTCTTCACTTCTACGCGAAAAACCGTGCCAAGGGTTTGGCTGCCTTGCGAACCGCCATCGCGAATGGTGATACGCGTCTCGTTGATAGGCATGTTCAGAGCTACGCCGATCAGCATGGTATTGATATCACTGCGGGGTCCTCTGAATGGCGCAGCCTGGGGCATGCCCTGCTACGTGCCGAAGCGGAAGCGCTAGACAAGACGCTCGAACGGGATGAAGGGCGTTACGGCGCTGCACCCAAAGATCCCATTGTGAAGCCCCCTGCCCTGTCGGCAACTGAAGTCGCTCCGGTTCCCATCAAGACGCTCTTCCATGACTACATCACGGCGCGGCAGGCACTCGGCAAACACCGGGATGGCGCCAAGCAATGGGAAAATGCAATCGACCACCTGATCGAATTTCTTGGCAGCCCTGACGCGCGAAAAGTCACAAAGCGAAAATTGCTCGACTGGCGCGATGCACTGCTCAAAGGGGGAAAATCGCCGAAGACCATTTCAAATGTCTATCTTGCCAGCACACGCGCAGTGCTGAAGTGGGCATACGAAAACGCACGCCTCGATACAAACGAGGGCGAAACGGTGCGTCAGGAGGTGCCCAAGAAAGTCATTAGCCGGGAGAAGGGCTACACTGAGACTGAAGCGGTAAAACTGCTCAAGGCGTCGATTGGCTACCAGCCGACCACGTCACCGAACCCATCCAACCGTGAAAGTGCTCACCTCACCGCCGCAAAGCGCTGGATACCCCTGCTTTGCGCGTTCACCGGTGCGCGCGTCACCGAGATGGCGCAACTGCGTAAAGAGGATGTCAGGCAGGAAGGTGACCGCTGGTTCATCCGGATCACGCCTGAAGCAGGTTCAGTTAAGACCGGAGAGTATCGCGACGTGCCGCTCCACCGGCAGATCGTCGCCTCAGGTTTCGTTCAGTTCGTGAACGCAGCAAAGTCCGGACCGCTGTTTCACGGCGCAACCGAGCCTGCCAAATTCCTTGCAAATGCACGTGCCACCAGCGGCAGACTTTCGGAGTGGTTGCGCGAAGCAGGACTGGTGCCAAAAGGGCTGCAGCCCTCTCACGGCTGGCGGCACCGTTTCAAAACCGTAGCGCGAGAACAGGGGCTTTCCGACAGGACAATCGATGCAATACAGGGACACGCAGGAAAAACGGCAGGCGACAACTACGGCGACGTCACACTGACCGCCAAGGCTCGCGCTATCGATGCATTGCCGGACTACGATCTGACGCCTTAGGTCCAGTGCCGTGTCTGATCGAAACAGGTCGCTAACCGATTGACGCATAGTTCGAAGACGGTGAAAAAGGCTTGTCATCGGCGGCAAGTTTGCTTTCCTGGCGCCATGACAAAACTGGTTCTTCTGCACAAGGCTGAGTCGATCTACGAGGACGAACCCGACGTCGTCTATGATTTCCCGCGCACTTATCTGAAGGCTATAGAGGAGGCAGTCGGGGACTGGATCGTCTACTACGAGCCGGTGAAGGCTGGTCCACGGGGATATTTTGCCGTTGCGAAGATCTCGCGGGTCATTCCCAAACCGGGGGCGGATGGCAGGTTTCTGGCGCTGATCGAGCCAGGAAGCTATCTGCCGTTCGATCGTGATGTTCCTCGTCTGATTGATGGCAAGCCGCTGGAAAGCAACCTCGCTGACATTGCCGGGGCACCGTTGAAAGGCGGTGCCGTTCAGTTGGCAGTCCGTCGGTTGCCCGATGCTGATTTTGCGCGCATCGTTGATCTGGGGCTGCCGCAAGACCTCGAAGAGATTGAAGCCACCCGCTACGATCCAAGAACACACGACATCGACGACAAGGCGGAGATATTCCAACGCCCTGTGATTGAGCGGCTTACCCGCCGCAAATACCGCGATGTCGCGTTTAGCCGAAGAGTGCGCGAAGCTTACGGTTATCGCTGCGCGATGTCCGGCTTGCAATTACGCAACGGCGGCGGGCGTCCCGAAGTGCAGGCAGCCCACATACGACCTGTCGAAAAGCACGGTAGCGATTCAGTCAGGAATGGTCTGACCCTGTCCGGCACCCTGCACTGGATGTTCGACCGGGGTCTGATTTCAGTCGCGGACGACAACCAGACGATCCTCGTTTCGCGAAACAAGGTTCCAGCAGACGCAATTGCGCGTCTGATCAGTCCGAGCGGGAAGCTGTTGAAACCTGCGAACCCGCTGCACCTGCCTCATCCTGATAATCTGCGCTGGCATCGGGAGAACGTCTTCGGACAGGTGATGAGCGATGAACAATCGCCGTGGGACTGAAGCTTTGCTCACCATCACACCGATTTGCCTAAGACCCCTTCACAAGCGCCGAACATCGTTTTTGCAGCGCGCGCTATAGTCCCTCAAAAGCCCCATCACACCATCGCTATAGATAAATCATAGCGCACGAAGCGTGCAGAGAGATGGAGATTGTTGTGGGAACTACACCTTATAAGGAAACTGAACTCGCCAAGTATGTGTCGACGCGGGTGCTAGAGCTTCGCCCAAAAAACCAGTCCGAAATTGCTTCCGAAGCCGGATTTCCGAACGCCAATTTTGTTTCGATGATCAAGAGCGGCGCCTCGAAATTGGCGCTTGATAGAGTGCCGGGGCTTGCGAAAGCTCTCGAATGCGACCCTGCGTTCCTGATGAGACTGGCACTCGAACAGTCTGTCGGCTCAACAGCGGCAAGGGCGCTGGTCGAAATTCTGGGAACGCCCATCACTGCAAACGAGCGTCTCTGGTTGCAGGAAATTCGCATTGCGTCGGACAACTCTGATCCACGCCCGACGAGCCGCGCACGCTCGGCAATCCGTGGGGTGTTTGGCAAATGACAACCTGGAGAATCGACAAACGCGTAGTCGAAGGCGTCCGGTTGCCAAACGATGGACCTGCCAGTCAAAACGAGATGCAATGGCTCCAACTTCTTCGGCTCGTTTTCAGGGACGATGTGCCTCCACCGCAAATTGGCATTGCCCGCGCAAGGCAGATGCTAGGCTTAGCCGACACGTTGGCGCACCCACATTGCGTTCAGCCGGATCACGCACCGCCACTCGCAAAGCAAAACTACCAGTGACCTTGAAGCTTTATTCCCCGTGGGAAACAAGCTTTACACAAGGTATACATGTTCTTGTCAGATCTACTCAGAAGTTTGTCAAAGTGTTGACGAGCAGACACAGAGGCATTTCCCCCTGTAAACGTGAAAACATTCAACAACCTCAACATTCCAAGGGAAATATCCACTTCAGGCATTCAAGTTGACGCCAATTGTCGAGGAACTCGAAAACACATGGAAATGTAAACCAACTTCTCGGTCGGCGCTGTGCCGCTGCTACAAGATTGCATAGCTGGCGACCGACTGGATGAACAACAAAAATTCCTGACCGAACAGGTTCACGAGGTGTGCCGAGATTCTGAACGCAGCATGACGTTGTGCATCATCTTGGCAGGAGGTCATCGACATGGAGCGTTGCCCCAGCTTACTTGTGTGTTTCACGAAGCGACCTCGCCGCGACAGCCTCCGTCGCAGAACCGATCTGCTTGCTGTGGACCTGCAAAAGCCACAGATTCGCAGAGCCACCGGAACGACCGCACTGTGATGAACGGGAACCTCGCAAAGAGAACTTGTCATCGCGCGCGCCCATCGGGCAGCTGACAAAGAGAAGCTGGCGGGCAGAGGGCAAACCGTCACAACTGACCGCATCAAACTGCGCCAGTTATATCAGTGACAGCCCTCGCTTCAGATTCAATGCCCTCGGGGGAAGCAGCGTGAGCAAACGGTCCGGGATCTCGGTCACCGATTTGGGACCAGCGGGTCTCTGTGCGCCCGCAATGACGTCTTTCTTGGATCGTCTTGTCCTCTGGATCACAGCGCTGCCATGCTGAACCCTGCAGCGGCTGACCGAAAAAGCGCAAATTCAGCCAACTTGTTCGGAAAAGCACAGCTTCTGCCGCCTCGACGTCGCGATCTGAATCAACTGCGCGCCCACGCGTGGCACGAATGCAGGTCAGAAAGGTAAGGAATGGCTCGACATCCACACAGGAACCGGTCGATTGGGGAAGTCGAAGTCCTAGAAAAACACTCACAGCGCCATGGGGATCGGTTCTGGCGCCACCGACTTCGGCGCCCTTAACCTCCGGTCTGCCCACCCAGCTATCTGCAATGCAGACATTGAACGTGCGCTGGTGGTGCGGCGCACCCGCAGGCTTCCTAGGAGAGTCACCAGCACACGTCCGCGATCTCAGACATGCAGGGATAGCTAAAACACGCAGCGCGCACCAGTGAGCGTCTGGCTGGGTCTGATGGAGTGATGTCTAAGCACCTGAAAATCTGCAGAACACCTCAGATTTGACGCGCCAAGAGGCTCGTTTCATGGCGGCAGCGCTTTTTGTGTCTTGGCAGGTTTTTTCGGGTATTTGGGCGGCGCGAATCCACATTTGAAGCCCCGGTTTTGTTAGAAGTTCTGTTCGACGGGCTATACGGCTCCTAATAGCTTGTAGGTAAGTGCTTACTCACCTCCTATAGCCAAGCACCACACCCTCTGACTCACAGTCCATTCAACAGGCTACCCTTGAAAGACTCATACCAAGGTCAGCACTGAAACCCTTTCAACATCCCGTTGATGCAGCACGCCTCTCAGCCATCATACTGAAGCGAGAGCCTACCCCCGCCGGTTCAATCGAACTCTTCAAAATCACCGCTTGCGCCTCCTTGTCTTTCTTGTCGCATTCCGCAGTGCTTCTCTGACCATGCTATTAAGCTCTTCAAACGCAGCAGTCCTTTCGTGAACTCCACCCCCACGACGAACCCGCGCTCTTGAAATACCATGGTCTTTGAAATGTTTGGAGAGTCGCCCCAAAGCACTTTGCCTGTCGCCCAATATAGCCGGTTTCCTGCGTGAAGCAATCCGTGCAAGCGCGACCTGCTGCATTCCTGCCAATCCCACCTTGCGAAAGAACTCCTCTTCCCGTCGGTTCACATATTCACATACTGCCCAATGACCGGGAAATCTTCCACCTGAGGCAAAACTAGGTAAAGCGAAATGAAAGTAGTGCGATTGAAGCCTTCCTAAATCAAACACCGTGACATCATCCAGAGCGTAGATCCCAAGGGTAGACAAGACATTGCCCCTCAATCTGACTTCGACACGCGCCCGCTTCTCATTTTGCGAAAGGCTTTCTGATACTTCGCCTCTCCGGTTATTGGTTGTCTTGTTCTGAATACGGATCATGACATCATCTTTGCCCGCACCAATGTAGACAATCTTATCGATAAAAGGTTGGCTTGACTTTTCCGGTGTCAGCCATGCGTCAGCGTCTCCATTCACGTTGATGCTTCCGGATTGATAGGCTTCATGCCAAGGCATGAGATAGACGGATTTTCCCTTCGCATAATCGTTCGGATCATCAATCACAAACCGTGGATGCGACAGATGATTTTTGAACGCATCGAACTTGGCAAGAAAATGGCGCTGAAGAACCGCGACAATCCGCGCGCGACTTTCTTCACTTTGATCCTTCGGATAGAAATCAACACTTACTTCGAACTCGGTGACGCATGATCTTCCGACCTTCTGGAAGCGATTGCAAAGCATTTCCTCAAGCTCGACCAACTTCGCGGCATCTGGGTCTTGTAGGGTTACCTTGAACTTCGCGGCACTAGCTTCGGACCCTGACAGCACTTCGACCCAATGTTGCTTTCCATTCCGGCGCGGAAACAGTTTCAGAATCTCTTCCTGAACATAGCGGCGTTGCGTTGGTGCGGCGCAGGCGAACTCAAAGTCGATTTTGTCGATTACAGCCTTGCAGCGATAGTCCTTGAGGTTGATCTTGGCGCGGAGAAAGTGGCGCCCCTGATGTCGAGCTTGCGTCGTTGGCAAGTTTATCCGTTGGAAGTCCAAGAATGTCTCAAACGCTCCATCTTGGCTCACAAGTTTGGTCGAATGCGTCGGCATAGGCTTTCTCCGGTTCTTGTCTCCTATATAGCAAGCATGGCTCCGGTCTGGTCTTTGGGCTGCGATTTTTTTTGAATGCGACAGATGCGTGGCGGCACTTGTCACTGATCTGTTTCCAAAGGTTAGCCCTACGCCACCTATAGCAGGCAGGCAAAGCTACCACGCCACGTATTTTCCGCGTCGATACAGACGGTTGCCGCGCAACCTGTCCGCCCATCCGCTGCATTGCTGATCGACACACCGTGCGCGGCGTGTCAAATCTTGGCGCAGGGGCACCCGCCCCAACACAGATTCCGATGAATGGTGCAGTGCCCAGATGACCCCAATCACCCAAGCCGAGATCAACAAAGCAGCCTGGGGGGCGTGTGATACCTTCCGCGGCGTGGTCGACCCGTCGGTTTACAAGGACTACGTGCTGACGCTGCTGTTCCTGAAATACCTCTCGGACGTCTGGAAAGACCACCGCGCGCGGTATGAGGCAGAGCACCCCGGTCACCCCGAGCTGGTCGATGCCATGATGCAGCAAGAATCCTTCGTCTTGCCGCCCCACGCCAGCTTTGACGCCCTGCACAAACGCCGGCACGAGGCTGGCAATGGTGAACGGATCGACAAAGCCCTGCACGCCATCGAAGACGCCAACATCGCCAAACTGCGCGACGTGTTTCAGGACATCAGCTTCAACTCGAACAAACTGGGCGATGAAGAGCAGAAAAACGACATCCTGCGGCACTTGTTGGAAGATTTCGCCAAACCGGCGCTTGATCTGCGCCCGTCCCGCGTCGGGCAACTCGACATCATCGGCGGCGCCTATGAATACCTGATTTCGCGCTTTGCAGCCACTGCAGGCAAGAAGGCGGGTGAATTCTACACCCCTGCCGAGGTTTCGGACCTGATGGCGCGGCTGGTCGATCCGCAGGAAGGCGACGACATTTGCGATCCGACCTGCGGCTCGGCATCCCTGTTGATGAAATGCGGGCGGTTGATCCGCGAACGCACCGGCACCAAACGCTACGCGCTGTTCGGGCAAGAGGCGATTGGCTCCACCTGGGCGCTGGCGAAGATGAACCTGTTCCTGCATGGCGAGGAAAACCATCAACTCGAATGGGGCGACACCATACGCAACCCCAAGCTGCGCACCCAGGATGATCTGCTGCGGCATTTTGATGTGGTGGTGGCGAACCCGCCGTTCAGCCTTGAGAAATGGGGCGTTGAAACCGCTGAGAAAGATAAGTTTTCGCGCTTTCGCCGAGGCATCCCGCCCAAGACCAAGGGCGATTACGCCTTTATCCTGCATATGATCGAAACGCTGAAACCGCGCAGCGGGCGGATGGCGGTGGTGGTGCCGAACGGGGTGCTGTTCCGGGGATCGACCGAAGGCAGCATCCGGCAGAAACTGGTCGAGGAAAACCTCCTCGATGCCGTGATCGGTTTGCCGGACAAGCTGTTTTTCGGCACCGGCATTCCGGCGGCGATCCTTATGTTCCGCAAGCGCAAGGCGGATGACAGCGTCATCTTCATCGACGCCAGCCGCGACTATGAGGAAGGCACCAACCAGAACCGCCTTGGCACCGCGCAGGTGGACCGGATCGTTGCGGCGTATCTGGCGCGGCAAACGGTCGACAAATACGCTTTCCGCGCGCGATTCTCGGATATCCGCGACAATGATTTCAACCTGAACCTGCCGCGCTATGTCGACACCTATGAGGAAGAAGGTCAGATCGACTTGCTGTCCGTCCGCGCCGAACGTCTGCGGCTGAAAGCCGAGATGGAGGGGCTGGAAGCCCGCATGGCAGGGTATTTGGCGGAGCTTGGGTATGGTTCCTGAGGGGTGGCAGGAACTGCCAATTGGTAAAGTCTGTTCAGACATTATCGACTGCGTGAATAAAACTGCGAGTGTCGTGGCGGAAGAAACCCCGTTCAAGATGATCCGAACCACGAATGTTCGAAACGGGCGAGTGGACACCGAAAATGTCCGTTACGTTTCCGAGGAAACTTTCAGAGTATGGACACGCCGGGGAAGGCTGCGAACTGGAGATGTAATCTTGACTCGTGAGGCGCCAGTTGGAGAAGTGGGACAGTTGATTGAAGCGGACGGGATGTTTCTCGGTCAAAGGACAATGCTCTATCGTGCCGATCCACAAAAGATGGTGCAATCTTTCCTTTTCCAAATGATGATCAGCCCATTGTTGAAAGAGCAGTATGTCGCGGCTAGTGCGGGCGGCACTGTTCACCACATCCGAGTTCCCGATTGCTCAAAGTTCATTGTAAAGGTGCCTCCCCTCCCCGAACAACAAAAGATTGCGGAGATACTGTCGACTTGGGATAAGGCTATAGAGACGACCGAAGCGCTGCTGGCAAACGCCCGCACCCAGAAACGCGCGCTGATGCAATCCCTCCTCACCGGCACCCGCCGCTTCCGCGAGTTCGAGGGGCAGCCTTGGCGGGAGGTGCGGTTGGGGGATGTGGCTGAGATTCGAAAAGGTGAGCAGAAGTCGAAAAACACTCTTGGGGCAGGCGGCAAGTTTCCAGTTATAAATGGTGGCGTATCACCCTCGGGCTACTCTGATGAATGGAACACCGTCGCGGGGACGATTACGATCAGTGAGGGTGGGAACTCATGCGGGTTCGCCAACCTGATCGACGTGCCGTTCTGGAGCGGCGGTCATTGTTACACTTTGGAGAAACTGCGGATCGACCGCGACTATCTGTTTCACTGGCTCAAGTTTCAGGAGGCTGAAATCATGCGCCTTCGTGTTGGGTCAGGACTTCCAAACATTCAAAAGAAGGCTATCGCCAGTTTTCCAGTTGCCGTTCCCTCTGGCGCAGAGCAGGTCAAAATCGCCGCTGCGATATCATGCACACTTGTCCAAGAAAGCGCTATTGAGGCTGAACTCGACTACCTCCGCACCGAGAAGAAGTCCTTGATGCAGCAACTGCTCACCGGCAAGCGGCGGGTGTCAGTGTGAACTTCGGCGATATTATATGCCCTTTGACCACCCATTTATGTGGCTCATGGCGTTTCAACACCTTGCTATTACCCTACAAGCGTAACAACCTTTAGTTGCTTGATCCGCGTCACCAGGAGCCCAGTATTGTCAAAAATCGATTGGACCGCCCGCCTTCACCCAGACAAAGCTCTGGATCATCGCACCGTCTACGAACGCGACTACGCCAGAGTCGTCCACTCTGCCGCTTTTAGAAGACTGCAAGCCAAAACCCAAGTTCTTGGCGTAGGAGAAGGCGACTTCTATCGAACACGGCTTACGCACTCGATGGAAGTAAGCCAGATCGGGGTATCGATCACCAAGAAGCTCTTCCGCGAAATGAAGGCGTATGACGACCTCCGAGCCCTGCTGCCACCACCCATGCTCATGTCAACAATCTGTCTTGCACATGATCTGGGGCACCCGCCCTTTGGACATGGTGGCGAAGTTGCCTTGAACCGTTGCATGCTGCCATACGGTGGTTTCGAAGGAAACGGTCAGACCTTGCGGATCGCCACCAAACTGGAGCCCTACCACGAACAACAAGGTATGAACTTGACACGCCGCTCTGTGCTCGGACTAATCAAGTATCCCGCCCGATATAGTGACGTGATCAACTGGACGCTCGTCCCAGGGAACAAACCAGCGCAGATCCCAAAAGAAGCGAGCCACGAGCGTTACGAGATGGTGCCGACACCGTCCTCCATCTTTGTGGCAGACGATTACAAACCACCGAAATGCTACTTAGACGAAGAACACGACGATGTGGTGTTGGGATGGGTCGCAAAGGAAGTTCCAAACTGGAACAGATTTAGTGAGGTTTTCTCCGGCAAGAAGGGCAAGCATGGTAAGACTAAGTTCAAATCGCTAGACACATCTATCATGGAACTGGCGGACGACATCGCATACGGGATTCATGATCTAGAAGATGGGATTAGTCTAAAGCTGGTTACGCCTGAAAAGTTTCATTTGTGGTTCAACAAGCTGGACGCAGATACTGGCAAGAAACGCAGCGAATTGTTGGCGCCATTTCTAGACAAGTATCACAATGGAGAAATGGGAAACTTCTCTGTAGCGCTTTTCCTGAAAGATACTCAAACCCGCAAACACGAGATTGGCAGACTTGTGGGATTCTTTGTTGATCAGGTCACGCTGAATGATCAAGGCGAAACGAAATTTCGCGAAAATTTGCTGCGGTGGAATGCGGAGTTGCCGCATTTATATAGTGAAGCACTTCGTGTGTTGAAGGCAGTCGTGGTTGATCTGATGATAAAGAATACCGCAGTTCAACAGCTGGAGTTCAAAGGACAAAAAATCGTTACGGAACTGTTTGGGGCATTCTCAGCGGACCCCAAACGACTTCTGGACGAAAGAGATTTCAAGAAGACCACTCAAGGGGGAGGTGGCACGGCTACCCCGCGAGTGATTTGCGATTACATTGCGGGAATGACTGATGATTACGCGACCAAGCGATATCAGCAGCTTTTCTCCCCACGTGTGGGCTCAGTCTTTGATAGGCTATAGCACATGACCGTGCCCGACACCCGAGAAGAAGCCGCAGCCAAGCTGCCTGCACTGCACATCCTGACGGTTCTGGGCTGGGACTACCTGCCGCCCGCGGCGTGTTTGGCTCTTCGGGGATCGGAACGGGCGGTGGTGCTGGAAGATGTGCTGCGCGACCACCTGCGGCGGCATCGGTTCGATTACAAGGGTAAGACCTATCCGCTTTCCACCGCGGGCATAGCGCAGGTGATGCGCGAGGTGACATCAACCGGTCTGTCCGAAGGGCTGATTGCGGCAAACCGCGCGATCTACCAGCACCTGACCATGGGCATCACGGTGACCGAGTTCGTCGACGGTGCGCGGGCAAGCATCACCGTGCCCTTGATCAAATGGGCTGACATCGCCGCCAACCGGTTTCAGGTGACCGAAGAACTCAGCGTCGAGCGTCCTGCTGGCAGGGGGCGGTTTCGCCCAGATATTGTGTGTTACGTGAACGGTCTGCCGTTGGTCGTGATCGAAGCCAAGCGTCCGGTGTCATCGACCAAGACCACAGCCATGGTCGATGAAGGCATCAGCCAGCACCTGCGGAACCAGATGGGTGACGGCATTCAAGACCTTTACGCCTATTCACAACTGCTGTTGTCGATCTCGGGTGTCGAGGGGAGATATGCCACCACCAATACCGCCAAGAAGTTCTGGTCTTCATGGCGCGAAGAGGAAATTCCCGAAGCCGAGATGGTGCGGATCAAGGCGACGCCCCTGACATCAGCCCACCGCACTGCCATCTTTGCAGAACGCCCCAGATCAGCGCTGGACGCGTTTGACCGCCTGCATGGCGCAGGAGTGCTGGTGACAGATCAGGACCGTCTGATGGTCAGCCTGCTGAGTCCTGCGCGGTTTATGGACTTCACTCGGCGCTTCCTGTTCTTTGACCGCAAGCTTGGGAAGATCGCGGCGCGTTATCAGCAGGTGCAAGGCGTCAAGGCAATCATCGCCCAGATCAGCAAGATCAAGCCCGATGGCAGTCGCGAAGGTGGCGTGATCTGGCACACCACTGGATCGGGCAAATCCAACCTCATGGTCTTTTTGACGAAGGCGTTGCTGCTTGAACCCGATCTCGCCGGTGCGCGCGTGATCGTTGTGACGGATCGCGTTGATCTGGAAAAGCAGCTCGCCGGGACCTTTCTCACGGGCGGAGCGTTCGGCTCTGATGTCGCGACAAAAAAAGACGGCGAGAAGGCAAAGGTTCAGTCGGGACGCGAACTGGCAGTCCGGATCGGTTCAGGCACCGAACGCATCATCTTCACGCTGCTGCAAAAGTTCAATTCCGCGACAAAACTGCCTGAGTGCCACAATGCATCCGACAAGCTGATCGTGCTGGTCGACGAAGGTCATCGCAGCCAAGGCGGCGAAAATCATGAACGGATGCGAAAGGCGCTGCCCAACGCCGCGTTCATTGCGTTCACGGGGACACCGCTGCTGAAAGAGGACAAGACCCGCAACAAATTTGGTCCGATCCTGCACGCCTACACCATGCAACGGGCTGTCGAGGACGGTGCCGTCACTCCCTTGGTCTATGAAGAGCGCAGACCGGTTATCGACATCAACGAAGCGGCAATCGATGCTTGGTTCGACAAGATCACCGTCGGGCTATCGCAAAGCCAAAAGTCCGATTTGAAGCAAAAATATGCAACCCGTGGTCAGGTATACGGCGCCGCGAACCGCATCGATCTTATCGCTTTTGATATTTCCACGCATTTCACCGAGAATTTTGCCAAGTTGGACCTAGGTCTCAAAGGGCAACTCGCCACCGACAGCAAGCTTTCCGCGATCCGATACAAAAACGCCCTGGACGCGATAGGGCTTGTGACAAGTGCAGTGGTCATTTCTGCACCAGATACCCGAGAGGGTCATGAAGAAGCGGACGAATCCAAAGCACCCGAGGTGCAAGCTTGGTGGAAAGCCAACGTCGGCAACGACGCTGATGCCTATGAGGCGAAGATCATCGAAGATTTCGGCACCGAAGGGGCGCCGGATATCCTGATTGTGGTTGATAAGTTGCTGACTGGCTTCGACGAACCGCGCAATGCCGTGCTTTACATCGACAAGCATCTGAAAGGTCACAACCTGTTGCAGGCAATCGCCCGCGTGAACCGGTTGCATGAGGCAAAACAGTTTGGCTTCCTGATCGACTACCGCGGAATTCTTGCTGAACTGGACACGTCAATCCGCGATTACCAAGATCTCGCCTCGCAAACCCAAGGCGGCTATGACGTTGCCGATCTAGCCGGGACGTTCTCGAAGATTTCGACAGAATACAAACGGCTGCCGGCGCTCCACGATGCGCTTTGGGCGATATTTGCAGATGTCACAAACCGGAATGATCGCGAGCAGTTTCGCAGGGTGCTGGTGCCGAAGTTTGCCGATGACGGCGCTGGACTGAGCCTTGATGCCAATCAGAAGGTGCGGGAAGATTTCTACGAGGCTTTGACCTCTTTCGGGATGTGCCTGAAGTTGGCGCTGTCCTCGCGGGCATTCTTCGAGGATGGGGCGTTTTCCGAAGCACTGATCCAGACCTACAAGCGCGACCTGAAGTTCTTCACCGAAGTTCGGATTCAGGCAAAGCGGGATGCCCAGGAGGTTGTCGATTTCTCCGAATATGAAGCGCAGATCAGGCGCCTTGTGGACAAACAGGTTATTGGTCAGCAGATCATCGATCCCGATGGGGTCATCCTTGTAGGAGACTTGGGGCAACCCGAAGACAGCGAAAACTGGTCAGACGACAAGACGCGAACCGAAGCCGATCTGATCAAGACCCGGCTCCGCAAGACCATCGAACAGGATCTGATAGACGACCCTTTCGCGCAGCGCGTGTTTTCAGAGCTTCTGAAAGAGGCAATCCGCGCGGCGGATGCCCTGTTCGACTACCCCGGCAAGCAGTTTACGCTGTTCAAAGACCTGGAAGCGCAAGTGGCGCAAAGGGCGACCCCTGGGGTGCCTGACCGCTTTGCCGATCATCCTATGGCGCAGGCTTTTTTTGGGGCATTTCTCGATACCCTGGGCGACGATCATGCCGGGCATCACACCGAAGACGATCTGGTTGCCGAGGCGCATCACATCAACGCTGCCGTCGAAAACGCGATCCAGACCTACTCGATCAATCCTGGCAATATCGAAGCAGAAATCCGTCGGGCATTGCTGCCGCGATACTTCAAGTTCTTTGGGGGGCTCGACCGGGCGAATGAGTTGATCGAACGGGTCATTATCATCATGCGGGCGGGAACCTCCAAGGCACGGTCATGACGAGACTATTCACCTTGGTGTATGGCGATACCAGACTTCCCTACAAAGTCACTGAAGACCCCAGACGATCCAACAAAGTGGCGATCCATGTCGACCCCGACGGCGCCGTGTTGGTCGATGCACCCGTTGGTATTTCAGATGAAGCCGTGCAATCTGCCGTCCAGAAGCGCGCTCGCTGGATAACAAGCCATGTCGCCGCATCAACTGCCCGCTTCGCGCATGTCAGCCCGCGGGAATATGTGTCTGGCGAACAGGTTCTCTACCTCGGTCGGCGCTACATCCTGAAAGTCACCGTTTGCGAAAAACCTGCCAAATCCGCAAAGCTGCGTGGCAATCGCCTCGACATTCAGTCTCTGACGGGTGTGCCTAGTGACATCCAAGGTCGCGTGCGGGCATGGTATCGCGCGAAAGCACGGGACTATTTTGCCCACCGCCTGACCGAGATGGCTGCACGGTTGTCATGGATAGATGCCCCGCCAACTTTCCGGCTTCTCGAAATGTCACGCCAGTGGGGAAGCTGCTCGCCCGCAGGGCAACTGATTTTCAACCCGCACTTGATCAAGACACCCCGAGCCTGCGTCGACTACGTCATCGTGCATGAACTCGCGCATCTGAAACACCACAACCACGGTCCTGAATTCCTTCGTCTCATGGACAGGGAAGTGCCGGACTGGCGTTCACACAAGACGCAGCTCGACAAAATGGTTGAACTGGTGACGAACGGATAGCCGCCTCGCTTCAGCGCCCCTTCGATCAAACCTGCCCTGCCGGAAACTCGTTCCGTGTGTTTCTCCTGGTCTGACCGACTCGGCTCTTGCCTTGCAAAAAATATGTTGCCTATCATAGCAAAATTATCTTGCCTTGGCTTAATGATGTCGCTATCACAGTCATATCAAAACTCAAGAGGCAAGCCGATGACACGCACAAACAACGCACCGTTCACCTGGAAGGAAATCGAGGACCAGGTCCGGACGGCAATTTTCTGTCAGTTCCTGTCGCTGCAGCAATATGGTCCGCAGGACAAAGCGCTCGGGGACCTGTTCCTGGGGATCGACACAGACCTCCTCGATCCCGACCTTCACCGCGGGCAGGAGCATCATGGCGAGGCAGAACGTTCCGTTCCGCTGGAACGGCACTTTATCCACACCATTGCACGTGCTGCATATCTCTATGCCTACCAATGCGACGGCTGGCAGACTGCAACTGTTGAGACCTACCATACCGCTTGCTTCCTACTTGGCGGTGCATACGCGTTCACTGACACGGAAGGTGAGCACTCACCGCTCTCTCCCCTCAACGATCCGCCGCTCCGCCGGATGCTGGAAACCTTTGTTGCCCGCTGGAAACTCTCAGATGAAGAATATCATGGAGGGCTGACGGTGCGGGAACTGGCGTTGCTGTCCAATATGACCGTGCCCGCCGTTCGCACGTCGCTCAGCAAAGAGGGCTTCAAACTCGAAGCTACTTTTAGTGCAAATGTCGGCAAGGACGAGAACGGCGCACTGCCCGAAGGGGACGCGATCATCTGGCTCTCACGCCGCCGCGGTTTTGTGCCCACCCGCAAAGATGACGCCAATTCGCTGGATATGCCTGCTGCCACGGCTTCGTTGTCCCTGTGGTTCGAAACGCTTCCCTTCGATCAGGCACTTCGCAGGGCGTTAAAGGCGCTAGGCACCAACTACACGGCACTGCTTGTCGATTTCGGCACCGATGCTGCATGGCTGGAAGGACTGGCTGAGGGGCGGAGCGTCACCGTTGATGTCGCCTTGCTTCGCAAACTTGCAAAGCATCTGGGAGCAAACGAAGCCGCGTTCACAGCAAAAGCCGTCCAATACCTGATCCAGCTCGATCTTCTGGACGGCACCACAGCGACGGTCTGAATTCCGACAGTCGCACCCTCGGAGGGCATTGCAGGTGGCACGATCACCGGTGATGCCTCCGCCAACACCCAAATTCGCTCTGCAAATCTACAGCACCGTCTGTATTTCTACACCCTCTCGCACGGACCCCTAATCATGACTAACCCCTTGTATAAACGCTATAAAGCTATCGGATACACACGCCTCTCTACAAATCTACAGCTTGAACGCGACGACAGCTTGAATCGACAGGCAGCCCGTATCCGCGAAGCATGCGCCTCTCAAGGTTGGGAACTACTCCGCACCTTTGAGGACGTCGCCTCTGCTGTAGGTAAAGGCACGGTGTCCCAACGTCCCGGACTGCGTGATGCCTTAAGTCTGGCAAAAAGCGAGGGGGCGATCCTTGTTGTTACAGAACCCACGCGTCTCTTCCGGAACTAGTCCGAAGGTCTGAAGGTGCTGCGCGAACATGGTGTGAAAGTTTTTTCCGTCGACGACAACCGCCTGCTTTCACGCGAACAGTTGGGTGCTGCATTCAAGGCAGGGCAGGAATTTGCTGAATCTGTCCGGCTCGGAAGTTCCGATGCGGCATTAAGGCGGGACATGCCTTCAGCCCATCTGCAAGAAGCTGCGGCAGCGTCTCGGCGTGCCCGTGCCTTGAAAAGCGAAGAAATCGCGGAAGCGATTGCAGATGCTTTCGAAAAGGACCCGTCGCTATCTGCGTTGACCCATAAAGCGCTGGCAGATGCACTGAACCGGCTTGGAATCCTATCGGGATGGAAACGCGCTTGGAATGCTGCCTCAGTGAGAGATCGACAGAGGCGCGCTTGCGAAATCCTGCAGATCAGGAAAGTGCTGGAAGCCGAAAGCGACGAATTCTCACCTGAGGCAACTCCTCCGGTTCTGTTTTCCCGTCCGGATATGAATAACGCAGCGATTCCTGCGATACAGATTGTCCCATCCATCGCCACGGAACCGGAGGAAGCCAAAACGGAAAAGTTCGGCGATCATCGGGACAGCCCGACTTTCGGGATGTTCTGACATGCGTGCCAAGCCCGCCTGCTTTTGCGTCAACGACTCAACTTTGCATCAAGGCGAAGCATCAACTCGGACATCGGTAGACCCAAGCCGGCGCACAGCGCGTGCAAGATCGTCAGTGACGGCTGTCGCGCGGCATTCTCAAGATAGCTCACATGGCGCGTCGATATATTCGCCCGCTCAGCGAGGGTTTCCTGCGAAATCCCGCATTCCGCCCGTGCCTCGGCGAGGACCGTGGCAAAGGCTGCCACCAGCTCTGAATTCACCCGTTCCATGTGGAGATTGCGTGCCGGAAGGATTGACAAGCAACCACGAACAATTGTTCCTGTTACTGGCTAAAATCTGGAATACTGTGGCAGGACTGGGGTGTTAGTGATTGAAAATGCTAGTTAAGTTATCGTTTGCAGGCGTGCGCCGATTTGGTAGCCGGCATACCGGCAAGACCGGGAGTCCATATCATACTTCGCGCAAACTGTCCGGATCAGGTCGTCTAAACGCCCCTCGACCACCTCCCTCACAGAAACCTCGTGGCGACCCAAAGGGGGTATTCCGGTCTATAAACCGGACACGATTTCCAACCTCGATTCCTCATTTGCAATCTGATTAAGCAGAGAAACATGGCATACGCATCTTCGACCATCGGCGCTGTCGTCGACCAAGTGAACCGCACGCACTTCCTTCCGGCAATCCAGCGCCCCTTCGTTTGGAGTTCGGAACAGGTGATCGCGCTTTTTGATTCACTTCTCAAAGGCTATCCGATCAGCAGCTTTATGTTCTGGGCTCTCGACGAGGAGACCAAGGCAGAAATTCGCTGCTACCGATTTCTGGAAAACTTCCGACCTGACGCCCGCAACGAAGTGACAAATGCCGAAGGTCGTTCAGTCGTGCTTGTTCTCGACGGTCAGCAGCGCCTCACATCGCTCCTCATTGGCTTGCGTGGCTCCTTTTCGGAAAAGGCGAAAGGCGCGCGCGTCACGAACGCAGCAGCCTGGTCAGCCAAGACTCTCTTTCTCGATTTGCTCAAGGACCCGGACGGGTCCGACGATGAGGACGACACCGACCACGGGATCACATACGGCTTGGCTTTTTATGATCGGCGTCCGATGAACAATGCGCGCCATCACTGGTTCAAGGTCGGCTCGATCCTCGACTACGAAAGCGAGGATCGACTCGAAGGGCTGATCGCCAAGGTGCGCTCCGAACTTCATGAAAAAGCTGGTCCTTTCGAACGCCAGCTTGCCGAGGACAACTTGCGCCAATTGCATCGCGTTATCTGGCAAGACGAGGCTGTGAATTTCTACACCGAGACAGATCAGTCGGCAGATCGAGTGCTCGACATCTTCGTGCGGGCAAACGATGGCGGCACGAAGCTGTCCAAGGCGGATCTGCTCATGTCGATGATCACCTCGAAATGGACATCCGGATCGGCGCGCGAAGATATTCTGGGGTTCGTTGACTACGTGAACCGCAACCTCGGTGCACCGAACAAGATCAACAAGGATTTTGTCCTGAAGGCGAGCCTTGTCGCATGCGACTTTGAAGTCAAATACAATGTAAAGAGCTTCACCAACGATGTGATCGGCGAAATCGAGAAGAACTGGTCAGGAATCAAACGTGCGGTGGAAAACACCTTTCGACTGATCAATCGTCACGGACTCATCGGGGAAAACCTCGGGTCGCTGAACGCAGTTCTTCCAATCATCTACTATATGTATAACACGCCGGATTTCGATTTCCGCGGATCAAGCGAGTTTGAGCGCGCGAATGCTTCCGAGATGCACTACTGGCTGCTGAACAGCCTTTTGGTTGTTGCGTTTTCAGGACAGTCCGACCGAACGATCACTGCCGCGCGCGTTGCGATACGGGACCATTTGCGCGTCGCCCGCGAACGGTCCTTCCCGACGCAAAAGCTGTTCGACGCAATGGCGCGTAATGGACGGATCTCGCAGGTCGATGACCGCACTATCGATGAAATTCTTGATCTTCCGTATGGCAGACCTCGAACCTTCGTCGCCCTTTCGCTGCTGTATCACGGCATCGACTGGTCTGGCTCGACGTGGCACGTCGATCACATCATTCCGCAAGCCGACGCGCAGAAAAGTGTGCTCAGGGGACGCAATATCCCCGAGTATCGCGTGCAGGAGATGCTGGATTCAGTCAACAGACTGGGAAATCTGCAAATTTTGCGAGCAGACGAGAATGTCGAAAAAGGCGCTCTTCCGTTTAGGTCATGGATAACCGGTCGTCGTGCCGATTTCTACGACCAGCACATGATCCCGGAACGTCTTGACCTCTGCGACATCACCCAACTGCCGGAATTTGTGCGCGAACGGGAGAAACTGATCCGCGAGCGCCTGCTCGAACTCTTGGGGAGGAAATGATGACCATGGCGGCATGTGGGTGCGGATCGGTCATGCTTGGTTGCTGGCGGTGCCCTGCATGATCTCATGTTAGAAAAAAGGTGCTTTTGATAACATGATCGGCGCGTCATGTTATCAAAACGCAGATCGTCGAACACGACTTGGGGCACAGGTAAATGCCGAAAAAACGCTTGTCCCTCAGGTGCGCTTGTGCTGGATAGGTCCCTAAGGTGCATTCCTTCGCACAATAAAAGCTGGCTGACCGGAAAGATATCGACGGAAATGTTGGCTTTAAAAAAATAGAACGATTCGCAACGATGCGGGACTATCGATGAGCGGAACCCTTCGTGACTATCAAGTAGCTGATCTCAACTTCTAAGGTCAAATTCCCCGCTGCCCGAACACTTGCGATCTCGACATCAGGAAGACTCCCAACGTTCTCGTCAACGCCTGAGATAGATGGTTCAGTTCAGTTCCGTGTCACCCACGCCGTGCGAGAAGAAAAGTATTAACGTTTAATGTCGAAAATATAATATCACGGTCTTTTCGATCATCTGAAAGGCAACTTGGCTACTTGAAGATCGCCTTAACTTTTTCAAAGACGCTCACTATATGATCAAGACCTTTGAAATCTGCCGCATCGTGGCTAACCTTCTCTTGCTCGGGTTCATCTGATCCAAATATTCTTTCCGTCATTGCCTGCTTCATCGACCAACGTTGCTCATCAGGAAGGCTGGCTACGAAGGGGTCAAAAGCTTGAACTTTAAGGAAAAACGACCTTGCCCTTTGCTCATTCAGCCTGTGCACGTTGGATTGGCGTGACGCATAAATTGAGAATGAAATTAGGAGTGCTGTCAGAGCGGCACTTTTCCCAATCTGCAACCAAAAGAGTTTCTCTGGTTCAATTTGAGGTGTAAGATAGAAAAGACTAGATAGAATCCAACCGACTGTAGCAATGATGCACCCTACCGTGAATCGCCGCCAGAAAACCGCGGCATCGTGTTCCCGATCTGCGATCTTCTTGTGCCCTCCCGTGACGCTGTCATGCGTCACAAGTCCGTAGAACTTAAGAATTTCTGCATGCTTCGCTTCGGCATCCTGCTTGAGAGTGTCAAGCTGTGAGAGAATCAAAGTTCGATTGGCATCAGCCTGAGCCAATTCACTTTCCAGAAGACTCTTAACTGAATCAGAAGCCTCGCTCTTCACCGATGCTATTAGTTCATTGAACTCGATCTGGCTCTTGCTCAGAATTGCCGCGAAACCGATCTTGTGATTACTTATGAACTCACCATTTTGGTTTTCCCATTCGGATATTTTTTGCTTGAACGATGCTTCGATAAGCTCCGATTTAGCCCTTGATTCATCAATTTTTGCTGCAACCTGATCGATAGTGTTGATTGACTTTGCTGCGCGAGACTGTATGTCTCCTACTGCACCTTCAATCTTCTTTGCAAATCGCTCAAAGGAAATGGTCGCAGCTTCAAGGTCGGACTGCCTAGGGCTCCTTCCGGAACGAAGTGCGCTAAGTTGGTAGACATACCCGAGCACTGCAGTAATGTGAGTGTTCGCTTCGCGAAGGTGGGCTGAATTACCTTGTTCAGCGAACGCGCGAAGACTGTTAATCGTGCTGCCATTGAGTTGATTGTTTAGCGCTTCCAGCACATCGAAAGGCGCTAGATCAGGGTCAAGATCGCTGATTGTCTTCTTCATCAAGCCAATGATTTTGTTAACTCTTGCCCTTTCAGACTCGCCACCCAATTCTAAAGAAGTGACATTTGAGTTCACACTATCTTCTAGTATCTTCAGTGTTGCATGAATTGGGTGTTTCGAAAATTCATCTTGCCAGCGCTGCATAATCGATACTCTGAGAAAAGTTGAGTAAGACTGTCTTACTTTATTTGATCTGTTCAACTAGAAGTGCGAGGGAGGTCCCTAGACTTGTGACCCGACAAGGGTATCACAACGATGACCTTCTGTTCCATTACGCTAAGGTTGCAGCCGCTTGGGTGCAACCCTAGATCGCGAATCCATGCGACGCCGCGAGCTCGCTGATGTCACGAGCGGCGCTGCTACTAGTGGCACATCAGTCTGAAGCCCCCGAGGCCGTATCTTTCTCCAACGCTTACCAACAGAACGCACTGGACCCGCGCCACGTCCTTACGGGAGAACTATCAATGCCTGCATTCGTCAAGCTTGTTTTTCCGGAATATCCGGATAATGTGGACAGTGGCACACAAGGACGATAACCATGAAAACGATGACGGCTTCCGCCGCGAGCAAAGAGTTCGGGCTCTACATGGACACGGTGCAGCATGAACCGGTCATCATTACAAAGCAGAACCGACCCGTTGCGATCACCCTTTCGATCCAGCAAGCCGAACGCCTGCTGCAAGGACAAGTTGAAGCCGGCATCGCAAGTGGGCTCGAAGACGTTGCAGCAGGTCGGTATGTCGAAATGACACCCTCTCACCTCGAAAAGCTGCGGGCAAGGTTTCAGGCGCGAATCCGCTAAGGCATGAAAGTCGTCATTACCCGAACCGCGGAGACGTCTCTTGAAGATATCTACCGCTACAAGTGCGGCTACAGCATCGCCCACGCAGACGAGTTTCTGAATGAAATCTATGACTTCATCGTCAGAAATCTGTCGGAGTTCCCGCACCTAGGGCGCCCCTATAATCCCGCACGAGGTTTGTTTCGCCTCGTCTATAGCAAGGGCTTCAACATCTACTACACCATCAGAGCCGATGAAGTGTTTGTCCTCTTCATAGTTGACGGGCTTCTCAGCCTGAACCAGGAACTCGCCGATCCAGACGTTGAGCTTCCGCGCGAATAGCCACCTGCACACACTCGATTTGCCGACCGGCTCAGCTCGTAAGATCAACTGGCTTGCGCGCAGTATGGAGGAACTAATCGATAGTGATCCGCTGGCATACTTACATGTGAGTGGCACGTTCTACCATTCTTCCGCTTCTCGGTCAGCAGGCAACAAGTCCTACGCCGAGACCCTTGGGCGGCAGATTCCGGTGCCAGAATTGGTGCTCAGTTCGGTGCCAGATGCCAAGATAAGTTATTGATTTTATTAATACCACCCAAAATTCAATCCTCTCTTGCAGCACCATTTATCCCATTGATTTGAAAAAGACCCTTGATATTCAAGGCCAAGTGCCAGAATTGGGTCTGATCGTGGCTGCAAAACGACCCCATTGTTGATTTTCCGCCAGAACTGATGGGGTGGATACCCCCTCCCGACGGCATCGCGATGTGCCAAGGTGATGTTGGGTAACGTCACAGGAAGGAGGAATATCCATGGAAGATGTTAGCATCGTCGGGCTGGATCTGGCAA